>WUUC01054941.1_pt1 | contig 27905 bp, 23 predicted proteins | sample 6278441 | NCBI WGS metagenome assembly WUUC01 (sample SAMN13675441, study PRJNA597444) | soil metagenome | isolation source: soil | place: USA: Washington | collected 2017-10 | reverse complement strand
GACCTGGGCCGTCATAATGCTGCGCATGACGAGTCCCACGCGGCTGAGCAATTACATGCTCAATCTGGGTCAGCTCAACGCGGAGCGCGCGACGGCTATAGCGGCGCGTTTGGCGCGGGTCGAAGGCGTGGCCGAAGCAGTGGTCGTCCCCGAGGATGGGATCGCTTATCTCAAGGTCGACCGTAGGGTGCTCGACGAGGCGCGATTGCGTGAGTTTTCCGCCTCACCGGCGTAAAATTCAATATCATCTTAGAGTTACGAGCAAGCGAGGCGCGATATGGCTAGGGGCATCAACAAGGTAATACTGGTCGGGAATCTCGGACAAGACCCGGAAGTGAAGTACATGCCCAGCGGCGGCGCGGTGTGCAACGTCAGCCTGGCGACCACAGACAGCTGGAAGGACAAGAGTTCGGGGGAGCGACAGGAGCGCACCGAGTGGCATCGGGTGGTGCTCTTCAACCGCCTCGCGGAGATCGCGGGCGAATACCTGCGCAAGGGTTCACAGGTCTACATCGAAGGGCGTTTGCAGACACGCAAGTGGCAAGACAAGGAAGGCCAGGAACGTTACACCACCGAGATCGTCGCGAGCGATATGCAGATGCTCGGTGGTCGCGGCAGTGGCGCCGGATTCGATGAGGGGTCCGCGCAGCCGACAGGCTCCGCACAGCCCCGGCGACAGGAAGCACCCGCGGAAGATTTCGACGACGATATCCCGTTCTGACAGTAAGTCGCGCCTCAGCGGCCTTCATAACATCACTAAGTTGGCGCGAGCGATCGCTTAGCACGACCGCCGCGCCACGGGCCTCTCGCCGGTGAGGTCAAGTCTTCCTAATCAGGAGACCAACAGATTCCTGCGCGATTGGAGCGCGGGGAGAATTGCGAGTCGCTTTGCAGGTGATCGGCGCGCGCATTTATTATCGCCTGCCGCTTGCCGCGGTGGATTTAGTTGGGCTTGATACCTAGACAAGAGTGCGTTCGTTGGCGATAGGGGAGACTTAACACACGTGACGCGCAAGGGAATTATCTTGGCGGGGGGGTCCGGCACGCGGCTTTATCCGCTCACGCACTGCGTGAGCAAGCAGCTCATGCCGGTTTATGACAAGCCGATGATCTACTATGCGCTGGCGACCCTGATGCTGGCCCGCATACGCGACATCCTCATCATTACCACGCCGCGCGATCAAGATGCGTTTCGTTACCTGCTCGGCGACGGATCGCAATGGGGCCTGTCACTCTCATACGCCGTGCAGCCACAGCCGGAAGGGCTCGCCCAGGCGTTCATCATCGGCCGGCAATTCGTCGGTGCGGACGCGGTGACCTTGACCCTCGGCGACAATATCTTCTACGGGGAAGGGCTCGCGCGGCGCCTACAGGACGTGGGCAAGCGCAATTCGGGTGCGACCGTCTTCGGCTACTACGTCAGCAATCCAAGTCTGTACGGCGTCGTCTCCTTCGATGAAGAGGGCCGTGTGACCAGTATCGAAGAAAAGCCGGCCGCGCCGACATCGCACTACGCGGTGACTGGTTTGTATTTCTACGATAATGACGTGCTATCCATCGCCAGGGAGGTGCGGCACTCCGCGCGCGGCGAACTAGAGATCACCGATGTGAACCGCGCATATCTGCAGCGCGGCGATTTGACCGTAGAACTCCTGAGTCGTGGCACCGCCTGGCTGGACACCGGTACACACTCGGCGCTGCTGGATGCGGCGAACTTCATCAAGGTGGTGGAGGAGCGGCAGGGGCTCAAGGTGGCATGCCCCGAGGAGATCGCGTATCGCATGGGCTTCATAACGGCCGACGCATTGGAGCGGCTGGCGGCGCCGTTGCAGAAAAGCGGGTACGGCGATTACCTGCGCCGCGTGCTCACGGACGGCGAGCTATTTTGAAGAGTTCAGGGACTCCTCTGCCAGGCGTGCTGCTGATAGCGCCGCGCGTGTTCGAGGATGAGCGCGGATTCTTCATGGAATCGTTCCAGGCGCAGCGCTATGCCGATGCGGGCGTGGCAGGGCCCTTCGTGCAGGACAACGTATCACTCTCCCGCTACGGCGTGCTGCGGGGGCTGCATTTCCAGCATCCGCACGGCCAGGGCAAGCTCGTCTTCGTGCTGCAGGGCGAGGTCTTCGATGTCGCAGTCGATGTCCGACGAGGCTCGCCCACTTATGGCAGATGGTATGGCGTCACCTTGTCGGCGGAGAATAAACTGCAATTATGGGTGCCGGCGGGCTTCGCACACGGGTTTTGCGTGACTAGCGATGCCGCGCTGTTCGCGTACAAGTGCACCGATTACTACCAGCCGGAAACCGAGTGCACGCTGCTGTGGAACGACCCTGGGATCGGGATCGATTGGCCAATCGAGTCTCCGCAGGTGTCGGCCAAAGACGCGGGCGCGCTGCCGCTACGCGAGCTCGACGCATCACGGCTGCCGTCATACACCCTAGCGCATGAGTAGAGGCGCGCAGCAGGTCGTTATGCTCACGGGCGCCAATGGGCAGCTCGGCTGGGAATTGCAGCGCCATGCGGAGGCGCTGCATTATCAACTGCATGCCTTTGATCGCCGTGGTTTGGACGTAGCCGACGCAGGCGCGGTTGCGGCGGCAGTCGACGATCTGCGGCCGCAGCTTATCATCAATGCCGCCGCCTACACCGCCGTCGACCGCGCCGAAAGCGAGGCTGAACAGGCCTACGCGATCAACCGAGATGGCGCTGCCAACCTCGCTCGCGCCGCGCAAGTCCGTGGGGCCGTGTTGATTCACGTATCAACCGACTTCGTGTTCGATGGCACAAAGGGCGCGCCTTACAAGACCGCTGACGGGCCCGGCCCCGAGGGCGTATACGGCGCTAGCAAACTCGCGGGCGAACGGGCGATAGCGGAGATCATGGGGGACAGGGCGCTGATCATCCGCACTGCCTGGGTGTACTCGGCGCATGGCAACAACTTCGTCAAGACCATGCTGCGCCTGATGAGCAGCCGCGACGAAGTCAGCGTGGTCGACGACCAGATCGGAACGCCCACCTGGGCGTGCGGTCTTGCGGATTGCATCTGGCGCGCGATCGATCGGCAAATGACGGGCCTTCATCACTGGACAGATGCCGGCGCCGCAAGCTGGTATGATTTCGCGGTCGCCATTCAGGAAGAGGCATTGACGCTCGGCTTATTGAGCAGGGATGTTCCGGTAAAGCCTATACCCACCGCGGATCATCCCACTCCGGCCAAACGGCCAAGCTACAGCGTGCTGGACAAATCCACTACCTGGCGGGCGCTAGGCCACGTAGCGCGGCATTGGCGGACGTCGTTGCGGTCGATGCTAAGAGAAATGGCACATACGATTGAATAGCGGCTTGGAGCGTCTAGACTACCGCGAGTACGGGCCATCTTAACGATATGAGAAGCAAGCAACTCAGATTGGAGCAGTACGACACCGACAAGATTACGCATCGTTATCTCGACCGCTACGACCCTGTCCTGCAGCATATGGTCGAAGAAGAAGTCAAGTTGCTGGAACTCGGCATCCACAAAGGAGGCTCCCTCTTGCTGTGGCGCGATTACTTCCCCAAGGGCAGGATTGTCGGCATCGATCTGCAAGTACCGGACCAATTAACGGTTCCTGACCGTGTCCAGGTATTTCAAGGCAGCCAAAGCGATACCCGTTTCCTGAGCGAGGTTGCCGGCAAGACAGCGCCCGATGGCTTCGACATCATCATCGATGATGCCTCCCACGTAGGCGACTTGACCAGGATCTCGTTCTGGCACCTGTTCGACAATCACCTCAAGCCGGGCGGTCTTTACGTCATCGAGGACTGGGGCACCGGCTATTGGGAAGACTGGCCAGACGGCGCGCTGTACCGACCACCTTCGCGCCAGCATCGCTCATGGCTGAATTTTGCCATGTGGCGGAAGCACGTCGCCGCCAGCCACTGTTACGGCATGGTGGGTTTCATCAAGGAACTCGTTGATGAGCAGGGCGCGGCCGACATGACTAGAGGTCGCGTCGCCGGCAGCGCGAGCAGACAGTCTAAGTTCGAGAGCATGACGATCGTGCCGTCGATTGTGTTTATAAAGAAACGGTCGCAACGAGTTCAAGTCTAGCTTGAACCGGCTTTCGCCTGCCGCGCAGCCCAAGCTAGTGCTTGTTCACCTGCGCTGCGCATCGAAGGAGATGGGGCGCAAGTCGCGGAGCTGAGGAGATGGTAAGAGATTCGGCAAAATCATCATCCGCCGCCAGCGAGCGCGCGGCAGGGGGCATGCACCGCCGCTTGCTCGTGACTGGCGGGGCCGGGTTCATCGGGGCCAATTTCGTACACTATTGGCTGCGCAATCACCCGGATGATCGCGTGACGGTCCTGGATGCGCTCACCTATGCCGGCAACCGCGCCAGCCTCGCTCCTGCGGAGGGGCATCCGAACTTCCGCTTCGTCCATGGCGATATCCGCGATCAGAACACGGTTGAGCGCCTGCTAAAAGAAGACGCTATCGACACCATCGCGCACTTCGCGGCGGAAACGCACGTGGATCGTTCGATCCTGGGGCCGGACGCCTTTATCGAGACCAATGTGACCGGCACGCACAGCCTGCTCAAGGCCGCAAGAAAGATCTGGTTGGAGGCGCCCCGGGGCAAGTCCGCCGAGCATCGGTTTCATCACGTGTCCACGGACGAGGTCTACGGCACGCTGGCGCCGCACGAGCCGGCTTTTCGCGAGACCAGGTCTTATGCTCCCAATTCACCTTACGCGGCCAGCAAAGCCGCCTCCGATCACCTGGTGCGGGCTTATCACCATACTTATGGCCTGCAGGTGACCACCAGCAATTGCTCGAACAACTATGGCCCCTACCAGTTCCCCGAGAAGCTGATCCCCTTGATGCTTATCAACGCCTTGCAGGGTAAGCCGCTGCCGGTCTATGGCGACGGTCAGCAGATACGGGACTGGCTTTACGTGGAAGACCATTGCCGGGGCATAGAGCTGGTTCTCGCGCGGGGGGTAGTGGGGCAGACGTACAACATCGGTGGACAGTGCGAGAAGACGAATCTCAAGGTGGTGCAGATCCTATGCGCCGTGCTGGACCAATTGGCGCCGGATTCAGCCTTTGTGCCGCATGCCCAGCTGATAAGCTTCGTGACGGATCGGCCTGGCCATGATCGGCGCTATGCCATCGATGCCGGCAAGGCGCGGAAGGAACTGGGCTACGCGCCGGTTGAGACTTTCGACACCGGACTTCGCAAGACCTTGGCATGGTACTTGAACATGTCAGACTGGTGGGAGCCGCTGATGGACGAGCGCTACAAAGCATGGATGGAACAATGGTACGGGGTCCGCAAACATGGCGCCGCCCTGTAGTTCACCCCTTCGCTTCAACAAAATCCAACTCAAGCTACCGTAGCTGGGACATGCTGTATCAGCAACTCGAACTGGTTTGGTACAAGGCCTACGCCGATCTGCGCGCGGAAGCGGCGCGCGCCTACCTGGGCGTGCTCTGGTGGGTGCTGGAGCCGCTGTTATACATCTGCGTGTTTTACCTGGTCTTCGGCGTACTGCTCGAGCGCGGCGGTCAGGGCTTCGTTTCGTTCATGTTGTGCGGACTGGTGGTCTGGCGCTGGTTCAGCAGCTCCCTCGCGAGAGGGGCAAACGCCATTCCCAGCAGCGCCGGGCTCATGATGCAGGTCTATCTGCCCAAATATCTGTTTCCCGCCATCGTGCTCATCACCCACGCGCTGAAGTTCATTATCGTCTTCGCGCTGTTCCTGACGTACCTGTTGCTTGCGGAGTCATCGCTGAGCGTGACTTGGCTGGCACTACCGGTGGTACTCATTGTTCAGATTCTATTGATAGTGGGATGCACGGCGTTGCTGGCAGCGGTGGTGCCGTTCTTGCCCGACGTGCGTATGCTGATCGAGAACGCGCTGACGCTGTTGTTCTTTCTGTCCGGGATTTTTTATGACATCGGCGAGTTTCCCGACCGGGTGCAAGGCTACTTTCTCTTAAATCCAATGGCGGTCCTGATCGACAGCTACCGCTCGGTACTGCTGGAGGGCGTCTGGCCGCATTGGACGGCCCTGGGGATCGTCGTCGCATTTGCACTGACGGTCCTGGCCGCTGGCCTGCATCTACTGGTGCGCTACGACCGGGTGTATCCGCGAGCCGTGGCATTATGAGCGACGCCAAAGATAGGAAGCCTATTCTGCGGCTGCGAGGCGTCGGCGTCGCCTACAAGCGGCGCGTCGGCCTCTTCAGGCGCGAGCCGTACTGGGCCTTGCGCGACATCTCCTTCGATCTCCATCACGGCGAGAGTCTGGGCGTGATCGGGCGCAACGGCGCCGGCAAGAGCACCTTGCTCAAGCTGCTCGCAGGCATCATCGAGCCAGACAAAGGTCAAGTGGAGCGCAGCAATCTGCGTGCGGACCTCTTATCGCTCAAGATAGGGTTTTCACCCTATCTGACCGGCCGCGAGAACGCGATCGTGAGCGGCTTGCTCATCGGGGCTCGGCGCGAGGAAGTCGAGGCGTGCATGCCAGACATCATCGCTTTTTCCGAACTGGCCGAGGTCATCGATCAGCCCTTGCGGACTTATTCATCCGGCATGCGCGCGCGGCTGGGGTTCGCGGTCGCATTCACCCTGGACCCGGACATCATTTTGATCGACGAGGTGCTGGGCGTGGGCGACGCGGACTTCCGGGAGAAGTCCACCGGGCTCATGAAGGAGCGGATCAGATCGGACAAGACGGTCGTCATCGTCTCGCACAGCGCCTCGGTCATACGCGAACTCTGCAGCCGCACGGTCTGGATTCAAAACGGCGCCACGCGTGCGGAAGGACCCACGGAACTCGTGCTGGACGCCTATCAGCAACACCTGCGCAAGCCTGCTAAGGATCGGCGGCCGGGCAAGGCGACGCAATCGGATGCCGCGTGAGCTGAGCATCGGCAAGTCTCCCTATGCAGGAATCCGTAAATCTGAAAGGCAGTCGTCACCAGCCCGCGCCGATGGGCGAGCAGCCGCCGCGCCCTGTATTCGTCATCGGATCCTATCGGTCCGGCACCAGCATCTTCGCCTGGTGCCTGGGCCAGCATCCGAATATCGTGAATCTCCCGGAGACCTACTGGCTCGCCCGCCTCACGGTCGATATGGTGAATCTGTTTTCGCTGGGTACGGCGACGGGGAAGTTCTCGCACCTGGGCCAGTTGCGCATCAGCATGGACGAGTTCTACCGCGCCTTCGGCAAGCAGGTGCATCGGTTCATCGTCGAGACCAGTGAGATACTCATTGCAAGGACGGAGGCCGGCGCAAGGGGCGAGTTTAGGCGCAGGCGATCCGCGGATGATCCCAAAGAACGATGGCTGGACGCGACGCCTGAAAATTCCCATTACGTCTATGCGCTCAACAAGCTTTTCCCGGAGGCCCGCTTCATCCATCTGCTGAGAAATCCGCACGATGTCGCGCGCTCCTTGATGCATTTTTCGCGCGTGGGCGGCGGCGACGACCAAGAGACCGCCCAGGCGTACAACAACTGGATCAGGCTCGTCAGTGCCTCGGCAACGGCGGAAAAGGCGCTCGGATCGTCGAAGGTGCTCAGGGTGCTGTACGATGATCTCGCTACGCGACCGGAGGAGACGATGCGTCGCTGTCTCGCCTTCCTCGGCGAGGGGTACAGCGCGGATTGCGTGCGACCTTTGTCAGTGAAGATCAACTCTTCCAAGGTCGGTGAATCGCCGGAGGACGAGGCAAGCCGCAATGCGCGGAATTCGGCGATCGCGCGCAAGGCGGAAAATCTATATTGCGAGCTCACGACCCAAAACACCGAACAACAGGCTCCGGATCCACAGGCCTTGCAAGCACTCGCCGAGGCCTTTCGGACCTTCGTGACCGGCGTGCAGAGGCATTCCATCTGCTCTATCGGTCAGGAGCGCGTGCCGCTTTTGAAGCGCCTTGCGTACGCCTGGCGGCGATTGAGAGGTGCTTGAGGTGCGGCAGGCGCTAATTATTGTGGGCATGCATCGAAGTGGCACGTCGTTGCTCGCGCGGATCTGCAATCTGCTCGGAGCCGATCTAGGGCAAGGCTTAATGCCGCCCAATACAGATAATCCGACGGGCTTTTGGGAGCTGGAGCAGATCAAGGAGATCCACGACGAGTTGTTTCGTTACATGGGGCTGAGTTGGGACAGTCCCAGCCGCATGCCGGCGGACTGGTGGGAAGACCCAGGCGTGGATCGCTTCGCGAACGAACTGGAGCAGGTGGTGCGGACAGAGCTAGGCGACGCCGATCTGCCTTGTATCAAGGATCCCAGGATGTGCCGGCTCCTGCCGATCTGGCGCGGCATCTTCGAGCGCTTGCACTGGACGCCGCGCTATCTCTTCGTCGTACGCCATCCTTCCGAGGTTGTGGAGTCCTTGCGCAAGCGCAATGCGCTGCCCGCTCCGGTAATGCAGATGCTGTGGCTACGGCATGTGCTGGAGGCGGAACAGAATACGCGCGAAGCGACGCGAGCCGTCGTGCTGTACGACGATCTGTTAAACGGCTGGCGGGCCGTGATGGAGCGGGCATGGACTAGGCTAAGATTAGAGAGATCCTTCTCGACCGATTCAGCGGCGATCGAGGCATTTGTCGATCAACGACTGAAGCATCAGCACGCCAGCACCAATGAAACGCAGACCGAGGAGCTTGCGCGGTTCGCAAGCCGCGTTCACCAGGCCTTTGCAGCGGCCGCGCGTGCGTCTTCAGATGTCCCTGTAGATCATTTCGCCGAACTGCATCGAAGCTTCGCAGAGACGGGAAGGTGGCTGGAGCCCGTTCTGGAGGCAGAGGCCGGCAGACTGCGGCGCGAAATCGGGACCGCAGCGACACAGCTCGAGACCGCAGCGAAACAGATCGAGGATGTAAACCAGCAACGTCTAGCTGTCGAGCGCGAGCACCAGCGACTGGTTGCCGAAGCTGCGGGGCTACGCAGCCAAATAGACGTGCTCTCGCAAGAGCTCGACTCTCAGATGAGGCGCGGTGACGGACTACAGGCAGCGCTTGCAGAAGAACAGGCGGCGGTCGAGGCTATACGCTCGTCGACGAGTTGGCGGCTCACTCAGCCTTTAAGGGCAGCGAAGATAAACGCGCTTGCACTGGCTCGCGGATCGCGTGCTCCCGCTCGTCAGTTGTTCGAGTGGGTATTGCAGCGCTTACCGCTCAGCGACGCGCAAAGATTCAAGTTTAGGCAGCAAGCGGCGGCTCATGCTCGGTCGCTACTGCCCGATGCCAATAGCCCTGCGGGCTCTTCGATCGTATCGGCGGTTGCAAAGGCGCAGCGCGATCGCCAATCATGGCGGGCCGCGCGAGGACCGATCGTCAGCGGCGAGACGGGTCCGCTGGTGTCGATCATCATCCCTGTTTACAACAAGTTCGAGTACACGAGGCGCTGCCTCGCATCCATCGAAAGCAGTTCACCCGCGCACACCTACGAGATCATCGTGGTCGACGACGGTTCAGAGGATGGCACCCAAGCGTTTTTGAGCAACGCGAAAGGCGTTCGCTACGTGCGCAATGAGAGCAACAAGGGATTTCTATACACCTGCATGCGCGGCGCCGAGATGGCGCGAGGTGAATTTCTCTTGTTCCTCAATAACGACACCGAAGTCAAACCTGGCTGGCTAGACGAGCTAGTCGAGACGTTCGTCTGTGTCCCGGATGCGGGTCTGGTAGGTTCGAAGCTGATCTACGCGGATGGAAGGTTGCAGGAAGCAGGCGCGATCATCTGGAACGATGCCTCCGGACATAACTACGGGCGCGGCGATGATCCATACAAGCCGGAGTACAACTACATGCGCGAGGTGGATTATTGCTCCGCGGCGTCCATCATGGTGCGGAAGACGCTGTTCGAGCAGGTTGGCGGTTTCGATCCACGCTATATGCCTGCTTATTACGAGGACTCGGATCTGGCATTTGCCATCCGCGCGGCCGGATACCGGGTGCTATATCAGCCGCTCTCAGAGGCAATGCACGTTGAGGGCGTGAGTTGCGGAACGGATATTTCGCAGGGCGTGAAAGCCAATCAAGAAGCGAATCGTCCGAAATTCTACGCAAAATGGAACGCGGCGCTTAAAGATCAGTATTCGCATGATGCAGGATTGAACTTCGCGAAAGAGCGCGCCGGAAAGAAGATCCTGATCGTGGACGCGTGTACGCCAACGCCTGACCAAGACTCCGGATCGGTCGATGCCTTCAATCTAATGAAGATCTTGAGATCGCTCGGCTGCAAGGTCACCTTTGTCCCGGAAGACAATTTCCTCTACTTCGGCCAGTACACGCAGAATCTGCAAGCGATCGGCGTCGAGTGCTTGTACTCGCCCTACGTGAGCCGCCTGGCGGATCATCTACGGGTCCACGGTCACGCGTACGATGTGGTGATCCTGTCGCGGATCACCACAGCCGCGAGATGTATCGATCTAGTTAAACAATACTGTCGGCGCGCGCGAGTTATTTTCAATACGGTCGACGTGCACTATCTCAGGGAGCAGCGCAGGGCAGCGCTCGAGCAGAACAGACAACTCGCCGCCATCGCCGAAGATACCAAGGCCGCCGAGCTCGGCGTGATGCGGCAGTGCGACTGCACCATCCTGATAAGCGAGGTGGAGCAAGCCTTGATCCGCGAAGAGCTGCCGGACGTGCGGACGTTTCATCTCCCGCTGATTCTGGATGTGTCCGACGGCTCTTCTGCAGATTTCGCCAGCAGACGCGATATCGTCTTCGTTGGGAGCTATCAGCATCCGCCCAACGTCGATGCGGTGTTGTACTTCGTCCGGCAGATATGGCCACGCGTGAAGCATCAGCTCGGCGATGTGAAGTTTCACATCATTGGCGGCAATGCGCCGTCTAAGATACTGGCACTGGCGGATGAGGACGTCATCGTGACGGGTCACGTGAGCGATCTGCGTTCACGCATGAACAGATATCGGTTGTCGGTTGCCCCTCTGCGCTATGGGGCCGGGCTCAAGGGCAAGGTCGCAATGAGCATGGCCTGCGGCGTTCCCTGCGTGGTGAGTGCGGCGGCCGCCGAGGGTATGCGTCTTGAACACAGACGGCACGCCCTGATCGCGGACGCAGAGGAGGCGTTCAGCGCGGCCGTAGTGGAAGCTTACCGAGACGAAGATCTGTGGAATCGTTTGTCTTCCGAAGGGCGCGGCTTCGTCAACGAGCATTTTTCACTGGAAGCCGGGAAGCGAAAGGTCTCAGCGCTGCTACACAATCTGGGTGTGCTCGAGCCCAAGGTCGACGATCGGAGTTTCAGGCCTGACGCCTTTCGTCGCTCCGCCTAGTGCCAGGGGCAGACGTGCTCTCTCGGTGGGCGGCTATGCGTAGACTGGTGACTGGGCCAATCACCCTGCGATCGTTCGCGCGCATGCTGGCCGATCGTTCCGCGGAGAAGAGCGAAGCCGTTGCACCCGCAGATTCGCGCACGTTCGCTTTGAAGCTGAACACCGAGCTCGATGCGGACGATTTGCGAGCACGGCTGAAGACGTGGGAGCCTTGGGGCCAACTCATCGAGTTCAGCAACGGGGTGTCCACCGCCGAGTTCACGCAGCATCGACCCTTCAATCCTAATCCTCTGCAAAAACTCGAAGCCGTCCGAGGAAAAATTCCGTTCGAGCTACTAAGGCGCGGCGCGCTGCTCGACGTCGGGTGCAGCACCGGTTACAACGCCCTGCAGTGTGCAATCGAGTACGACATGCGCGTCTTGGGCATCGATCTTTCACCGCGCTCTATCAGAGTCGCGCGGTTGCTGAACGATCTCGCCAATGCAAGAGCGCGCTACAAGGTCGAAGACGCTGAAGCATTCTCGCGTCCTGAATCCTTCGACGTGATCCTCCATTTCGGTACGCTTTATCAACTCCGGGATCCGCTCGCATCGCTGCGCAAGACCTGTGAAAATCTCAAGTCGGGCGGCTGGCTCGCGCTCGAGACGCAAGTCTATGACCATCCCGAAGATGCCGGCATCTGCTACTTAATGCCTATGCGCGGCGGTGCGAAGGCCGATCGCTGGGCCTTGAGCACGGCGGTTCTGAGCAGATGTCTGCGGTCGGTTGGTTTCGAACTTGTTGAGGAAGTGGTCCGTGTCCAGCCGGCGGGACTCGGGCCGCGCATGAGCCGGATGACCCTGGTAGCTCGGAAAGCGGATGGACGTTCGAAGCATGCACATCTGAGGGCGCCCGCACCACAGGCTTCACAAACCGCAAAGAACATGCCGGCGCAGCTCGTTGCGCTGTTGGGATTGCCACGCTCAGGCACCACGATCTTGGCGGCCATGTTGAGCGCGCATCCCGACGTGCATATGGTCTTCGAACCCTGGAACGCCACCAAGGCAAAACCCCGGCCAATGAATCTGGGGGTCGCAGCGTTCATCGACGCGTTCGATATCGACTTGGCTGGCAAGCGCGTTCTGGCCATCAAGGAAACCGCGCAACAGTCGTACGTCGACGCGATCAAGAACGTGCTGTCGGATGCGGCAGCTCGCATGCCGGCCAACCTGGTCTGGATCTATCGCAATCCGCTGCACATGTACTTGTCTCATAGCCAGGCAATGCGGGAGTGGTGGGGACATCCGGAGCACGCCCTAACAGCGGACACCTTCGACCAGTGGGCGGCTGCCAGCATGCATCGTTTGCGCTCGGTGTTGGATGCCTTGTCGCTTTTCTCGGGCGTCTGCGTTTCTTATGAAGCACTGGCATCGAATCCCGCAGATACCATGCGTCGTCTGCTGGATCAGATTGGCCTCAGTCAAGCCGACGAGGTGCTCGACTACCATCGTAATCGCCGACGTCCCAAGCCGCGCGGCGATAGGCGCGTACGGGATACACCCAAGCCCATATCGCCGCAATCGGTGGAAGAACGCGAGCAAGAGCTGCGCGCGCATCTATCTGCCATCGAAGGCGCGCGATTCATGCCGATGATGAAACGCCTGTGTGACTGGGGCGAGAAGCTGGCCGAAGTAGGGGTCATGCCTGCGGATAAGCAGGTGATGGGGGAGGTCGCCGATATTCTGCGGGCGGCCACGATGACCGCTGGTGAGCGCTGATGAGTCTGGCGCCGTCGGGCGCGGCGCCCACGCGTGGACCAAACCGAATCAAAGTTAATGCATGGCGTCGCATAGCTCGGAAAGTTCATCCCGTGCTGCTTCAGTTTGTGGCGTGATCGTGACCTACTATCCGGAGGTGAACACGCTAAGGGCACTGCTATTGGCGATCGGTTCGCAGGCGGATACGGTGCTGATCGTGGACAATACGCCCTCGGGCAGGAATCAGCTGCAGGAGTGCACCTGTGATCTGCCGGTCAATGTCTTACGGATGGGCGGTAATTGCGGTGTCGCGGCAGCACACAACGCCGGTGCGCGTTGGGCGCGAGAACATGGACACAGTCATGTGCTCCTGCTGGACCAGGACAGTATGCCGGCGCCCGATATGCTGGACAGATTGCTCGCTGCGGAAAGGGCACTCAAGTTGCGAGGCGTGTCAGTAGCCGCCTTGGCGCCGCTGTTCTTCGATCCTAGATACGGCAGGCCAGCGCCTTTCATCGTGCGGCGAGGATGGCGCATCGTCAAGCTGACCTGCGGGAAGAACGGCCGCGAATACCACAGAATAGAGTACGCGATCTCATCCGGCACGCTTATCGCGCTCGATGTTCTGGAGGCGGTCGGGGAGATGGACGCAGGACTGTTCATCGACTACGTCGACATCGAGTGGGGTCTGCGGGCGCAATCCAAGGGCTACGCCAGTTACGGTATCTGCGCTGCTCATATGCGGCACCAGCTGGGCGACAGGACGGTGACTCTGCCAGGAGTGGGTGCCGTACCGGTACGTAGCCCGCTGCGTCACTACTATCACTTTCGCAACGCAGTCCATCTTTACCAGAGACCGTACGTGCCGATGTACTGGAAGCTCAACGACGCATACCGTCTCGCGTTGAAATATGTCTTCTATGCGACCCTGACCCCTCCACGCTGGCAGCATCTGAAGATGATGACGCTCGGCCTGTGGCATGGTTTAAGCGGGCGACTTGGACCTTGTCCCGCGGTGGTGTCCGACTAGGTGCAACGATAGAGGTAGGTGCAGAACCGCCGGTGTTTGGAATCACAGGCACTGCGTGGGCCTGAGTTAACGCTTAAGTCTGTCCTGCTCGGGCATGATCACCGGAATCGCTCGACGACCAAGCCGACGGTTGGCGCGGAATTCGGATTCGAGCGTGAGTTTTGTCCGCGAATCTCCGACATGCGCACGAGGCAAGCATCCGCCAGGACGCTTCCACGGCCGTGGAATGAATGATGTTGTTGATGCTGCTGCAGGTGAGGCCTTGACGAGCTTCTCGATCTCGCTGGTTACTTTTGATCCGGATCTGGGAATTCTCACCGACGTCCTCGGCCGGTTGCACGCTGCACTATACGATGCGCGGGAGGCCCGAGTTCTCGGCGACGCGAGTCTTGTGATTGTGGACAATGGCCCTACGACGGAATGCACGCGCCGACTGCAATCGCTGCTAAAAGCCGGTTGGGATGGGGCGGCATTTCCAGCCACTCTGATAAGCGGGCACGGCAATATCGGCTATGGTCAGGGGCACAATAAGGCCATAGAACGATCGGAAGCTGATTATCATCTGGTCCTCAATCCCGACGTGCTGCTAGCCGAAGATGCGATAACCCATGCGCTCGAGTTCATGGATGACAATCCGGATGTCGGATTACTCGCACCGGCGGTAATCGACGGGAACAGCAGCCTGCACCATCTCTGCAAGGACTATCCGAGCGTCCTCGATCTGGCGTTGCGGGGATTCGCGCCTTCGTTTGTGCGCGGTTGGGCACGCGCGCGGCTTGCCCGGTATGAGCTGCGAGACCTGGACCCGAATGCGGTTCGCCGCGGCGTACCGCTGGTCAGCGGGAGCTTCATGTTCTTCCGCAGACAGCTGCTCGAGCAGACCGGCGGGTTTTCCAAGGACTATTTCTTGTACTTCGAAGACTTCGACCTGTCATTGAGGAGCGCGCAGTTCGCGGCGATCGCTTATGTGCCGACCGTGCGGATCGTACACATGGGTGGATACGCGTTCACAAAGGGACCCAGACACTGGTGGATGTTCAGCCGCTCCGCGTGTACCTTTTTTTCCCGACATGGCTGGAGATGGCACTGAAGACCTAAGCTCCCAAAGGCGCGATGACAGGCGTAGTCGTTACCGGCGCTAATGGATTCATCGGCGCGGCTGTGTGTAGAGCGCTCGCCGAGGCCGGTCACGTGGTCACGGGCACAGTGCGGGCGCCAGTCCATCAACACACAGTGGCTCCGTGCAGGCAAATCGCCGTAGGGGACATCGACGGTGCGACGAACTGGTTCAAATGTCTGCAGGCAGCGGATGCGATCGTCCATCTGGCCGCGCACGTACCACAGACGCGCATTAGGGGTACGAGCGCCCTAGCGCATTTGCATCGTGTGAACGTCGAAGGCGCGGAAAACCTGGCCCGCCAGGCAGCCGCCGCGGGCGTCAGACGTCTGATCTATGTGAGCACCGCTAAGGTGCATGGCGAGACGTCCCGAGAACGTCCCTTCACTGAAGACGATCCACCATCGCCGCCGGATGCTTACGCCCAGTCGAAGGCCGACGCAGAACAAGTGCTAGGGCGTGTTGCTGTAGGGACCGAATTGGAATTAGTGATCGTCAGACCTCCGCTCGTGTATGGGCCTGGCGTCAAGGGCAATTTTCTTAGACTGATGCAACTCGTCGACAGGGGAGTGCCCCTGCCTCTGAAGCGCATCGACAACCGGCGGAGCCTGATCGGCCTGGACAATCTCGTCGATCTACTGAGTCTATGCATTCAACATCCAGCAGCCGCGGGGCACACCTTCCTGGTCAGCGACGGGGAAGACTTGTCCACACCGCAACTATTGGACGGCATCGCACATGCCATGCGGCGCCCCTTGCGCCTGTGGCGGATGCCTTCCGCGCTATTGCATGTAACGGCCACAGCCATTGGCAAGCGCGAATGGTACGATCGCTTATGCGGGTCTCTGCAGGTTGATGCGAGCCAGGTTCAAGAGACGCTAGGCTGGCGGGCGCCGACGCCCATAGAAGCGGCATTGCCGGACACGGTCGAGTGGTACTTGAAGGCGAAAACAATGATGGCCGCCTCCTGATGTGCGGTACTACATCGACTTGCCGTCTACAGGTATGCTAGCGGCCTTCGCGCTGGCCGTGGCGGCAGGCATCTCCTATGTTGCGACCGGCGCCGTGCGTGCCTGCAGTCTTAAATTCGGGCACTTGGCTGTGCCAGACGCACGCAGTTCCCACACGCGGCCTACGCCACAAGGCGGCGGACTTGCGATAGCAGGCACGTTTCTGACTGCGACACTGATTTTGTACGTGCTGGATGCCCTGCCACGCGGACCTGTCATCGCGGTGGTCGGCGGTGGGCTGCCAGTCGCGGGGATCGGATTGCTGGATGATCGCGCGCCTCTACCGGCCGGCATGCGCATCGCGGTCCACTTTGCCGCCGCGGCTTGGGCGTTGTACTGGCTAGGTGGTTTCCCACCCTTGCCCGTGGCCGATGGCGTTTGGCGTCTCGGCTGGGCAGGGCACCTTATTGGTGCAGTGGGGATTGTGTGGCTGCTGAATCTGTACAACTTCATGGATGGCATCGACGGCCTCGCGGCGGTCGAGGTGGTCACAGTCGCCAGCGCGGCATGTCTCATGATCGTGGCCGGCGGTTTGGACGACGATGCCCTCTGGCTCGCGTTATTGGCCGCAGCGGTGCTGGGATTTCTGCCGTGGAACTGGGCGCCCGCGCGTATCTTCATGGGGGACGTAGGCAGTGGCTTTCTGGGCTTCACGCTGGCGGTACTTGCGATTTACACCGCGCAGCAGGGCGTCCTCAGCTTGTGGAGTTGGCTGATATTGATGGGCGTATTCGCCGTGGATGCAACTGTCACCTTGCTAACGCGGATCATGAGCGGCCAGAGATGGCGCGAGCCCCATCGCAGCCACGCGTACCAACATGCTGCCATCCGCTGGCGTTCGCACGCGCGAGTGACACTCGCCGTTCTGGCCGTTAATATAGTATGGTTAACCCCGATGGCATGGTTTGTGAATACATACCCTAGGTTTGGAATAATAGCGGCTGGCGCGGCGCTGCTGCCTTTGGCGTGCCTCGCATTCTTGCTCGGGGCGGGCCATCCGGCTTCCAAGTGACGCATGACGCCGTAAGAGAACAATGTCTGGCTTCACAGGGTATGTGTGCGCGGGATGATTAAAGCTGCGCTGATTAATCTGCCTCGCTACGCCAAGCGGCTTGTTCTGGTCAGCGTAGATACCGCGATCCTGCTGTTCGCTGTCTGGGCCGCGTTCTTTCTGCGCTTCGAAGTATGGTGGCCGTTGTGGCTCGAGCAGCGACTATTGCTGTTCGCCCTCGCCGTCGTTGTTTCTCTGCCCATCTTCTATGGGCTCGGTTTCTATCACTCCGTCATCCGATTTATGAACGGGCGCGCGTTCCTCACGATCGCGCAAGGCGTGAGTATCAGCGTGCTCGCGATCATCGCCGTCTGGGTATTCAGCCAGGCGCCGACTATGCCCAGATCCATATGGGCGAACTTCTGGATCGTCAGCTTTATGCTAATCAGCGCGTCGCGGCTGGTGGCGCGCACGATTCTGCACAACCGTCACACCCGTTTGGCGATGGGAAAGCCGGTGGCGATTTACGGCTGCGGCGAGGCTGGCATGCAGCTCGCCCAGGCCTTGCAGCAGAGCCGCGAGCTGCGGCCGATGCTGTTCGTGGATGATCGGCGCGAGTTGCATGGCGGCGAGATATTGGGCTTGAGGGTGTACCCGGCGGATCAGCTGCCCACCGTCATTCCGTACTTTGGCGTCTCGACGGTGCTGCTTGCGATGCCGTCTGTATCGCGCGACCGCCGTCGGGAGATCATCGCGCATCTGGAGCCGCTGCACGTCCACGTGATGGTGGTGCCCGGCTTGACCGAATTGGCAAGCGGCATCAAACGCGTCGACGACATCCGCGACGTGGATCTCGAAGACATGCTCGGCCGTCAGCCGGTCAAGCTCGATGCGCGCCTGTTGAGCTCCTGTATCCGCGACAAGTCGGTCATGGTGACCGGCGGAGGGGGATCGATCGGTTCGGAACTGTGCCGCCAGATCATCATCCAACGGCCCCGGCGCTTGATCGTGTGCGAGATGTGCGAATACGCGCTGTACAAGATCGACAGCGAACTGCAACGGCTGATCAAGGCGCAAGGGGACCCCGTAGAGCTTGTGCCGATACTCGGCTCCGTCTGCCATCGGGAGCGCATGCAGTCGATCATGACCGCCTTTGGCGTACATACGGTCTATCACGCCGCCGCCTACAAGCACGTGCCGCTGGTCGAACACAATCCACTCGAGGGAATACGCAACAACATCTTCGGCACCTATCACACCGCTATGGCGGCGCTTGCAAGCGGGGTCGAGACTTTCGTGCTCGTATCTACGGACAAGGCCGTGCGTCCCACGAACGTCATGGGGGCCACCAAGCGCTTCGCCGAATTGGTCCTGCAGGCTTTGGCGCAGCGTAAACCGAAAACCCGCTTCTGCATGGTGCGCTTCGGCAACGTGCTGGCCTCCAGCGGCTCGGTGGTGCCCTTGTTCCGCGAACAGATTCGCCGGGGCGGACCGGTCACCGTGACCCACGAGGACATGCTCCGCTACTTCATGACCATCCCCGAGGCGGTGCAACTCGTGATCCAGGCAGGCGCCAAGGCGCAAGGGGGTGAGGTGTTCCTGCTCGATATGGGTGAGCCCGTCCGCATTGTCGACTTGGCCAGACACATGATCCGTCTCTATGGCTTTGAAGTGAGAGACGAGGCGAATCCGGACGGCGATATCGAAATCCGTTTCACCGGCTTGCGCCCTGGAGAGAAGCTCTACGAGGAGTTACTTATCGGCGAGAACCCGCTGCCGACGGATCATCCCATGATCCTGCGCGCGCAGGAGGAGGTGGTGCCGGCCGAGCGGGTCGAGGCGCTGCTGAGGCTGTTCGAAACGGCGGTCAAGAAGCTGGATTACGCCGCCATCCGGCGACTGCTGCTGGATGCCGTCCGCGGGTATTCGCCCCAGAACGGAATCGAAGATCACGTGTGGTTGAAGCAGGACAAGATCCTGGCGACCGACTCCGTGTCCGCCTCTGTTCACTGAGGCCCAGTCTCCGCGCCTTCAGCACCAATTCACTACCTCCTAGAACGCATCCGTGGCAAATATCCTGGTCGTTGGGGGCGCCGGTTACATCGGCTCCCACATGCTGGCCGCCTTGAGCGAGGCCGGTTTCAAACCGTTTACCTTGGACAACCTGTCCTCCGGTTACCGCGACGCGGTCATCACCGGTGAGTTCATCGAGGGCGATCTTACGGACAGAGCCCTGCTGGACCGCGTGCTGGACGCGCATGACTTTGCCGGCGTCATGCACTTCGCCGCGCACATCGAGGTCGGCGAATCGGTGCGCGATCCGGCCAAGTATTACCGCAACAACGTTTGCCATACGCAGAACCTGTTGGACGCGATGGTGCGCTACGGCGTAAGCGCCTTTATCTTTTCTTCGACTGCCGCGATCTTCGGCGAGCCGCAGTACGTGCCGATTGACGAGCAGCATCCAATGGTTCCGGTCAATCCTTATGGACGCACCAAGCTGATGGTGGAGCAGCTGCTGCAGGACTACGACCACGCCTATGGGCTGCGATCGGTCTGCCTGCGATACTTCAACGCCGCGGGGGCGGATCCGAAGGGACGCCTCGGAGAACGTCATCAACCGGAGTCGCACTTGATCCCCCTGGTGCTGCAGGCGGCCAGCGGGCGCCGCGAATCGATCACGTGTTTCGGAACCGATTACAACACGCCGGACGGCACCTGCATTCGCGACTACATTCACGTCAGCGATCTATGCGACGCGCACCTGCTTGCGCTGGAGCACTTGCTGCAAGCTGGCGGCAGCGACCGCTACAATCTCGGTAACGGACAAGGGTACTCGGTGCAGGAAGTCATCGATGCCGCGGCCAAGGTCACGCGCCGCAGGATAAAGGTCGCCCGTGGCGAACGTCGGCCCGGCGATCCGGCGCGTCTGGTGGCGGATTCCGCACGAGCCCGTGCGAAGCTGCGCTGGAATCCTCGCTATGTGGGCCTGAGCACCATCATCGCCCACGCCTGGGCCTGGGAGCAGAAAGCGGCCGGCTTGACTTAGGCCGTTAGAGGGCTACGCGGGCGTACCGGTCTGTTAAAATCTGCAGAACATGGCTGGCAAGGTATACATCCAGACGCACGGCTGTCAGATGAACGAGTACGATTCGGCCAAGATGCTGGACGTGCTCGCGGCCTCGCACGAGATGCAGGCGACCGATGACCCCGAGCAGGCCGACGTGCTGTTGCTCAATACCTGTTCGATCCGGGAAAAGGCGCAGGAGAAGGTCTTCTCACAGCTGGGCCAATGGCGCCGCATCAAAAAACGAAGGCCGGGTCTAGTTATCGGCGTTGGCGGTTGCGTCGCCAGCCAGGAGGGCAGGGCCCTCCAAGAGCGCGCATCCTGCGTTGACATCGTGTTCGGGCCGCAGACCCTGCACCGCTTGCCGGAGATGCTTGAGCGGGTGAGACACGAGCAGAAGCCGGTCGTCGACATCTCCTTTCCCGAAATCGAAAAGTTCGATCGTCTGCCCGACCCTCGGGCGGAAGGACCGACTGCATTCGTGTCGGTCATGGAGGGATGCAGCAAGTACTGCACGTTCTGTGTGGTGCCTTACACGCGCGGGGAAGAGGTCAGCCGGCCGTTTGATGACGTCATCGCCGAGATCGTGCATCTGGCCTCGCAGGGCGTGCGCGAGGTGACCTTGCTAGGTCAGAACGTCAATGCCTATCGTGGCGCCATGGCGGACGGCACGGTCGCCGACTTCGCGCTGCTCATCGAGTACGTCGCGGCGATCGACGGTATCGAGCGCATCCGGTTCACCACCTCGCATCCGGTCGAGTTTTCGGACAATCTGATCGAGGTCTATGCGCGCGTGCCGCAACTCGTCGATCATCTGCATCTCCCCGTACAGAGCGGCTCGGACCGCATCCTCGCGCTGATGAAGCGTGGTCATACGGCGCTCGAGTACAAGGCCAAAATCAGAAAGCTACGCGCCGTGCGCCCGGATATCAGCCTCTCCTCCGATTTTATCGTCGGCTTTCCCGGGGAGACCGACGCCGACTTCGCGGCCACGATGACTCTCATCGAAGATATGGGCTTCGATCAGTCCTTCAGCTTTATCTACAGTGCGCGCCCGGGTACGCCCGCGGCCTCCATGCACGACCCTATACCGCTAGAGGTCAAAAAGCAGCGTCTGCATATTCTCCAAGAGCGAATCCATCAGATGGCGCAGACGATCGGGCGGCGTATGGTCGGCACGCGCCAGCGCGTGCTGGTCGAGGGGCCGTCGCGCAAGGACCCAACATGGATGGCCGGACGCACCGAGAACAATCGCGTGGTCAATTTCCCCGGCAGTCCGGATCTGGTCGGCCACTTCGTCGATGTGCGCGTCACCGAAGCCTTGTCGAATTCACTGCGCGGCGAGCAGGCCCTTCTTTGATCGACCGGATCTTCCCCTGGAATGCGCGCCTGATCATCTTTATGTGCCGGCAGGGGCCACCAGGTCGTTGAAGCCTTGAACGAACACACCGAATCCCTGGCCTTTGTTCTGGAACCCGCCGATAATCCGCGCCTCGCCAATCTGTGCGGTCCTCTCAATGAGCATCTGCGTCAGGTCGAGCGGCGGCTGGGAGTGGAGATCAACAATCGCGGCAATCAATTCAACGTCATCGGCGACGCGCGTGCGGCGCAGGCGGCAGTCGAGGTGCTCAAGGATTTGTACGAAGCAACGGCGAAGGAGGTATTGACGCCGTCAAGCGTACATCTGAGCTTGCAGGAGAGCGATATCGATGCGCGCCTGGAGCCGTCTGGCAAGGAGCGCGGCGAGAGCAGCATCCGTACGCGACGCGGTGCCATCAGGGCGCGCGGCGCCAATCAGCTTCGGTACGTTGAGAGTATCCGCACCCGTGATCTTACGTTCGGCATCGGTCCGGCCGGCACGGGTAAGACCTATCTGGCGGTGGCGTGCGCGGTGGAGGCGCTGGAGACTGCGAAGGTGCGCCGTCTCGTGCTGGTGCGCCCGGCAGTAGAGGCGGGCGAGCGGCTTGGCTTCCTCCCCGGCGATCTAGTGCAGAAGATAGATCCATACCTCAGGCCGATCTATGACGCCCTATACGAAATGCTGGGTTTCGACAAGGTGAACAAGCTGATCGAGCGCAACGTCATCGAGGTCGCGCCGCTCGCTTACATGCGCGGCCGTACCCTCAATGATGCCGTGGTTATCCTCGACGAGGCGCAGAACACGACCATTGATCAGATGAAGATGTTCCTGACCCGCATCGGCTTCGGCTCTACGGCCATTGTGACGGGCGACATCACCCAGGTCGATTTGCCGCCGAACCGCAAGTCAGGTCTACGCCACGTCATCGAGGTGCTGAAAAACGTCAACGGCATCGCCTTCAGTTTCTTTACCGCGAGCGACGTCGTGCGGCATCCGCTGGTGCAGCGTATCGTGCAGGCCTATGAAAGGGCAGAACAACCGCCTAAGGACGGCCGTGACGCTTGAGGTGGACGTTCAGTACGCGGTGGAAGCGCCAAATCTACCGACGATAAAGCAGCTTGAGGCTTGGGCCGCAGCCGCCTACCAATGGGAGCAAGACGCCGAGGTCGTCGTCCGCATCGTGGATGAGCCCGAGGGCGCCGAGCTCAACAGGCGCTATCGGCATAAGCACGGCGCTACTAACGTGCTCTCCTTTCCATTCGAAGCGCCCCCCGGGATTGAAAGTCAAGCCTTGGGCGATCTCGTGCTCTGCGCGCCGGTCATTACACGCGAGGCGCGCGAGCAGCACAAGCCGGGGCTGGCGCACTGGGCGCACATGGTTGTGCACGGCATGCTGCACCTGCAGGGCGAAGATCATGAGACGGATGCGCAGGCGCAGGCGATGGAGGCCCTAGAGATCGAAATCCTTGCCGGATTGGGCGTTTCGAATCCCTACTAGTGACGCAGGCGGCCTCGATGGAGGGCGGCGCGCGGGGACTGCGCGCTTGGGTACAGCAAGGTCGTTTCCGCGCCGAAGTCCTCGCCCTATTTGCAGGCGGGGCATTGGTGCTCGCCTTCGCGCCGTTCGAGTGGCGCGTGCTTGCGGTGCTCGCGCCGGCGATGCTACTCCTGACGTGGCTCGACAGCACTCCGGGTCGCGCCTTCCGGCGCGGCTATCTGTTCGGACTCGCGTTTTTCGGATTTGGCGTGTCATGGGTGTTCAACAGCATTCATGTCTTCGGTGAAGCCCCCGCAGTCTTAGCGGCTGCGATCACGGCCGCGCTCGTGCTGTTCATAGCGCTTTATCCTGCCCTGACCGGCTATCTCGTCAACCGTTATCTGGCGGGATCTCCCGGACTCACCCTGATCCTGGCGTATCCTGCCATGTGGACCCTGCTCGAGTGGGTGCGAGGCTGGCTGCTGACCGGATTTCCGTGGCTGACGCTCGGGCAGGCGCAGTTGGACTGGCCGTTAGCAGGCGTCGTGCCGGTGCTAGGTGCGACCGGCGCGACATGGGCCTGCATGCTAAGCTCAGGATTGCTGGTCTATTTCATTCTGGCCGTAGGGGGCCGCCGCTGGATGACACTTGCAGGCGTCCTGCTCCTGTGGGCCACTGCCGGTCCATTAAGCATGATCGACTGGACGATGCCCTCCAGGCCGCCGCTCACCGCAAGCCTGATCCAGGGCAACATACCCCAGGACGAGAAGATGAGCGACGAGCGACTGCAGCCGACCTTGGATCGCTATCGGCGGCTCAGTCGGCAACACTGGGACTCGGACCTCATCGTGTGGCCGGAAAGCGCCGTACCGACCTGGTACGATCACGTCGCGAATAGCTTCCTGCAACCGCTGGCGCAGGAGGCTCACCGGCACGGCGCGGCCCTGCTAACGGGCGTCTTTGCCTATGATCTGGCCTCCGGTAAGGCCTACAACGCCGTGGTGCGGCCGGGCCACGATCCTGACTTCTATTTCAAGCGACATCTGGTGCCCTTCGGCGAGTATCTACCTCTGCGCGGCCTGCTGATGTGGATGAAGGACATGCTCGTCATCCCAATGTCCGACTTGAGTTCGGGAGATGGAAAACCGCTGCTGCGGCTGCCGGAGCTCGGGAATTTAGCGGTCGGCATTTCGGTCTGTTACGAGGACGCGTATGGCGCCGAGCTCAACGACGCGTTGCCGGAGGCCGAATTGCTGGTGAATGTCAGCAACGACGCCTGGTTCGGCGACTCGCTGGCGCCCCATCAACATCTGGAGATTGCGCGCCTGCGCGCACTGGAGACAGGACGCTATCTGCTGCGCGCGACCAACACTGGCATCTCCGCCATCATCGATGTGCGCGGGAAGGTCACGGCGCGTGCTCCACAGTTCAAGACGCAGGTGCTCACCGGGGCTGCCCAGCCCCGCAAGGGCTTGACGCCTTTCAGCCGCTGGGAAAATTGGGTTGTGGTCGCGCTCGTGCTAACTGCATTGGGAGCGGCCTTTGTCTTGCTCCCTCGTCCGGCGCGCCAGTAACCGCGGCAGATAGATTTTCGTGTGTGACCTGGATCGAGAGCTGGGACAAGCCTCAGGCGACGAAGCGTCGCAAAAGACCTTGCGACCCAGGTCATGCCGCGGTTGTCTTGCTGCGGGACACGCAACACAATAGCCGCCCTACGAAGGCCAGATGATCTCCGTGCCCATGCCCAATTCAGCAAGGCAGCTGCCTATTGTGCCCGTTATCCTGTCCGGCGGTTCCGGTACCCGCCTGTGGCCCATGTCGCGCCAGCTCTATCCCAAGCAGTTTATTCCACTGCTGGGCGACAGAAGTCTGTTTCAAGCAACGCTGCAGCGGCTGGATGGGGTGGATGGCCAGGCATTTACGCTGGTGGTATGCAACAACGAGCACCGCTTCATGGCGGCCGAGCAGGTCCGCGCGATCGCGGCGCGGGATGTTCGCATCATGCTGGAGCCTATAGGGCGCAATACCGCGCCCGCAATCGCCGCCGCTGCGCTCGAAATCTGCGCGCAGCTGGAGGACGCGCTGATGCTGGTGCTCCCGGCCGATCATGTGGTCAAGGACACGCAGGCGTTTCAAGCCGCAGTTCATGCCGCGAGCATCGCCGCCCGCGCCGGTTGGCTGGTCACGTTCGGTATTGTCCCGGAACGTGCGGAGACCGGGTATGGCTATATACGGCGAGGCGCGACCGTGGACGCCGGCGACGCAGAGCGGCACGTGTATGCCGTGGATGCATTTAGGGAGAAACCTGATCGGAATACGGCCGAGGCTTATTTGGCTTCGGCCGAATATCTCTGGAACAGCGGTATGTTCTGTTTTCGCGCGAGCCGCTGTCTGGAAGAACTGCAGGCGCATGCGCCGCGGATCCACAAGGCTTGCCTCCAGGCGCACGCGGCCCGCACGCGGGACCTCGACTTCATCCGCCTCGACAAGGCCGGGTTCGGGGCTTCACCGAGCGACTCCATCGACTACGCAGTCATGGAAAAGACGAACTCGGCTGTGGTCATCCCTTTGCAGGCCGGCTGGAGCGACGTGGGCTCATGGCATTCGCTCTGGGAGGCAGAGTCGCAGGACGGCAACGGCAACATCGAGATCGGCGACGTCGTGACGGCCGACTGTAGCGGCTGTTATATTCACGCCGGGCACCGCCTGGTAAGCGCGGTCGGGCTGCAAGATCACATCATCGTCGAAACGGCGGACGCGGTGCTGGTGGTGCCGCGCTCACGCGCGCAGGACACGCGCCACATCGTCGAACAGCTGAAAGCCCGGGGTAGGGACGAGGCCACCACGCATCGGAAGGTCTTCCGGCCTTGGGGGACGTATGAGGGCATCGATATGTCGGGCCGCTTTCAAGTCAAGCGCATTACCGTCAATCCGGGCCAGAGCCTGTCGCTGCAGATGCATCACCACCGCGCCGAGCATTGGGTCGTCGTTACCGGAACTGCGCGCGTCACGCGCGGCGACCAAGTGTTTCTGCTCAGCGAAAACGAGTCCACCTTCATTCCTACCGGCACGCGCCACCGCCTCGAGAACCCAGGCAAGATCCCGCTGGAGTTGATCGAGGTGCAGAGCGGCAGTTACCTCGGCGAGGACGACATCGTCCGCTTCGAGGACAACTACGGGCGTGGAGGAGGCTGAATACCCGCATCGCCGGACTTCAGGGGTATTGCAGAGGCGGGTGTTGCTGATTCTTACGCAGTAAGGCGGCGGAACTCGACCGCACGACACCGCGGGCATGGCGGTATGTGGCCAGGCTTGACAAGGCGGAGGCGCTCCCCGCATGCGATGCAGGCCAACACGCCGGGGCCGGTGATCTCCCCGCTGCGGTAATTGCTCGCCTGCTCGGCCCACTGCGCCAGCTCAAGCTTGGTTCTATCGGCAACGCTCATGATCAGATCCAGCAACTGTGCCTCGATCAACTCCAGGTCCATGTTGAACCACGCGCGGTATTCCTTGCCGGTGTCGTTCAAATAGCTCGCCATCTCGCGCAGGTCGCGCCTTAGATACTGCGCGACTTTCTCCGCCTCCTCGCGCGTGGCCTCGCCCAGTTCGACGGCACGCTCCCGTGCTCGCTCGATCGCATGCTCCACGATGGGTCCTGCCTTTTGTTCCGCGTTTTCCAGCGTACGCTGCACACGCGACATCATGCGGTTGTAAACGCCGATTTCCTGTTCGTGTCGGTCCGGATGCGTCATATAGAAGGCTCCACTCAGTCCTTAAGTTTAGTCCATGCGCCCGCGTTTGGGTTTTGCAGAGGGCGCCCGTACAATCTGCCGCACCACAACATGCAAGCCAATCCCATGCAAGAACAGTATGAACCCGGGGCGGTCGAGCAGAAGGCGCAGGCGTTCTGGGAGGCCGAGGGCAGCTTCCGCGCATTGGAAGATCCACACAAGGACAAGTTCTATTGCCTGTCCATGTTCCCGTACCCCAGCGGTCGCCTGCACATGGGCCATGTGCGCAACTACACCATCGGTGACGTCATCAGCCGCTACCAGCGCATGCAAGGCCGCAACGTCATGCAGCCTATGGGGTGGGACGCCTTCGGCCTGCCCGCGGAGAACGCGGCGATCAAGAACAACGTTCCGCCGGCGCGGTGGACCTACGAAAACATCGACTACATGCGCGCGCAACTCGAGCGTCTGGGGTTCGGTTATGACTGGGCGCGCGAGCTGCCCACCTGCCGGCCGGACTACTACCGCTGGGAACAATGGTTTTTCACGCGCCTGTTCAGGAAGGGACTGGTCTATAAGAAGAACAGCATGGTCAACTGGGATCCGGTCGATCAGACCGTGTTGGCCAATGAACAAGTGATCGATGGCAAGGGCTGGCGCTCGGGCGCGCCGGTGGAACGGCGCGAGATCCCGCAGTGGTTTCTGAAGATCACCGACTACGCCGAGGAGTTGCTACGCGACCTGGACATGCTAAAGGAATGGCCCGCACAGGTCATCGCGATGCAGCGCAACTGGATCGGCAAGAGCGAGGGCGTGGAGATCGGCTTCCCTTACGACGGTGGCGTGCTGAAGGTCTTCACCACGCGTGCGGACACGTTAATGGGGGCGACCTACGTTGCCGTGGCCGCGGAACACCCCCTCGCCGCACGCGCCGCCGAGTCCGACCACAAGATGGCCGAATTCGTAGAGAACTGTCGCAAGGGCGGCGTGGCCGAAGCGGAGCTTGCCATCCAGGAGAAGAAAGGCCTGCCCACAAGCCTGTCGGTCGAACACCCATTGACCGGCGAGCGACTGCCGATATGGGTCGCAAATT
>WUUC01108587.1_pt1 | contig 27909 bp, 23 predicted proteins | sample 6278441 | NCBI WGS metagenome assembly WUUC01 (sample SAMN13675441, study PRJNA597444) | soil metagenome | isolation source: soil | place: USA: Washington | collected 2017-10 | reverse complement strand
CCTGCCGGTGTTGTAGTGCTCGAGATACTGCCGCAGGACGTGTTCGAGGTGGCGCCGGTTCCAGATGGGCTGTGGGGTGCCAATACTCAGTCAAGCCCCGGACCTGGACATTGTCCGAGGCCTGCCCAACGATGGCGTTCTGAAGATGAACGGTTCAAGTGCGGGGGCACGATTCCTGAACGCGTTCGAGTCGACGGTTCAGATAGATCAAATGGAGATGGAGTACGGGTCCCCGACCCGGCCGAGTTTGCGCATAGGCACGCACCTGGGAGTGCGCCGCCGAGCCGGCGTCAGATCGCGGTCCCCGCGGGCACTGATCAGGTACCCCTTCTTCGGGTTCTTGATCGTTGGGGTGACAACCCGCAGCGGAGGGGCCTTCGTCCGATACAAAGGCATCCGAGAGGAAGGTCTCTGCAGCATGTGACTCCGGTCGAAGCCCGTAGATCGAGACGACGGATGCGGCGGTCGTCACGACTACCTTGTGGCGAGGCCTCGAACCGTCGAGTCCGCGAGTCAAGCGGTCCACCGAGCGCCATGCGGACCGGACGCCGCTTTCGACGCCCTTGGACAAGCAGCGAAACCCAGTCTTGAGCTGCGGGAACTGCGCAAGTACGGCGTCACGGGCGCCTGCGCCACTCCCTCGTTAAACCCCAGTAGTCATGTGGGTCAGCGGCATGCTCAAGCGTGTTTACCCTGGTCGCCATCCAGCATATCTAGCCGAGTAAAAGGGTCCGTGAATCCGGCCCGTCAACCAACACCAGTCCGTCCCTAGGGCGTGCAGCGGTTCGCCCGGGCCGGCCCCGCCGTCTCGCGGAGGCGCTGGGCGGCGCGGCCTTGTGAGAGCACGTTGGCTGGCTCGCATATGTGCCACCGGTACACCAGGGTGGTGGGTCCGAGCACGCGTAGCGGAGTCGGTGAGCATCTGCTCGGAGTTCGGTGGCGGTGCCGGCCCGGTTGCCGGGCTCGCCCCGCCACGGGCGAGGTTGTGGCGGGGTGGTCAGGGTGTGGAGGTGGTCGGGTCCGAGCACGCGTAGGGGCCCGGGCTCGGTCGCCGATGGACGGGCGCACGTCCTCGTCCGGGCGGCGGCCGCCCATCGCGCCGCTGCCCAGTTGGCTCGTCGACTTACTTACCGGACCGGTCGTCAGTCGGACGTGACGTGCGGCCTCGCGAGCTGATCGGGCGGCGTCCGTTGGCCTGGTGGCGACGACGGTCTCGCCACCAGGCAAGCCGATCCGACGATTCCTGAGGAAAGGTGGTCTGGACCAAGTCGAGTAGAAGGCTCGCGCCGATCAGGAGGGAAATGAGCCACCAGGGTGCGTTGGCGTACGCCAGGGCCGGGGGGCCTGAGATAAGGGCGACGCGGTTGGCGGTGATCCGGGGAGCAGAGGGCTTGACAGCCACGGGACAGCCTCTTTCAGGCCACCCCGGAAAGAGTGAACATGCTGCCCCAGGCTTCGGCGAGGTACCCCAGGACGTCCTCGGGCGAGCTCGTGTCGGGCCCGCCTTCTTAGTTGAGCTCTAACGGTACTCGATGGTCACCCGAACCACGCGGCTCGGATCGTTCGCATTCTCGTCCCATAGTTGTGCCACTCGGCGGCCGCTCAGCGTATGAACGATCCGCCTACCCGTGCGCAGCGAACGGCATCTGCAGGTGAAAGTGTCGGTACGGTCAGGGCCCGGATCGTCGAGGCCATGCGCATGGTAGTCAACGCCAGGACGTGCGGTGATCCGGAGGCCGCGATGGGTGAAGCCGTTGTATCCCCTGGGAGATGCCACCTCGCCCGGCTCTTGCACGACCTTCGCGAGATTCCTCGTACACGGACAGCGCAACCAAAGTTCCTCCACCGCGGCCACTCCCTTCGATGCACCACCTCTTTAGTATCGCCAGCGGCTGCGCTTGTCCGAGGCTTCAGCCGGCGGTGACGTGCGGGCAGGTCTCGTGCGGCCGATAGCCCCGGGTTCCGGTGTCCTAATCTCAATACGTGGAGAGTCCGGACGAGCCGCCCCCCGTGGAGAGCAGGCCCGATCAGATCACTCAGATCCTGATGCCGAACGGCCCACCGTCCACACCTGAGGACAGGGTCCAGTTGCTGGAGCTCTACAAGATGATGGTGCAGAGCTCCGAGGCGCTGGTGGCGCGCCGGCTGAGCACCAACACCTTCTTTCTGGCGGTGAACGCCGCGTTGGTCACGGTCATCGGCCTCTTCGTTCGGCAGGGCGCCGACGTGCGCAGTCACGGCCTTGCGATCGCAATCCTCTGCCTGGCCGGGTTCGTCGTCGCGGCTGGATGGCGCACGCTGCTGATCTCCTTCGGAGAGCTCAACGCGGGCAAGTTCGACGTCATCTTCCGCCTCGAGAAGGTGCTGCCGGCCGCGATCTTCGAGGCCGAGTGGGAGGCGTTGAAGAGGGGCACCGACAAGAAGCGGTACCGAACCTTCACAACCAGCGAGCAGCGGCTCCCGGCCATCTTCATGACGATCTACGGGTGCGCGTTCCTCACCGGCCTGTCGATCGCGTTCGATTGGCTTCCGCTGCCGTGACTACCAGTTGATGTCCCGGCGGAGGCGGGTCACCGCGTCCTGCAGCACCGCGAGCCGCTCCCCCACGTCCTCGTCCTTGGGTCCGTACTTCCGGTATAGCCGGTGTGCCCGCGCCTCGATCGGTGGAAAGGACGTGAGCAGGTTGCTCGCGGTGAGCCAGTTCCGCTCGCTCACGTTGTACTGCCGGACCAGCGCCTGGAAGTCGGCGATGCAGTCGTGCACCGCGATGTTCTTGTCCGCCCGCCGGACGAGCGCGTCGTTGGCCGTGATCGAGTCGGCCACCGCCCGGCGTATGGCCGCGGCGTCCTCGGCGAGCGTCCGGTCGGCCGCGGCTGTCTCCGCCAGCGTGTCGGCCCGCCGCAGCATCTGTGTGGCCCAGGCGACGGTCTTGCGGATGCCGACCCAGGTCCGCGGGAGGTCGGCGCTCGCCACCCGGGCCAGGGCGTACGCCGCCGTGGCCTCGCCAAGCGCGGCGGCGGTGTGCCGGTCGTTACGCTTGCGGGCGCGGGCGAACCAGATCGCGGCCGCACGGTAGTCCTCCACTTCGAGGGCGCGTTTCCCGTGCTCCGTCTCCTCCCGGCACAGCCACCCCAGCACCCGCTGCAGAGCGGCCAGCGTGAGCGCCGTGCCGGGGACCGGGGAGTGGCTGTCCGCCGCGGCGGCGCATTCCCGCGCGTACGTGAGGCGCTCGTCGATCGTCTCGTCTTCGTCGACCGCGCCGGCCAGCTTCTCGAGGATCATGACCGCCTGCCGGGGATGGCCGTCACGCAGTCGCTGGCGAGCCTCCTCAATCGGGCGGTCGGTGAGGCGTCGACGGAACGCGTTGAGCATCTCGTCAACAGCGCCCACCGCGTCCTCGCCCTGTACCGCCCGCCGCGCACGGGTCAGCTCGGCGATGGCGCCTTCCAGGTTGTCGAGCCGGCGCAGGGCGTGCGCCTTGCAACGCCAGGCGCGCAGGCAGCTCGGATCGAGATCCAACGCCTTGTCCGCCAGCCCGATGGCCGCCTGGAACTGGCCGGCGTCGTACTGCTCCCGGGCCCGGTCGACGAGGCGCCGCAGCTTCTCCGTCGGGTCCGCTGGCCGGCCACCGCCGGCGGCCAGGTCGAAACCGAGGATGGCGGCGTCGTCGCTCCGGGCGCGCCGCTGTTCCCGTTGTACCAGGCCCGGCAAGTCGTCGTCTTCGGGCGCGGTCACGTCCCGGCCCTCCCGCGACGGAACCGCTCGGCCGCCGCTTCGACCGCCGCGATCTCCTGGGCATGCCCGATCTCGGCGAGCTCCAGGATCATCCGGCGCAGCTCTATCCGGTGCAGGTCCTCGCCGGCCTCCTCGTCGATCTTGAGCTCCGGTGCTGGCAGGCGGTCCAGCATCGCCGCCGGCTCGGGAACGGCGGGCCCGGAAATCGCCCTCATCATTCCTCCGTCTCCACCAGGCGAGGGCCGACCAAATTCAGCAGCGTGGCCTCGCCCTCCTCGATCGCCCGGGCCCGCTCGGTGAGCGCGGCGGCGTCCTGCACGAGCTTGCGGGCCAGTGCCGCGACGACGGGGGCGTCAAGCGCGCCGTCGAGGTTCTCCAGCTTCGCGGTGAGCAGTTCGGCGCGCTCGCTCAACTCGGTCACGGTCGGCGCCGTCCCAAATGCTGCGGCATCGGCCGGGGTGTCCCGGTTGGGCAGGCGACCGAACCTGCTCTGATTCCGACGCGCGGCGTCCGGGTCCGGCTGTGCGGCGCCGGACCCGGCCAGCCGGTACAGCGCCCTCGCGTACTCCTGGTCCCGGGCCCGTTCCCGGTCCTCGTGGTCGCGGACGATCCGGAGCACCTCGGGCTGGCGTACGCCGAGAATCTGGGCGGCCTGCAGCTCGGCGACCGCTTGGCGCCGGCCCTCGGCGGTGTCCGCCGCGAGCCGGTACCGCAGCAGGCCGACGAGCAGGTACGCGTCAGCGAACTGCCGGTCCAGCCGGACGGCACAGGCGAACTGCTGCGCGCAGGCCTCCACGAACGCCACCGCCTTCGCCGGGTCGACGTCGTCCTCGGTCCACATCCGCATGACCGCCAGGGCTCGCAGGAGGTAGATGTCGCGCAGGCTCTGCCGCAGCTCCCGGCGTGCAGCGGGCTGGTCGCCCAGCGCGGTCAGCTCCGTCAACCGGCCCGCAAGGTCGTCGTTCGGGGGCCCGGGCCACTCGGCCCGCACCGGACCGCGCCGGTACAGCACCCGGAGGCATTCGGCCAGCAGGTCCGCGACGCGCCGACCCGAGCCGGGCTCGTTCTCCAGCCACGCGACGATGGCCAGCCCAAGCTTGGCCGACACCTGCAGATCGTCGCTGTCGGCCGCCTTCGCCAGCTCCTCGAACTGTCCGCGGGCGGCCGACAGATCGCGGTCGAGCAGCGCCCGCGCGCCGATCACCGTGTGCCGGCTGCGCAGGTCCGCCGGGATCCGGTCGCGGAAGTCACCGAGCTGCTCGACGCGGTGGAACAGCTCGGCGGCGGCGGTGATCCGACCGTCGGTGACCGCCTGGGTGGCCTGTTGGTACAGGACGATGCCGTACAGCCGGCGAGCCTGGCCGATGTCCAGCCGGTTGCGGCGGGCGAGCGCGGCCAGCACCGGCTCGGCGCCGTCGAAGTCGCGGCGCTGCACCCGCAGATACGCGAGGAGGTACGCGACCGCGGCGTCGTCCGGTTCCTCGCGATGCAGGGCGGCCAACCGGTGCTCGGCCTCGTCGAGTTCGCCGAGCTGGTAGAGGCCGTACCCGATGAAGAACCTCGCCTTCAACCGCATCGTCGGCGGCAACTGCGCCTCGAGCCGGGTCAGCCCGGTGACCGCCGCCTTGGCATCGCCGGCGTCGAGCAGGCGGACCAGTGCCTCGTACTCCCGGCGCCGGAGCAGCGGCGCCCGGACGGCGTGGCGCAGGAGGTACCCCACCGCGACCAGCATCACCAGGATCAGCGCCCCGATGAGCAGGCCCTTGACGCCTACGCCCGGCGGCGCTGGGGCGCCGGCCGACGGTGGGGTCACCACCGTGCCGGTCCCGGCCACCTGCCGACCCCCGCCGCGCAGCACGACCTCGTACTGGCCCGGCGGCAGCGACGCGCCGGCCGGCAACTGCACGACGACCGTGGCGGCGGGAGTAGGCGCCGGCGCGGCCGTGGCCGGTCCGGTGAGGGCGACGGCGCCGGCGAGCCCGGCGAGCCCGGCGATCAGACCGCGTCGAAATCGTTTAGCCATCGCCGCACGGCTCCCTCCGCGAGATCCCCGGTGGCGACCAGTGTCGGGATGCGGCGCCGGGCCAGGGCCTTGACCGCCTCGGCGTTCTCGTCGTTGCCGGTCTGCCGCCACAGCTTGGCGTAGCGGAGCAGGATGCTCAGCCGCGCGGCGTCCCGCTCGCCGGCGGTGTAGAGGGCGTGCAGCGCGCCGTCGAAGTCCCGGCGGTGCTCGAGCACCTCCGCCTCGCGGATCCACAGCTCGGCCCCCCGCGTCTCGAGCGGCTGCAGGTACCGCAGATCGTCCAGCAGCCGCGGCGCCCAGGTGTCGCGATCGTCGATCTGCTGGGTCCACAGTCGCCACAACACGTCGCACCGCCGGCGGCGGTCGGCCACGAACGTCTGGTCCGGGGTCAGCGCGATCGCCTCGTCGAGGTGGTTCAGCGCGGCCGGTAGGTCGCCCGTCTCGGCGCTGATTTCGGCCGCCAACCGGAGCAGCACGATCCGCTCGCTGGCGTCGCGTCCGGCGCCCCAGCCGAGCACCTGGAGCGCCGCGGCCGGGTCGGCCGTCCGGACCTGCTGAGCCAGCTCGCCGAGGTCGGTCGCCGCGGCGATCGCACGGCGCAGGTTGTCCGCACCGACCGGCCGGGCCTCCGCCGCGTTGTCGCGGTAGCGCCGGATGGTGGCGAACAGCGTTTCGATCGGCGGGCAGTCGTGCAGGAACGGCTCGATGTCGGACGCCGCCGGGTGCATCCGGAGCAGCGCGCCGCGCGCCTGTGCCTCGAGGAGGTCGTCCGCCGGGGCGACCCCGCATCCTACGGCCAGCGCGGCGAGGGTTCCCAGCGCGTACACGTCCTCGATGCGGCCGTCTGAGGGCAGGCCGCGGATCACTTCGGGGGCGATCGCCGCCAGCGCGTGCGGGTCGGTGCCGGACAGGTCGTACGCGGACGACAGCCGGACCGGAGGGCAGGGCGCCAGCCACACCGTGACCTGTGTCCCGGCGCCGGTCAGCAGCAGGTCGGACGGACCGGGGCCTACCGCCGCGAGCCGGCTTCCGTGCCAGTCGTCCAGCGCGTCGCAGACCACGGCGATCAACGTCAGCCGATCCGTCCACCGTGGTCGCCCGGTCAGCTCGGCGCCCAGCGTCCGGCAGTCGTCCGGCGCGTCGTACTCGATGCGGTAGGCGTCGGGCGCCGGTCCATCGGCGACCACCGCCAGCGTTCGCGGATGGTTGCGGACGCGCAGTTCGGCCAGCCGGGTACGGAAGCCCTCGTCGCACAGCCGCGGGTCGATGTTGCGCACGAGGCGTCCGCCGTCGCGCCGCAATACCCCCCGCCCGGTCCACCCCAGCTCCTCCCCTGGCGGCGCCGGGTCGTCGGTGATCACGGCCGCTTCACCCGCGTGTAGACGTCGAACAGCGTGTCGCCTAGGTCCTCGACGTCGTCCGAGCCGGCGGTCACGGCCGCGACGAACGCCCAATAGGCCGCCCGCAATTCCGCCTGAGGCTCGGGGTCGAGCTGCGGGATGTCCTTGTACGACCGGCGGGCGACCATCCGATAGTCGGCCGGCGTGCCTTCCGGCGGCGGCGGGAGAACTTCCGCGGCCGGCTCCGGCTCCCGCTGTGGTGGCTTCGGCATCCCGGCCATCGCGTCGTGCAGCTCGGCTGAGCTCGCGTCCAGCTTCGCGGCGTCGATGTGCGCGCTGCAGCGCAGATCGGCTTCCCACACGTTGCCGTTGTTGACGCAGTGGACCTTCACGTGCAACAGGCCGTTGGCGTCCAATCCAAACGTCACCGCGAGGTCCCAGTAGTTGCGTTCCTTGGGCTCCGGGAACGTGATGGGCACTGACCCTACGAACTCGTTGTCGATGGCGGACGGATGCTCGCCCTGGAAGATCTGGATGGGCAGTTCGGTGTACGGGCCGGCGTTGGTGTAGTGCTCGGTGGCCTCGGCGGGGATCCGGCTGTCCTTGTGCAGGATGACCGAGAATCGGTCGTGGAGGGTGCGGACGCCGAGCGAGTGGCTGGTGACGTCCTGGAGCACGACGGCGTCCTCGGCCGGCGCAGCCTCCCCGGCCGGTTCGATGCGGACCTCGTCGTCCTCGTATCCGCCAGACGGGGTGAACTCCCGGGCGAGCATGCCGGCGCCGCGGGCCACGACCTCGTCCGGGTCGATGTCGATGCGGACGTCGCGCAGTTCCAGGCCGAGCCGTTCGGCGAGCATCGGCCGGATGCGCGCGATCCGGGTGGAGCCGCCGACGAGCAGGACCTGCTCGATGTCGTTGAGCTCGATGCCGTTGCTCTGGTGTGCCGACGCGAGCGCGTTGTCGAGGCAGGTCATCGACTTGACCAGCAGATCCTTGATCCGCGACTCGAAGGTCGACCGGCTCAGCGGGACATTGGCGCTCACGTCGGCGGTGAGGTATGGCAGGTCGAGCACAGTGGCGTCGGCGCTGGAGAGCTCACGCTTTCGGATCTCGGCCTCACGCTTGATCCGGCGGCCTGCCTTCTCGTCGCCGCTGAGGTCCACGTTGTACTGCTGGCGGATCTGGTCCAGGGCGTACCGGACGATGCGGTCGTCGAAGTCGCCGCCGCCCAGGCGCGGGTCGCCGCCAGTACCGACCACGCTCACGTTGCCGCGCCGGACCTGGATGATCGACACGTCGAACGTGCCGCCGCCGAGGTCGTAGACCACGTAAGTCCGGGTCCGGTCGTCGTCGGCCTTGTCCGCGCCGAAGCACACTGCGGCCGAGGTCGGTTCGTTCACGAGCTTGCGGACGTTGAGGCGGGCCATCCGGGCGGCCTCCTCGGTGGCCCGGCGCTGCGGTTCGCGAAAGTACGCCGGGACGGTGATCACCGCGTCGTGCACCGGCTCGTCGATGTACTCCTCGGCCTGGCGCTTGAGCTCCATCAGGATGAAAGCCGAGATCTCCTGCGGCAGATAGTCCTGGCCGCGGAACCGGACCCGGGTGGGCACGCCCGGATCGTCGGTGCCGGTGGGCTGCCGTTCGAACGTACCCATCTCGCGTTTGATCTGGATGATCGATGTCGGGCTGTTCTGCGCCGGGACGCCCACGATGACCTGTCCCTGGGGATCAAGCCCCACCACGGACGGGATCGTGCGATAGCCGGCCCGGTTCGGGATGACCACGGTGTCCTTGCCGTCCCACACGGTCACCGCGGAGTACGTGGTGCCGAGGTCGATCCCGACCACCCTGTGAAAGCTCATGACTCTCCCTCTCGTGTCGCCGGCCGATCGGACTGGATCTCCACCTGCGCTGGTCGCAACGGACGGTTACGCAGCTCGTAGCCCTGCTCCACCACCCGGACGACGGTGTTCGGACGGGCGAACGGGAACGGTGATTCGTGCGGGTCGACGACGCCGACGCAGCGCTGCCGCTCGGGGTCGAAGGCGTCCTCGCCGGCGGTGGTTGCCACGACCTCCGCGCCCATCCGGGTCAGCACCCCGCGCAGCGTCGCGGTGAGGCCGCGAACGTGCCGAGAGACGAGCTGTGGGTCGGTGAAGTCGGCCTCGGCGAGCATCGTCTCCATCGCGGTGAGCGGGCCGATGAGCTCGGTACACAGGTCGCGCAGCGCCTGGTGCGCGATGGCCGTCTCGAGGTCCTGCCGCAGAGCGTCCACCGCCCGGGTGACCGCGGCGGCGGCGTCCTGACCCGTCCGGTCGAGGCGCCGCAGTTCGGTCACGAACGTGGTGTTGTCGTCCGCGATCTCCTCGAGCTGCCGCCCGATCGCGTCCAGCCGTTGTCCGATCCGGTCGTCCGTCATAGTGGGCCGGCCTTCTTCGGCTCGTCGAGCAACGGGTGCCAGGTCAGGGCCGCGGCGAAGTCGACACGGTCCAGGTCGGACGCGGCGGCGAGGGGTACGCCGACCGCGTCGAGGTGGTCGGCGAGGACCGGCCGCAGCGCAGCCACCAGGTCGGCGCCGGTCGTGAACATCGGCGCCGCGGCGGGGCGGACGGTGAGGAACCTGAGGTGCTGGTTCTCCCGGTCGTACTTCTCCCGCCGGGCCGGCCGGGCCAGTTCCTCACCGGCGGCGTTGATGGCTTTCTGGCGTTCGGTCAGCTCGTCGCGCTTCGTCGGCTGCAACCGCTGCAGCTCGCGCGCTTGCTCGATGAGCAGGTCACGTGCCTCCCGGATCGCGGCCGGTGGCGCGTCCGGGGCGACACCGAGAACCGCGTAGAGCGAGTCGGTGTTGATCTCGACCATGAACATCAGGTGGCCTCCTCCGTCCCACCCGTCGCGCGGCGCAGTCGGGCGATCTCCGCCTCGAGGCGGCCGACGTCGTGGCCGAGGCCCCGGGCGCGGGCCAACGTCACGGCGTGGCCGAGATCGTCCAGCGCCGCACGCACGGCGTCGTCCGACCGCTCGGCGCGGACCCGGCCCGCGGCCTGCCGCCAGAGGTCCTGAACGAGGCGCTGCACGGCGGCTTCCCCGCCGCGCAGCCCGCGAACCGCACCACGCAGGGCCCGGATCTGTCCGGCGATGTCCGCGGCGCGGAGCCGGTCGGATAGCAGTGTCACGGCCCGGTCTGGGTCGCCCGCGGCGGCCAGGCCGTGCGCGACGGTGATCACCGGCACGACGCTGAGTGGATAGCGCGCCATGGCGGCGTGGCCGATCGCGACGATGTCCCGGCCGTCGGCGTCGCGGATGTCTGCCCGGGCGATGTCGTCGATCACCGCGGTCACCAGGTCCCGAATGCGGGAGCGCACCGATTGCCCCTCGCCGCCGTTGTCCACAACGGCCTTTGCGGCGCTGGCGTACCCGTCGGCCGGCCGGCCGGCCCACATCAGCAGCCGGGCGTGCGGCACCCGCAGGCCCGGCCGGTCCGGCACGGCACGCACCGCCGCTTCGACGTCGGCGAGCATCCGCTGCGGGTCGGGCAGCCCGGCCGGTGCGCGGTCCTCCCAGCCCGCCGCGAACTCGGCGGCAGCCTGTTCGAGGATCTCGGCCAGCGGTACGTCGCCGGTCAGGATCTCCTGTTCCACGCACAGGTCGTGCAGGCGGTCGAGCGGCAGCGCGAACTCGTGCCGGACTACCGCGCAGAGCAGCCGCCGGTGCCGCGCCGACTTCTCACCGCGCAGCGCGATGGAGATCTTGTGTAGGATCAGGACCCGCCGCCTCGCCTCGTCCAGCAGGCGGTCGGCGTCGGACTGCTCGCGTTCGGCGTGCGGGTCCCCGAGGGTCGCCTCCGCGCACGCCCGGGTCACCCGCCGACGGGCCACCTCGCAGTACGTCGCGGCGCCGGCCCACTCCTGCGCTCCGACGGTGTCGGTCAGGTGGCGTAGCATCTCCTCGCGCGCCACCGCCAGGGTCTCCTGGCCGGCACCGGGCTCGACACCGAGCAGGTGCCACGGTGAGCGGAACCGTAGCCGGGCGTTGAGGTAGTACAGGTCCCAGTGCCGCAGCCATACGTCGACGGCGTCACCGGCGGAGATCCAGCGCAGGACGTCCTCGACCGGCGGATCGTCGCCGCCGGACTGGCGCAGGCTCTGCTCGGCGAGCAGCCGGTGCAGGGCGACGCGCTCGTCTATTAGGTGCCTGAGGTCGCCGTGCCCGGCCGCGTGGAGGTAGAGCAGTTCCGCTGCCCGCTCCCAGGCCGGGGCGTATGCTGCTGACCGGGTCCGGGTCGCCAGCAGGGCGAGGTTGATGGCGACCGCGACGCCGAACGGGTCCACCTGGATCGTCGAGCGCCACAGCAGCCCGGCCTCGTCGAAGCGCTCCGCCTTCCATGCCTGGCGCGCGTATGCGTCCAGGACCGCGACCCGCAGCGCGGCGAAGCACGGCAGCGCCCGCAGTTCCTCCGGGTACGCGTCGAGCATCAGGATCGCGTCGACGGCGTCCACCCGGTCCGGGCCGAACCGCGCGAAGTGCAGCACGCACACCACGTCGGCGGGGACGATCCGGCCGCCGACCAGCCGGACCGCCTCGGTGGTGAACGCCTCCCGGTCGCGTCCGCTCAGGTCGAGGGCGGCGGTGAGCATCCGCACCGCCGGGTGGGCGGCCGGCAGCCGGTCGCCGACGTCGGCGAGCGCCTCCCGGACGTCCTCCGGCGCCGTCCCGCAGGCGAGCATGAGAACCGCGGCGGCGGCGATTTCGGACGGTCCCTCGTCGCCGCCGGGCGCGGCACGCAGGTACTTCCGTGCCCACGGCGCCTTCAGCGGCTTCGGCGGCTTGCGGGACAGTTGCTCGGCCAGCAGCGCGCGCCAGACCTCGACCGGAATGTCCGCGACCAGGGCCGCGGTCTGCCGCCGAGGCGGCCGGGGCGGTTTCGCCGCGCCGTCCGGCATGTCCTGGCCAGCGGCGGCGAGCGCGTCGAACGCGTTGATCGCGGCGTCGATCGCCGCCGGGTCGCCGCCGGCGGCCGCGGCGAGGAGCGCGGCGGCGACGTCACCCTCCTGCCGGCCGAGGTCCAGCAGCGCGGATGCCATGAGCAGCGGCGCCCGCGCGGTGCCCGGCGCCAGCGCATACGCCCGGCGGTAGGCGGCCAGCGCGGCCCATCGCCGGCCGTCGCGGTGCAGGACCCGGCCCAGGTGCAAGTGCGCCCTGGCGGAGAACGGGTCGTACGCGATCGACCGGCGCAGCCGCTCGGCCGCCTCGTCCTGCGGCGTACCCGAAACCAGGGCCAGCCGGAACTCGGCCTCGGACAGCGCCAGTCGGACCTGAGGGCGCTGGGTCTGCTGCTCGAGGTCGGCGACACGCTCGAGCAGGCCGGCCCGGTCCCGAATCATGCCCGGTCCTCGTACAACTCGACCTGTCGCTCCCGGCACACCGCGATGCGGCGGCCGTCGCCGGATATCGCGGCCGCCGTCGCCTCCGGCCAGAACGCCACCTGGGTCCGGTCCCGCCAGTACGCGCAGCCGTCCGCGCGGCGGGTCACCAGCCGGAACCCGGTCGCGTCCGCGGACAGCAGCCGGTCTCCGGCCGGGAGCGTCAGGTACGGCAGGTGGCGGTCCACCTCGTCGACGTGCAACAGGCGGGTGGCCGCGGGCCGGTCCGGCGGGCCGGAGCGGATCAGCAGCAGGCAGTGGTCGTGGTCGCCGTTCGGCCAGAGTGCGTACGCGCCGGGCAGCGGCACCGGAGTGCTGCGCGCGCCGTCCACCCGCAGGCCGGCGACCGCCTCGTCGGTGAGCAGGACCAGGCGGCTGCCGGCGTACGCGATGTCGGCCAGCGGCCCGGCGGCCGGCTGCGGACGGCCGTACAGGTCGCCGCCGGCCAGGTAGAAATCGATCCGGCCGGACAGCTCCGCGACGGCGAACCGGTCGCCTCGCTCCGGCACGGCGATGCGGTGCACGCCGCCCTGCACGGGCACGAGTTCGCGGCTTTCCCCGTCGTCGCCGATCCGCCACAGCTCCCGCTTCCAGCTGCCGGCGATCAGCGCGTCCGCGACGAAACGAAGGTCACCGACCGTACCGTCGAGACGGAACTCGGCCACCGGACCGGGCCCGCCGCCGAAGGACCGGATAGCGCCGCTCCAGCCACCGATCGCCAGCCGGCCGTCCGCGGCGGTCGTCACTCGGCGCACGTCGATGCGCTCGCGGTCCTGCCATGGCACGTGCTCGCCGCGCATGGTGCGGAGGCGGCCGGCCCGGTCCCAGGCGACGATCCCGTCGTCGGCCAACGGCCACGCCGCCCGGGCGTCCACCCGCGACATGGCCACCCGGCTCAGGTCGGACGACGGCAACTCCGGACCGGGCGACGGGCGCTCGCCGAACTTCCAGTCACCGAGGCGACTCAGCGCCGTCATGGCCGGCGCGACCTTCTCCGGCGTCGCCGTACCCGTCCCCTCGACCTCCTCGCGCAGCGCGTCTCGCACGAAGATCTGCAGCGTCGCCAGGTCGCCGGCGGCGGCCTCGGGCAGCCGGCCGGAGCGGAGCAGAGCATCGGCCAGGGCGTCGAAGGTGCCGGTCGCGTCTGAAACGCCCAGGGTGTCGCGGCAGATCAGCGAGACGAGACCGTTCGCGGCGCGGCGGACCAGGATCAGGGCCAGGCCGGGATCGCCGAGGCTGGCCAGGGCCTCGTCGCGCCAGCGGCGGACCTCGTCGGCGCCCGGCAGCGCCGGCGGTTCGTTGCGCGCGCGCTCAAGAGCGCCCTTGAGCTGCCGGTACGCGCCGAAGGGGTCGCGGCTGAGATCGAAGAAGGGCAACTGCCGAAGGTACGCGGGCAAGTCGGTGTCCGCGTGTTCCAGCCAGACCGGCACGATCCGGCCGCGCAACCCGGCCGGGTCGGAAGCGAAGGCGTTTTGGGCCTCGAAGCCGGCCCACGGCCCTCGCATGTACGCCGGCGTCAGGCACAGCAGCACGTGGGCCGAGGCGTCGAGCGCCTCGGCGAGCTGGAGGGGCAGCGGCCGCAACTCGATGACGTCGTTGCGGTCGAAGTAGACCTGGAAGTTGTCGGACTCGAGCTGCCGGACGAAGCTCTCGACCTGCTCACGATCCACGCTGGCATAGCTGACAAAAACGTCGTAACGCCTGCCTGCTCCGTGCCCCACGAGTGAACCCCCAGGTCGAGAGGCCCGATATCGAGCGTGATCAACACTTTACACTTTCAGTGACCACACCAACACAGTCAGAAATCAGACGGACGTACCTGAATGATAGAAGCGAGCGCGTTGCGCTGGCCCCAGGAGAGGCTTGGTTTCGAGGTACGGGTGAACGTCGTGCGATCGACGCGATCAGGACGAACTTCACCGCATACCCGGCCGAACCACTGGAAGTTGTTCAACAGGCCCAGTGCATGTAGCCGCGGACGTCCAGCTCGCACGATGTATCGGCCGTGAGGTAGGGCCGGCCGCGTTCCACCGCCTAGTCAAGGGATCTCCGAGCGACATGCACGCGATCATCGAGCCACTGGACGGGAGCCGATTCAGTGGCTCGACCACCTCTACCAGGCCCTGCTTGAGGGTGATTTCGTCCCTTGAGCTCTGCCCACTCCGCCTTTGACCCCCAGTAGTCATGTGGGTCAGCGCCTTGCTCACGCGTGTCTTCCCTGGTCGCCAATCAGCATACCTGCCCGAGTAAAAGGATCCCCCAATCCACGCTTTCACGGTGATGTTGAGAATTCCGATGTTGTTGTCGACGGAGATCGAGTCGATCGTGACGAAGACCAGCTTCTGACTGATGCCCTGCGCAGCCGCCGCGTTCTGGTCGGTCACGACGCAAAGCGTCATGCCGGGTGTCGGCGCGATCGGGCAGCGGCCGGGATCCGTCCGGATCATCTCGAGGCAGTCCTTCGGCGTCGCCGTTGGGCCGGAGACCTGCGCGAATGGCAGGTTCGTCCTGACATTTGCCGGGGGCGCAGCCTGCATAGCCAAGCTCGGTATTGGCCTCAAGTGCGCCACCGGCGCGGCGGAGATGCACCCGGCGATCACCGGCAGGACCTTTCGATGATCCCGAGCGCGGTGCGCTTCACCCAGCCGGCGACCGTGCCGGCCGCGACCGGCACGCCGAACAAGTCCTTGAGCACGGCGGCGCTCCGGGATACCGACGGGGGCTGCCCGCGCAGCAGATACACCCGATCCCGGCCAGCCGGCGCCCGTACACGATCGGCGCGGTCGCCTCAGCGCGGGCGCGGCCGCAGCGCAAGAATGAATGCGCTCCGTCAGCCTTCTCGGCCGCTGGTCATGTCAACCGTTGAGGCCAGCACCTGACAGTTTCAGACCTCCGGCAATTGTTCAGACCGATCCACTGAATTGGATCGATCGGCGATCTTCCATAGCCTCCGCAATGGCATTCAAATCGGTGAGTCCGGTTGCTGACGCGCCGCTCCCGCCGCCGGCGGAGCAGGCCTAGCGTGACTGCATGACGGCGGACGCATTCCTGCCTTCGCGGCACGGCTGCGCGTTTCCCAACGCGTGGCCGGATCAGGCCGCGATCAAACTGCCCACCCCGTTCGGCGAGATCGGAATCGGGAACGTCCGTGGTGAGTTGTGCGGCGGGATGGCGTTCGCCGCGCTCGACTATTGGCTCGCCGGGCTGACCCCGGCGCTCGAACGGCCCGGGTCCGGCGATGCGCTGTACGCCTTCATCGTCGACCGGCTGATCGACTCGTGGCACGTGACGGCCGGGGTCGCCCAGGACCTGGACCGGGGCCTGCCGGTGCCGATCGGCGTGGTGACGGTCGCCTCGCGGAACCCGAAGGACCTCGGGCTCAACCACCAGGTGCTGGCAACCGGCAGCCGGACGGACGGCAGCCTTCTGACGCTGCGGGTGTACGACCCGAACTGCGCCCGACGCGACGACATCACCATCGCGCTGGACACCGCCGCGCCCGCGAAACCGATCCGGTTCGACCACAATCTGGGCCTCGGCGGGCGTACCGGCCGGGGCTTCTTCGAGGTCGCGTACGAGCCGCGGCGGCCAGGCTAGGCAGCCGTGAAACACTGGGATGCTGCACCCGCCGCCGTGCTCGCGCTCACGGCGGCCTTGCTCGCCGGATGCGAACCGGAGTCGAACGACGGCGGCCACCAGACGCAGGTTCAGCGTGACAACTTCCGGTGTGACGTCCACGAGGACCGTACCCAGGACGCGCTGGACCTCCCCTTCGGCTTCAACCTCCAGACCGGTGTGTCGGCCGACCGGACGAGTGCGGTTGAATTCGATCCCAACACCGGCCGGAGCACGTACGTCGCCACGATCATCGATAGCGTTCATGGTTCGGCCGGCGTCTCGCGGCTCGTCCGTAGCCTGCGGCCCGAGCTCTCCGGTGTCGGGGTGGATCTCGACGCGCACGTGGATCAGCAGGTGGGTGTCGGATTCGTGTACCGGCAGAAGAGCCAGGCGGATGCGGAAAAGCTAGCCCGGTCGACCATCCCGCCCGCCGGGTGGAACAAACTGATCATCCGGCTGACGACGACGGCGGCCGGAAGCGCCACTGCACAGCTGGGCGAGGTGCTCAGCGGGGAGATCGGTACCGAAGGCTATGTACGGGCCGAATTGACCCTCGAGGACAACGGGCGATACAGCATCACCCGCACCTGGGGTGGGGAGATCCACGCCGAAGCCCAGGCGTGGATCCGCGAACGAGTCGGTGCCCCGCTCGAATCGGGATGGCATGGCTCGATGGAGACCGAGTACACCGAGGTGTTCGGTCCGGACCGGCGGCCGCTGGCCCTGACCACCACGGGGACGGTCAGCATCGACTCGACCATCCGCAAGACCGTGCGACGGCTCGACCTGACCCAGGGCTCGGCGCAGCGGACCGTGGACCAGGCGTTGCCCGGCGGCGGGGTGGGCGACGCGTTCAGTGCGGGGCAGGTGTTCTTCTTGAACCCGGCAAGCAAGCTCTGGAAGCAGCTGATGGCCGGCCCGGCCATCCGTACCGAGTACGTCGACGACGGCATCTCACACCTGAGCCTGGGAGCCTACGGCGTCGCGTACAGCCACGATCACACGTTCCGGCGGGCTACGGGGATCGAAGTGATCGACGCGAAGGGCACGCGGAAGGTCACCTGCACAGGCATCGGAGACCAGCCCAACCTGGCCGGTGCTCCGGTGGCTCGGCCGATCTCCGAGGACCAGGTGCCGAAACCGCCGGCGATTTCGCCGAAGCGTCCAGACACCACGCCGACCGGTACACCGGGGTCTGAAGCTCCGCAGTCCGGCGCGCCCACGCCCACGGACACGACGGAGCCGTCGATGCCGCCGGAACCGACTCCGGAGCCCACCCGCCCCGTAGCGCCAGTACTCGTCACGGACCTGGTGGTGCCGAGCTGAGCCCCAAACCTCGGTAAGGCCCGCGGTACTAGCGGCCGAAGGACCTTGGAGTATCTGATGATTGGTGGATCATTCGGGCTGGCTGGTCCTAGCGGTCGTATCGGCTACCGCGCCCGGCCGCTGGCCGGCGGTGGCATTGTCGGGCTGGTCGCCAGGTTTTCGCCGGACAAACGCCTCAATGATGATCCCTCCGCAGCGACGCGAGACGCGTCCGGATCTTCCACGAGTCGCGCGAGGCGATGATCACCTGCCCGATCCTGTGGGGCTCGCAAACTCAGTTCGGTGGCCTGACGTGCGGGTCTGTGCGAGGTGAGGCCTCCGTCCGCTGTCAGACTCCGGGGTCATGACCGCGTCGCTGGTGTACCTGCTGTTGCGCCAGGTGCTGCAGATGTTGACCCAGCTCGCCCGCGACGACGGCGCCAAGGACGTCGAACTGTTGGTCCTGCGCCACCAAGTCGCGGTGCTCCGACAGGCCACACGAGCGGCGGGCTCTGCCGGGTCACTCATTCGGGATCTCCTGCGGGCGGCCTATTTCTGGTGCACGATCTGATCGTGACGCTGCCGTGAATATGACCGGTGCCGTCGAGGAAGCCGCCACTTGGAGGCCTGCCCGCCGCCTGTGCTCCGGGGTGGCGGGTTAGTCAAGGATCATCAGCCTCGTGGCGTCGATACCGCTCATGTTCCCGGAGTCGTTCGTGATCGGCCGGATGGGCGGAGACAAGTCCATCAGGCTCCGGCGACCACCCAAAGTGACTTGGGGATTCAGGCATGCCCCAAGTGATCTGTCGGAGCCTCGAGCGGGCCAACGCGGACCGGCCATGTCGGGTGACTGATCGATTACTTGACGTGGGCGGCGTGCTGTCCCAATCTCGAAGTGGGTCGGGCCGCGGCCCCTCGGCCGGGGAGGGATCCGGATGGCCCCGGGAAGCGTATTGCTCCCAGGAGATCCTGCCGAGCCTCCCGATGGGAGGCGAGTCATCGTGGCATGCCCGGATTGCGACTGGCTGGCGGCGGCGCCGGACGTTCCGCAGTCCTGCGAGCAGGACTACCGCCATGCCGGCCCGCAGATCGTGGTCGCTTTGCAGTATTGCGAACGGTGCGCCTGGGAGTGCGAGTCCACCGAGGAACTCGTCTGTACCGGAGATTCCGATGGGGACCCTCACGAGGTCCTTATCGACCTGGATCGGTCTAGATTCCAATGATCGACAGCATTATCGACCGGGCAGCCTCGATTCTCGAGCGAAGGTTCCTGACCAACGCGTTCTTGCCGGTGGTGCTGCTGCCGCCGGCGATTGCCATGCCGGCCCTGCTGCAGACGGACCGTTTGAACCAGCTGATCGGCGACTGGGGCCGTGCATCGCTGGGCACCAAGGTCGTCCTCGTCGTCGGTTACTTCACTTTCAGTTGGTTCTTTGCAGTCATCCTGGCGAGTCAATGGCGCAATATCGTGCGGTTGTTCGAGGGCTATCCGTTGTGGCGGTGGCCCGCCCTCGACCGGGTCGGCAAGCAGTGGCACGGTGCAGTCAGTTTCCAACTGGCCAGGCCTGTCAACCGCAAGTACTGGTATCTGGAGTACAGCCGGTACCCGGCCGCCCGCGACGCGCTGCCGACCCGGCTGGGTAACGTGATGCGCGCAGCGGAACGTTACCCCGAGCAGCGTTACGGCGCCGATCTGATCCTGGTGTGGCCGCGTCTCTATCAGGTATTGCCGCGCGACGCGGTCGACGACGTCGAGGGCGCCCGCTCCACCATGGAGTTCCTCCTCGTCCTGTCACTATGGTTCGCCGCGTTCGCCACCGGCGCCCCGCTTGTTGCCGTGGTCACCCGTCATCCGTCTTGGGTGGCGGTGGTTTGTTTCGCGGTCGGCGCGGGCGGCGCCTACGCCGCTTACCTCTCCGCGATTACCGCGGCAGCCGAGTACGGCGAGCAACTCCGGTCGATCTTCGACGTGTACCGTCTGGACCTGCTGCGCAGGCTCAGCGTTCCACCCGTCGAAACGATCGCCGAGGAACGCTTGCGGTGGCAGACCCTCGGCGCGTTGATCGGCCGCCGCGTCCCGCCGGACTGGACCTACGACTCAGGCGTGGCGGCACGCGATGATTCATAAGCACCAATAGAGTGCCCTAATGGGATCGACAGGGCCCGGCCGGCTGCCGAACGGAACAGATGAGCCGGGACTGCCACCTGAACCAACGGCGGCGGCTGCCCCGGCTGGCCAGGGCACTCCCGGCCTCGCTCCTGCTCCGGCGTCCCGAGCCCCGGGTGCCGCCTCGGCCGGATCAGCGCGGCGACTGTCGGCTCGAGCGGGTGTCGCTCGGGCCGACGGCGGCGGCACCGCGGAAGCTCAGCCGGTCGACCCTCGCCGTCTCAAGGCCGGACCGCTGTCCAAGTTCCTCCTGTTCGTGGCGGTCCTCGTCCTCGCCGCAGTGCTGTATGCGGTGAACCGGGAGAAGCGCGACATCCCCGTCTTGATCGCCGCCCGTGACATCCCGGCCTACCACGTCATCACCTCCAGCGATCTTGTACTAGGCACCCGCGCCGGCGACCGCCGGGGAACGTACGCCTCGCTGCCGGTGGAGGGCCGACTCACCCTCACCGCGATCGGCAAGAATCAGCCGCTGCACCAGAGTCAGATCGCACCTGACATCGCGAGCGTGCTCCCTGGGCCGTTGACGGTGCACGGCTTCGCCGCGACGCGCGCGACCGTGCTGAACGGTGCGCTGCAAGCTGGCGACCGCGTCGAACTCCTTCTCGTCGATGACGACAAACGGCTCGCACTGCGCGACGCTGATGATGTTGCGCTCGACCGTCTGAGCGCGGTGGTCTTGTCGGTAACCGGTAACAGTGAGACGCCGACGCTGGTGGTGGCGCTGCGCACCGAAGAAGCGGATGCCAACGAGGTGGCCATCGCCATCGGCACTGCCGTCGTCTTCAAAGACCCGGCTGCCCCACCTGCCCCACGATGAAGCCTATAAGCATCGGCGCAGTTGGCCGATGCCGAAAACGCGTGCTCCGGGCACCTTTGGCACCGCGCGCTTGGGTGACGTGCTCAACCGGATCCACCGGGCCGGCGCACCGGCGCCGATGGCTCACCGACCGACATTGCGCTCGGCTGCACACAATCCGCCGCCCACGAGAACGCCGAGGTTGCCATGACCCGAGCGATCAACCAGCGCAGCGTCGCCGCGTGCCGTGACCCCGATCGCCCCTGCCGACACGAGCGCCCCGCCCTGATTCACACGCTCGACCGCGGGATCCCGCCCGCCGCTTGTCGCTGATCCGGTCCTCGACGACCCATTGAAATCACGCCGTGGCATCCTCGCGCCCTACGGTATCGGCAACCTTCAACCGACCCGGACGTGCTCGCGATCAACAGTCGCGACGTCCGCAGCACTACCCCTTCAGATCTCTCGCGGCCGGCTGTGGCACCCGGTACATCGGCAGGACGGTCACGCCGTACAACGCACCACCCGCCGGACCCGGCTGCTCGCCGACCTCAGGGCGTCGTCTCCGCCAGTGGCAGCGCGAGCCGCAGCGCCGTTGGGAAATGGTCGTTGAGCTCGACGACGATGTCGATTCCCGTGTCGAGAATTGCCTGAATGTCGGTGTGGTCCTCCGCGGCGATGATCGTGACAATCTCATCCCCGGCATACACCGCGATCGGGGCAGGCGCTGTTTCCTCCCGGACGGGTTCGATGGACAACGAAGACTCCGCGACCGAAACGAGACTGTCGCCATCGGGCAGATCAACGGTGACGGATCCTGTGTCGAGCAGGGTTTTGAGCAGGCTTCGGCTCCGGAGCCGGGTGAAGTCGAGCAGGTCGAGTACCTCGGAGGCAGTGGCGTCATAACGGCCCCGCCATCCCACAATGCCCATCCCCGCCAGCCACCGGCGGAGCTCGTCGTGAGTCGGCTGGAGGGTCGCAGGACGATCACCGGCGACGGCATGAGCGAGCCGGCGTGATCGGATCCCGGAAGTCATCAACTTGAGTGCGTGCGCGGAATCAACACCGTAGCGGATGTACCCGGCGAGTTCCGGACAGAGTCGGGCTTCGACGTCCGCGTCGAGCAACTGGTTGTTGACGAGTTCGACGATCGCGCCGACCGTCCACGCGAGATAATGCTCGAAATGCTCCGTCGCGGCGCCGACCATCTGCTCTATACGCCATGCTGGACTCGCAGCTTCGCCGAGGAAAGTCTCGGCGAGCTGCGGCAATGTATGCCCCGAAATCCACGCCGCGAGCAGGTCTACCGGTGTCACGTCGATGTCGGCGCCCTGAGGACTGACCCGGAACCGCCACCGTGGCGCCTCGGGCAGCCGGAGCAGTTCGTCAAACATCGTCGGCAGTCGGCGAACTGCCTGCTCCGGATCCCGCAAGTTCGGCAACGTCCCGTCCGACTCTGCCTGAAGGATGGCGCGGGTGATCCGGGCGGCGAGATCGTCGATCCTGCGTGCCGATCCGATCGAGGTCCCGGTCCGGGACCATCGGCGGCGGGCGTGCACGTCGCTGGCCAGGTAACGGCGATGGGTCGCTCGGGCGACCCCGGTGCAGGCACGGCGGGCTTGCGGAGACTGCAACGCCGCAAGGGTGGTACCGACGATGTCCCCGATTTCGACTGTTGCCGGGTCCGTGCCGCGGTCTTCTTCAATCGCGAGGAAGAGCCACACGAAGCTTATGAACGCACCGGCTTCATCGAACGTGGTGAAGATCGCGTCCTCGTCCTCGCGCAGGTCCGCCTCCGCCTGGGCGAACGACTCCAGAGCCGTCTCCGTGATCATCGACGAGGTGACTGCGAGATCGATCCGGCTCGGGTTGAGGTCGACGAAGTCCTGACCGCTCGCTTCCGCGGCGCGAACCAGGACGATCCACCCCTCAGTCTCCTTCCCGGCTCGCCCGGCCCGACCCATCGCATTGACCAGGCGGGCGCCGCTCAGCCGACTCTCCTCAGGCTGACCCGGGTACGGCTGGTCGTAGATGACGACCGTCCGGACGGGCAGGTTGACGCCGTCCGTCAGGGTCGAGGTGCAGGCGAGGTAGGGCAGGGCGTCCTCGCGTACCGCCGCTTCGAGCGCTTCCAGCACCTCAACCGGCAGGCCGGCGTGGTGAAACCCGACCCCGCGGCGGAGCAGGTCGATCAGCGGGTGGTCGTCGCCGAGCTGCTGGCGGACGAAGTCGACCAGAGGAGCGAAGGCGGGTTGATCCTCGCGGGTTGCGGCGAGGCCCGCTGCCAGCTGCTGCGCTTGTTTACGGGTCGTGGCGACGACCAGCACCGAACCCGCATGGCCGAGTTCCGCGATCATCTCGCTTGCGATCACGTAGTTCTTGGTCGTCCGCCCAGGCTCGATCTTCGCTCGGTAGGAGTTTCCATCCATCGACTTACGCACGAGCCGCCAACCGGTGTCTTCCTGGGTGACGAGCTCAGCGGTGCGGTTGTCGGCCATCCGCAGACGGATCCTGCCGGTCAACGGGGTGGTGTGCCGGTACCGCCAGACCGTGCCGGCACCGTCTTGCGTTTGCGTCGCCTGCCACTGTGCCTCGGTGGTGAACGCCGCATGCAGCCTCCGCGGGCCGCGCCATTCGGACTCGTGCCGCAGACAGCCTCCGCCGGGATCGAGCCACTGAGCAATCTCACCGGAGTTGCCCATCGCCGCGGAGATCAGGACGATCTGATGATCTGTATCCCGAGCGAGATGATCCAGTAGAGCGATCACCGACTCAAGAGCGAACCCGCGTCCGGACTCCTTCAACAGCTGCGCCTCGTCGAAGATGAACATGCCGAAGCGCTGCACTATCATCTCGGCGTCGTGCCGCAGAAGGAAGCCAAGCCGCTCCGGAGTCATCACCTCCACATCGGCCGCTTCCTCAGGGGAGGCGGCGTCGAACAAGCTCCACACGCTCGAGAAGTCCGGTTGCTCGGCGCCGGTCTCCTTCTGCAGGATCCGGACCCGGCCGGCCATCGCCCGGCGCACCTCCCGGCCGAGGCTGCGGGTCGGCACGACATAGCAGACACTGCGGTCGGTACGTGCCAGGTGTTCGACCGCGAGCAACTGCGCCACAAGGGTCTTGCCTCCGCTGGTCGGCACGGCGAGTACCATGCGCCGCAACTCGGGATCGAACGGTGATTGCGAACCGGTGAGCAGTTCGCGCTGCGGCTCCCACAAGGTCAAGACCGGCGGGCTTCCGACTGTGAACGCCTGCCGGACCAGTGGCGACACGGTCGGAGGTAGCACCTGGGGATCCCACAGCGATCCGCTTTGCGCCGTGTCGGACAGTCCGAGCAGATGATTCGCCACCCATCGTGAGTGCAGGTCCTCCGGCCCCGCCCCACCCATTGCTGTCATGCGGAGCCGCTCGGTGCCGCGCTCCAATCGGTCGGCCCTGCCGCGAGCGAAGTAATACAGGAGGTCCTCGGCGCCCAGTAAGACCAGGTGGGTCGGGCCGACCGCTGTGGAAGTGAGGTCCGTCAGCCCGGAGTCACGAGCCAGGGCGTCGAGTTGGCGGCGCCAGATGCCAAACCAGCGGAACAGGGTCCGGGTTTCGAAACCGAGGAACGCGAGGCCGGCCTCGAGGGACAGAGTGGCTAGGTGGTCGAGGGCGGGAGCGGTCACATCGATGTCGGCTCGGAGCCGATTCATAATCGCGGTGGCGTTCGGGTCGCGGCCACCGCGCCGGTAGCCGATCGCGGCAGCGAAGCCGAAGGACAGCCGTTCGGTCCTGCTCCAGTTGCCCTGGTTCAGGGCGAGATCGAAGATGTGGGCGCTGACGAGGAACGCCTGCCGCTGCCGGGCGAGGGTGTAGCGTTCCCGGGCCAGGTGGATGGACGCGACGCCGTGAAGGTACCACGCGGCATCGAGGAGCTCCTGGGCGCTCTCGGCGCGCCGCAGAAGAAGCTGCACCTCCACGTCGGCCATCAGTTGCTGGAGTTCCTCGGCGTTCGGCAGGCCGGTCCGGCCGTCGAGGGCCCGGCGGAGCAGGCCGAGATCTAGAGACCGCTCCACACGATCTCCTTTACCCGATCAGCGAAGCCAGCGAAGTCCGGAATCGCGACCACAACGCCCTCGGTCTGCGCCGTCGCGGTGAACTCTGGGAACGCCGTGCGGATGGAGCGGAAGGCGAGCGGCCGTTGCGGTTCCCTGCCCGCCGAGGTGCCCACCGAGACGCCGACGCCGGCGCGAGGGCTCCGGTCGAACCAGAGCTCAACCATGTCCGCGTACAGGTCTCCGAGCGGGCCGTCCTCCGCGAGGGTTTCCGGACCGGCGAGCTTGGCGAGGTACTCGGCACCTCGGTCACTGAGTTGCTTGCTGGCCCGGATGATGGTTGCCGACACGCCCGCTTGGGCCTCATGCTTCTTAATCTCCCACAGACGGAAGACGAGGGTGCTGGCACTGTTCTCATAGATGACCAGGCCGTCGCCGCCCGGCTCGAGCGGATCGGGCTTCACCGGATGTGCCTTCACCAGCCGCCGACCGTCGCGGCATACGGACCGCTCCTGCATGATGCGGCCCCACAGCAGTTCGGCGACATGTGACTGCACGTGGTCGTCGTTGACGGTGCCACCGGGAGCGCCGAACGCAATCCCGGCATATGCCTTGACGGTGTCCAACTGTCGTCCTGCATGAGGAGGCCCGCCGTCGCGGCGGGCCCGCCACCAATCGAGAACGGCCGCCTTGCCGCAGGCGAGACTCATTGCGTCGTCGGCTAGCAGCTGGGCAGCGGCTTCCCGGGCAGAACCGGTGAGGGTCTTACCTCCAATGACGTACTCGACCGGGGAGCCGGCGGGGCTGTCGATGAGGCCAACCAGCGGTGTCAAAGCGCCTGCAGTAGTCACAGCGCTGTCTGACGTTCGACGGTGTTCAACACGATCCCATTCTCGTCTATGTCCATACAGGCATCGGCCGGACGCCTGGCGGCCCGTTCGGCGCCGCCGACCTGAGTCATGGCCTGATCATCGGCGGCCAGGCGGGACGGCACGACGATTATTGACGCTGTGGCCGAAGAGGTAGCTGGGGACCATCAGGAAGCAGTTGGAGAGGATCTCGCTGACCGGGATCTCCACGAATATGACGATGACCGGGACCAGCGTCAGGAACAGTAGGAACTGGCCGCCGACGATCTGGCGACGTTGTCCTCGACAATGCCCGGCTGGCCACCTCCCATCGGCGACTGCGCCGGTGCAGATCGGAACTCTGCGGTGGCGCAGCCCCGGTCCGGTCGACCATGGTCGTCCCCGCCTACCGGCGTCGCGCTCGCACTTCCCTGTCGCATACAGGTCTGGCAATCTAGCTCTTAGTAATCGAACCATGATTGTGTGCGACGGTGAGGTTCCGCGTGACCCAGATGTCGTTGTTCGGTCCGCCCGAGGGCGGCCCGAACCCGAAACCGCCGAGCGACCAACTGGTGCCATTGAATGTATTGATCACCGTGAAGGCCGCTCCGCACCCTTCGGAGCGTTACGGCGAGACGGTCTGCGTTGCGGGGCTAAGCATCGATCTGCAGCGCCGGGGCTGGATCCGGCTGTATCCGATCAACTTCCGTGAACTGGCAAGCGATGACCGGTTCCGTAAGTACGATGTGGTCACGGTGACCGCGAGGCCGAACCCGCAGGATCAGCGGCGGGAGAGTTTCCGGCCCATGCTGGACACGATGGTGACCGAGCGGCACCTCGAACCCTGGCGTCCACGCCGGGCTCTGCTCGACGAGCACGTGCAGGACTCGATGTGCCGCCTCAACCGGGACGCCCGCGCCGACGCCAATGCCCAGTCCCTCGCGTTGATCCGGCCGCGGTCGGTCGACGGCCTGGATGTGGAGTCGCATCCCGGCTGGACGGCGGACGAGCAGCGCAAGATCGACGCCTACATGAGACAGCCGGACCTGTTCAGTGATCAGGACCGCACCGCGCTGGAGCCACCACGATTTCGCGCACACTACCGCTATCACTGCCAAGAGCCCGGCTGCGGTAGCCACCGGCAAGGTGTCCTGGACTGGGAACTGGTGGCATTCCAGCGGCGCCTGGCCGGCGCGAGCGACGATGAGTTACGCCGAGCCATCTCAGCGAAGTTCCTGGACGAACTATGCTCCCCGACCCGGGACGTCGCGTTCTACGTCGGCAATCAGGCCAAACGTGCCCACGTGTTCAGCGTGCTCGGTGTCTACTGGCCGCCCAAGCGGCTCGCGCCGCGTCAGAGGCGGCGCTGAACCTCTTCGATCACGACCTGCCGGTGGCAACGACTCTCATCGGCCTCGAAACACAGGACGGCGACCCGTTCCCGCCGGCCGGCAGCGGCAACCGCGTCCAGCGCTGTACACGACTCCGGCTGGCGCAGCAACTCGGCGAAATGGGTCCGCGCATCCTCCCGGGCTGCATCGGATCCGGCGAACCCGGCACGATTTGCCTTCGGATTACCGAGTTCCCGGCGGTGCTCGTAAACGATGCCCGCCCGGCCGAGCGCCTGCCCGAGAGCGGTCTTGCTGAGACCCCGTTTACGCGACAGTGGCGTCAACCTGACATCGACGAGCCGAGAAACCCCCAGCTTGTACAGCTGAACAATCAATTCCTCCACGGTGTGCCCTTCATAGCCCACACCGACCAGGCCGGGGGCGGACCGCCGTGTGGTCGTCACATGTGCACCCTTTCACAAGATGGACCCTGCTCGCCGGGTGGCCGTTCCCTCCCCGACTCGACCTCCCCGCGTGGCTATCGGCAGTCAATCTCGCCGTCTCGCTCGCCAATGAATTCACCCACATCAAGCTCGGCGGCCTGATGCACCTACTCACCATGGCCAACACCAACGGCCGTGCATGCCTGTACCCACCCAGGCGGGACGACCCGCGGCCGAACGGTGGCTACTGCAAGGCATCCACGGGCCGACGGGCGCAGACACACCAGCACCCTGATCGCCTGGCCCGGTGCCCAAGACCCGCAAGCGCTGAACGCGACGCCGGCGGCGAGGATGTGCACCGCCGTCGGCGCCCGCCCGCGCGGCGCCTGGCAATCTCCGCCGTCCGGCCGGCACGGCCTGCGGTCCTACCACAACAGGTGGCGGGCTCCGCCCCGGAATCCCGCCGCTCTGGAAAGTTCCGGCCTTCGGTGTGTAGCGGCCGAGGGCGGCGGCTTGGCGCACGGCATGCAGCACGGCCCACGTCGTATCGGGCCGGGCGGCCAGAGGCAGTCGAGCCAGGCAGGATCCGTTCGAGTGTCACTCCACCGGGCCGGGGAGAGCAGCGCGCGGAGACTGTCGAGTCGGCGTCCGCCACCGGGGTTACAGCAGGAGCAGATGGGTGCTGAGAATCCAAAACGGGGGGTTTTCGGGGGGTGACCTCAAACCAACCAAAACGGTGACCTGCGTTTCTGCAGGTCACCGGCCACATTTCGTCGGGCTGACAGGATTTGAACCTGCGACCCCTTGACCCCCAGTCAAGTGCGCTACCAAGCTGCGCTACAGCCC
>WUUC01071153.1_pt1 | contig 27911 bp, 17 predicted proteins | sample 6278441 | NCBI WGS metagenome assembly WUUC01 (sample SAMN13675441, study PRJNA597444) | soil metagenome | isolation source: soil | place: USA: Washington | collected 2017-10 | reverse complement strand
GTGCTACTGCTGAAATGGAATTTGAGATGTTACCCCACAAGGATGATGTTGCAGGTATGTTCTTAAATATTCCTGAGTTTCGGAAGATGGTAAAGATGGAGTAGGCATACTATTGACCAAAGTCGTCGGCCGTTGCAAAGAGAATTGAGTGAACAATAAAGTTCTTCCATAAATGACCGCAAAATCTTGAAATCGAAACTACTATGGAGCAGAATAAGCTTAGTTCACTTAAGTTTCAATACAAGTGCTAACATTGTTAACTTAGTTCTCGGACGACAGTCCCTACTCATTTCCTCTAGCTAACAGGAGCCGGTCAATGATCGGTCAAACCGTTTCTCACTATCGCATCCTCAGCAAAATCGGCGAGGGAGCCATGAGCGTGGTGTATGTCGCTGAGGACTCACGTCTCGGAAGACAGGTCGCTGTCAAGGTGCTCACCGAAAGGCTCAACCTGCCCCAATTTCGTGACCGCATGTTGCAAGAGGCACGCGCTATCTCCTCTCTGAACCACGCGAACATCGCCACCATTCACGAATATGGGGAGACTTCAGAAGGGCAACCGTACATCGTAATGGAATTGGTCAAGGGGCCAACATTGGAGGAGTTGCTGCGTGGTGGAGGCCTGATGTTGGCGCGCACGCTGAAGATCGTTGAAGGCATCGCTGAGGGGTTGGCTGAGGCGCACCGACTCGGCATCGTTCACAGGGACATAAAGCCCTCGAATGTGGCAGTAAACGAACGCGGCGAAGTTAAGATCCTCGACTTCGGGCTCGCCAAGCAGTTGAGCGACCCCGCGGAGGAGGGCGAAACCGACGTACAGCCGCTATCGCCAACCGCCACAGGCGAGGGCTTTACTATCGGCACGCCGCTCTACATGTCTCCCGAGCAGGCACAAGGTAGGACGATTGACAGGCGCAGCGATCTGTTTTCCTTGGGTTCCTTGCTCTATGAGTGTGTCTCCGGAAGACCAGCCTTTGATGACCGCAATGCCGTTGCAGTATGTGTCAGAGTAATCCGCGATAATCCAACACCGCCCTCCCGGTTCAACCCAGAAATATCACCGGAGTTGGACCGGATCACCGCTAAAGCTCTGGCCAAAAAACCTGAGGAACGTTACCAGACGGCGGATGAAATGTTAGAAGACCTCCGCAACGCGAGGCAGCGGTTGTCGACCCCGGCCCAGCAGACTCCCAAGCTGGTGATACTCGAGCCGATCAAACCAACGCCGAGCGTGGTCACCTCACTGATAGATACTTTCCGGAGGCCGCACATCCTCATCGTCGCGTTCTTACTGACCTTGGCTGTATCGCTGCTCGCCGCGTGGGGGGTCTCTTATTGGGGACGAAAGGTGACCCCACTTCCGATCTCGCGGGAAGCCGTGAATTATTATGTTGACGGAGTCAACGCACTGAGGGACGGTACTTACTATAAGGCGATTAGGGCACTGGAAAAGGCCATCAGCATCGAAAGCAACTTTACCCTCGCGCACGCCCGCTTAGCCGAAGCATGGAGCGAATTGGATTATACCGATAAAGCGAAGAACGAACTCCTTTACGTCTCCGCGGCAACCTACGACGGCCCCGCCCTGCCGCCCACGCAGTCGCTTTACGTGCAGGCCATCCACCTGAAGCTATCGGGCAATTCTCAAGGGGCCATTGAGAAGTACAGAGCAGTGGTGGAGCAGTCGCCTGATTCTGAAAAGCCAGCCGCCTACGTCGATCTGGGGCGAGCCTATGAGCGAGACGGGAATACAAACAAGGCCATTGAATCTTATACCTCGGCCCGTGAGTTAGACCCGCAGTTTACGGCGGCGCTGATGCGGCTGGGAGTTCTCTTAGGTCGCCGGCTCGATGGCGAGAGCACGGAAAAGGCTTTGGCGACATTTCGGGACGCGGAGACGCGGTACCAGACGCTCAACGATCTGGAAGGGCAAGCGGAGGTCTTTTACGAGCGCGGCGTCCTCTTCATGGCGAGGCGCAAGATCGACGAGGCGCGCGGCCAGTTGTCGCTGGGGCTTGGCAAAGCGGCCGCCATCGACAATAACTATCAACAGATCAAAATACGAATGCAATTAAGCAGCGTTGCGTGTCTCGCCGGAGACACCGCGGAGGCTAAGCAACTCGCTTCGGAAGTCATGGACTTTGCAAAAAAGAACGGGCTCGAAATTCTCGCCGTAGGCGGCCTAACAAACCTAGGCAACACACTCATGGCGCGTGGCGACCTTAATCTCGCGGCGGATTACCTTGAGCAGGCGCTTCAACTCGCGCGGTTTTATAAAGCCCGGCGTGGCCAAGCCAGGGCCGCGTTGACGCTCGCGAGCCTCTACACGCGACACCAAGGCAAGGCTGACAGGGTCAAGGAATATGTCGAGCAGGCTTCCGCCATCTATCAGCAGGATGGCTATCGGAAATATGCCATGCAGGCTCACGCAATACTAGGTCACGCCAGTGAGCAGTTATGTGACTACGGTGCGGCGTTAGGGGCTTTCGAGCAGCAGTTGAAGCTGGCCGAAGAGTTAGGCGACCAGGAGCAGGTCGCTCTCGCGCACAACGGCATCGGCATAGTACTTAACAATAAAGAAGAACACCCCGAGTCTTTAAAGCACCTCGGCGAGACGTATAGGATCAGTCAAATCTTAAAACTCCGCCCTTACATCGGGCACGCCTTGCTGACTCGTGGTAAAGCATTGTGGCAACTGGGACGCTATGAGGAGGCGCAGGATTCGTTGGCCGAAGCGTTGCGCATCGCAAAGGAAGCCGACGAGCCCGAGCGGGAATTGCTAGCATGGCTCCACCTCAGTCAGGCCCAACTGGAGTTGAGCCGACGACATTTCGAGCTGGCCAAAGAAGAAAGCCAGAAGGCTCTCGAATTATTCGGCGCAGAATACGCGACATCGGCGGCAGAGTCGAAATATACGAAAGGGCTAGCTTACACGCTCTCGGGTGCCACGCAAGAGGGGCAGCGATTATGCGGGGAGGCGCTGGAGGACGCCAAGCGCGCCGGGTCATCGCGCTCGGTCGGCGGGGCGTTGTTGGCGCTCTCGGCAACGATGCTTGAGAGTGGGAAAGCGCAGGATGCGCTCGCGCACGCGCTGGAGGCGCGGGAGATTTTCGAGAGATTGGGTCTGCAAAATTCGGAATGGCGCGCGTTGTCGGTCGCCGCGCTGGCGAGCAAACGAGCGGGCGATGAAACCACGGCGCGCGAGTACGTCCAGCGGATCACCGAATTACTCTCGGCTCTCCAACGTAGATGGGGGGGCATGTATAACGTTTACCTTCAGAGACCGGACGTACGGCACACCCTCGCGCGGTTAAATCAGGAGTTCGGCCTGAACATCTGACGACCGGCGGACGCCACATTCGGCAGGGCGCGACGGGCGCGGCCTCAAAGCCCCCTGCCGAGCCCGGAGCTTTATAAGTGCTGACTCGTAATCTTAACCTGGAGCCACGTGCGGATCCACAATCGTAATCCGGTAACAGTTGCCTTGGTTCACAAAGGGGCAGTCATGATGAAGCTCCGGAACCCCAGCCGCATTGATTAAAAAAATCTCCATCCTCGTAATCCGGTATTCGCGACCAAAGTATTTCTGGTATTCCGGATCGAGCGAAGTCACTTGGGGAAACACCGAATGATCGAATCTGATCCTCGGCGAGCCCCCAGCCCTGCTGTTCGCGCCATTGATGATAAGCTGCAGGGCTTGTGGGCCTTGTAAGGTCACCACGATTCTGGCCGGCCTATTCAACGGGAGCGCAGGGCAGAAGTGCCCTACCTGATCCTTGTTGATGGCGCTGATCGCTCCGAGGCTGAGTCCCGCTGATACGTGTTCGTCAGAGCCGCCCGGAAGGGGGTACTCCTCCGCGTCAAACTCGATAATGGCGGAGCCGTCCGTGATGATGATCGGGGGATGATCTACCTCCTCACCGTCACGTAGTGTGGAGCGTAGCGCTTCTGTCGCAGGCGGAAAATTAAAGTTGAATTCCATTGCGTTTTCTCCTTTTGAAGCTGAGGTCGGCGAGGGAGTCTTTAGCAGTTTCTGCACGGCCGCGAGAGCGTCAACCCGCCCGTGACCGTAGAGAGGATCCCATGGCTTGTCGGGGGGAGCTGTGCGCGCGGAGGAAATGACGGCCTCGCGTATCTGCTCTGTAGTCAGGCGGACTCCGCCCGAGGCTTGCATTAGAAGCGCGATCAATCCGGCCACGTGCGGGGCCGCTAGGCTGGTTCCCGATCTTAGTTCGAGAGGGCGAGAGTCGCTCAAGGCCGCAGCGGCAGTGATATTAACGCCCGGGGCGCTCACTTCCGGCTTCTGCTTGTTGTCTCGCGTCGGCCCCTCTGAGGCTTCCGGAAGGCTCTCGTGTGGCCTTAGCGGATCGTATGCCCCGACGACGAGGGTTGATTTGCCGCACGAAATCGCGCCGAGGGTGTGCGATAGATCGACATCCGGCTGGGCGAACCTCGATTGACCTCGACCGTCTCCCGCGATCCATGCGTGGAATGTGACGGGAGATTCACTAAGCGAGCGCAGTGCGAGGCCCCACCTGCCGGGCTCCATCTTTGTCGTGAAGATGATCTTGATCAGGTGGTCTCCGTTATCCGTATAGCTCCGCCCGTGGAAGACGCGCGCGACCTCGCGTTTTTGCCGGGAGAGTCTCTTGACCTTGCCGAGCGGGAATGATCCGACAGGTTCTCCGGCTGGGGAGACGAGAGTCAGTACGAGTTCGTGCTTACCCCCGTACCAAATCTCCAACTCGTTGTCGGTCTCATCACGCTGTTGTATTTCCCACCCCAGTACACGGGATTGACCGGGCTGGAGCTCGCCGCTAGCGTGTCCTTCCGTAGTCCGAAACCTACCGGAGGCAATAACGATGGCCCTGCCGTCAGTCTTCAGGAAGTCGTCGAAATACTTTTCGGCGAGGGTAGAGCCATCGTGCGGGCCGTCCCTCCCGTTGAGGCTGATGTTGATGACGGCTTGCTTATTCGCCTGATCCGCCTTCCCGACAATGTATTTGACGGCGTCCATCAAGCGCCGCGAGTTACCGAAAGTCTCCGGTTCATCAGCCTCTTCGGATGCGAGGTGGACGAAGATGATGTCGGCTTTCGGGGCCACCCCTGGGCTGCCCGTGCCGCGTCCGTTGCCGGCGGCCACGTCTGTGACGCGAGTCCCGTGCGCGTCGGCGGCAGGTCTGTAGTCTAGTCTCCTGAATGCATCATCTCTCCGCCTCAACTGGAGACTTTTTCTTAACGCCTCGTTAATCGCCGGGCCATCGAGTTCTCTGCCGTAAGGGGTTGTAGACGACGGTGAAGGTTCGCCGTTCTGATCCCAGAGGAAGAGGAGTCTCGTTTCTCGATACCCCTCGTGCTGGCGGAAATTGAGGTGCGTGAAGTCACAGTCGTGGTCAACGATGCCGATGATCACGCCCGAGCCGTCGAACGGCTCCGTGCCGGCGGGCAGACTCTCGCGCAACTGCTCGCGATGAGCGCGGATTTCGTAAACCGAGCGGTCAAGCGACGGGTAAAGCTTGCTCGCTTTCTCTAGTCTGACGACGTTCGGGTGGCGATTGACGGCTTCGATCTTCTTGATCTCGACCGTCCCGGTTACGACGTGACCAGTCTTCTGCACCGCAGTGAGCCCTTCCACCTCCTGATCGGGGTCAGCCAGTTGAGCGATTACGTCTACGCGGCCCGTGGCGATCAGCTTGCCGAGGCGGAAATCGTCCTCCGCGCCCGTCCTTGAGGAGATAACTACATTCTGAAGTCGCGGGTCGAGATTCGCATCTAAAGCCTCCTCTTCGACGAGGGTGTACTCGGCGGATTCTTCAGCGTTCGGCTCTTTATCTGACATGGTCACCTCGAAATGGGAGCTGCTATTTATTGCAGACTGATACGGGCTAGCGCCTCTGGCGTCGGCGTCTGCGCGTCTGTGGCAAGCGCTTGGGGCGACCGCCCGGCAGGATCTTTGGCGGCAGCCTGCCTCTTTTTATCTTCTTTTGTATACTTTAGAAACTTCAAGATAGAGTTGATACCTTCGGTTCCCGCGCTGATGACCAGCCCCGTGACAATGAAATCAAGGTAGCTGGGTACCTGGACGGAGTAGATCGTCGTGACTATTTTGGTCACGGGATCGGTGGTCGTGCCTACCGCGAAGAGAGGTTGCAGGACTCTTAGGTAACCGTTCGCAGCCAGAGTGAAGCCGACGGCTAAAGCCACAAGGCCGAGAATGGGTTTCTTATACTTCTGAAAACCCGGCCGGCTGTCAAGATCGAGGAAAGAAGTGATGACTTCAAGAAGCTGTTGGATGGCCAGGCCAGCGGCGAACACTGGCGCCAGAAGCGTTGTGATGTTGTCCATCTGAGGATCCTCCTGATACTTGGCAATTTATCCCAAACTATCGCGGCGTGGCGGCTTACTGCTCCGCCTTCTGTTTTTCAACCGATTCAAAGATGAAGCCGAACTGGAAACTTCTGGTTTGTGAGAAGACGGGCGGAAGGCTACCCCGGTTGAAGGAGATCTTAATGCCCGACCTCAGCCCGGCTCCGCCCCGCGGTGGATCGGTGAAGTAGAACTTCAGGTCAGCCTGAACCCAGGGCTTGTGTCCCTTGTCCGTCATGACGTTCATCTGAGTCGCTTCATCGAACATCACTTCGCGCCGGAAGAGGTAGCGGTCTACGGCCTGCACATCAAACTGGACAACCTTGACGGGGAACAGGCTCTCACGATTCCTGTACAGGAACGAGAGAACGCCGCCGAACTTGTACCGCGCGATCCAGTCTACTTCGCCGAGTCGTTGCGCCTGCGCCGAGTCAGCGTTCGCCAGCGCATCCTCGCCCTTACCTAAGTTGTGACCCGTCTCAATACCAAGCGGCATCAGGCGGTAACTCACGGAGGCTTTTCTGCTGCCGAAGAGCGTCTTCGTGGACGACACAAATTGCATCGAGCCATCGACGACCGCGTTGGTCACGCCGAACTTGAGCGCTTCTCCCTCTAGCCTCCCCGCGAAGTCGAACTGGAGGCCGGAGAAGAACCTGCCCTGCTCCTTCTCGATCAGGCCGTTCACCGTCAGGCCATCGGCGGCGTTCAACGTTGGCTTCGCGAGAATATTATTAATCTGTCGATGCGATTCGCCGCCGAACAGGTAGAAGGAGCGATAATTCGCGCCCAGGCTGAAGTGCCTAGGGTCAGCCTTCTCGGCAGTGCTCTTCTTCAGATGCAGCACTGCGGTCAAGCCGGGTATGCCAAACTTGGGGTTAAGATTAATTTCGGCCCCGCCCTCGGTCTCTTCGCCTGCGCCGGTGGAGGTGAAGCCGCTGGCGAAGATGTTCCTTTCTTCGGACGTTTTCGGAACTTCCTTGAGTTTTGCGAGTTCGGCCGCCAGCCTCGCCTCGATGTTCCTCGGGTTCGTGAGATCAAGGGTCGTGCAGAGGGGTTCGGTCCTCATCTGGTTGACGCCGGCGGCGTTTTGGAAGCTTAGCCTCGCGAAGCAAAGCTGGAACGAGATGTTATCCTCGGTGATCTGCCCGGGATCGAAGTTGACTATCACGCGCCTGAAGGAACCGGGGGCCAGTCCGACGGAGATGGCGGGTATGACCCTCCCGTCGTCTAGCCTGAGCGTGACGTTGCCCGGCCTGAAATTCTCGGGGCTATTCTGCAGGTTCTCGGTCAAGGAAACTTCCGCTTCCGCCACCGAAGGGTCAAAGCCGACTGTAATGAAGGCTGGAACTGTGGTGTTGATTTCGACCTGTTGAGCGTGGGCGCAAACTGTGACGCTGCACAACAGTAGGGTGAGCGAAAAGGTGGAACGGAGTAGGTTTCTCATGATTCAGCCCCTTAAGTTAGATCCTTGAATGCACTCCTCAACCATGCGCACACGCATGGCATATTGACTGGCAGCGCTACCTGTTAGTCGCTAGACTGAGAGCCTCAACCACTTCGGCGAGCAGGGCGAACTTAACGATCACGGCCACCTGTTCGATGAGCAGGTTGGAGTTGTCCGGTATCTCCTCAATCGCCTCCGCGATTTCGGGAAGCAATTTCCTTAAGTTCGCCTTAAAGAGCGGCATCTGTCCGTCATTAATTCTGACTTCGTCATCATTAAACTGAAGGTCGAACAGATTGGGCGGGATCGTCTGGAAGGGTGTGACCGACGCATCGACCTTCACTAGATTACTAGTCATGGCGACCGCTATGGCTACTTCCAGCCTTCCGTTTTTGATAGGCATTTTGGTTTCCCTTTCTAGAGTGTTCGTGCGTTCAACTGTTACAGCGGAGCAGGGAGCGCGCCACGGCGATGCCACCAGCAGAAGCCATCCCCAGTCTGCTAACTTCACACCCTCACGACTAAAGCTCCGAATCCTCTCAAGAGCCTTGCCGATTGGAGAGCAGCCCGTCTAATGCCACATCTGTGCCGTAGAACCGACGGCACGCAAGAAAGCCGACCGGACTACGGTAAGCTGCTGAAAAAAAGTAGGATGAAAGTTGTTATACGGATTCAGGGAGGAGGGATACACTTCCTACGCTTTACAACTGACTAGCAAAATGGCTACTCGGCCTAGCAGTTCTGCTAGACTCCGCACATAGACAGACTACTTGACGTTTGAAACATCCTTGTATGAGGCCAACATCATGGCGAACACTCTGGGTAGGTGATTAATCTGGCGGAGGTGGTGAAGGAGATATGCAACCGAGATTGGTAGCAGTTAACGGTGTGTTAAAGGGCGAAACTTACGAACTGCCCGAGGGCGAAATATCAATCGGACGGGATCCGTCCAATCAGATTGTCTTGAACGACCAGTCGGTGTCGAACCGGCATTGTCTGTTCAATATTACGTCTGAGCGGGTCGTAATCACAGACCTAGGGAGCTTTAACAGCACATTAGTTAATGGCGTTCCGGTCAGCGAAAAGACTCTTACTCAGGGCGACCAGGTAGCGGTCGGGGAGAATCTCTTCTTTTTCCTTTCCGGTAGTGACGAGTCCTCACTGACTTTAAAAGCAGTGCACTTAGAAGACGAAGACTTGATGACGCGCTCTACAGTCCGGTTGCAAAAAGAAAACGCCCTTTACTTGAAGCCAGAGAATGTGATGGAAGATCTGCCCTCGGCGGCACGGATCGCAAGAGACCTCAACGCGCTTCTGAAAATCAGTATGACAATCAGTTCGGTTCGCAGTTCAAAGGCGTTACAGCAGCGCCTGCTAGAACTCATCTTGGAGGTGATCCCGGCGGAGAGGGGGGCGATCATCCAGTTCGGCACAATACCCGGTGAGGCTACGTCGCTCGTAGGCTGGAACAGGCAGGCTCGCAGTGAGCAGGAGGTGCGGGTAAGCCAGACAATTATCAAGCAGGTGTCGCAGGAGGGCGACGCGGTTTTAAGTAATGACGTTCTGGAGAGCAGCAGCATGGGTAAAGCAGAGAGCCTACGTCTCGCCAAAACACGGTCATTGCTGTGCGTACCCTTAACGCTCCTAGATGAGATCGTCGGGGTCATCTATCTGGACACGACGGACGAATCGGTTAAGTTTGATGAAGAACATTTACAACTAATGATGGGTATCGCCGGCTTGGCCGCCGTTGCTCTTGAGAACACGCTATATCTTGAATGGATAGAAAATGAGAACCAGCAGCTCTTAGAGGCGAGCCAAGTTACGCATCAGATGATCGGCAACAGTACGCCCATGCGCAAAATCTATCGAATGATCGGGCATTTCGCTCCGACCGATTTGCTGGTTCTGATTCACGGGGAGAGCGGGACTGGCAAGGAGTTGGCGGCCCACGCCATTCATCTTAACAGCCTGCGCGCCGACGGCCCCTTCGTCGCGGTCAACTGCGCCGCCTTTGCCGATACGCTGTTCGAGAATGAGTTCTTCGGGCATGAGAGGGAAGCATACAGTGGAGCTGCAACGCGGAGGAAAGGTCTTCTGGAAGCGGCTGACGGGGGCACGATGTTTTTAGACGAGATTGGTGACCTGACCTCCGGTGCTCAGGCTAAGCTGCTGCGCGTGATCGAGGCGCAGGAGTTTAGGCGGGTTGGAGGCACGGAGGTCGTGCATGTAGATATACGAGTGGTGGCGGCGACGAATAGGAATCTAAAAGAGGCGGTCATGAATAATACTTTCCGCGCCGACCTTTACCACCGGCTCAATGGGATCTCGTTTGAGATGCCGCCTCTTCGAGAACGGGGGGATGATATTTTATCGTTAACGAGTTACTTCATCCAGAAGTACAATCAGAAATACAAGAGAGGTATCGCTAACATCTCGCGCGAAGCACGCGCCCAGTTGATGGCACATTCTTGGGCAGGGAATGTGCGCGAGTTGAAGAATACGATAGAGCGTGCAGTTGTGATGAGCGGTGGCGACCTACTGACCACAGAGTTTTTGCCAGCTACTTTACCCCTGGAGTTAGGTCTGGGCGATGAACCATCTTCGAACATCCACGAAGCCGTGAAGGAGGCGCAAAAGCGGGTTATCATTAACGGGTTCAAACAAGCTAAATGTAACTACACCGAAACAGCCAACATCATTGGCGTACATCCGACCCATCTACACCGGCTAATTAGAAATTTAAATTTAAAACCCACTCTAATTCAATTAACCAATCGGACTATATAGCTAGGTAGGGTGGGTTTGATAACCGGCATTATGTGCGGTAAGGATATATTCGCTATTCTGAAGCTATTTCTTTAACCCCAAATTACTGCGATACTCCCTCATGCATAAGCCGCAGGCATGCTAGCCCCGAGTTTAATATTTCATAACTAATCTTACTAGCCTTCATCTTCCAGCACTGGGCTAATAATAGCTGTTCCTGGGACGCGCTTTAATACTTTGTTCGCATTATTATACTGTCTTGTCTCATGTCCACGGGCTTTTGATCAATCCTGAATTTTATCGCACGTAAGGTGGCGAGCAGCATCATGGAGCACCGCTAAACATTCGTAGAGTTTATTGTGCTATGCATCATGTCTAGGGTGAATGTTAGTACTGATTTCAGCTAGCCCCTTAATTTTATCGCTATGACCGCATCAATCTGTTTGTTGTACATTTTGAGACCATCTGTGTTGTTGATGCATATATCAGCGAAGTCCTGAGCAACTCTTAGGAGGCCGAAACTGGCTTGCTGTATGTCCAACTTTATAAACTCATGTAAAGTAAAGTGGCAGCACCGTAGTCACGTCCACGAGCGGGCGCGACTTACATTTGCACTTTAACAATCTGGGTAATCCGATGCAGAATGCTTATACTAAGAGCTTCAGGGTAGGTATGATTCAATCTTTGAGAACGGATAAAAGGGGCACTGTTTTAAATCATGAGAGATCAAGTATTTATTAGCTATAGCCACAAAGATGCTAAATGGCTCGATATGCTTAAGACTGTGCTTCAGCCCCTTATCCGAGAGAAGGAAATTTCTGTTTGGGATGATAAAAAGATTAAAACCGGACAGGAGTGGAGGGTAGAGATAAAAGCTGCTCTCACTAAAGCTAAGGTTGCAGTGTTGCTGGTAAGCCCAGCTTTCCTTGCCTCTGATTTTATAGCCAAGCACGAACTACCACCCTTGCTTAAAGCAGTTGAAGATGAAGGTGTAACTATCCTTTGGATAGCAGTACGAAGCAGCCTATATCAAGAGACAGAACTTGAGCGGTATCAAGCTGCAAATGATCCGTCAAAACCGCTAAACAGTCTTACTTCATCGCAACGAGATAGGGAATTGGTGAACATATGTAAGAATATTAAGTTGGCCGTAAGCTCTTCCAATAACACTACGTTTCCGCTGGCTAACCAAGAACAGCAAGAAGAGTCTAAAGAAATACAGAAGTTAAGAATTGAATACTTTAAATCTATTAAGCTCGAATATGAGTATATGGATTTAGGGGGGATTTCACCGCGAGTAGGAAACAAGGTCGTAAAAATCAAGATGAAAGATTTATTCATCCCTCTTCAAGTGACCGAAGATGTCTCCCTTTTTGAATCTTTTCCTGAGGACGTAATTGAAAAAGATGTTGACATAGTAGAAATATTTGAAGATGAATCTGATGTGCCAAGTGAAACAGATAGAACAGAATTTTCAATTAACTCACCAGCAGAAATGGATACTTATCCTCTGCCTCATCAATATTCTGGTAGTAAGCCGATCGATATAAAACGCTTACTTGATAAACCTAGAGTTGTTGTTTTAGGACACCCCGGTTCTGGAAAAACAACAATAGGAAAATATATCGCGTACTCAATAGCATCTTCCATTCAATCAATCACTAAAGCTTTCTTACAGTACATACCTATCATTATAAAAGCTGCCGACTATGCTTCTGCTTTAAATGAAAATAATGAATTATCTTTCTATCAGTACGTAACACAAAAGCACACTAACAAGTATGTAGATCTCTTTATCTGGGCACTGCAAAATGGTAGAAGTTTTGTGATCGTTGATGGCCTAGATGAAGTGCCTGAACCTAAAAATCGCATTACTACTTCAAAACGAATAGATAAGTTTGTAAGTGAGTTTGGTAATAATAGGTTCTTGATAACTAGTCGCATTGTTGGGTATAGGCAAAATCAGCTTTCAGGGGATTTCGCTCATGTGACGCTAAGTGATTTAAATGATGAACAAATACAGCGATTTCTTGAACAGTGGTACAAAGCTATTGAGAATGAAGCTGATTCGCAGATTGCTGGCGAAGATATCAAACATAGAGCTTCAAACCTCTGGGCCGCAATTAACTCAAATCCAGGGATCAGGAAGTTAGCTGGGAATCCACTACTATTAACAATAATTGCCTTAGCAAGTTGGCGGGGCACAAAGCTTCCTAGCAGGCGAGTTGAGTTATATCAAATAGCTACAGAAACTCTGATTGAGAATTGGCCTCTGAAGCAGCGAGGTCTATCAATTGACTCAAACGAGATTTTATCCATTCTAGAGCCAATTGCTTGTCGTATATTTAGTTCAGGTAAAAATAATTTGATAACTGAATATTTACTTCGCCCTCTTTTTGAAGCGCAAGTGTGTGAGATTAGAGGTGCATCTTCAACAGAGGCTAAAGCATTGAGTAGAGAGATATTGCAAACCATTGAAGAGCACACAGGCTTCTTTTTGCTTAAAGGGCTTGACCAGAGGGGGCAGAATGTATATGGCTTCTTACATCTCACTTTTGCCGAATATTTAACGGCCCGATTTCTAGCGGAGCAGTGGGCAGGTAAGGAGTTAGATCTTCGGCAGTATGCGCACAACCCACAATGGCACGAGGTGATGCTATTAATGGCAGGACATATTGGCACATGGGCAACTACACAGGCGACTAATTTCGTAAAAGATTTATTAAGCTTAAACTCTCAATTTGAAGAACATCTTCATCGGGATCTTTTTCTCGCCGCCGAAATTCTTAGTGATAACGTAAGAACTAAAAGAGAATTACAAAATGAAGTCGTATCAAAGCTGATATCAATAGCCTTGTTAACTACCTCCGAACGCTTATTTACTACTATTTCATTTCGGCTGCGTGCTATTTCCAAAGTGTTCGAATTAGGAAGTCCCATAAGCGAATTGTATTTTAAAGAACATGATGGGTCAGAAATTCGAAGACGCAAAGCTGCTCTTCTGACAATTGTAGGTAAAGAGACTGATGAATCTAATAGAACTCTCTTGAATGCTATGTATGAAGTTGAGGCACAAGATGAGGGTTCAGAATTTCTTCACACTACATTGTTCTCTAGCTCATGGAGTTTATTTGAAAGAAATGAAGATGGTAACGCGCCATTCCTTTTGATACATACAGCAAAGGATTATTTTGTCAACTTTCGCACATCTGAGAAAACAGCTCAGAAACTCAAAGGCTTAACAAAAGAGGTTTTTGACGCAGCTACGTTACATGGTGATATTTCATCAATCAAAGACAGAAATTTTCAACTGTGGCTCATTGATCTGAGATCTTTAATATTAGATGCTGAAAAGTTGATAAGCTATATAAATGATGCTGACTGGCGCATGCGTTTAGTCTTATTAGAAGCCGCCGCGGCAACACAATCAGATTCCATTTTATTTAACGATATTATCAATGTCGCACTTTCTACTACAGATGTAGATACCCGCATTATGGCTCTCAATGCTTTCCAAGCTTTACTTAGTGGCGAGCGTGATGAGCGCACGAAAAACTATCCCAGATCGAAGTGGGTTAAATTAGTATATCCATTAATCTCTCCCGCTATGGATATACGTGTTCGAAAAGTAGCTTTAAAGGCACTATCTCTCATACATGAAAACCCTGAACATTGGGCAACTTTGATAATCCCGACTTTCAGTGATGCCGACGAATATCTGCGAGCGTTCGCAGCAGGCATAGCAACCAGTGGATCAACAACCTCTGAACAGGTTATAGAGAAGCTTTGGTCGCTATTAAAAGATCCCTCAGCAAGAGTGCGGCAAACAAGCGCACAAGCAATAATCGCTTCTGAAAAATTCGCTGATAAAGATATTCCATTCTTAATTGATCTTGGTTTTGGCTCGCTGGTAGCAGTAGGTGAAGACTCTGTTCATACCCTACAGGATAGTTTATTGATACTAGCTCAAAAGGCGAGGTCAAATAAATCTGCTAGCTTAGTCTATGAGAAAATAATTGAACTTTTAGAAAGCAAATTGGAAGATGCTATTAATAGCGAATGGTTCTACTACCAGAGGCGCATGAGGCCCAATCCAAAATTAGCTAAAAGAGTTTCTACATTATTTAATAAACCCGATCCAGCAGTGCGATTTAGAGCCATTAGTCTATGGCGTCTAGTAAGGCAAAAGTCAGACACTTTTAAAGAACTGTACCCTTTATTAACAGATGAAGATTCAACTGTAAGAGCTACAGTTGTAATGTGTCTCCAAGACACTGATTTGAAGCCAAATATAATAAATAAATTAGTTGAGGGCATAAACCATCCAGAGCCACAGGTAGCTAGAGCTTCTGCTCGGTCATTATATAAAGTTATCGAACCAGAATTGAGGCAGGATATTATGAACAGATTGGTCCGTATCCTTAATAATGCTCCAAAGAATGTATATGCTTATGATCTTCTGCTAACGTTCGGTGGGGTTCTTCACCAAGAATATTACGATATACCTTTTTGAACATACGTGGTGCTTTCTTTATTGGGAGTATGGGTGTGTCTAAGAACTAGCATTATGTTAAAAGAAGATGGCTCCCTTACAGCAGTGTTATGATATGGCCTGTTTTTCAGTGTCCCACCAGATAGTAGATTCAACCTTCTGAACGGCAATTTCAATAGCGACTCTTATCTCCGGCGCGTTTCTTAAACTGTATACATTAGCGCGTGAAATGAGTTGCCAAGGTTTTGGGGATAAGTTCTCTTGAAGAAATAACTCAGCAGCCCACTGGATGCGTCTAATACAATATTCCTCTCGTGTCTCCACTACCAAAGCTAATATTTGAGCCGTCAGCGGGAGTTTGTGCAGCTTCTGCTGAAAGAGAGTTACTGCACCGAGTTCTCTCCCAATGGCGGTCTTTGTCACCTGCAATAGGCGAACGGAAGTATCTTTGATACGAGAAGCCGCGGTCTTAACAGCGACGGCGTACTCAGCGTCACGCTTCTTCCAGTCAACGCTGGCTGTTGATAAATTACGCATCTGCGGTCGAGGTTTATGCCCCTCTAGCCATTCAGAGTCGTTTTGTAGGAGCCACGAATATTCTCTTGTGAGTTTGCGCCGCAGAGACTTCAGTGTAATCTTTCGCTCCTGCTTCATTGCTGATAGCCATTTAGAGCGGTATCCACTTCGCTTTTTCTCCCCAGCGGCTGAAATGTCTTTTTCTTTGAGCTGGGTGGCACCATTTAGCGACTTAAACTCCTTGCCGGAACGAGAGAACGATAGTTTCAGCCGAGTGGCGTGTCTGCGGACAGTCAGCGGATCTACGTTAAGCTTCCTTCCCATCTCGCTAAGAGTCAGCGACGAGTCTTTCCATAGTTGCTTCAGCTTAGCCTCCCACACCTGCCCGAAAGAGATCATCCTGCCGATGCGAAATCTGTCCTCAGGTGAGGAATCTAGGCCAGTACGAACATATGCAAAACCGCACGCACAGCTAAACCTCCCTGTTGGTTTACCACTTCGAAGCCTGTCACCTAGCTGGCATTCTGTAATCACAGGCTGTCTATAGTGATCGGCAGCAGGATTGAGGCACGGCCAAGGCCCTTCTTCGAAAGGACACATCTCTTCCGGTAATTGGAAAAACTCTTTAACGGTGCAGCCGAGAAAATGGATGAGCAGCAGATGATAAAGCGGATGTTGTGCATGCTTGGGAGGGCGCACCAGTCGTAGCAGCCAATTTGTTTTCTCTATGTCTCGACCTCTCAACTCACAGTTCAATAGCTTCAGCAAAGCAGATGAGTAATGGCTGCTAAACTCGTTGAGGAGCCTCTTTACATGAATGCTGCCGGTGTAGGTTGCCAATCCGCGTTCAATCATCAATCGCAGAAAGCGGGTGTGCAGAACTTTGAGGCTTGTGCCGGTGTTCGGATGAGTAAGCAACCACTCAGCATCATGCGTGAGTTGTAGAAGTATTCGATGATCCTGATTATCTATATTGACATGCCTTGATGACACTGCGCGTGTGGCTTGTCCTGCTGAGATGAACTGTAGATGTTTCCTTCCAGCACGAAGACCAACGCTGCTGTTATCCAAAAATATCTGATGTGAAGGGCAGACTTCTACGCCCGGCAACTGATGCAGCCTATGCCAGTAAGTCTCACCGAATGCGGTTTCATCCTCCTGTTTACACTGCTGGCAGAATTTCAAATGACTGGGTATGGTAACGCCGCCCGCCATTATGCCAGAGCGCATGTGAGTAATGGGGCCGCTAGAACCTTTCATATCGCTACGGAGTTGTTTGACTCTCTCAGGAGGAAGGAAAGCGCTAAAGAATGGGAAGAGCGTATGATGGTCTGTGAGCCGGTCAAAGGTCATTGAAGAACCGCGTGGCAAGGCCGCCGCTAAATAGCCGAGGCGATTGGGAAGATCTGTTACTGCAGTTGCAGTTGATGCCCCGAATAGCTCTTTGAGCACCGCCTTGATGCTAGGATAAGCTCCGCGTAGGCTGAATCTAGCGCTGATGCTATAAAGCAATTCGTCGGGGTAAGGTGTAGGAAAGTGCCCGATCATCATTTCGTGCTTGCAAAGTAATTCAACTGTTATGCTACTTCAATAACGCGCTCGTCAGACTCTTGCAGTGAGCGCATGGCGGCTTTAAACGCCGCTTTAGCTGCCGGTATCTCCCAAACGTCAAATCCTACGCAGGCGCGTTGTTTCAGGGTGCTTATGGTCGGGATTATGTTTTCTTGGCCGAAGCATTCAGCAGCCCACTGAACCCGGCGGATGGCGAACTCGACACGGGTTTCAACAACTTCGGCTAGTGCTGCTGTCGTACGTGGGAATCTACAGCGGTTTTTATCCTTAAAGAACATAAATCGTTGAGTCGTGCGCTTAAGGATCATTTTGCTGGTTATACGCGAAGGCTGTTCTGAGATACTTCTAAGTTCCACAGCTATTCTCCGCACTTCTTCCGCCAATTTGGTGTCGCGACCCATCCAGTCCACGGTTCGTCCACTCCTCTTTACGGAAGGAATACGGGCTTCAAGCCATTCTTTATCGTGTTTGCTGAGCCAGTAGTAGGTATGAGGAACAAGGCGTTTTCGTAGTTCAGTTCGGGTAACCAAGGTGTTACTGTTTAAAGCATCAAGCCACTTTTTTCGATGTAATCTCAACATCTGCGGCTGTACTCTATATGGTGAAATTGTGAGTCGTTCTAACTTTTGATCAAACTGAATCCATTTATTCCGATTACCCAGCCTAGGAAAAGTGAGTCCTAAACGGGTGGCCTGAAACTTGATCGTCAGTTTGCAGCAGCCAAACCGCCTAGCTATTCTTTCTAAGCTAATAGAAGAATTGTTCCACAACTTGCGCAACTCTGCCTCCCACACATGCCCGTAAGTTCTGACCCGACTTTTGCGGAATAGGTCTTTCGGGGAAGTATCTGGCCCTCTTCGCTGGTAAACGAATCCGCAAGAGCAGCTGAATACACCCGTAGGCATCCCATGTCGTTTTCTGTAAACGGCATGGCACTCCTTCACCGAACGTTTTCTAAATTGCATACAAGCGGGATTTAGGCACGGCCATGGGCCTCTGCCGAATGGGATTCGCTCACGGCAGGAAGATGAAGATGCCTCTAACAAGCATCTCTCAAAGAATGACTTTGCTGTGTAACCGAGGCAGCGGATGAGCAGAAGGTGTCGAAGGGGATGAATCAAGCTTTCATTCTTTAGAGTGTTTAAGAACAGCACCAACCAGTTATAAGAGAGGCTTTCAAAATCGCACTGAAGCAACCTCAAGAGATCGTTTGGATAGTGATAAAGGAATTTATCCACTAAACGTCTCTGTCTGAATCTCCTGTTAGGAGTTTCTATCCCATGTTCAGCGAATATGCTCATATAGCAGGTACGGATAACCTTGGAGCCCAGAACCAAGTTGCTCTGAGCTAGTAACCATGCGGCATCATTAGCAATATCGATAAGAATGCAATGGGAAGGAGCAGATAAATTAAGAGGGCGAGAAGTGCTTAATGCGGTATTCTTCTCGGCTGAGATATACAATTCCGTGCTCTTATGAATCGATGATTTGCTACTACTGTTTTCAAGAAATACGGAATGAGTTGGGCAAACCTCGACGCCAGGCACTTGATGCAAACGGTGCCAATAGGACTCACCAAAAAGTCCTTTGTCTTGCTCCGCACAAACTGGGCAATAACGCAGCAATGTAGGTTTGTGAATTGTGCATCCGGCGAGACCCACTATGCTGTATACATTAAAATCTACTAATCCTTTCATTACCTCATATAATCGTTTAGACCGCACTTGTGGGAGAAATGGGCAGTAAAAAGGGTAAAGGGTGTAAAAATTAATCAACTTACTTGATGTTAACGAATGACCTCTTGGTAAACTGTTGATGAGATATTGAAGACGATAAGGTAAGTCAATAATTGCACCGTAGCTGTCGGTGCCGAATAATTCTTGATTGATGGCTAATTTACTTGGGTACTGGACGCGATCACTGTAACGGGCACACAAACTATAAAGAAGTTCGTCTGGGTAAGCTCTGGGGAAAAAACCGAGCACTGCTAACCTCCAACATCATAATTCAATTATAGGTTCTTAGCTTTAATAATAGGTTGGCTGGCCTTATGAGAATTCATCCGTAGAGCCGAATATCTCATCACTAGGTGTTTGCTCCCCGGATGGCTGCTCCTTTGATTCTGTATAAAGGGTTCTAAAGTCACCAGCCTCATAAGTCTGCGCCGTCCGCTTAGAGCTGCGGCGCTTGAGAGAATCAGCAGGTGCTGAACCCGTCTTTGATTTCTGTTCTGACTTTTGCAGAGAGGCTTCTGCTGAACTTGTATTAGCTGTTTTATTATCATGCTGCTGTGTTAGAGCCGCTTCAGGCCATTGCCATGCCGAGGAGTTAAGGTCAGACAATACGCGTTGTTTACTGTAGTTGAGTCGTCCTTCGTGCATGCGTTTTAATACTTGCTCAACGAAGTGCTGATTGTCCGTGACGACGGATTTAATGATTCTGGAAGTTAACTCCTCCACACCGCTCGTTATTGCCCGTCTTTGGGCGAGAAAGAAAATCGTAACGACTAAGGCGGTTATGCCTTTGGATTTCTCATAAAGAGTCCTTACAACTGGCTCTCGGATCAAATCCTTTGGTAGTTTGCGATCTTTCGTTAAATACCAATATTTCCACATTGCCCGAACGAAATCGCTCCAATCAGGGTCTGCCGTATCAGGATTCTTAGAGTGTTCTTTCTCAGCTATCTCTCGCATGGGACGCCAGTAGATGTCACCTTGCTCGCTGACACGTCTCGCTTGCCGAAACTCGCCAGAAAATAAAGCTTCAGCTTTCGGAGTGCCAATAAGAATAAATGGAATACCTAAAGTGTTTTCCAATTGTACGAAGAAATTGAGCATGCGAGCCGCGCCACCGCTTTTTGCCTCACTTAAATCCTGAATCTCATCGAACGCTATTACACCCAAAAAGTGATTAGACGCGACCCGTGCCATAACGGAAAGTAGGGCATCGACAGTGCGGCGTGCAGCGCTGTAGGACTTGATGTAATTGGTTCCGAGTATGTCATCAACTTCTTCAAGGAAGCTGACACAGAGGCTTCTCAGCGAACCGTCGTTTGGGCATTGCAGTTTTACCCAAACGAGCTGCTTCAGAATGAAATCTTGCTCTTTATAGCGAGTATGAGTGATGACTTGTGGATATAGAGACAGGACATTCTCAACGGCGGTTGATTTCCCTACGCCGCCGGGGCCAACGATACACAGACCTCTTGCCTTTGAGCGCAAGAATGTTCTCCTTGGAAGTCTATCTCCTATCTGTGCGATCTTCTCCAACTGCGTACTCCACATGCCGCGTAAAACCGGATTTCTGTCAATGTAACCACGGCGGAGCATATTTGATATAGATAGGTGAATTTCATAGTGAATACCTTGTGGGATAAAGAATTCTCTCGCATTTTCGAGTAGGTGGAGCCGGAGTTCAGTAGCCAGCGCTCTCTGGCTTGTATCGTAATATGGGAAATAGGAGAGCATCTGCTCCACCTCCCCCTTGGTCCAAAGCGGCGGCAATGCTTCAATTAACGGATTACCTTTATACTCAGGAATTAGTTGCTCTTTGTAGGTAGCATTAATCTGCTCACCTCGAACAACCGTCAAGGGGGAAGCCTGCTGCAAAGATTTACTTTTCTTCACCGCATTGCCTCATCATTCTTTCTTGAATTGAAAGAACATTCGAAAATCTAGGCCTCGATATATGTTCTTCAATTGAATCATTATTACTGGCTTCAATCGAGAGAGAAATATCGGAAGAATGATCAAGTAATGAATCCCCAAGTATTTCTTGTCGATATTCCCGATTCATTAACTCAATTTCGTTTTGTTTGTTCTCATTTATACTGCCGAGCCTAGACCTCTTACTTTCGGGCAAGGATTGGGCTCGGGCTTCTTCAATCATCACCGTGGCATCTGAGACGATGCCTTCGACCCCTGCATCGAGATTAACTCTACCTTGCATGGATGGAACTGCGGCTAATTGATCATCTATCTTCTTACGCTCGTGATATTCCTCGATCTCTGCTAGGTCGGCATTTATGGCTATAGAGTCGGAATCCAATAAATGGCAAGGGATTGAGGGGGAGTCGTCCATAGGGCGAAGATAGATGATGCCAGGAATACGAGGGTCATAAGCAATTCTTTCTTTCCATACTCCGCGATTTCTCGCAATGAAACGCCAATTTTCTTCTTCAGCAATCTGACAAGTATAAAACTCTCCTTTGAACCTGATGCCTCTGGGAGTAACACTTGCCTCACCACCTGGCAGAAGGTGAATGCGAATTGACTCAGGGTCTCTGTAACGAGGCATGCCGGCTCTATTTTTTATACCCCATAGAAAGAGTTCGCGTGGGATAGGTTTAACCCCAGCTGCGATCATATCTTTGTCCATAGGGTAAGAGCTTAAATGGTGATAGTTATTGTGGTAGAGGATGGCTTTAATGATTATGGCAGTAAATTGATTGATGTCTAAGACGGCATCGAGTCGTACATCTCTATCCCCACGTTCATGTTTCGGATTCAACGCGCCGGGCAGTTGCTTAATAACGCGGATGTTCATGAGGTGGAATATCTGCTCGACTATACCTTTCCAGTCAGCCCTGAAGGGTGGGAGATTGGAGACGATAATGTTGAGACCGGCGGCCAAGTTGTCGGCGTTATAGCCAATCATCGGTCCCCGATCACCAATCACCGCGTCGCAGAGCCCTATGACTGGCCACTCATCCTCAGTAATGTGAATTCCATGTTTAGCGCAGAACTCGACCTTGTCTTCGGTCGAGTTCTTAAGAGCTAAGCTAACTACGTTCCAACCCTCCCGCTCTAATCTCACGCAGACGCCAACTATCATTCGGCTGAATACGTCTATGATGACAGTTATGACAGGCCGACCAATAATATGAGTTCGGTTAAACCTGCTGACCAAGTAAACATCAGCTATTGTCGCGTCAAGTTGATAAATAGCGCCTGGGTGTGGCGCCTCTCCTGTGGAACTACCTTTCAGGGCTCTATATCGAAGGTTGAATTTACGTTCCCCAAACTTTTTACGAAAAAATTCTTGAAGATTATCATTGACCTGCTTGCGTACTTGATACTCAAATTGCCTTGGACTAAAGACCTCACCTTTCGTATAATCCGGTATAACAATCTCCCATTCACCCTTCTTATTTCGTACCTTTCCTTTAGGGCAGAAACATCGAAGCGTTTTTCGATATGCATCCTTTAGATCTCGAACTTTCTGATTGTTAAAGAAAAGAAATGCTCCCATGGAGATGATGTTTAGCCATAATGAAGACAAGACAATTCCGGTAGATTGTTGAGTGTTTTGGGCGATCACGCTGGGACGCCCAAGTTTCTTATCTCTCTGTATGCGGTTTTTACCGGCTGCTCCGCTATTAAGGTATTGACCTAGAAGGGCGTTCTGTATTTGTCCACCACGCCACCATAAGTAGACAAAGTTATAAATGCTTTGTCTAGAGTAAGTCCTCTCTGCCCCATTATTACCGTGAGCAAACTTTATCTTTGTTCTTTCATGTATTAATGCCGCCCGCTCTTTGGGAAACAATATTTTGACTCCATTCTCTCCAGTAACTAATGGTTTGATTACCTCCCAGCGTTTGTCTCTTATTCTCTTAATGTTTCTATATTTAGACTGCTCCAAGTCGATAGACGTGAGTGTTCGTGGAGCATGATGATCGATTTGTAGTATGCAAGCTTCTACGGTTTCGAGTGCGGCAATAATATCGGAATACTTATACCAAGCTGGCTTGGATTTATTCTTATCTACATCAATAGCGACAACATCTGTACAAGTTTCATCGATAAAAATAATGCGCTCGGTCCTGTTAGTTTCAGAAGCCCCCGAAGCGGAATTCCAACTAATAAGTTGATTGACGGAGAGCTTCAAGCGATTCGGCTCCTTTCGCTATATAAATCGTACTCATGAGCATTAACTAAGATGAGCGGTTGATTTGTGCGAATCTGTATATACATATCGACCTCCCAGTAGCGGTTCGCCAAGAGGTACCGAATAACGGCGAGACTAGTTCCAGGTTCTAAACGCAAGAGCCGATCTCCCCTTTGCGCTACGGCGTGTAGTGGCCGGTCTTCATTGAGAATTATTCTTGCAAGTACATTTGCTATTCGGCTTACTTCAAGGTGTGTAAAAGGGTAAAGACTATTAAGCCAGTAGTAAGGATGAACCCAAAGCATGTTTCTTACAAATGCTTTAGAAATCTGCTGATCCGTGACGATCTTCAAAGTAAGTCCACGAGAGTTTGCTGCCCAATAACGGCGCTCAATTTCAAGCTTTTCCAATGTCCTCAATTTCTGTAAGTCATGAAAATATTTCACTGTGCGTGGGTAAAGATTATCTTTTAATCCTCCCTCCTTAGTCAGAAGCAAGTCTGTAGTCATTACAATTGGATGCTTGGTATGGGGTGATGTTGGGTGCCTCACACCCATCTCTTTTGCTATTTCAACAGTTTCCTCAAGAGGTAATAGTGGGAACTGCTCTCTTATGTCTATGACAGAATGAGGCCATTGGTAATGGAGGAAAACATTTCTTTCGAGATCGCTGAGTAAGTGGTGAACCCTACCATGCTTCCAGCCCTTAATGCGATGAACACGACCTTTTGAAGGAATGTTCTGAACAAGAATCCAAGGTTTATATACAGCCTTAGTGCCTTGACCATATCCGCCAGTGATGCGTTTCTCAATTAGGGTTGATATCATCATGACACTTAACCTCACTCTGATCTCAAGTATCTAATTCCACTTAAATAAATATCCCCAAACATGCATCGAGACATATAAAAATGCGGCAGGCTAGGTCATGTACGGAATCTGACCTGTCAAACGGTAGCAGCAGATAGGTGATTTGAAATAATGAACCCAAAGCAAGATGCTTCTCAGTTATTTGTTTATGGGCATTGATACGTGCCCATTTATAATCAGTTCATTATCAAATTCAGAAGATAATTGCAAGTGGAATTTTCTGGTAACTTGTTGAAGGGATTGTGGTTAACCTTTACAAATGACGCGCTAGCGCGTCATTTACCGGGAGTTTGAGGAAGGGGGTGAGTACTACTGCTATCCAGGCAACTGGTTATCGACCTGAGTAAAATAATACTTCCAAGGGAACTGATTGTTGGCGAAGCCTTAGTTGGGTGTTATTTAGCCTTCACTCCACAATAATAATAACTTGATTGATTTTCTCTTTACTTCTACTGAATAGTTCGTCCCGGTTTGGTTGATTAGCAACTTATAAATCGTTCCCCTTTTTGTTCTATCAGGATTACCAAAATCGTAACCCACACGCTCAATTAGACCAGCCTGAATTAGCCTCTTGGTTATTATTTGCACCTGCCTTTTAGAAATTTTACAGACACTGGCAATCTTAGGGATACTGGCTGTACATGTGTCTCTCCCCCCTACTTTTGTTATCTCATCAAGGTATTTTAGGACGGCGCGGTCAGTCCGCTTAAGAGAAGTCTGACTGTTTATATTAGAATCTTGCTCAGAAGTTCTAGTCTGTTTTCTTTGGCTCTTCATTACTTCTTACCGGAGTATTGGCACGTAAGCTTAATTCTCCCCGCTTGGCTGCTTTGATCTCATTACCGCGAATCTTAATACCGAAAGAGCACGACGGGCACTTTATGTGATATTCGCGACGATACACGAAGAGGGGAATGAAGAAATAGCTGAACCATGTGCGAATGAGGATCAAGTGATAAAACACTGAGTTAGAGCACCAGACGCATTGTTGCTCGACCCCAGTCTCGCCTAAGTCCTTGCTGGTTTGTTTGTCGAATCCAATGATTATTAAAGACATTGTGAAAAGTTTTATAGGCCAGCTACTTATTAAGCTTTCAATAAAAGGAAGCGATGTGTCGCTAGGTTTGGTATCCTACTAGCGCTCCTTCTTTGACATCTATATGTATTCCAATGCGTGAATCGACTCGAATAATGGATGGGTGATGGAATTCCCCTGGAATCCAAGAAAAGGATTTCAGGCGATTCAGTATGACTTGATGATCATGCTCCCTACGGGGAGCATGATCATCATACTTCGAGTAGATAGCAAAAATAAAGCGCGAGAATGCAGTCCCAAAGGAGGACTGCTCTAATGGGAGCCTCGCGCCCTCAGACGGTAGGTCTTGCCGACAAACTCCGCCTGATCCGCACTTCTCTAGGTCTCACACAAGCGCAAATGGTTGTGAGATTAAAAGGGCAAAGATTGCCATCCCCTTTAAGGGTTCATCCGGGAAATATATCAAGATTCGAGCAGGGGATACGTGAGCCTACGCCACTGGTCTTATTGGCTTACGCGAGGGTAGCAAACATTCAAATTGAGATACTGGTCGATGCTGAATTGAAGCTACCGCGTAAATTCAGTCATGGCTCAAAATAAAGCTAAGAATGTAATTGACCATCTGAGACCCTTTAAAACGGTAGCTCCGCACTTGCCTAAAAGGAGATGCTCATTGCCTACACCACAAGAAAAAGCAGCGCAAACCAGAGAACGGAAAAAGCAAGAAGCCGCGCAACGAAGACTTGAAGAAGAGCAGCAAGCACTTGCCGAACAGCAGGAGAGGGAAGAAGAATTACGACAAGGGCTGCGTATAAAGCATGCGCACTACATGCTGGTTAGCGAGGTGACAGGTCTTTACGATGAAATGGACAAGTTAGCTAAGAAGGCTCCCAATGAGCCCGTTACTAAGTTGCAACTCAAGATTCTTAACAGCTTTATCAGAAAAGCGAAGCAGTTACTTTCTGGCGACATTATCATTGATGAAGTTGAAGTGTTTGTAGCCGCTGGCGATGACCCGGAGTATCGCGATGCGGTCACAGTCCTCCGCCAAATCCGCCAAGGGTTGGAGCGCTTCAAGGCTAAAGATTTCGTCTTCACTAAATCTTTTAAGGATGAGTTGTCGGAGTATGAGATTGATGATGAAGAAGAGTTGAGCGATTACTTTGTAAAAATGAGCGAGTCGAAAAATGGCGCTACTGAATAAGGTGTTGAATATTCCTATTCGTCAGGAAGACGTTGATTTTGTAATACCTGACGTTGATGTCGATAGGAGATTAGGTATAGATCCTTTTCTTCTTTACAGAAGCTCAAGAGCAGACTTCCAGCAGGCGCACGAGCAGCTCCTAAGGTTCTTCAATTTTGTTTTTCAACAGATCAAGGAAGGAAATTTACCGAATGCTGAGCGCCTATTGCACTGCCCCGAGCCTGGCGAGATTGGGTTGGGATATTCAAAGCATGGCACGCGCGGTAGTGGCATTGGGCCGGAACTCGCTCGAGAAATCGCCTACACCTTCAACAACTCTCCCGCTCTCTTATTACGTGGCCTTCGCCATATAGAGGAACTTCAACTTATATGTCCGGGTGTAGGGCCAGACAGGATCAGCGACGCAGCCGCAAACATTCTAAAGCTCTTTCTCATAAGCTATACGCAGGAACAGTGTCAATCTTGGAGCATTCCCATTAGTAAAGATGTACCCATAAGTCATTATTTTGATTTTACTGAACTCGACTGGCGAGACGGTTATTTTAATTTACCTATCAACCCTTCCACCGGAGCGCCATTGTTGTTGGTGCCAAGACGCATTCTCCGCATTCTTCCTTGGATCAATTATGATGATTACTTAGGTGAGTATAGTAAAGCCTTTCTACGACCCGTATCCCGCAGCAGCGCACTTCGGTTGAAACCAAGAAACTTCTCTCGAAGTGCGACTCGCCAAGAGGCTGAGAAAGAAATCGCTCAAGCTCCTAAACCCCAAGTCTGCCAAGTTACCGCTCAAAATACTGCTGCTCTGGACACCTACATTGAGAGAAAGGAAAGGGATGCCGCTAAAGCGGCACCAACAGAGCTTTCAACGCTTCAAGATATAGCCAAGCTAAGTGAGCATGCCAACTTACTTAGTCAGGAATTGACATCTGTAAATCCAGGCAAGGAAGATGCGTATAAGTATCAAGACCTAGTTCACAGGATTCTGACTTTCTGCTTCCACCCACATCTAGCCGATGGAAAACCACAGGAGCGTACTCATGAAGGTACGTTGATCAGAGATTTAGTCTTTTCAAATGAAGGGGTGCGAAATTTCTGGCGCTACATAATGCAGACTTATGGAAGTTTCTTGATTGTATTCGAACTGAAGAACAAGAGTGACATTACGGGCGGGGACATTGACCAAGTGGCTACTTACTTGGGAGATGCAATGGGAAGGTTTGGTATTCTAATATCTCGTGGGGATGCTGGTTCTACTTCATTCAATAGAAGGAAAACGGTATTTAATAAAGAGTCGGTTCGTAAAGTGATTTTACATCTTACCGATAATGACCTGCTTGAGTTGTTAAAGCAGCGTAGCGCACTTAAAGATACTACAGACTACATTCAAAACCTTTATCGGAAATTCATGGTTTCAATAGAATAAAGCCGCAGGGTTTGCATGGCACTAGCCGAGTTGCTCTTGGTTATTGATTGTCTCACCATAGAGAACCGCAACTGGTTCATATAAATCATTACGCATCCTCTACATCGGTTTATATTTGAATGCTCTTGTCTCAGTGGGCACAGATTCTTCGCACTCATTTGTGTACTCACCTTGATGTTCAGGTAAGAACTTTATTGTTTAAGTAAGGACTTTATTTGTTAGGTAAGAACTTTATTGTTCATAAACACAAATTTACTTAAATTAGAAGATCGAGAATTTGATTGTTAGGTACTTCTTGGGGTTTTGGCGGAAGTCGTACATGAGTTTG
>WUUC01008996.1_pt1 | contig 27916 bp, 25 predicted proteins | sample 6278441 | NCBI WGS metagenome assembly WUUC01 (sample SAMN13675441, study PRJNA597444) | soil metagenome | isolation source: soil | place: USA: Washington | collected 2017-10 | reverse complement strand
GAGGAAGACGACCTCGTCGGCGGTGACCGAGGTGCGCCAGTGCCGGGCGCCGTCGTCGGTGGTCCACTCGCTCGTGGTGAGCCGGCCGGTGATGCCGATCTGGTCGCCCTTGGCCTTGTGCTCGGCGACGGTCTCGGCGGGCTTGCCCCAGACCGTGACGTCGATGAAGTCGGTGCGGTCGCTGCGGCCGTTGACCGCGACTCGCAGGTTCGCTACCGGTTTGGCGTCGTTGGTGTAGCGCAGTTCCGGGGTGGCGGTGAGCCGGCCGGTGATGGTGACGGTGTTGAGGTCCATATCTGCTCCTTGGGTTCGGGGCTCGGGTTCGAGCACCGGTTGGTGGCTTGATGGACATGTCGTCGACCCAGCGGCCCGCAGACGTCACAGGGACGCCGCCCGCGGCGAGAGCAACACGCCCGGGCGGTGAGCCCCCGGGCGGCGACAGCCAGAAGCCCGGGCGGTGTTGCTCGACCCTTGACGTCTCACGCGGGTCGCTGGGTCACAACGTCATGACCAACGGCAAGCCACCCCACCGTGCGCTCGATCGCACGAGCCCGCCCCCGAGGAGAACGCACCTGCCGGACCCACCGTCACCGTCCACCGCGCCGAACGCGGACTGGTCTCAGGCTGCCTCGTTCACCGTGATGCCGTACCGGCGCGGGCACCACGCCGATGAGGACCTCGGCACGAGATCGCCACGGGGGGTGACGCACGCTCCGCATGAGCCGGTGGGCCCGGGGCTGACAAGCAGGGAACGACACCTATGGCGATGTGCCATCCAGCGCGGCCGGCTCTCACCCTGAACATCGGCTCTTCGGTAGGTCAAGTCCCCGGACCCAACAATCACGCTACGCCCGGCCAACGGCGCCTCGGAACAGCCGGCCGGGGTTGAGCCCATGTCTGCTCGTTGGGTTCGAGCCTCGGGTTGAGGCTCACCGCCCGGGCGGGGTTGATTTCGCCCGGACCGCCCCTAACACTTCCTACTGCCTCCTAGCGTGTCGACTAGTGGACCGAAGTATTGGTTATGGTGGTGTGGTGGATCCTCGGAGCAACCCGTACAACCCGGGCGCGGGTCTCCGGCCAGCCGCGCTGGCGGGACGCGAGGGCGATATCGAGGCGTTCGAGATCCTCGCCGATCGAGCCGGCCGCTCGTTGGTCTCGCGAAGCGTCGTGTTCGCGGGGTTGCGTGGTGTCGGCAAGACCGTTCTGCTGGGTGAGCTCGCAGGACGTGCGCTCGAGCGTGACTGGCTGGTCGTCCAGGTCGAAGCCGAAAGCCGCAGCGCCGACCACTTCAGCGGTGCGCTGGCCGGGGAACTAGCGAACGCGGTGCGTCGCCAGCGAAGCTGGTTGGGACGATCGACCGGCAAGGTGAAAGACGCCCTCGGCTCGATCGTGTCCTTTCAGGCCCAACTGGGAGTGCAAGGCATCAGCCTCGGCATCGAACGGCTGCCGGGACGGGCCGACAGCGGCCTGATCCAGTTCGACCTGGTCGACCTCGCTGAGACCGTCGGCGCAGCAGCCCGCGAGGACTCGATCGGCGCGCTGATTCTCATCGACGAGATGCAGGACCTGACCGACGAACAGATGTCGGCCGTGTGCCGGTCCTGTCATCGTGCCGGGCAGCTCGGCCTGCCGTGGTTCGTGGTGGGGGCCGGCCTTCCCAACCTGCCGGCAAAGCTGGCCGAGGCAGAGTCCTACGCTGAACGGCTCTTCGACTACCGCAGCATTGGTCGACTCACCCGCGAGGACGCGATCTATGCCCTGACGGCACCGGCCGCTGATCGACAGGTGACCTGGGACACCGACGCAACCGAGTTCGTTCTCGCGGAATCGGGCGACTACCCATACTTCTTGCAGCAGTTCGGCAAGACGGTCTGGGATGCCGCCGCCGGCCCCGACCGCATCACCCTCGACGACGCCACCTTCGGGATCGCGGACGGCCAACAGCAACTCGACATCGGCTTCTACGCATCTCGCTGGGAACGAGCCACAAGAGCCGAACGCGCGTTCCTGCGGGCGATGGCCATCGACGACGGCGAAGCCTCCAGGATCGGAGACATCGCTGACCGCCTCGGCAAATCCACCTCGAACGCTCTCGGCCCGGCCCGAGCGAACCTGATCAGCAAAGGCATCGTCTACTCCCCCGAGCACGGGCTCATCGCCTACACGGTCCCAGGCATGGCCGACTTCGTTCGCCGCAGCGACGACACGACCTGACGACGCCATCGCGCGATCAAGGGCTGAACAACCTCGGATCGACGACCGCGAGCGGCAGACCGTCGTCAAGCCGGTCGGCGAAGCACGGAGAGGTCCGAGAGCGGTCCCTCGTCGGGGTGGCCGAGTGCGTCGATGATGCCGTCGAGGTCGTCGTTGATCTCGGCGCCGTAGCCCAGGGCGCTGAGCTGGTCGAGGATCCTGCGGTGGCGCTGGGCTTGCCGGCGGTCGGTGGGGTGGGTCGGCTGGATGTTGTCCTCGCCGCGGATCATCGCGTGGAGCACCGGGGCGTCGTTGGTGTGGCGCCGGCCGATGACGACGCGGGCGCTGGTGACCGCGAGTTGGCGGGCCTCGTCGAGGGTGTAGAGCAACTGGGCCATCACGCGGCCCCGACGGTGTCGATGATGCGGTCCGTTGGCCACGGACCGATGGCGTCCCAATGGCAATCGACGACATGCACGGCCGTGGCCATGGCCGACAAGGCGGCCACGAGAGTGTCGTAGTGGTGCGGGGTGTCGCGTTGGTCGAGCAGGACCTTGGCCTTCAACCGGTCGACACCGGTCGCGAGGCGCCGGTTGACACGCGTCTTGGACGCCAAGACGAGATCCATCGTGGACCACAACACCCACCGATCCGCGGGCAGGTCCCGCACGAGCAAGAAGGCGTGCCGGCCGGCGTCAACGATCTTGCGCAAGGCGAGTTCGTCAAGGATGAACAAGTCGACCTCGGCGGTATCGGGCCGCAGGTCACCCCAGGACCGGTACGGCTGGTTCTTCGCTTTCAGCTCCAGTTCACAGAGCCGTTCACCCGGCCCGAGCAGCTGGAAATCCAGCCGGTTTAACGATGACGTCGACGACCGCAGCCGTGTCCAGGCCGGGTGGTCATCAACGGCGGTCTCGACGCGATCTTCGAGCGGGTGCCGGCGGGCGAGATCGACACGCCAGTCCCCCGGGCGACGCTCACGCATGGGAGTGGTACTCCGGGAGCGTGTCGAAGCCGGTCTGACCAGTAGCCGGTGGGCGCCACAGGCTCGGCGACGCCGGCACAAGCGGCCTGTCGCTGGTGAAGTAGCGGTGGAGGCGTTGGAAGCCGGCGAGATCGCCGTAGATGCTCACGACGTCCAGCACCCGACCGTTGAGGGTGTCGAGCCAGCCCTGCGACGCCGGGTTGGTGCCATCGGGCAGGTGTGAGGTGACCACGAGGATCGGGAACGGGTCTGCGGTCTCGTTCAACAAGACGGTGTCGTAGCCGACCTTGCGGGTCGTGTCGGTCCGTATGAGGCCGGGCAGCTTCGCTGCGGAGTCGACGTCGACGTTGCCGTGCGCGAGCACCCAGAACTGCCGCCCTCCGTTCCCCTTGACGACGGCGTCGACGCTGACCATCCCAACCCGGTGACGGCCACGGACCACCTTCGCCCCCGCCTTCTGCAGGTGTCCGAGGGCGAGCAGATCGAACTCGGCACCCTCCTGTGCAGCCCGGCCCTGCGATGCCGCAGCGCTCGAAACACCATCGCCCTCATACAGGCCCTCCCCGCCGGCACCGGTGGCTCGTAGATGGTTCATGCGGACCGCTCCTCGTGGTCGACGGCCCGCAGACGCGGGCCGGATGATGCGTGCTCGCCTGTGGTCGCCGTGGTCGGGTCGAGGAAGGGCGTCGGGTCGAACACCGCCCAGCGCCCTTCACTCGTGACCGTGTCGAGCAGCTCGTCGTCGCCGACCAGCCGGACACCGCCGGCGTCGTCGACCACGACGAGCGTCCCGGCCGAGAGTTCGAGCTGACCCACGACCGGGCCAAGCGCAGCAACATCGTGGCCGCTCCGGGCCAGATGGCGCAGCGCCGCCAACCGGGCCACCGCGAACCGGTCATACAGACGCACCGGTCGCCCGTAGGTCTCGGCGTCGGTACTCGAGGCCGTGATCCAACCCTGCCGCGACCAGTAGTCGAGCTGGCGATACGTGATCCCCGCGGCCGCCGCAGCGGCCGGCGCCGTCATCACATCACCGGGCCCTGGTGTAACCACAGGGGTCATTACACGCGCAGCGACCCATGTGATGTCAAGGACGTCGGTGTGCTTGTTGCGGCATCACTGGTCCGGAGTCGTCGGGCGTCGGTCCATCCTCGGGGTGGTGCTCGGACCCGACCGCGACGGGTGGTCCGGTCCGCCACTCTCCCTTCGTAGAGCCGTCAACCGTGCGACCCAGCGGCCGGCCCTGGCCGCTGGATCACGGGGTGGCCATCGTCGCTCGCCGGGCTCGGGGAGCGAGCACCGTCGGAGCCCTCGATGAGCCGGGTCACGGTAGCTCAATCCTCGGCGCTCCGATGGCAACTCGAGGCGGCCGGCGGCAGGAGTGGATCGGTTGGTCTCGAGCGGCGTCGTTAGGCCAGGTGAAGCGGTCGATGGGTCAGGGCTTGATGACGCAGAACTCGTTGCCCTCGGGATCGTGCATCACCACAACGTCGTCGTTGGCCTGCACCTCGAGGATGTGCGCGCCGAGGTTGACCAGGCGCGCGATCTCTTCGTGAGGGTCGTCGGTTCGCAGGTCGATATGGACGCGGTTCTTGGCTTGCTTGGGTTCGGGGACGCGCTGGAACCAGACCCGGACGCCGCTGCCGCTGATCGCCTGGACGAGCACCGTTGGGTCGTCTTCGATGTTGTCGATGCCGATCGATCGCAGACGATCGAGTTCGGCGTCGTCGTACGGCGCGACCTCGTAGTCGTCGAGGGCTGCTGCCCAGAACCGAGCAAGGCGAGCAGGCGCAGAGCAGTCAAAGACGATGTCGGACAGAAACGCCACCCACTGAGTCTCATCACACCGGGCCCGGCACCGGCAAGCCCATCCTTCTCGAACCAGTGCCACCACGTGGTCCGAGTTGGTGTCGGTCTTTACACCTCCGAAAGTGAATTGATCGACGGCAAATGCGATCGACCTCAGTTGGGTTTCAGCTGATGAACTGCACGCGTCGGTTGAGGGCTTGCCCCCGTTTCCCATCCGCGGTGTCGAAAGTACTTCGCACATCGTGCGATCTGCGTCGCGATCACTACTGGCTGACTTTGTCATCGCTCGCCGCCACCGGATATCAGGATGGCTGTTCTGCGGTGAGTATTCGGAGATCGGCAGGGGTGAGTCCGACTGTCGGCCGGATTCGCGCGTGCGTTCGCGTCATCGTCGCTGCCGTCGGTCGAGGCCTGCCAGGATCGCGGCGGTTAGAGCGCCGACGGTGGTGGTGAGGCAGATGGCGCGGCGCCCGACGGCGATATTCGGGTCGGGACCGTCTCCGAGCAGTCCTCGGTCTTCGACGCGGCCGGCGTACCGGTTCGTGCCCCCGAGCGTGGTCCCGACCGCGGCGGCGACGGCTGCCTCGATCACGCCGCCGTTGGGTGACGGGTGGGCCGGGGCGTCATCGCGCACGGCCTGCCAGATCGCACCGGCTCGCCGGGGCCGCAGGATCGCCACGACTGCCGCGCCGGCGCGTGCGGGGAGGTAGTTGACGATGTCGTCGGCGCGGGCGCTCGCCCACCCGAACGCTTCGTAGCGCTCACAACGATGGCCGACCATCGCGTCGAGGGTGTTGATCGCCCGGTGCGCGAGAACCCCCGGCGCGCCGGCGAGCGCAGCCCACCAGAGCGGCGCGACGACCGCGTCGATCGTGTTCTCGGCGACGGACTCGATGGTGGCCCGCACGATGGCCGGCTCGTCGAGCTGGTCTCGGTCCCGCCCGACGAGCGACCGCGCTCGGGTCCGTGCGCCGTCAAGATCACCGGCCTCGAGCAGCTCAAGCGTGACGGTCGCTTCACGCGCCAGCATCCGACCGGCCACGGACACGGTCGTCGCCATGACGGTGGCGGCCCGCCGGCCGATGACACGCTGCAGTGCGAGACCTGCGCCGACGGCTCCCCCGACGCCGATCGCGAGGTGGAGCGCGCCAGCGGCTCGGGAGGGGCGGTAGGTCAGGGATTCGACCGCGGTCATCGCCCGACCGAACGCGACGACGGGGTGCCACCGGTCGGGAGGTTCGCCGAGCAACTGGTCGGCGAGCCAGCCGCCCCCTGCGGCGGTTCCGAGGCCCGTCAGCATCCGACGATCCGGAGGAGGTGGTCGGTGTCGAGGTGCTCGTCGATCGTGTCAGCGAGGAGATCGAACGTGGCGTCGAGCACCGGGGCGGGCCGACGGCCGAGCACTGCGGCGACGACATCGGGCTGCTCGAACAGCCCGTGGATCGTCGTGACGAGGACGTTCCCGTCGGTCCACACGCCTGGCGCGAGCGCCGGCGCGCTGCCGGTGACGACACCGTGGCGGATCTCGTACCCATCGGCCGTGATGCCATCGAGCCTCGACCAGACGAGGGGCGCGCCGCCGATCGTGATCCGTGTGGCAGTGGTGACCTTCGTGCTCGCCATCTCGGTCGACAGCTCGACCAGGCCGAGCCCGTCGATGTCGCCGCCCTCGACACGGTGCGGATCGAGGATGCGACGGCCGGCGATCATCGCGCCTCCGCACACACCGACGATGCGGGTGCCGGCGGCGGCTGCGTCGCGGACGGCGGCATCGAGCGCCCTCGCCTGCATCCATCGCAGGTCGGCGGCGACGTGCTTCGAGCCGGGCAGGATCACGACGTCCGCGCCAGCGAGGTCGACGGGCGAGACCGCCCAGCGCACGTTCGCGGCGTGAGCGATCAGGTGCCACTCGTCCAGGTTCGACGCGTACGGGTACCGGACGATCGCGACGTGCGGCGCGTCGCCCGGCGGCGTCGCCCGCACGCTGCCGCCCTCCTCGTCGGGCAGCTCGTGATCCAGCATCGGCAGCACACCGAGGTGATGCATGCCGGTCCGCTCCGACACGATGCTCGGCGCCGGCTCGAGCAACGACGCGTCACCGCGGAACTTGTTGAGCACGAACCCGGCGAGCCGTTGCCGCGTCGCCTCGGGCACGAGCGTCCAGGTTCCGACGAGATGAGCGAACGCGCCGCCGCGGTCGATGTCGGCCACGAGGATCGCGGTCGCGTCGACGTGCTCGACGATGCCGTTGTTGACCATGTCGACGAGGTTGATCTCGGCCGGGCTCCCGGCGCCCTCGAGCACGACGAGGTCGTGCGCAGCGGCGAGTCGGCTGAACGACTCGACGATCGGCGGCCACAGCGACGGCCCGCGGTCGCGCCAGGGCATGTCGGTCAGATCAGGACGCGCGACCCCGTGCACGACGACCTGGCTGCGCGTGTCGGCCTCCGGCTTGAGCAACACCGGGTTCATGTCGACCGTCGGCTCGACACCAGCGGCGCGCGATTGCAGCCACTGGGCGACGCCGATCTCGCCGCCGACGACGACGCGCGCGTTGTTCGACATGTTCTGCGCCTTGAACGGCGCGACATCCACACCTCGTCGGGCGAACCAACGGCACAGCCCCGTCGCCACCAGGCTCTTGCCCGAGTTCGACGAGCAACCGAGCACCATCAACGGCCGCAGACGGCTCATCGACTGGCCCGTGCGTTCTCGCCGCCGTGCCGATCAGCGACGGCTGCCAACGCGGTGGCGAGTCGCTCGACGTGGACGTCAGAGGGCACGGCGATGCGGTGGGTGTCGGGCATCCCGAACGACGAGCAGTCCCGGACGACGACGCCGTGCGGCAGCAGGTCGGCGCGCAGGCCTGGACGTTGGACGAGCACCCAGCAGGCGTCGGTGTCGGTGACGTGCAAGTCGAACGAGCGGAGCAGCGCGACGAGGTCTCGTCGGCGTGTCCGGATCGCCCTCGACCATCCCGCGAGATCCGTGAGGTCGAGCAGCGGCTCGAGCGCCGCGAGCGCGAGGCCGTTCACTGCCCAGCGCGGTTGGCGGTGACGCACCTGCTCGGCGGCGGCGGCGCTCGGCGCGATCACGTAGCCGAGCCGCAAGCCGGGGCACGCCCACAGCTTGGTGAGTGATCCGACCCGCCAGGACGCGTCATCGCCTCGTGTCCAGGTCCCGGTGGCCAGTTGCCAGAAGGCCTCGTCCCAGACGAACGCGGTGTCGGTCGGTGCTGCGAGTCGTCCGAGCGGGTTCGATGGGTTCGACCGCCAGCGCAGCGCGGGGTCGTTGGTGAGCGTCGTCAGATGACGTGCGTACAGCGAGAACTCCGGCTCGACGACCTGACCAGCGGGCTCGACCGCGGCGACCAGCGCGATTGCCTCCGAACCACCGTTGGTCAACACGAGACGGTCACGCTCAACCTCCATGACATCCGCGAGGAGCGCGCCCGCCGCCGACGGGTCGGGATACCAGCGCGCCGCGTCGGCGACGCCGGCCACGATTCGCGCCGCGCCCGGCGCGCATGGGTTGAGGCTGGCCGACAGGTCAACAACCTCGGTGATCGGCAGGCCGAGCCAACGCGCCACCGCCGCAGCATCGCCGCCGTGAGCGCCGGCGGGGAGAGGTGGGGGGCGTTTCAACTGGCGACGTTCTCCTTGGGGCGAGATCATTGCGCGCATCGACCGTGCGGCGAGTGGCGATGCTCCGTGGCCGGACACAACCCAGACAAGGTCCGGCCCGATCTCGGTTCAGGCAGCAGGGACGACGGCCGGAGCCGATGGTGTGGTGGCAGTCATGACGACCTGCTTCCATGATCTCGTGGACGTGAGTGCAACCGGTCTCCTGGCTCAGGGATCATCGCTCCACCCGCCTTCCCGGACCGAGGTCCAGTGGCATCTTGGGTTTCGCTCCCCCATCACAGTGGCGAGCACCGCGCCGGTCTTGCACCGGCTTCCCGTTTGTTGCGCGAGCGACGGTACCAGAAGGGCTCGGTAGCGTCGCCGGTCGTGCCGACCCTCGCTGCCCGCCTCGTTGTCGCGGGTACGCACTCGGGTGTGGGCAAGACGACCGTTGCTACCGGCCTCGTCGCTGCCCTGCGGCGCGCCGGGCACGCGGTCGGCACGGCGAAGGTCGGGCCGGACTTCATCGATCCCGGCTACCACGCGCTCGCGTCGGGGCGGGTGGGCCGCAACCTCGACCCGTGGTTGTGCGGTGCCGACGCGATCGCGCCGCTCGCGGGCCGCGCCGCGGAGGGAGCGAGCGTGCTGGTCGTCGAGGGGGTGATGGGTCTGTTCGACGGGGCCGCCGACGGCACGCCGTCGTCGACCGCCGACGTCGCCCGCCTCCTCGGTGCTCCGGTGCTGTTGGTGGTCGACGCCGGCGCGATGGCCGGGTCGGTCGCCGCGATCGTGCACGGGTTCGTCACGTTGGATCCGTCGGTGCGAGTGGCCGGCGTGGTCCTCAACCGCGTCGCTTCCGAGGGACACGCGACGATGTTGCGGGAGGCGCTCGTTCCACTGGGCCTCCCCGTCCTCGGGGAGCTGCGCCGCGACGACCGCCTGACGTGGCGGGATCGCCACCTCGGCCTCGTTCCAGTGCTCGAGAATCCCGCTGAGGTCGCCGCGTCGCTTGACCGGTTGGCGGACGCGATCGCCGACGGCTTCGACCTCGAGCGCGTCGTCGCGCTGGGGCGATCGGCGGCGTCGGCGACCACGGCGGCGCCGCCGCTACCGTCCGCCGGTCCGCCGGTGCGCATCGCCGTGGCCGGTGGCCGGGCGTTCACGTTCCTCTACGCCGACACGCTCGATGCCCTCCGCGCTGCGGGCGCCGAGGTGGTGCCGTTCGATCCGCTCTGTGACGTCGCACTCCCGGACGCCGTCGATGGGCTGCTGGTCGGCGGCGGGTTTCCGGAGGTGTACGCAGCTGCGCTCGCGGACAACGCGCCGCTGCTGACCGACGTTCACCGGCGCGTCGCTGGTGGGCTCGTCACGTGGGTCGAGTGCGGGGGGTTGCTGTGGCTCACCGAGTCGCTCGATGGTCGACCGATGGCCGGCGTCGTGCCGGCCAGGGCGACGATGACCGACCGGCTCACGCTCGGGTACCGGTCGGCGGCCACGACGATGGCAAGTCCCCTCGGGCCACCCGGCACGGCGCTGCGCGGTCACGAGTTCCACTACACGTCGACCGATCCGGCCGGCGACGCGCTGACGCTGACATCGAGGTTCGGTCGCGGTCGGGCGGGCTTCGCGTCCCCGACCCTGCTCGCCTCCTTCCTGCATCACCACCCCGGTGGTGACCCCACCGCTGTCGCAGCGTTCGTCGACGCCTGCCGCGGCGCGCCCTAGAAGTCGATGCCCTTCTTGGCGCGGATCCCGTCGCGGTACGCGTGCTTGACCACCTCGATCTCGCTGACCGTGTCGGCGATCTCGATCAGCCCGGCGGGCGCCTTGCGTCCGGTGGCGATGATGCTGACGTGGGTCGGGCGTTCGACAATCGCCGTGACGACGTCGTCGAGCGCGATCCACCCCCAGTTGATGGGGTAGGTGATCTCATCGAGCACGACGAGCTGATGGTCACCACCGGCGATCAGTGTGCGGGCGTGCTCCCAGGCGGCCGCCGCGACGGCCTGATCCACGGTGAGGTCGGCCGAGTCCCAGCTGAATCCCTCCCCCATGGCCCACCACCCCACGCCGAGCTGACGGGCCGCCTTCTCCTCGCCGGTCCGCCACTTGCCCGACTTCAGGAACTGCACGACGCCGACCGGCCAACCGTGCCCGGCGGCGCGCAGCACCACGCCCATCGCTGCGGTCGTCTTCCCCTTGCCAGGTCCGGTGTTGACGAGCACGAGCGACGGCACCCGGCGGAGGTCGTCAGGTCGCGGGTCGTCGGTCGGGATGTCGGTCGCTTCACGTTCTGGCATCAGGGTCCTCCTCGGGTGTCGGCACGGATTCGGGTGGGCGGGAACGCAGCGGTACGACGACGAGCGTGCCCTCGTGACGGATGACGTCGACGCGAGCTCGGTAGTGGGCGGCGACCTCGGGGCCGGTCAGCACCTGGACCGGGGGACCTTCGGCGACGACGCGCCCGGCGGCAAGCAGCACGAGCTGATCGCCGTACTGGGCGGCGAGGGTGAGGTCGTGCATCGTCGTCACGACGGTGAGGCCGAGCTCGGCCCGTAGCGCATCGATCAGCTCGAGCACCTCCTGCTGGTGGCCGACGTCGAGCGCGGTCGTCGGCTCGTCGAGCAGGAGCAGCCGAGGCTCCTGGGCCAGCGCGCGCGCGAGCGCGACACGCTGACGTTCGCCGCCCGAGAGCGTGGTGAGCGTGCGGCTTCGGAGGTCGCCCAGGCGCAGCAGGTCGATGGTTCGCTCGACGATCGCGAAGTCCGCTGCGCTCTCGGCGGCGAGCGGTCGCAGGTGCGGGGTGCGGCCGAGGAGGACGCTGTGTTCGACGGTCATCCCGATTGGCACCTCGGGACGCTGGGGCACGTGGGCGACGAGACGGGCGCGGGAGCGGCGGTCGAGATCGGACAGCGGGCAGCCGAAGAGGTCGATGCGCCCCGCGCATCCGACGATGCCGGCGAGTGCCCGGAGCAATGTCGACTTGCCCGCGCCGTTCGGGCCGAGGATGTTGACCCAGTCTCCCGCGCCGACGGTGATGTCGACGGCCTCGAGGAGCCGGTGTCCGTCGACGTCGACATCAACGCCAGCCGCATAGATCGCCGGCCTCACCGCCCAACCCTTCCGGTCCGCAGCACGAGGAGGAAGAACGGCGCGCCGATCGTGGCGGTGATCACCCCGACGGGGATCTCGGCCGGGCTCAGCGTCGTGCGGGCCAACAGGTCGGCCAGGCACAGGAAGCCGCCACCGAGGATCGTCGCGAGCGGCAGCACCCGCCGGTAGCTCGACCCGGCCAGGATCCGCACCGTGTGCGGGACGATGATCCCGACGAAGCCGATGAGGCCGCTGACCGACACCGCCGCCGCCGTGCCGAGCGTCGACGCCACGATCACGGTGCGCCGCACGGCGACGGGGTCCACGCCGAGGCCGTTCGCCTCATCGTCGCCGAGCCCGAGCACGTCGAGGTGGCGACCGGCGGCCATCACGACCGCGATCGACACCGCAGCGAAGGGGGCCAGCGTCGCAACGTGGGACCAACCAGCGACGTTGAATCGACCGAGCAGCCAGGAGTAGACGTCCCGCACCGCCTCGTCGTCGCGCTGGAGGAGGAGGGTTTGCAGCGCCGAACACAGCGCCGCGACCGCGACGCCGGCGAGCACCAGGGAGGTCGTCGACCGACTGCAGTCCCGCTCCATGCCGAGCCCGTAGGCGAGCCCGACCGCAACGAGTGCGCCGGCGAACGCAGCGACGGCGATGCCGACGTTCGCCGCGCCGAGCACGCGAGAGGAGTCGGTGATCGCCAGCGTGACGCCGAGTCCGGCGCCAGCCGCGACGCCGAGCAGGTACGGGTCCGCGAGTGGGTTGCGGAACGTCGCCTGGTACCCCGCACCCGCTGCGGCGAGCACTGCGCCGACCATGGTCGCGAGCACAACGCGAGGCAGACGGACCTGCGTGACGACCGCTCCGAGCGGTCCGTGCAGATCGTGGTCGACCTCCAGCCATGGGAGTCCGTCGACCAGCGACCGCACCACCTGGTCGAACGGTACCGACGCGGGACCGAACGCGACCCCGATCGCCATCGCCACCACGGTGAACCCGGTCGCACCGGCGAGCCACGCCGGCGAGGGTCGGGCCGGGTGGCGGACGGCCATCACGCCGTGGCGTCGACGGCGGCGGCCATCAGGTCGACCAGGCGCGGTCCCCAACGGCCGGCCAGGTCGGGATCGAGCTCAACGACGCGTCCGTCTCGAATGGCCGAGAGCTCCGCCCACCCCGACCGTGCAGCGAGCTCGGCAGGTGTCGGGTTCTCGCCGTCGCTGTGGGCCAGGAGGATCACGTCGGGATCCGCGGCCAGCACGTACTCCGCGCTCAGCTGAGGGAAGCCACCGGCAGCGTCGTCCACGCCGTCGGCGATGCTCACGATCCCGGCGCGGCCGAGCACGTCGCCGACGAACGTGGCAGAGGTGGCGGAGTGTCCGCTGTCGGAGACCTCGTAGTAGGCCCGCAGGGGCGCCTCGCGCCCGGGCACCCTGGCCGCGAGCTGGTCGAGGTCGACCGTCATCTGTTCCACGAGTAACGCAGCCGCCTCGGCGTGTCCCGTCACACCGCCGAGCTGGACGATCTCCGCCAACGTCTCGTCGATCGAGGCCGCCCGCTCGAGCAGCAGCGTCGCGATGCCCGTGCGCTCGAGTGCGTCGACGACCCCGTCGCGGTCATTGGCCAACACCACGAGATCCGGGTCGAGCGCGGCGATCGCCTCGACATTGGGGCTGAAGCCCGACAGGTCGGTCCTCGGCGCCTCTGGCGGGTAGTTGGAGTACTGGTCCACGGCGATCACCTGGTCGCCGGCGCCGATCGCGAACAGCATCTCGGTCAGCGACGGCGACAGGGACACGATCCGTTCGGGTCGGTCGACGGAGGGCCTCATGGCGTCGGTACCGGCGGACGTCGTCGTGGTCGACACCGCGGTGCCCGGTCCCCCCGACGTCTGGGACTCGACGCTCGTGGCTGCACGGTTCGAGCCATCGCTACCGCAGGCGGTGATCGCGACCAAGGCGGCGCAGAGCGCGAGACGGGGACGGCGCATGAGGGTTCTCCAGTCAGTGCACGTGGGTGACGATGGCAGCGGCAGCCGCAGCACCCGTTGGGTCAGTGAGCGCGACGAGATCAGCGCCCATGACCGCGGCGACGCGGCCGGCGAGGCCCAGTCGCACGGGGCCGTCCTCGCAGTCGAGCACCAAGGCGTCGATGCCGCGCCGCTGCACGGTGGCGGCTGCGTCAAGTGCGCGCGCGAACGCGTCGGGTCCGGCGGTGGCGCGCCCGTCGGTGAGCACGGCGAGCAGTGCATGCGCGCCATCGGCATCGCGGGCGATCAGATCGAGCGACGTACGAAGTCCAGCGGCGAGCGGGGTGCGCCCACCGGTTGTCAGCCCGTGAAGCCGGTTCCTCGCGATCTCGACGCTGGAGGTCGGCGCGAGCACGATCCGTGCGTCGTCACCGCCGAAACCGACGAGCGCCACTCGATGGCGGCGCTGGTAGACGTCCTCGAGCAGGCCGAGCACGGCGCCCGTCGCGGCCTCTGCCCGAGCCGGCGCACGCATCGAGCCGCTGAGGTCGACGCACAGGACCACGAGCCGAGGGGCGCGCATCGTTCGTTCGTCGACGCGTAGGTCATCGGGGCTGATGACCGCCGAGCCGTCCAACTCGCGTCGCCCGGCAAGGGCGCGAGCGGTCGACAACGCCGAGATCGGTGCGCCAGGGCGATCGCCGGCTGGCACGGCTCGCACGAAGCGACCACGGGGACTGGTCATCTCGGGAGGTGGTGGGACCGCCGTGCGGCGTGCCGATCCCAGCGGGAGCGGGCGCTCGCCGACCGGTCCGTCCTGCCGCTCACGATCGGCGGCATCGGGCTGGTCAGGCGGCTGGGAGGGGTCGGGTCCGAGCGTCTCGGCAAGCGCCTCGTCCAACCGTTCGCGCGGCGCGGTGGGAGGATCGTGCGGGCCGCGTCGGGCGCGGTGGACCAGCACGAGGTGGGCCACGCGGCGCACGTCCTCGACATCGGTGCGAGCGCGGCCGTCGAGCCCGGCGTTCGCCGCTGCGGCTCGGCACAAGGTCAGATCGGCGCGCAGGCCCTCCACGCCGACGCTGAGCGCGAGGCGGCTCGCGGCATGGAGCACGTCGTCGCCGATCGCCGCCGGCACCGCGCTGCGCAACCGGTCGGCGAGCTCGACGTCAGCTGGGTCGGGCTCGGGACTCGTCGGACGTGCGTCGAACACCAATCGTCGGCGGACGGCGTCGATGCGCTCGTCGAGCGCGAGCGGCGCACTCACGTCGACGCAGAGCCCGAAGCGGTCGAGCAGCTGTGGTCGCACCTCCCCCTCCTCAGGGTTCATCGACCCGACGAGGACGAAGCGGGCCGGGTGGCGGTGTGACACGCCGTCGCGCTCGACGACGTTCTCGCCCGACACGGCGACGTCGAGCAAGACGTCGACGAGATGGTCGGCGAGCAGATTGACCTCGTCAACATAGAGCAGTCCGCCATCTGCTGCCGCGAGCAGCCCCGGTCGGAACGTGAGTCCGCCGCCAGCGAGCGCAGCAGCGACGTCGAACGTGCCGATGAGGCGATCCTCGGTCGTGCCGAGCGGGAGATCGGTGAGCCGCCCGAGCAGCGTGGCCATGCCGCGAGCGAGGGTCGTCTTCGCCGAGCCCTTCTGCCCGCGCAACAGCACGCCGCCGATCAGGGGGTCGACGGCTGCGAGCGAGAGCGCGAGTTTGGCGGCGTCCTGGCCGACGACGGAGCTGAACGGGAACCGCGCCGGGCCGCTCAACGCTGCTCCTCCCACCCCTCGGCCTCCAGCAGCGCGCTCGTGAGCGTCGCTCGCGCTTCGGGCGAGGCGTCCCACATCTCGCGCTCGACCGCCTCGAGCAACCGCTCCGCGATCGACCTCAACGCCCATGGGTTCGACTGCTCGAAGAACTTGCGCATCGCCTCGTCGCCTACGTACGCGTCGGTGACACGCTCGTACATCCAGTCCTCGATGACGTGCGCGGTGGCGTCGTAGCCGAACAGGTAGTCGACGGTGGCCGCCAGCTCGAAGGCTCCCTTGTAGCCGTGCGCACGCATGGCGTCGATCCATCGTGGATTGAGCACGCGGCTGCGCACGACGCGAGCAGCCTCCTCGGCGAGCGAGCGGACCTGGGGGTTCGCCGGGTCGGCAGAATCGCCGAACCACGCCTTGGGTGCACGGCCGGTCAGCGACCGCACCGCGGCCACCATCCCGCCGTGGTCCTGGAGGTAGTCGTCGGAGTCGAAGATGTCGTGCTCGCGGTTGTCCTGGTTCTTGACCGCGATCTCGATCGCCGCGAATCGCCGCCGCAGCGCGTCGGGGGCCGGTTCGCCGTGACGGTCGCGCCCGTAGGCGAACCCCGACCACGCGAGGTACACCTCGGCGAGGTCTTCATCGGTCCGCCACGAGCGTTGCTCGATCACCGGCAGGATGCCCGACCCGTACCCACCCGGCGGCGGCCCCCAGAGGCGTGCATCCGCTGCGCCGACGGCGGCGACGGGGTTGCGCTCAGGGGGTTCATCGAGTGCAGCGACCATCGCCACCGCGTCGTCGAGCAGCGCGACGACGTGTGGGAACGCGTCGCGGAAGAACCCGCTGATGCGCAGCGTCACGTCGATGCGCGGCCGACCGAGCTCGTCGAGGTCGATGACCTCGAGGCCAGTGACGCGCTGCGACTGCTCGTCCCACGTTGGCCTGACGCCGAGCATCGCCAACGCTTCGGCGACATCGTCGCCGTTCGTCCGCATCGCCGCGGTGCCCCACAGCACGAGCCCGACCGTGGTCGGGTACGTGCCGCTCTCAGCGAGCTGTCGCTCCACGAGTCGGTCGGCCAACGCAGCGCCCACCTCCCATGCGAGACGGGACGGGATCGCCTTGGGATCCACCGAGTAGAAGTTGCGCCCGGTGGGCAGCACGTGAGCGGCGCCCCGGCTCGGCGCGCCGGACGGACCCGCCGGCACGTGTCGGCCGTCGAGGCCCGCAAGCAGATTGTCGACCTCGTCGGTGGCGCGCCGCAAGTCGGGCACGAGACGCGACGCCACCCACCGCAACGTCGGATCATCGACCGTCGTCGCATCCCAACCCGTGCCGGCGAGCGACTCGACGAGGTCCCGGCACCGCTCCTCCACCCGGTCGGTCTCCACCCGCCCGGCCTCGCGCAACTCGATCCCGAGCCCGGCGGCGACCGTCCCCCGCAACGACGGCGTACCGCCCTGAGGCAGGCGGGTCACAGCCAGCACGTTGTCGACCAGCGCCTCGTCGGCCGGCGCACTGCCGAGCGTGTGCAACCCGCCGCGGATCTGCGCGTCCTTCAGCGCGCACAGGTATCCGTCGACATGGACGATCATGTCGTCGAAGTCCTCCTCGACCGACGGCGCGGCCTCGCCGAGGTCGAGGTCGCGATGGATCTCGGCGCTGACGAGCACCTCCCAGACCTCCGACCGGATCGCCGGCAACTTCGCAGGGTCCATCGCCGCGGCCTGCGCGTACCCGTCGAGCAGCTGCTCGAGCTTCGCCAGTTCGTCATAGGTGTCGGCTCGGGTGAGCGGTGGCGGCAGATGGTCGATGATCACGGCGTGGGCCCGGCGTTTCGCTTGCGTGCCCTCACCGGGATCGTTGACCACGAACGGGTAGAAGAACGGGACGTCCGCGATCGCGACGTCGGGGAAGCACGAGGCCGACATCGCCAGCGCCTTGCCAGGCAGCCACTCCATCGTCCCGTGCTTGCCGAGGTGCACCACGGCATCCGCACCCCAGCCGCCATCGGAGCAGCCGGCCGTCAGCCACCGGTAGGTGGCCAGGTAGTGGTGCGGGGGCGGAAGGTCCGGCGCGTGGTAGGTGCCGATGGGATCCGAGCCGAACCCTCGCGGCGGCTGGATGGTGACGAGCACACCGCCAAGGTCGATGCCCGTGAACCACAGATGGTCGTCGTGGACGTACACCTCGCCGGGCGCTGGTCCCCAGACCGACTCCACCGCATCTGTGACGTCGGCGGACAGGGCGTCGAACCAGCGCGCGTACTCCTCGACGTGGGTGCTGCCAGCGGCGACACTGACCTGGGCGGTCGTCAGCACCGGCTGCTCGTAGGTGAGGCCCGTTGCGAGCTCGTCCATGAGGGCATCACCGTCAGCCGGGATGCGGTCGACCCGGTATCCGGCTCGGCGCAGAGCGTGCAGCAGCACGACGGCCGAGGCCGGCGTGTCGAGGCCGACCGCGTTCCCGAGCCGGGACCGCTTGGTCGGGTACGCCGACAACATCAACACGACCCGCTTGTCCGCGTTCGCAGTCCGACGCAAGCGAGCCGTGCGCACGGCGAGGCCGGCGAGGCGAGCGGTGCGCTCGGGGTCGGCGCGAGTCGCCACGATCTCGGCCCCCGTCCCAGCGTCCTCGTCGACCACCTCACGGAACGCGAACGTCGGTCCGATGATGCGGCCGTCGAACTCCGGCACGGCGACACCGGACGCGACATCGAGCGGGCCGAGCCCGGCGTCGTCGGCGAGCCACGCGGCGCGCGACATCGCGTTGGACGGCGCCTGGATCACGGCGACGTCGAGCTCGTCCAGGCCGGGCACCGCCCACGCGTCGCCGTCACCGCTCGTGGAGCCAGCCGCCAGCGTCGACGTGATGATCGTGTCGACACCGTGGTCGCAGCAGATCTCGAGTGCTCGCACGCGCCCCTCGGCATCGGCCCGCAGCGAGTACGTCGCGATCGCGACGACGTCGGAGCCAGCGTCGTCGAGGGCCTCGCCGAGGTCACGGATCGACGACGTGTTCCCTGCGACGAGATGGGCGCGGTAGAAGACGATCGCGACGAGCGGTCGATCGGGTCGACGCTCGACACCGGGGGCCCCGAGCCCGACGCCGTCCCACACCGTGACGGCCGGGATCGTCATCGGCGGGTCGAAACCGAGCCCGGTCAGGAGCACGGTGTCGGAGAGGAACCGCAGCAGGTTGCCGACGTTCACCGGTCCGCCCGCGGCAAGGTACGCGTGTGCCTCCCGGGCGACGCCTGTCGGCACCGTCGATGCCGCGACCATCGACGGGTCCGGCTCGAGCTCACCACCGCACGCGACGAGTGCAACGTCCCGAGCGGCGCACTCGGCGCGCAGCGCGGCGAACCCGTCCTCCCATTGGCGGGCACCGCCGAGCAGGCGCACGACGACGAGGCTGACGCCGTCGAGCGACGGCAGACCAGGCGTGCGATCGGTATGGAACCACCGGACACCGACATCGGACGGCAGGTCTTCGACCGTCGAGCGGACGGCGAGCAGCTCGGTCTCGACGTTGGAGCCGAAGAGGATCATGGTGTCACCGTTCCTCGCTGCTGTGCGAGCAGCGCGTCGTAGCGGTCCCGACGGCCATCGGGCGGCTGCAGCGAGCAGTCGCTGCACATCGCTGCACCGGTCAGGTACCAGAGGCAGCAGGACCGACGCTCCCACTGGCGGTCGATGCCGACGTGAACGAGTTCGCCCGCATTGCTCACCTCGCGACGCGCCAGCCGGAGGAACTCGTCGGCGAGCGGCCCGACACGGTCCCAACCGTCCCGGTGTGCCGAGCCGGCGGCGGCGAACGCCGAGACGATCCCTGCGGTGACGTTGCCCCAGAGCAACGACAGGCCGATGCGCCGGACGCGACGTGCCGAGTCGACCAACCAGGCGAGGTGGCCCTCGACCAACCGATCGTGGACGAGCGCGGCGTCAGCGCCAGCGAGCACGACCGCCGGCCGCAGGTCGACGGCGTTCGGGCGACCCTGGCCCAGCCCGATCGCCGTGCTCGTCGGGGCGACGTCGAGCGCGTCACCACGCAACACCCACGGGACAATCGCCACTGCGGCGACGCGGAACGCATAGCCCTGCACGAACAGCGACAGCGCGACATCGTCCCGATCGACGCCGGGCCGTGCGGCCGTCGTCGCATCGATCGCGCCTCGCAGCGCATCCGGGTCGTCCAGGATCGCTGTACACGGCACCCAGCCGTCAGCGGGGTCCTCGATGGTGATCCGCAGGTAGCTCACCGCCGACGTCGCCTCGTCGACGAGCGCGCGACCGTCGTCGGGCGGCAGCGGCTGGGCCGTGGGCATGGGAACGTCTCCTCGCGTGGATGTCGCAGATCACGCCGTTCGGTGTCCTGGCTCCCAGATCAACGCTCGCTCCAGACCTTCCAGCCCGCGACGGGCCGTGGTCGTCACCGCCTCGCAGCGGCAGGAGATCGCTCCCTGGTGACAGTTGCGGGACAGCCCCGGATTCGCACCGGTGTTCCCGTTCGGCGCTGCCGACCATAGCGGCCACGGATCTCTCCGACCGGATGCTCGGCTGTTGTCAGAGAAGATCGGACTACGCGGTGGGCTGTGGAGCGAGTCGTACCGGTCTGCAGGGGTCTCGACCTCGCTTCGGCCGGGCTCGCCGCCGAAGCGGGCCGTCGCGTGGCTGATCGGACCGATGGCAGCGTCCGCCGAGGTACACCCGCGATGAGCCGCACCATTGAGGGCGCTGTGACACGGTCGAAGAACGACGGATGCCGTCCGTCGGCCCGACTGCGCTACGTTGCGCAGCGGTCGCAGGGAACGCCGGTGTGAATCCGGGGCTGTCCAGCAACTGTCACCGGGGAGCGATCCCTCACCAATGGTCACGGCCTCTCGGGGCTGGAAGGCCGAGGGCGAGCGTCGATCCGGGAGCCAGGACACCTGCCGTCCGCAACCGAGATCCCGACGCTGGAGACGTCCCCGATGCCCCTCACGACCGCGCGTTCGCGCGTGCGCCCCACGCGCACTGCCCTCGTCTTCGCCGCGCTCATCGCCCTCGTGATCGGCGGTGTCGTGGTCCTGATGGCCCAAGGCTCGGTCGACATCCCGGTCGGCGAGGTCGTGCGGATCGTCGTCGGCGGCGAGCCGTCACGAGACGTGCATCGCACCATCGTCATGGACGCTCGCCTCCCGAAGGCGTTGACGGCGGTCGTTGCCGGCGCTGCGCTCGCCGTCGGCGGGGCGCAGATGCAGACGATCTTCCGCAACCCGCTCGCCGACCCGTTCGTGCTCGGCGTCAGCGCGGGCGCTCGACTCGGCGCAGCGGTCGTCATCCTCGGCACCACCGGCTCCGGCACGCAGTGGCTCGGCGGACTCGAGGCCATCGGTCGGTTCGGCATGACCGGTGCCGCGATCATCGGCGCAGCCGCGGTCCTGGTCCTCGCGCTCGCCTTCGCCCGCCGCGTCGGCAACCCCGTCACCGTGCTCGTCGTCGGCGTGATGTTCGCCTACTTCGCCGACGCCATCGTCGATGTCCTCACGTATTACGCCGACCCCGAGCGCCTGCGAGGCCTCGCCCAGTTCAGCCGGGGCACCGTCCGAGACGTCAGCTGGGACGAGCTGGCGATCGTCGCGCCCAGTTGCGGCATCGCCGTGCTCGCCGCGATCCTCCTGACCGCACCGCTCAACCTCCTGCTCCTCGGCGACCGCTACGCGTCTTCGATGGGCGTCAACGTGCGCCGGGTGCAGTTCCTGTCGCTGGCACTCGTCGCGATCCTCGCCGGCGTCACCACGGCGTACTGCGGTTCGATCGGATTCGTCGGCCTCGCCGCACCGCACGTGGTGCGCGGACTGCTGCGAACCTCCGACCACCGCATCGTGCTGCCCGCGAGCGCACTGCTCGGCGCCGCGATCGTGCTCGTCGCTGAATACGTCGCGGGCGGCAACGGGCTCACGGACATCTCGCTGCCGCTGAATTCCGTCACCGCGTTCATCGGTGCACCCGTCGTGCTGTGGGTGCTGATGCGCCAGCGCCGCGAGTCGAGCCAGGTGCCGACGTGACCACGCCGGTGGTGCTCGAGGGTCTCGACCTGACGGTCGGATACGTCCACCGACACCGAACCTCACCGATCCTCGAAGGTGTCTCGCTGCGGCTGCACGAGGGCGAGCTGGTATGTCTGCTTGGCCCGAACGGCGCCGGCAAGTCCACGTTGCTGCGCACCCTGATCGGTGCTCAACCACCGCTCGCCGGCACCGTCCGTCTCGAGGGCGCCGATGTCGCCGAGATGACGCCACGCGAACGCGCCCGCTACCTCAGCGTCGTGCTGACCGACCGCATCGAGGTCGGGTATCTCGACGTGCGTTCGCTCGTCGGGTTCGGCCGCACACCACATCTCGGGTGGTTCACCACACTCGCCGACCACGATCGCGAGATCGTCTCGTGGGCGCTCGACGCCGCCGGCGCGACCGACCTCGCCGACCGCATGGTCCACGAACTCTCCGACGGCGAACGGCAGCGGGCGATGATCGCCCGCGCCCTCGCGCAACAGCCCCGCGTGCTCGTACTCGACGAGCCGACCGCGTTCTTGGACGTCACGAGGCGCGTCGAGCTCGTCGCACTGCTGCAGCGACTGACCGCCACGACCGGACTCGCAGTGCTGATGTCGACGCACGAGGTCGAACTGGCCATCCACGCGGCCGACGCCGTGTGGCTCGTGCAGGCCGACGGCACCTACGACGCCGGTGGCCCCGAGGACCTCGCACTCGACGACCGACTCCACCGGGCGTTCACCGGCCGCGAGGTCATGTTCGATCGCCGAACGGGCTCGTTCGTCGTCAACCGCTCGATGGACCACCCCCCGCGCATCGTCATCCACGGCGACGACGAACTCACCGGCTGGGCCGAGCGGGCCGTACGCCGCGCCGGCTGGATGCCGAGCAGCGATGCCGCCGTCTCACTCCACCTCCACTTCGACGGGGCGGTCGCAGCGTGGAGGTGCGCGGGTCCCGCCCGCGCCGCCGAGGGCCGGACGCTCGCCGCACTCGTCGCCCACCTCCGTCGACCGCCTGACGCCACTGATCCACCACCTACTGACCACATCACCACGGGAGAACACCGACCATGACCATCATCCGCACCCGCCTGGCAGTGCTGGCACTCGCCAGCGTCGTCGCGCTCGCCGCATGCGGCGGTGACGACGACGACGCCAGCACCACCGCGCCGATAGCGCCGGCGACGGACGCCACCGACGGCACCGACACCCCCGGCACGACGGCCACCACCGCAGCCAGCGCGACGACCAACGACACCTCGACGCCGACCCCTACCGGCGGTAGCGCAGCCGGCGAGGCCGAGTGCATCGAGCCCGGCGACAGCGATGTTGACGCCTTCCCCCACAAGGTCGAGCCTTCACATTCGGAGCTGTGGTCGATCGAGTATCGCGGCACGTACGCCGTGCTGTCCGTGCCCGACACCGAGTTCCCCGACCAGCCCGACCTCAGCTACATCCTCGTGCCCTGCGGTGCCGAGCAGCCCGACCTGAGCGGCGACCTCGCCGACGCCCAGGTGTTCGAGGTGCCCGTGTCACGCACGGTCACGAACCACAACAACGGGCTCGCCATGCTCGATGCCATCGGCGCTGTCCCCACCGTCGTCGGGATGTCCGACTCGCAGCTCGGACTTGCCGGTGACCCGTACGTCTCGGGACTCATCGAGGCCGCGGACGATCCGCAGAACGTCGGCGAGGGCGACGGCGTCGAGTTCGAGGTCACGCTCGGACTCGAACCCGACATCGTGGTGATGGCCGGCTACGGCCCCGGCTACACGAACGTGTCGGACACCGTGGCCCGCGGCCTGCCAGCTGTGATGGTGGCCAACCGGCTCGAGCCGACCGCCCTCGGGTCGGCCGAGTGGATGAAGTTCCTGTCCGTCTTCTACGGCACCGAGGCGGCCGCCAACGACCGCTTCGCCGGCATCCAGAGCGCCTACGACGAAGCGGTCAGCACCGTTGAAGGCCAGCTCCCGGAGGGCTACAGCGCCGCCTACCTCTGTATCGAGCCCGACAACGGCTGCGAGTTCATGTACGCCCACGGCGCCAATTCGTTGAATGGCAAGATCCTCGAGACGCTCGGCGCGACGAACGTGTTCGCCGAAGGCAATACCGCCGCCAACGGCCAGAACTTCGACTACGAAGCCGCCCTCGGCCTCGCCGCCGACGCCGACTTCTTCGTCGACTACGAGCTGCCCGAGGCCGTCGAGGCCACGCTGGCGTCCGACGATCGCTTCCGGCAGTTCGCCCCATTCGCCGAAGGCAACTACATCACCTACGTCGAGGACAACTACGCCTTCTGCCGGTTCAACCTGTACGTGCAGGTCGACATCCTCGTCACGGACTACGCGATCGGTATGGCGCCAGACCTGTTCCCGGGCAGGACCGGCACCTGCTTCGCCAAGCCGGTCTGACCGCCGCTGCCGGCCGTCCGACGGCGCACCGCCCACGGGCGGCGGCGCGCCGTCGGGCGCCACACTCTCGTGTCTAAGCCCGACGGCGAGCGAGCAGGAGCGCGAAGCCGCCCACGCCGATGCCGACGACACCGAGGATCACGCCCGCGATCGCAAGTCCATTGGAGTCGTCGTCGGTGGAGTCGGCGACCGGGGCAAGGTCAGCCGGGGCTGCGCTCGGTGTCGATTCGTCGTCGGCTGGCGCGGAGGTCGGGACGGTCGGATCGTCGGCCGCGTCGTCGCCGGTGGCGAAGGCGGTCACGACCTCAACGGACGGGGCGGGGTGGTCGGGTTCAGCACCGGTGCCGTCCCACTCCTCGATCCAGTCGTTGCTGCCTTCGACGCAGCCCTGGATGACCTTGAAGGACAGCGTCCCCGTCTCCTCCGGCGCGGTGAATGAGATGCTGACCGCATCCTTCACACCCGACGGCACCTCGAATCCCTCGCGAGCAGTGAAGGTGATGATCGCCGGGCGATCGGTAATCGGATCGCCGTGCGCTGACTCCATCGGGGCGTCGAGCTCTTCGCGCTCGACCTCAATGTCCCAGCCGGGACGGGTCGAGGGAACGGCGTTGTTGACGCCGGCCGGGACCTGGAACCGCAACGAGTTCGTCGGAGACTCACCGCAGCCGTGGCTGTAGGTGAACGTGAGCGTGGTTGCTTCGCCGGCGACGACCTCGTCCTGGCTCACGCCAACATGGGCCGACGCCACGCACGTGCCCGCCAGCACGCCGACCGCACCGACGACCCCGACCACCAACGGCCGCTTCCAACGAATCATCAGAGGTTCTCCCTCGCTCGTGCGGCCCGGGGGCTGGACCGTCCCACGGACTTGGTCGTCGCGCGGGCCTGTCGAGTTCCCGACCTCGGCGCGTGTCTCCCGAGCCGAGCCCGCCGAGGCTGGTGCGTCGGGAACTCTCGCACCCCCAGGAGCGACCTCTCACGCGATGAGTTGTGAGCGTTGGCACGACGCGATCTCGGCGCGCCTCGACGGCGAGCACCCGGGCGTCGACGACGCCCTCCTCGACGCGCACCTCCGCCGCTGTCTCGACTGCCGCGCGTTCGTGGACGCAGCATCGGCGCTCCACGGGCCGGTGCGGATCGCCGAGGCGGCACCGATGCCGGACCTGTCGCGACAGGTGCGCAAGGCGGTCGCCGTCGCGGACCGGGCGAGCCGATGGAGCCTGGCGCGGGCGTTGCTCGCCGTCGTCGCGATCGAGATCATCGCCTTCTCCTTCCCGGCGCTGATCTTCGGCAACGAGCAGGACACCTCGGCCCACGCCGCCCGCCACCTCGGCGCGTTCACCGCCGCCTACGGCGTCGGCCTGCTCGTGATCGTCGTCCGCCCGGCCAGAGCGCGCACCATGCTCCCCGTCGCCGCGGTCCTCGCCGGTGCCCTGGCGATCACCGCGGTGGTCGATCTCGCCGAGCGACGCATCCCCTTCGCCAACGAGGTGCAACACGTCCCAGAGCTGGCCAGCGTCGTGCTGATCTGGCTGTTGGCCGCTCCGGCACGACCCTCGGCGGCCCGCCCGGCACGGCCTTCGCGCTTCGCCCTCCGCGCGGTCGACGATGACCGCAAGACCAGTTGACAGGCGACCGATCAGCGCGACACCCTCGCTGCCGCCGCCGTGTTGGGCAACGCGCGCCGCCACGTCCATGATGTCGGTGTGGCTCCCTCCGATCCGCTCCGCGCGTTGCTCGCCGCGGCGATCGAAGGCGACGACGTCGCCGTTGCGGCACTAGTCCGAGCGACCCAGCCCGCCATCTGGCGGATGTGCGCCCGCCTCGGCGACGCAGCCGAGGTCGAAGACCTCGTGCAGGAGACCTACATCCGTGCCCTGGGCGCGCTCGACAGCTACCGCGGCGACGCGCCGACCCTCGTCTGGCTGTTGTCGATCGCTCGACGCGTCTGCGCCGATCACGTCCGCCGCCAACAGCGTCGCCGGCGCCTGCACGACCGGCTCGTGGCGCGGCGCGCCGTGACACAGGCGCCCGAGATCGTCGATGACCTCATCGACCAGCTGACACCGGATCGCCGCGAAGCGTTCGTGCTCACACAACTCGTCGGGCTGTCCTACGAGGAAGCGGCCCAGGCGATCGGATGCCCGCTCGGCACCGTACGGTCCCGCGTCGCGCGTGCCCGCGCCGATCTGATGCGCACGCTGGCGGGCGCCGAGCAACGCTGAGCTCGTCGAGTCCCGGGAGAGCAGGGGGCCGAGCATGGAGCACATCGACGCGTGCTGCGCCCCAGTGCTGACGATGGCCGAACTGCACTATCACCCGTCCAGCACCCCGGGAGCCGACCTCATAGAGGTCCGACCCCGCACCGCAGCGGTGTTCATGGTCCCCGATGTCTTCGGCGAATTCGACGGCACCGCCACGAAATCGGTGCGCGACCGACCCGGCGAGTTCCTCTGGGGCGGGGGTGAGCGCGACAGCTTTATGAGGGGGTGTCGATGAGGCGGCCGAGGAAGTGCGCGTTCGACGGTGTGGCCCGCGTTGGTGGCGGCGACGAGGAGGCGTCTCATCCCCTGACTAGGAGGCTCAAGGGCAAGCAGTCATGGTGGCAATGAGACCCGGTCTGCCGATGGCCGAGACGGTTCGTGATTTCAGTGGAAACTGGCGGAACCTCGCACGTTGTTGGGGCCCGCCCGCTCCGCGTTGAACGCGAAGGTTCAAATCCTCAACCACTGAGCCCGAGACCACCGGGAGTCGCTCAGGCGCTGCGACCGATGCCGGCGCTGCGCAACACCGCAGCCGGGACACCGACATCACGCCACGATGCATACGAGATGCCCTGACGTTCGCTGTAAGCGGCAGCCACACCGATGAACGCCTGCTCCAACTCAGCAAGGTCGACGCCGCTGTCCATCGTGGCCAGTTCGGCTTCGAGGTTGCGGCGCTCTTGCACCAGGCGCAGTTCGGTCAACGGATCCGCGGTGGCGAGTTCCTCATCGATGGCAGCCAACCGATTGTTCACGCTGTCAGCGGTGCGCTTACGGCCACGACGCGGCTTGTTCGCCCGCAGCGCCTCCAAGTACTTACGCACCGCAGCACCTTGAGTGCGGCCGTCGGCCAGAGCCGCCTTGTGCGTGTCGCTCATGGGGTTCTTCGGTCCGCGCTTTGCTGCCATAGGACTGAGGATAAGCGTCGTGCCCACGAATTCGACGCGGCGAAGACAAGCTGAATTTTGCAGATCCTTGCGTGGATCCTGACAGTGAACGACGCCAGGGCACACGGATTGGTGGAAACGACGACATGCCACGTCCATCGATCTTTCCGAAAGAGTGACCGTCGGCACGACGGACGATTTCATCGCCAGCGTCATCCGGCGTTGCCGCCAGCGACCGCTCCTCATGGCGGTGATCATCCGTCGCTCTCACCGAGACCGTGGAGGCCGCTGCCATGCGGCTTCCGGTTCGGGCCTGGCAACGTTGGCCGCGTCCGCGTCCCTGAGCGATTCGGGTGACCTTGCCGCGGCGGATCACCCAAGCAGGCGATGCCACGGGTGTGACCGACCCAGCGTGCTTGCCAAGAAGTCTCGTTGCCGGCGGTCGAGACGCGGGATGGCCTCGGCGGCGTCGGCGTGGTCCTTCGGGCGCGGTTCTTTGCTCTTGTAGAGCAGCTGTAGCTGTGGGGCCAGGTAGGGGACGCCGTCAGCGCTGTGCAACACCGCTTGATCCCACGGCACCTGGACGGACGAGTCCCTGCGGTAGATCCAGACCGTGTCAGATCCCTCCCCGACGGTGACATCGAGAACCCACGGCCCGGCCGCGTTGCATCGGCACCACACGTTGTTCTGATGCAGTTCGCTGCGAAGCGTCTCACCTCGCCACGGCGCGAGTTGCCCGGCGGCTGCGATGTGGGGGTCCCACGTCGACAGCAGAGAGTGAACGGCGGGAAGTTCCTCGCGCACGACGCCGATGTCGGTGTCTTCGTGTGTTCGCCAGCTTCGTCCCAGGTGAAGTTCGAGGGCGTGCCCGCCCGTGACCCACC
>WUUC01064494.1_pt1 | contig 27934 bp, 40 predicted proteins | sample 6278441 | NCBI WGS metagenome assembly WUUC01 (sample SAMN13675441, study PRJNA597444) | soil metagenome | isolation source: soil | place: USA: Washington | collected 2017-10 | reverse complement strand
GGCCCTTCGGCCCACCGGCCCCGCCACCGGCGGACCCGCCACCGGCCGGCCCGTTCCCCTTCGCCCCGCCACCGGCGGGGCCCTTCGGCCCACCGGCCCCGCCGGTGGCGGGGCCACCAGTCGGCTTGGGCCTCTTCTTCCAGTTCTTCGGGTTGAACCTGCTCTTCCAGCCGCCGCCGGACGGGCCGCCCTTGCCGCCGCCGGGGCCACCCTTCTGTCCCCGGCGGAACCGGTTCTTCAACCGGTCGAGCGGGCCGCCGCCGCTGCCCCCACCGCGGCCGCCGCCGCTGCCCCCACCGCGGCCGCCGCCGCTGCCCCCACCGCGGCCGGCGCCGCCGCCGGATCCTCGGCCCTTTCCGAACGGGTTGAGCCGGCCGAGGCCGGAACCCCGCCCCCCGCCGGAACCCCGCCCCCCGCCGGCGCCCGCGGCTGCCCGACGGGCCGCGCGGGCCCGGGACCGGCGACGAAGCTTGATCCATAGCCAGACGATGAGGGCGAGCAGGATCAGGCCGGCGAGGATCGCGGCGGCGATGTCCGGGGGCAGGTACTCGAACAGGGCCAGGGCGAACGCGATGAACAGGAGGCTTCCCGTCAGGACGATCGGGAACAGCGGCATCCTCCGCGCGCGCGAACGCGGCTTCCCGGCCGTGGCCGGGTCGGTGCCCGCTGCCGCCGGGTTCTGCACCGCGGGGGTTCCGGCCGTGGTCCCCGCGGGGGTTCCGGCCGGCTGCCCCGGCGCGCCGGGCTGGCCTGCCGGCTGGGTAGCTTGCTGCTGCTGGGCGGCCACCTGATCACCTCCTGCTGGTAGTCACGTTCGGACACTTCGCTGGTTCAGCGCGCCACCGGCGCCGGCTGCGGGTCGGGCTCCGGGCCGTCCGGTGTCACCACCGGCTCAAGCGGCGCCGCGATCGGGGTCGGGGCATGCACACCCGGCGGCAGCACGACCGGCCGCTGGTCCGGCGGTAGGTACGTGAACCCAGCCAGCGGTGGGCGCGGCGGGACCGGGTCGGCCACCACCGCGGCGGTCCCGGTGTCGGGGCCGGCCACGACAACCGCCGGGTTCGCCTGGAACGCGGCGGCCACCGCGGCCGCGGTGGCGTCGGCTCGGTCGAGGCCGGCCTGCAGCCGGGCAGCTCCCCACAGGCACAGGCCGGCGGTCCCGGCGAGGGCGACGACGATCCCGATGAGGGTCCAGCCGGGGGTGCCGAGTTCGACGGCGGTGATCCGGTAGCTGACCACGCCGAGGGTCGGCGCGATCGCCACGGCCAGCATGGTGTACGCGTTGGCGACCAGCCGGCGGGCGCGGCGGTCGGCGTAGCCGCGGCGGCTCGGCGGGTCTGCGGTGGTGGGCTTCTTCGTCATGGTGTCGTCCTCGTGTCGGTGTGGTCGTTCGTGGGGAACGTGTTCGTCAACTTGGGTCAGGTCGGGTCGGTGAGGGTCCGCTGGCGGCGGATCTCTTCGAGTCGGGCCGGGAAGTCCGGGTCATCCCGGACGGTACGCAGGAACTTGATCACCTTGAAGATGTGGCCGGTCGAGTTGTAGCCCGCCGCGATGCCGCGAGCCCTGTACTCGGCGTCCACGGCGTCGGTCGCCTTCCGGTTCGACGGCATCTCGTTCTCGTACCGCCACCGCGGGAACGCCGCCGTGATCGTCAGGACGTGATCGAGGAACGGGATCTTGTCGGTCGTTCCCTGACCGTTCTGCGCTCCGTTCTGCGTTCCGTTCTGCGTTCCCTGTTCCTCGGCGCCGTTCCCTGGGGAACGCACAGCCCCGGGAGGTGTTCCCTCACGTTCCCCGGCGCGTTCCCCGGCCAGGGTCCGTTCCGGGTGTTCCCCGTTCTGTGTTCCGTTCTGCGTTCCGTTCTGCCCGCCGTTCCCTTCGCCGTTCCTCGCGGAGGCAGGGAACGTTCCGCTCTGCGTTCCCAGAGGGAACACCGTGACGCCGTCGGCCCCGTTCCCCGTTCCCCGGGGCGTTCCCCGCATGAGCTCTCCCCGCACCGTTCCCAGTTCCTGTTCCATCTGGTGCACGGTCAGCGGGGCGAACAGCGCGGAGAGCGTTCCGTCGGCGGCGGCGTCGTCGAGCACCTCGCCGTAGACCTCCCCGAGGGCCCGGGACAGAACGGGCGACGAGATCCAGATCTTGCGGATCAGGTCGGCCGGGGCCAGCGCCGCGGCGGCGGTGACGTCCGAGGTCAGCGGCCACACCGACGGCCGGCCGGCGGCCCGGTAGTCCCGGTAGTCGTCGAGGGCGTCCTGGGGCCGGTCGAGCCGGTACTTGACCGCATGCCGGAACGCACGCGGTGTCTCGATCGGGCACACAAGCCAGCTGAGCAGGGCGAACTTGGGCCCCTGCTTGTCGACCTTCCCCTTTGCGCGCAGGGCCACGCGGTGCCGGTAGCGGGCGTCGCGTCCGTAGATGGCCACCCCGAGGATGGAGAACGCGGCAGTGCCGGCGGCGGGAATCCAACTCCAGCCCAGGTCGACCGTGGTGATGCTGTCGACGGATACGGCCTGGTCGCCGAGGGCGACGATGACCGCGTGGGCGAAGATCAGGGACCCGATCAGGGTGATCCAGACGCCGATCCAGACGGTCAGGCCGATGGTCGAGTCTCCCTCGAGCAGGGTCTTCTCCCGTAGGACGACGAGCTTGTAGAGGCCACCTTCCAGGGCGAGGGTGACCATGATGGCCAGCGCGACGGGGGTGCTCAGCGGCGCGTCCATGAAGACGTGGGCGCTGTACCAGCCGCTCACCACCAGCGGGGCGATCAGGGGCCAGGAGCCGAACACCCGCCCGGTCCAGATGCCGAGCCAGCGCATCCACGCCGGGATGGGCGCGACCTGTTCGTCGGTCAGTTCGGTCGTGGCGGCGGCGCGTGTTCCTCGGCGCGACCGGGCCGCGGAACGGCCGGCGGCGGCGACGCGTTCTGCGTTCTGCGTCTGTTCCGCGAGGCGCCGTTCTGTTCTCTTCCGGCCCTCGGTGACGTTCCGCGCCTCGCGGCGTTCCTCGGCGCGGTGTTCCGCGTTCTGGCGGACCCGTTCCCTCCAGCGTCGGAACGGTCCGGGGCGGGAGTGTTCCGCCTCGTGTTCCTTCCCCGTTCCCTCGTCGACCGCGGGGGGCGTTCCGTGTTCTGCGGGGAACGTCGGCGCCTGTTCCGTGTTCTGCGGGGACAGCCAGGGGGTGAGAGCGGTCCGGTCGGCGTTCTCTGTGCTGGCGGCGACAGGGAACGCCGGGGCGTTCCCTGTTCCCTGTTCCCCGCTCTGGGGGGAGCGTTCCGTGTTCCCATCCATCGGCCCATCATGACATACTGTCCGGAACTTTGGGAACTTTGAGCACTCTCTCGTTGGATGAAGATTCGGACGTTTCGCCCCCGGCAATGGGAACCTTGATCGTGAACAGCGGGGTCCCCGGGGCCGTGTCCGCGACAGCGGGCCGGGGAGACACGGAGATGGGGTCAGATGTGGTCATGACGGACAGCGGGAGTGCACCGCCCTGGGCGGACGCCGACCGACTGCTCACTACCGGGGAGGCCGCCGAGGTCATCGGCGTCAAACGCCGCCAGGTCATCGAGATGGTCGACAACGGCGACATCGCATTCATCCGGCGTGCACCTCGGGCGTGGGCCCGCATCCCACTGTCCGCCGCGGTGGCGAAACGGGCCCAGCTCGCGGCCCTGTGGGAGGCCGAGCGGCGCCAGTTGGAGGACCAGCTCAGGCGCCAGGACGCGGAGGCTCGGGCCGAGTTGGACCGGCTCTCCCCACCGTGGGGGACGGAATCGGAAACATCACCGTGAGCGACTGTCCGACTGTCCGGTGAACTGTACGACTGTCCGACTGTCCGACCCGTACAAGGGGTCCTGACGTGCCCTGGAGCTAGTTCCGGACCCCCACCCTTCGTTTTTGGACAGTCGGACAGTTGGACAGTCGTACAGATGCGCATCGTGCACACAACGTGACGAGCCCCGGCGGGAACCTGTCCCGCCGGGGCTCGTCACGTGCGTTCAGGACGTCGGTCGCGGGTACGTGTCGCCCTCCCCGTAGCCGTCGAACGTCGCCTGGTCGACGTCGACGTCGTAGCCGTTGTCCAGCTCGAACACCTGGTCCTCGTCGTCGGTCACGACCGTCTTCGTCTTGTAGTTCCAGGCGTCGCAGACCGCCTTGTTCTTCTTGTTCTTCTTCTTGCAGGTGGTCTTCTTCGTGACCTTCTCGGTGACGTTCGGGTCGACCCGCTTGAAGACGATCACGGCCGGGCCGGCGGTGTAGTCCTCGGCGTCGACCGTCCGGGCCGTCGTCGCGGTACTCGCCGGGTTCTGGTCGGCCTGGTCGTCGTTGCCGCAGGCCGCGAGGCCCAGCGCAAGCACGCCGGCGGCGGCCGCGACGGCGAGCCGGGCGGCCCGCGTGGGGGACGGGTTCGTGAACATCGGGTGGGGTTCTCCTCTGGTGAGACGGGGGAACCGGGGCCGGCGGGTGCCGGCCCCGGTGTGGTGCTCGATCAGTTGGTCAGGTCCCTGACCTCGCCGGTGGTCCGGGCGATCACGAGCTGGCCGGCCATGTACGGGGCCGGGGACGTCGGGGAGCTGGCGATCTGCTGCTGGGTCAGGGCCTGGATCGCGGCGACCGGGTGGGTCGTGGTGGTGGCCGGCTTGCGGGTCCGCGGCTTGCGGGTGGCGGGCTTCTTCGCGGCGTTCGCGGCCTTGGTCGCGGCACCCTGCTGCGCGGCGGCGGAGCGCTTGGCGGCGAGCTGGGCAGCCTGAGCGTCCGCGGCGGCCTGAGCGTCCGCGGCGGCCTGAGCAGCCTGGATCGCGGTCACCACGGCGGGGTCGAGCTTGATCAGGCTGACGGCCAGGTCGCCGACGACGATCGCGAGGACCAGGCCGGCGTAGGTGGCCTTGAGGAACATCGTGCCGTCGCCGGAGAAGTTGATGTAGGCGCTGGCGGCGGCGGGGATCAGGAGTAGCCAACGGGCGGCCGTGCGGCTGCGGGCGGGGATGCACCGCAGCTGCGCGATCTTAATGAGGGCCAGGACGAGCAGGTCGAGGGGGGCGGGGAGGATCCAGGAGGCCCAGCCGGCGCCGTTCTTGGCGAACACATGCACCTGGTGGTGGTAGCTGGCGAGCATGGTGACTGCGGTGATGGCGAGGACGGCGCTGCGTACGGTCTTCACGGCCTTGTCCATCGCGGTGAGCTGGTCCTGAGGGTTCTGCGTGGCGGTTGTGGTCATCGGGATCTCCCGGAAGTGTGTGGCGCTGCTGCCGTGTGGCGCGCTGCCGATACACAGACAGTACGTGCTTTCCGCCAAACCATGCAACACATGGTTTGTGCGCCATCTGCACACGCGCCCACGGCCGTCCCGACGTTTCCGAACTCGACCCCCACGATCGGGGGCTACAGGCCGACGATCTCGCGAACCTCGGCACCGGTCAGCATCCGGCGACGCGCCAGCTCGCCGGCCAGTCGGGCGATCGCCGACCACTGCTGCCGGACCCGCTGCTCGGCCAGGACCAGCCCAGAGATTCGGGCCATCCTGCGCTCGCTAGCCAGCCGGTAGACCTCGTCAACGTCACCCCAGGCGCTGTACACGATGTCGAAGCGGTTGTCAGGAGTGGAAAGGCCGAGTTGTTCGAGGCGCACCAGCGCGGTCACCTGGCCGGCCCAGCACATCGCCATGTAGTCGACCGCGTCGGTCGAGTCGTCGGCCCACATCACGTTGGCGTTGGCCATCCCCTGATCCGTCGGTTCGATCTCGGCAGACGTCAAAGGCATACCGACGAGGAGCCCGAGGACGGCGTGGCCGGCCTCGTGGTAGGCGGTGATGTCGACCGTGTCCGTGATGTTCACGTCGCGCAGGGCGCTGAAGGTGAAGCTGCCGCCGTAGGGGACGTGGGCGGTCAGGGCGGCTACACAATCGGGGCAGGTGGTGTACAGGCCGCGGGGGCCGCCCATGACCGGCCAACGGTTGGCGGTGCGGTGCGCGGAGCAGAAGATCTCGGCGGGTCGCAGGATCCGCTCGGCGGTGGCAGTGGTCATCGGAGGTCTCCCGAGGTGGCGGTTGTCGAGGTTGTCAGGGGGACATCCGGCCCCCACCGCGGTGCGGTGGGGGCCAGACGGTCAGTGGCGGACGCGAGGGCCACAGGGGCCGACGTGCCAGAGGCCGTATTCGCAGGTGTCGGGGCTGCCCCAGTCGTGGGTAACCAGGTCGCCGCGTTCGTCGGCTTCCCTGAGCTCCTGATCGAAGCGGCGGTCGGCGGCGGCCTGGAGCCGGTCTGCTTCGGCGTAGGGGTTCGAGTTCGCCATGTCGTCTCCCTGGCTCTGTGGAGTTGTTGTTCCACCGCGTACGTTACTGGGTTTCCCGCGAACCACACAATCCCAGGATGTTGCGCCATATGCACAGCGTCCTGGCCCCAGGGAAGTAGGGCCAGGACACTGCAAGCGGCGGGATCTACGGGTTGACCTGCGCATGCCCGACCAGGACCGACCGGCCCCGGCGCGCCACGACCGCCATCGCGTTACCCGACGCACCCGCCACCCGCAGCGGCTCCAACAGCCGCTCGGTCACCGACGTGAGAACGGCCTCCGCCGCGGTGACGGACGCCCCGGAGGGAATCCGGACCGGTAGGACCGCTTCCATCGGCCACCACTTTCCGGTGACCGGGTTCTGGTACTGGATCAGCACCTCCGCCGTCACGACCTCCGCCGACGCGGGCGCCCCCGACGCCGGGGCTTCCGCCGCCGCCTGCGCCGCCACCTGCGCGGCCGCGATCCGGTCCCGCATCGCGGCCAGGTCCTGATCGACCGCGGCCATCGGGTCCGGCTTGGCCGGCGGTGTCGACCAGGGCGACACCGGGGCCGGCGCCGCTGGCGCCGGCGGGTTCGGGTTGACACTCATGACGTTGCTCCACATCGGGGTCTGCGGCGGGGGTCCAGTTCCCCACCGTCGTGCTCAGGGCAGGGAATCAGGCCGCGACCCGGACGGGACGGCGGCGGACGGGGTCGCCGGTGCGGCGGCCGCGAGGCCGGGCAGCGCGGCGCAGGATCGGCCACAGGTCGTTCTCGCCGAGCCACAACGGGTCAAAGACCAGCACGCCGTATGCGGCGCACATCGCCGAGATCGCCTTCCGGGACAAGTTCCCGCCGGCCTGTCCGGACAGCTCCCGGCGGGTCAGCTGCCGGCCGAACGAGCACGTCGGCACGCCGTTGCGGCGGGTCACGACGACACCGTCGTTCAGGTCGCTCAGGCCGGCGCGGTCCCAGCTCCCGACCAGGTGATGCGTCGGCGTCGTCCACACGACCAGTTGGAACCGGGTGCCGGCCAGGGCGGCGCGAAGCCACTCCAGGGTGAGGTCGTCGGCGAAGCCCTCCACGGCGGCCCGCTGCTCCCACCAGGCGTCGTCGTACCCGCGGCGGGTGGGGAACCCGGGCTGGGACCCGGTGGTGACGAACCCGGCCCGGCACAACGCGGCCAACGTCGGGATCAGCGGGCCGGTCTCCTCGGCCGGGCCGCCCGGCATCCAGCCTGGCTGGTCCGGGACGGTGCCTTCCAGGTAGGCCGCGGTCACCTCGCCGAGGTCGGCGAGGGTCGTCGCGGAGCGCCACAGGGCGCGAACATCCTTGTGCATGATCAGTCCTCGTCTTCCTCGGTGTGCGGGTCGGGGGTGGTGCCGTTGACGAAGTCGGTGTGAATGACCCCCACGTCGCGGCGGGCCCGCTCGACGATCGCGGCGAGCTGGTCGAGGCGCTCGCGGACCTGGAAGAGGTCCATGCCGTCGAACGGCTGCTTCTGCGGGTGCGGCTTGGCCGCCTCGATGAGGGCGCTGGCCATGGTCTGGGCGACCTGACGGGCGCGGATGTCGACGACATGGGGGTCGTTGTACGGGCGGATCTCCTGGTAGCGGCGGTCGTCGCCGAGACGCGTGCCCCTGGAGACGCGGTACTTGTCGCCGTTGTCGAGCACGATCTGGGTGGCGGTGCGGCGCTTCACGGTGTGCACGCTGACCGTGGCGTTGGAGCCGTGGCCGTCGTAGACGGCGACCAAGGTGCCGGGCTGGGCGAAGTCGGTGTTCACGGCAAAGGCCTCCAAAGCGTGTGGGGAACAGGTTCGGGTACTTCAGGCGGTGGTCGTCTGATCGGTGCTGGCGGCCAGAAAGATCGGGTTGGGCAGGAACCCGAAGCGGCGCTTGAGCAGCACCAGGCCGGTGATCCCCAGCACCTGGACCTTTTCCCCGGCGCGTAGGTGCGCCTCGACCGCCTCGATACGTGTCAGCGAGTTGAGCTTGGTGTCGACCTGGCGGACGGCGCGGCCGAAGTTGGTTCCGCGGGGGCCTTGGCTGGTGAAGGAAATCAGGTAGGTGTAGAGAATCTTCGGCATGGTCGGGGACCTCCAGGCACGCGTGGGGAACGGGGTAGGCAACTACGGGGTAGGCAACTACGGGGTGGTGGCGGTGCGCTTCGGGCGGACCGTCCGGGTCGCCCGGCGCCGCGGAGACGGCTCCGACACCAGCTCGTACTGGTCGATCCGGGACAGGAACAGAAACACCAGGGCGACCATGAGGCAGCCGGCGGCGGCGAACAGGGCGCCGATCGGGGCGCCGGCGCCGACTACGACGATCCAGGCGGCCCAGCCGAGGAACCCGACCATGGCGAGCGCGAACACGAAGGAGACGAACGCGAAGATCAGGGCTACGAAGTCGGTGAGGCGGTCGCGGACAGACACGGCGATCACCACTGCCCGTACGTGCAGGGCAGGCCGCCGTTGCAGGTGTTGTTGCGGTGCGACGGCGAGTCCAGGTGGGCGTCGAGGTGGCGGCGCGAGGTCTCTTCCTGCGTCCGGCGGTGCTGCGACCGGGCGACCCAGGCGGGGGCTTCGCGGCGGGGCGCGCCGTTGACCAACTCCCGGCACCGCTCGCAGATCGCGGGGTTGTTCCGGCCGTACGGCAACGGGCGGCCGGGCCTGTTCGGGTTGCAGGTGTGCTCGACGCGTTGCTCCGGGGTCGTCTCGGCGGTCTTCGTGGCCGTCTTGAACGGGTCGAACCCGGCGGCGCGGAACAGGTCGGGGAGAAGCTTGATCAGGTCGTCCTGGGTGAGCTTGTCCTCGGGGATGAGCCCGTCATAGTTGTCGGCCCGGCCGATCATGTCGGCGATGTCGTAGGCCATGATCGCGAGGGCCTGCTCTTTGGTCATCTTCTCGGCGGTGTGGCGGCCCATGGGGTCCTCCGGAGGTGTGGCGGTTCCTACATTCCCCCCCATCGTACGCGGAACCCCGGAAAGCTCACAACGTACGCGTTGTGCAAATGGTGAACGCCGCCCACCAGTCGGGGACGGCGTTCACACAGCTCGAAGCGGGGAGTCAGGCGTCACCGGCCTTTAGGCGGGTGGAGGATGTCAAGACGCCCTCCGGCGGTGAGCGGGAACGTGCGGGGGGAGTTTGTCCTCGGGTCGGATGAAGCCGACGATCCGGGCGGTGTGGCGGGGGAACGCCACCGAGGCGACGAAGATGAGCAGCGCGCCGCCGGCAACGCCTGCGAGCGGGTCCCGGGCGGCGGCGAACACGACGATGGCGAGGCTCATCAGCCACCCGACGACGAGGAACACGATCTCGATCCAGCGGTAGCCAGGGTCGATGTTGTGCGTCGAGTGGACCAGGTAGAACGCGGCCGCGGCGACGAGAACCGCAGCGACGACGATCCCGACGGCGACCATCGGGCCGGGCCAGTCGATGCGGTCACCGCCCCAGAACAGGACAGTGGTCAGGGCCGGGAACCACGCCTTGCGGACGAGCCAGCCCATCAGGTCACGTCCTCTTCGACGATGGTGATGGTCCGCTTGACGATCCGCAGCGGCCGGTCTGTCGCTTTCTTGACCCACTCCCACGAGGCCGCGCGGCGCAGGTCTCGGCGGGCCTTGGCCAGCGTGGCGTGTTCGGCCAGGGCAACATCGCACCACCCGAGCTCCAGCGGGATGTTGAAGTGCTGGACGACGTAGAACGTGACCGGGTCGACCGGGGCGGGTGCCAGGCCGGACGTCAGATCTCCGGCGAGCTGGTTCAGGTGGCGCTTCTTGGAGTCGAGCGCGTCGGGGTGGATCGGCATGGCGGTTGTCCTTCGTTGTGGGGAACGAGTTCGGCAACTTCGGCTCAGGGGGCGGGGCGGACCTTCGGCGCCCACGCCATGCACCGCACGCACGTGACCGGGGTGCCGGCCGGCTCGGCCCGGTGGGACAGGGCCAGCGGCTTGGGCCGGGTCGCGGTTTCGCACAGCGCCCGCCCGGCCCGGTGGGTCCGGACGGTGCGGGTGCCGGAGTACACGTCGGTGGTGGGGACGGCGTGGGCGAGGTGCTCCGACCGGCCGAGCCGGACGCGGGCGGTGGTGTTGGTGTACACGACCAGGTCGACGGCCACGGCCGCGACGACCGCGTTCCACGCGTCGACGTCACGCTGCAGCGCCTCCCGCCGCCGGGCCTCCCGGCCCGCCTCATGCTCGGAGGCGCGGCGGCGCCCTTCAACAACCCAGTCCGGGAGCGGCGGGTTTAGGTCCCGCTCGTCGGCGAGCTGCAACAGCTTCATGTCCGAGCCGTACAGGGAGCCGGGGCCGAGGTACTCGCGGCCGAGGACGGCGAGCGCCCACTCGTGGCCGCGCCGGCGGACCAGGTTGGGAATGCGGCTGTGCACGTCGACCGGGTCCACGAACCGACCGGCCAGCCGGTCGGCGTCGGCGCGCAGGTCCGCGTACTCGGGGTACGTCGGTTCAGGGGCGGACCAGGTCACGGCGCTCGCCTGCCGGCGTGGAAGCCGGCCAGGTAGGCGCGGCGGGCGATTTCGAGGTGGACAGCGGCGCGGTGGTGGCCGTCGAGGGCGTCGCCGATGGTGATGTCCAGGCCGTCCTCGTCGATGGCGTGCTGTGCCAGCTCCCGCAGCAGGTCGGCGGGGATGTCCTCGGTCGGAATCGGCTCGGGCTTGGCCGGAGGGCCCACGTCGATCCGGACCTCCATGTGGTTCATGTACAGAAAGGCGCCGGTCTCGACACCGGGGGTGCAGCGGCAGCCGAGGCCGTCACCGCAGGCGTGGGCGGAGAACTTGGCCCGGTCGATGGCCCGCTCGATGTTCCCCTCGATGAGGTTCATCCCGGCCAGGACGCGCAGGGCCTCGGTGGCCAGGTCGACGTAGACGACCTCGGTGACGGCCCGCAACTCCTGGTACAGGTGGTCGACGAGCGGGTCGATGCCGACGTCCAGGTTCCGGTCGTCGCCGAGGTCCCGTTCGAGGCGGTCCAGCTCGGCGAGGTCCTCGGAGGTGCTGCAGGCGAGGGTGTAGTCCGGGAAGACCCGGGTCTTCAGCCGGTAGTCGTTCTGGTAGCTGAGGTCGCGGGACAGCGTGATCGTGAACCGGTCGGTGTGGACCCTGATCCGGCCGTAGCGGTCGGGGCCGATGACGGTCGGGGTGGCGGTTGTGGTCGGCACTGGGGCCTCCTGATGTTCTCGGGAACCTACCATCATCGTACTACCTTCCACGGAAAGGTCACAACGTTCAGTGTTGGCGGCCATCTGCACACACCGTCAGCGGGAACCGCCGTCGGACGTCAGGTCCCGCCCGTTCACGCCGGTGCGTCGTTCACTGAGCATCGTCGATCGCCTCGGGTCGGGGCGGGTATCCCATGCAGTCGTTGCAGCGGCCCCACGCGGGGCCGACCTGCTGCGGGATGTAGTCCAGGTCGGTGCGCTTGCATTCGACACAGCGGCGCCGGGCCCGGGCCGCCTTCTCCACGGCCTCCTGTTTCGCCGGGGTCCACGGCCGCCGCGGCGCCGCCTTCGCGATCAGGAACAGGTAGGCGCGGCGACGGCCACGGGCCTTGAACATGACCTGCGCGGCCGGTTCCTGCCCGTTCTTCCGCAGACCCTTCTCGGCGAGCTGGCGACGGGTGGCCATGCCTCCCGGGGCGCCGCCCTCCTGGCCTTCGATACCCCACAGGAAGGTGGGTAGGCCGCCGTGGTTTTCACCGGTCGGGTCGATGACGATCCAGATCTTCGGGTCGTCCAGGTCGTACCCACCGGAGTTGCCGTTTGTGTTTCCCACGGGGGGGTCACCGCTTCCGAAGGAGGAGGAACAGGCGCCGGCGCCGGTGCTGCGACATGGCCCGCTCGATCGTCGACCGGGCCGCGCCACCGACGTGCAGCCGGGCCGCGAGGCGGGCCTCGCCGTGCGAACCGGCCATCGCGACCAGCGCAGTGGCCGGTTCGCCGGCAATGGCGCCGCGGTGGTCGACCTCCCACACCCACCACACGGCCTCGCCGTGTTCGATGTGGAAGTGCCGGCCGCCGCGGCTGACGTAGGTCATCGGGTCGGGTAGTCCGGGTGCGCGGGGGAGAGAGTCTGCCCGTCGCGGTGTGGGTTGAGGGTGGGGAACGCGTCGGGGTCACGGCTGCGGACGATCTCGTCGATGTCGACGTCCTCGACCGCGGACACGATCATCTGCACGGTGGTGATCCCTGCGTTCACGCCGGCGGCGACAGGGCCGTCCTGGGTGTAGTACGGGCCGTAGAACTCGTCTCCGTGCAGGGTGATGCCCTCGGGGAGGTTGGCGTTCACGGCGGCGCGGTAGTCGGCGACCATGCGGTCGAATGCTCCGGTGGCGTGGACCCGGGCGACCCATTCGGCTCCGCCGCCGTTGATGTAGTCGGCGACGGTGGTCTCGACGGAGAGTGCCTTGGCGTGGTTGACCCAGGTGCCGTAGCTGGTGGTGGCGCCCATGGTGGACCTCCTCAGGGTGTGGCGGTTCAAGTACCCGTACAGTACCCAGATTCCGGGAAAGCCCACAACCAATGTTCACTATATGAAAAAGGAGGGGCCGCACCCCTCAACGAGGTACGGCCCCTCTTCGCCGCTCCCGGCTAGGCCCGCCAGCCGAGATCGATCAGCCGGTCCAGCGCCGCATACGCGTCCGCCGCGGTCATGGCGGAATCGACCAGTACCCGACGAGCCTCGGCGATCTTCAACGGGTGGATGAGGTCGGCTCCGGTCAGCGGCTCACCGGTGGCCGGCGCCAGATCGTTCTGGTAGCAGATCCGGGCTCCGACGGTGTATCGGCGGGCCCGGTCTTTCGGCCAGCCCTCCGCGATCAGCTCGTTGAACACCTGCTCCGACTCGTACAGCGGCCGGACGTCCAGGGTCTGGTCGACCCGGACCCGCAGCCGGTTGTAGACGTCGACGAACAGGTTCCGGTCGAACGTCTCGGCGAAGGCGTTCGACCAGATGGTGACGGTCGGCGCCGGCGCGCGGACCGCGGCGGGGGAGGTGTCGGTCATCGTTGGGAAGCCTTTCGGACGGTTGATGTGGCGGGGCCGGGATGGCAGGCTCTCTAACGTCCCCATTGGCACCCGACGGCCGCGCCTCGCTTGTGCAGACGACCGCCGGGGAGTGAGGGGAGCCGACACAATAAGGGCCGGCCTCAGTTGCTGTGAGGCCGGCCCTTTCGTCGCCTTGCGGGATCTCGGATACCGGCCATCCCGGTACCTCCGTACGGTACGCCCTTCCCGGCTTTCCGCACAACACCTAGTTTCGTGGGTCGCAATTCCCGCGTCGCTCACAGTCCCGCCGCCTGGCCTTCTCTACCGCCCGGTCCTCGGACCGGTTCAGCAGCCACGGAATTCCCACCTCGAGCACGACGACGATCCCCGCACCGGCCAGCATCGCGGCAACGCCGGCCAGCAGACGCAGCGCAACCTCGACCGCGGTGGCCGTCACGGCGTCCCGTTCGCGATCCGCAGCAGGACGTCGGCGTGGCACGCCCACTCCGGTGGGCACCAGCAGGCCAGGTCCCGGCCGGCCAACTCGGCACGGACCTGGTCCCGCAGCCCGAACACCTCGATCATCAGTTCGTACCAGGCGACCGTTGCCGCGTGTGTGGCCGGTGCCGCCCCGCCGAGCGCGGTCACCATCTGCCTGGTCCGGCCCCCGACGTTCACCATCGCAGGGGTGGTCCGGCCCATCTTGAACGGGTTCGCCCAGGCCGACCGCGGCAGGTACGGCGCGGGCCGCCCGACATAGACAGCCCCGTCCGGGACCCGGGCGTTGAACAGCCCACCGGTGACCCGCATCCGGGTGGGGATGCGCCGGTCGACGGTCACGTCGAACTCGCCGTCGCCCTCGTATTCCGGGGTGATCGCGTACCGGCCGGCGTACAGCGGTGCCGGCATCTCGCCGGGCTGGTGGGCGAACGCCCGGTCGACGACCAGGTCCGGGAGCCGGTCGGCGGCAAACCCGGAGGCGTAGAAGCATTCGACCGGGTCGGCCCGGACCGACCACCCCGCGTCGAAGATCCACGAGTGTTCGATCCCGTGGAACGTCGGGTTGCCGGTCGCAGTCTCCTCCAGGTCGTATTCCTGCCTGTGGCACGGGTTCTCCGGCAGGCACGGCACCCACATGGCGCAGTCGACGACCGGGCCGACGTGCTCGATGGTGAAGCTGCGTTCGTCGACACCGTCGTAGTTGTCACCCGTGACTACCAGGATGTGGGGCTCGGCCACGTCGACGGCCGGCTCGCTGGTCACGTTGCTGGTCACGCTGCCTCCCGGTAGGCCATCGCCGGCCACTCGTTGTGCTCTTCACCGTCGAGCAGCCGGCCGCCGGACGTCGGCAGCCGGCCACCGATCTGCTTCAGGTACCAGGGCACCCCGGCGAGCTGGCACTGGTCGCGCAGGGACCGCAGGTCGTCGAGGTTGACCGGGCGGTGGTTCGGGCCGGACTCGCCACCGCCGATGACCCACAACTTGTCGTGGGCCGGCCCGTCGAGCCACCGCGCCAGGTCGACCGGGCCGAGCAGCGGCTCGGCGGACACGAACACGCACACCACCTGGTCGGCGACCCGCTCGAGGTGGGGCATGCGCATGTCGGCGCGTTCCTGGTCTTCGACGGACACCCCGACGGCCATGTTCGGCAGGGGCCAGCCGGGGAACGTGAGGGCGGGGAACGTCCGCTCGAAGTTCGCGACGACCAGGTCGGCGAACCGGGCCGAGGTCAGCAGGGCGGCCATGCGGGCGTGCCGCTTCGTCAGGTTGATCCAGTTGTGCCACGGTGTCGCCGCGGCGATCGCGAAGTGGTAGGCGACGTGCCCGTCGGGGACCTTCGGGTGGAACGTGTCGGACATGGAGTTGTGGAACCAGGTGTGCGACCGCTGCTTGCGGACAGCGGCGTCGAGGACGTGGGGGTGCATCTTGACGACTCCGGTGAATTTCCCGTCGACAGCCACACCCTGGTACTTGTCGAGCCGGGTCAGCCGCGGCATCGACGACGCCAACGCGGCGTAGCAGTTGTCACAGCCCTCCGACACCGGGTCGCAGCCGGTGACGGACACGATCGTCGCCCCGACCGTCCCGGGCCAGTGCGTCCACCCGATCGCGGTGTTGTGCCGACCCTCGGAGCCGGGCTCCGGCGGCCGGGACGGGCGACCCAGCAGGTTCGTCACGCCGTGGAACATGCCGGCGGCGTACAGGTACGACGCGCACGTCTCGCAGTACCGCACGTTCGGCATCGGGGCCTTGCCGGCGGCCGGCGGCGTGAACACACCGACATACGAGGCGGGGTTGTCGCAGCCCGACGACGCGCACATGGACCGCAGGTCGAACAACTCCGCGAACGCCGCACCGAGGCCGGTGAACAGGGTGCCCAAGCTGGTCGGGCCGGGCGGGTCGTTCGCGAACGCGACCGCGGCGAGCTGCCCGACGGTCAGGCCGGGCTGCCCGTCGATGGTGATCACGTCGTCGGGGGCGAAGCCGTCCCGGCCGGCGGGCGGATCCGTGGTCGATTCGGTGGACATGGATGGTTCCTTCCGTTTTGGGGAACGGTGGGGCTACTCGTACCAGTAGGTGATGGGGAACGCGTCGGGGGTGTCAGCGGTCACCGACGACCGCGACCGCCCGCCGTGGTTGGGATGTGGCCGAGCTTGACATCCTCCACCCGCCTAAAGGCGGGGGGATTCCAGCCCTTACTTGAACGCCCGCTTCACAGTCCTGGTCACGTTTGATCCTTTCGCCGAGGGGGTCACGTGCGCCAGCCGCGTTTCTGGTTCTGGGCCCAGATCACGTCGGCGGCGACGGGGGACAGGCTGGTTCCGCCGTGGCTCAGGTCGGCGGCGAGGCAGCCGATCCCGTGGTCGTCGTTGCGGTATCCGCAGTCCCGGGACGGCCGGGGGTAGGCGCCGTCCATGTTCGACGCCAGGTGGATCTTGTGGTAGCAGGCCGATTCGTGTCGGTACCCGGACGGGCCGTGGTGCCCGGTGCAGAACAGGCCGGCGGTGCACTCGAGCCGGTCCGAGCCGGACAGGCCGCGGCCTTCGTGGATGAACCGGACCCCCGGGCAGGACGCGAAGCGTGGCGCGTCCAGGTCGGCGGCCAGCCGGTACTTGCGTTCGTAGTCCTCGGCCTCCGACCAGCACGCCGCCCGGCCGGCGTGGAACACCGGAGACGTAAACCCGGGCAGCAGGAACGACGGCTCCGGGAACGTCACATACTTCTGCCGGGTCGAGATCGGCTCGCAGCAGGCGTAGCAGATTCCGTCGGCGTGCCCGGCGACGACCTTGTCGAGTTCCAGGCCGCGGCGTTCGACCAGGTCGCCGAGGTCCATCTCCTGGCAGGGCCAGATATGGCCGTGGCAGGAACACACCGGGAACGGTTCGGTGAGCACGTCGAAGGACCTGCTGGTTGACTTGACGGTGAAATGGGCGGTGGTCGCGCCGGTGTGCAGCGTCTGAAACCGCTCACCCGGCTTCTTGATCAGCGGCCCGTGTTCGTGACGGATCACGATGTTCCACGGGGTCCACGTGCGCCGCACGGATTCCCGGCGTTCGGGCGGCACCCCGGCGGCCACCCGGTCGAGGGTTTCCTGGTCGTCGGCGTGCAGGTCGTGGCGGGCGACCTGGGTTGCTTCGTCGACCCGCCACCCGCCGTACCGCCAGCCGAGCAGGTCACCGACCTGCGGGACACGGAACATGACCCGGGCCAGCGGGTAGGGCCGCCACCGGTCGGGGTCTTCCGCACCGTTGTACATCAGCGTTGGGGTGTGCATTCAGGCCGCCTCCTGCGCGGGGAGCCGGCGGATGGTCAGGGTGACGACGCCCTTGATCGGGTTTTTCCGGCCGAGGGGGACACCGAACGTGGATTCGGTCCGTTGCAGGTAGCGGGGGTCGTCTCCGGGGATGACCCCGCGTCCCTTTTCGGTGACAGTTCGACGTTGCGGGACCTCGACGACCTGGTCGCCGACCTTCACCTTCTTCTTGATCGTCTGCTGGTAGATCCGCTCCGGGCCGAAAGCGTCGATGATCGGCTTCAGGGTGGGCTCAAGGTTGGCCGGGTCCTTGACGTTGTTGATCGAGGTTCGGATCTGTACGTCGATGTGGATCCGCGGCAGGTGTCGGGTGACTCCAGCGACGACGACCGCTTCGTAGGAGGCGAGCCGCCACAGCTTCTTCGCCTTATCCCAGCGGATCTTTTCCCAGCGGCTACTGGGAAGGTTGTTCATCGACAACCACCCGACGGGTTCGCCTCGACGCTTGCCGGTTTCCCAGCACGGCATGGTGATCACCACCTGCCAGACCCCGGCGGTGGCCACGGCCGGGCCAGACGCCTCGGCCAGGGGGGCGGTCACGGCATCATCCCCGGGAAAAACTCCAGCCGCCGGGCGAACACAGCGTCCTCCCGGGCCGCGAGGACCAGCACACACGCGGCCACGAGACCCTCGGGCAGCAGGAGCGTGGTCCGGTTTCCGTTGCGGTCGATGATGTACGTCAGGTAGAACGAGCCCTCCTTGTCGTCGGGCAGGGCGCCCTCGTCGACGTCGCCGAGCTCGGCGAGGAGGTCGGCGACGTCGTCCGGGTCGGCCATGTCGATCTGCCGGCGGTAGGTGAACCACTTGGGCCACTTCGCGTCGGCGATGCCCAACATGTGCTTGGACAGGTCCCCCTCGGATTCTTCCGGGTCGACCAGGGGGCCGTCGTCGGGAAGGTCGGTCAGGTCGGCCACGTGTACTCCTGCGCAGGTGAAATGGGGTCGAATAACGTCCCGGTCACCGTACAGTCTACCCCGGAAAGGACACAACCCTAGAAGGTGACGTGCCCCGGTTCGGCGGCCACCACGGCCCACCCAACACCCGCCGTCACCGCACCACCCCGACCGACACACCGAGATAAGCCTCGACCTCAGCCCGCCGCTGCGGCGGCATCCACTCCCACGCACCGTCCGGGTTGCCGAGGTACGCCTCGACCTGAGCCCGCTGCGCCGCAGACAACTCGGCCCACGCTTCAGGGTTGATCTCAGACGCCCTCACGGCGCCCTCAGAGACACGCTGGGCGGCGTTCGACACCTCCTCGGTACACCGGGGACACTCCGACCCCCGCGGGTGCCTCAAGGCGTGCCTGTCGCAGATGGCCGACCGGACCGGCGGCGCCGGCTTCCGAACAACCCGCTCCGCCGCCGCCCACCACGGCCCATCACCGTTCAACCGACCCGGCGACACCGTCGCCGGGTCCGCAGCAACGATCGGCAACGCCGCCAACGCCACCTCGACATCACGACCGTCGGCGAGCGCAGCCCGGACCGCGGCCAGGACCTTCGACCTTGACCAGCCGGGCCGCTGCCCCTGAACCGCATCGACAGCAGACGCCAGCCGCTTTTCGAGATCATCGCCCTCCTCCCCCTCCTCCGCTTTTTCGGCGCCAACCAGGGAGGTCGCGGTCTCTGAACCGCTGGGGGTAGGGGGGGGAGGTTCAAAGGATGGTTCAAGGACGGTTTGTAGGACACCAGTGTCCGCCCGATTTACCTCCGGTGTCCCCCCGTTTTGGACACCGCTGTCCCCCCGGACACCGGTGTCCGCCCGTTTTTCGGACTGGGCCTGACCAGTAAACTCATTCGGGTGGTCACCGGTGTCCACCGGGTTTTCGGCTTCGGCGCGGACCTTCCGGGGGCGTCCAGGATGGCCGCCCGGCTCTGGCGCGTCGCGCTTGAGATGTATCGGGAGATCCCAGACAACAGGCCTCTTGTCGGCGGGCAGGTGAAGCACGAACCGTTGATCTCCAGGGCGGATCAGCCCGGCCTCCTGGGCGCGGACGAGGTGGCGGCGAACGGTTCGCTCGCTGCACCGGGCGTACCAGGCCAGCCGGCCCTGTGATGGGTACGCGCCGCGGCCGTCGGCACCGGCGTGGTTAGCCAGCCCGATCATCAACGGGATGAGATCGCTGGGCATGTTCGGCGCGTCGTTGAGCACCCATCCGAGCGCTTCGATGCTCACTGGACGGCCCGCCGGGTACGGACGGGCGTGGAGACGTCACTCATTGACGCCGGACCTTTCTGGGTCCCCGGCCGCGAAGCTGGCGTACGAAGCGAGTTGTTAGTAGCACAGCCCGCGCAGTCAGATACACTCGTTCATACGCTAGCCCGCGTAGGGGCCCGGTTGGTTTGAAGTTTTGAGTTGTGAGCTCCTGGTGCATTGCCTGACGTACTGGCCAGATACTCGCCCGGCCCTGTGGCCTCTTGAGGCCTCCCCGGCTCCCGCCCTTGCCAAGGGGTGGGAGCCGGAGCTGTTTGTGGTGCCGACTACCCGGCGAAGGTCCAACCGAGTGGTCGGCTCATACGGTACGCCGCCCCTGCAGGATTTCTCGGTGGCTGGGCCGGGGTGTCGCATTTCCCCAGGTCAGGGCGCGACACGATCATGACTGTGAGATGGCCTCGTGGTACCGGCCGGTGACCGCCTCGGCGTCGCCCGGGGTGAGCTTCCACGGCACCGACAGATTCCCGGCGATGGGTCCGACGGGCTCGATCGGGACGATGTTGGCCCATTCGATGTGGATCGCCGGCTGGTCGGGGCGGCGGTAGGTGCGGTCACCCCACGGCCAGCAGCAGGTGTCGTACGGGTGGGCCTGGTTGGCCTCGTGTTGGCCGGCGATCGTGGCGACGGCGATGACGTTGCGGAAGTAGTTCGAGAAGTCGGGTGCGGACAGTTCGGCGTAGAGGTCGCTGTTCGGCCCCCACCACCACTGCTGGATTCGGCCGTCGCGGGCGCCGTCGCGGGACCAGGTGGCGCCGGCGTGGACGGCGACGGTGGTGCCGAGGTCGCGGTCGGGGACGGGCCGCCCGCGGTTCTCGGTCGTCTTGCGGCCGGCCCGGGTGGCGGCGGCCCAGGGGAGCCGGATGGTGACGGCGTGGGTGATGACCGTGAGGTTCGGTGCGGTCGGTGGTGTTCCGGACGCGGGCATGGGGTGCCCTTTCCGGCCGCCGTCGGCGGCCACGACGGTAAACGTGAGGATCTTTACGCGTGTTGAGGTGACGGTGATCGACCGCGCTGGTACGGTACTTACGCGATCGCGGTGGGTCCGCTGGCTGGCCGTGTGTCGTGCTCCACACAAAAATCGAGGCCCCGCCGACCACTCAGAGTTCCAGTCTCAGTCTGGGTCGGCGGGCCTCGTCCATTTCCGGGGCCCGGGTGTTACTCGCTCGAGGTGTCACCCTCGGCGGGTTGGCGCTTCGTCCGGGTCGTTCGGGGCAGCCGGGGCCGCCCGACCCGGGTCCGCTTCTTGACGAATTCGCCGGTCTCGACGTTGTAGCGGCGGTTGCCGCGCTTCTCGCCGTGCTCGATGAGCCGGCCGCGTTCCCAGAAATAGACGGGCTTTCCCCACACGTACTTTTCGATGCCGTCCGGCGGGGGCCAGCTGCCGGGGTGGGGCCACACGTTCTGCTTGACGATGCGGCCTTTGACGGTGCGCCGTCCGCCGCGGGTTTCGGAGATCCGGTGGGTTGAGACGCCGTACAGGCGGGCGGCCTCGGTGAGGTTCATCGGGGTGCGGTCGAGGTAGGCGTCGCGCCGCGCCGGGTGGATCTTTTCGTCGGCCTTTAGCCGCTTGCGGCGGCGCTGGTACCGCTCCTCACGCTTGGCTGGCAGGTCTTCGTCGGGCACGACGGGGACCTCCTTTGTTGCGGTTGCCACGGGGCCTCCAGTGGGGGAAGGGGGGAGTCGACACGCCAAGATCAGTGATCCCGAGTGTAACCTGAACCCCGCAATCCACACAAGAACAGCAACATGGGTCCGCAGGTCAGGAACGGGACTTGCGGCGCTCCTGCTCGGCGGATTCGCCGCCCCAGATCCCGAACTTTTCGCCGCGTTCCAGCGCACCGGCCAGGCATTGTGTCCTGATCTCGCAGCGGCGGCAGATGCCCTTGGCGTACCGCGGGTTCTCCCCCTTTTTCGGGAACCACGCCTCCGGGTCGGCGGTGGCGCACGCCGCGACGCCGTCCCAGCCGGGCACGGCGCCGATCAGATCCCGGATGTACTCGCGGGCCAGGTACGGGTTGTTGAAAAGGTTGGGCCGGCCGGCGATGGCAGGCTTCTGACGGGTGACGGGCCGGGTCGGGGTCTGGGTCATGGGTTTTCTCCCGTTGATCCGCTGGTCCCCGGTCGGGGTTCCAGCGACCCGGCCGGGGTCCACTTACCGTACTCCGTTTCCGGCTTTGCATACAACAATAGGCCCGGTCGTCCGCATGATGCGGACGACCGGGCCTCGCGCTTGGTGAAACGTTGTGTCACACCCCGCTCCTATTCTGGCGGGTCTACCCCTCGAGCCTCCTCTACCCGGCCACGCCGACGTACTTGCGGACCCAGGACATCCGGACCACGGCCGTCTCCGGGTGCTCGGCGAACTCGCCGGCGACGACCGCCGCGCAGCCGGACACGCCGAGCCGGTTCAACGTGACCGCAACCGCGGCGGCCACCTGGCTTCTGGTCGGCTGGGAGCTGGGCTGAAGGAGGCTTGCGAACAGGGCCTCGACGGCGATCGTGGTGTCCGGGTCGAGCGGGGCCGGCGGATCGGTGAGGAAGGCGGGCCGGGCAGTGACTCGGGTGGCGGTGATGGTCATGGCGGTTGTCCCATCTGCTTCGGGGGTTCCAGCTCCCCCACTGCCCGTACGGTACGCCCATACGCGTAAAGCGCGCAATGCGTAGGTGGGTGTTTTCGCAGCCCACGCAAAAGCGGCCCGACCCAAAGGCCGGGCCGCCGCGATCAGTCAGGTCAGCGGATCACCCCGCCGGCAACCAGAACCCGCACCCAGTTCCGGTGCGACACCTCCAACTCGTCGGCCTCGAACTCGGCCGGCATCGCCGCGGGAAGGTCCCAAGATGGGCCGAACCTCGGCGCGTCGAGCACCATCGGCGAGACGCTGAAGGGACAACTTGCTCCTGACGATTTGTCCGATCTCGGTCCAGACCAGGCCCTTGGCCGGGTCTTCCGGAACCCCGGGCTCGCCCTTGACCCCCAAGATGGTGCTTACGGCGCGTTCAGTCGGTGCCTGGTTACGGTGGACCATGATCACTGTTGGCGTGCCATGTCCCGGGATGTAGACGCCGGACGTGTCGATAACCCATCGCAGGTCGTACCGCGGCAGGTAATGGTCGACGAACTTCTTACCGAACTCGCGTTTCATGAATGAGTTGGTGGTGAGTTGGGCGCACCAGCCGCCGGGTACCAGCAGTTCCGTCATCAGTTGGGCGAACGGCAACGCCAACGAGTAGGAGCGGTGGCACACCTCCGGGTACCGGCGGCGGACCGCCTCGTTGAGATTGGCGTCTTTCACGGTGATGTACGGCGGGTTGGCCAGCACGACGTGGTAGCGCCCGCGCTGCAGTAGCGGCTCGACCTCGTCAAGAAGGCTGTCCGCGCACGCCACCCTCGGGACCCACTCCCGCGGCGCGTCGGCCAGCGTGCGGGTGCTGCCGTTGATTCGGCAGGCCATGGCGAGTAGCCGGTAGCGGGCGACGGCTGCCGCGTACGGGTCCAGGTCGACGCCGGCCACGGCCGCCATCGCGGCGGCGATGACCTCGTCTCCTGGCGTGCGCCACGGAAGTTGCGCCGCGCCGCCGCAGGACTTTCGGGACATACCGTGGCCCAGGTAGCTCCAGGCCCGCAGGAACCCCTCCATGAGGATGTGGCCGGTGCCACACGCCGGGTCGATCGCCCTGATCGCGGTTCCCCACTGCTGGTAGGTCTGGTCGAACGCCAGGTCGAGTAGTAGGTCGGTGACGAACCTGGGGGTCTGGCACAGGGCGCGGCCTTTACGGGATTCCTCCGACAGCGCCTGGTACAGGTCGCCGAGGGCATAACCATCCGGGCGTTCCCCCCGGTCGGCGATCGAGTGGCGCGTCCACAGGTCGTCGACGGGGTTCAGGTCCGGGACCGGCCCGGCCATCGCCCGGTTCACATCTGGGTCGGCCAGCCCGGCCAGCTCCGGGTGAGCGTCGGCGATCGCCTTCAGCGTGTCCAGCACCGAACCCCGATCGTCGATCAGGCCCAAGGCGACCGCGTGCTGCACCAGGGCGGCCGAATGCACCCACGCGGCCGCCACCTCCGCCGGCATTTCACGCGCCAGTTCGACCGTGACTCGCTGCGCGTCCCGCGTCAGCGCCTTGCCCAGGATCTGGGTCGTCACCGCCCACCTTCCCCGGGTGTCCGAACCGCCGGCCGAACACCAGGGAAGGTCACAACCCCGGTGTAGCCGTACGGGTCCGGGTGGTCGATGTAGAACAGCGGCAGCGGCCGCGGATCCAGGAACACCTGCCGCCCCGACGGATACAGCACCAACGGCACCTCTTCCACCGGCACCGGCACCCCGTCCCGGTAGGCGTGCCGCACCCACAGCCCCCGCTGCTCGGCCAGGTCGGGGCCGTCCGGCCCGGCCGGGTTGCCCGGCCGGGACTCCACCCAGTGGTGGCACCGCTGGTGGAAGATCAGCAGGTTGGCCATGTTGTTCGTCTCCTCGAGCGACGTACCGCCCATCCCGCGCGCGCGGCGGTGCTGAATCTCCAGGTAGTCCCGGGACACGCCGGTGATGTCCTGGCCGCAGCATTCGCACCGGTGCCCGGACCGGAACAGCAGAAGCCTGGTCAGGAAGTCCCACTCCTCCCGGGTCAGCCGTGTCTTCGGCCGGGAGCTGGACCACCTCACCGCCGCACCGGCTCGTCGACGAGCACGATCCAGCAGCATCCGCAGCAGACCGCCGGGCCCGGCTCGTGCGCGCAACGCTCGTCGAGGGCGACCGGGTTACGGCACTGGCCGTGGGTGCAGACGGCCGGCTCCGGGGTGGTGCAGTCGGTGTTCTTCCGGTGGCGGGCGGGCGGGTGCTTCCACCGGCCGGCGGTGAAGCCGAGCACGTCGCCGCATGGGCAGGCGGTGACGGCAACGAAAGCGGGCCGGGGGAGTGGCGCGGTGTCGAGACGCGCGAGGGTCAGGGTCATGGTTCTGCTCCACAGGGGTGTGGGCCTGCCCGGCGGGGTCCAGCTCCCCGGCCGGGCAGGCCGGTTCGGATAAAGAGGCGGGTCAGGCGCCGTGCGGGTCCAGGTCGTGACCGGCCTGCTCGTGACCGTCGATATTGTCGAGGGCGGCGTCGCGGAACTCGGCGTAGTCGAACGTGTAGGCCGGCACGCTGCTCGTGTCGGCGCCGGCGCCTTCCCAGACGAGGACACGCCAGTTGTCGTAGGCGACGTTCTGCTCGGTGGCGACGGCCTCGGCGACGTCCTGCGCGGTGCCGAGGTCCTGAACGTCTTCGGACAGGCTGATGGCCTGCCACACGGTGGCGTCGGCGTTGGACGCTTCGATCTGGACGGTGTACGTGGGCATGGCGGTTCCCTCCCGGGGCGGGGTTAGCGGCGGTCGTCTTCGAGGCCGGCGACCGGGCGGATGAACATCGGCCCGGCGACGACGCCGGCGATGACGTCGGCGATGACCAGGTCGGGGTGGTTGTCGGCGAGCCAGGTGAGGACGCCGCGGGCCCAGTCATGGTTGGTGACCGTGATCCCGGTGGCGCCCGCGGTGGGGATGGGGTCGGCGATGAGGGTCAGTTCGAACAGGGCTTCGGTCAGCAGATCCCGGTAGGTGGCCGGGTCGGACGCCGCCCGGGCGGCCCGGTCGAGGCTGCCGGCGGTGGTGGACAACTCCCAGCGGGTCGGCAGGTGGTAGGTGATCCACGGGGTGCCGCGGTGGCGGGCCCGGCGGAATCCCCACTCGCCGTTGTCGGACGTTGCGGAGTAGCAGCGGCGGCTGCCGGGCTCGTACGTCGGGGTGACGGCGAGGCTCGGGTGCGTTGCCGGTGCTGTCATGGTTCTCCGTTCCAACCAGGCCGCGTGTGGTGTGTGCTATGCACGGTAGCCTACAACAACAGGCTGGGCAGCAACAGCGATGTGCCACCTTGCGTACTTACCGGGAAAGATAGTAGTGTCGAGGCACTGGGGAACTGGACCCCGGAAAGACACCGTGGAGCAGCACATGACTCAGCTCAGAACGCGACAGTTCATCGAGTTCCGCATCACCGGACACCGCCAGTTCGTCATCCCGACCCCGGAAAAGATCAAGAGGGCCAAGCCGCACGCCCCCAGTCGGCTGATGACCGCCGTCGGCGTCTACCACGCCGTCCTGCGGGTGGCCGCCCGCATCCGGACCCTCATCGACGACACCGCCATCGAGATCAGCGACGGGAAAATGGCCTCACTGGAATCGGTCGCCAACGTCGTCGGCGTCGACCAGCAGGTCATGGCCGACCGGATGCAGCGTCGCCGGGCCGAGGTCGCGCAAGCCCGGGCCGCGCTGTCGCGCGACCTCGAGCACCAAACCACGGCCGCCTAGAAACGGGGATCGGGGGCCGCACCGAAGTGCGACCCCCGAACGGAATCGTTCCCCAAAACAGACCACTACCCGTCAAAGGAAGCAGCCGGCCGTTAAGCCATTCCTACGAAAAGGCTACCGCCCGCGCTGATCTCCGAACAGGGGCACCCCGCCTAGACAACCGCCACCTTGAAAGGCAGACCGCCATGCCCGTCACCCCGACGAAGAACCGCCAATGCAAAACGTACGGCGGCAAAGAGAAGATCAAGTTCAAGACCCGCGAGGACGCCATCCACTACCGCGAACAGCAGATCGACAGTGGCAGGGTCGCCCGTGGCACCATCGGCGCCCACAATTGCAAACACTGCCCGTACTTCCACGTCTCACACCGTCGTCCGTCAGCCGCCGTCCGAGGCGGCCGCCGCGACCGCAACGGGAAGAGACGATGAGAACCGGCCCCCGCTACCCATCCCGCCCCCGAGGCCGCTACACCGGCCGGTACCGGCCGGCCGTGCAGCGCGGCGACGGGGTGCCCCTGGACCTGCCCATCCCCTGCCGCCTGTACCGGATCTTCATACCGGACCCGACGGCCCGGGGCGGACACCGCCGCTACATCGGCGAATGCATCGACACCCCCGACCGGGGCCCCCGCGACCGGTTCGACGAACACTGCAAAGACCAGCCGTGGGGCGACACCATCCCAACCCACGACTACGACGAGGCCGTCGCCCGAGGCATCTTCGTCCTCGACCCGACCATCTACCCGTGCAAACGGGCCGTGAAAACCGCCGAACTCGCCACGATCGCTGCGGAGCTGCCGGACTACAACTGGAAAGGCAACGAACTCAACCCCCACGTCATCCCGCCGTCGGAACAGTTCGCGCAGCGGGCCGAACGTGACCGTCTCAACAACGTGCCCGCCGACCGGACGTGGGCCGCCCTCAACGCGCACCGGCTGTTCCGGCCGACACTGTGGCGTAACCCGATCTTGTGGTGGCGTCGGCAGCGGTACCGGACCCGCCGGCGGATCATCCGCAGCGTGATCTGGTTCAACACGACGATCACCCTGTGGGTCCTCGGCCTGGTGGTGTTGCCGCTGCCGGCCACATCAACCGGTGCGGCCGCGGCCGCCCTGACCACATGCGCCGGGCTGGCCTGGAACCGGCCCGGCCGGCGCCGCCCGTACGCCCGCGCGTTCAACCTGATCACGTTCTGGGCTGTGGCCGGCGCCGCCGCCGCGGTCATCCTGTCCAACCTGTCCCCGTAACACCTCAGGAAGGCACCCCCATGCGCAACCGCACATTCCACGCGCTGTCGTGGCTGTCCACGTTCACCGTCGCAACCGCCGTCCTCGCTCTCGCCGGCTGGGCCGCGGAGGCGAACGGCTTCCACCTGCTGGCCCGCGCCGCCGTCGCCACCGTGTTCGTCTACGGCACCGTCGACATTGTCCGGTTCGGGCTGGTCCGGAACCCGGCCCGGAACCGCGGCTACGTGATGCGGGCCGTGTTCCGGGTCGTCACCACGATGCTGTTCACCGCATGGGCGGGGTGGGTCACCACCGCCGGTGTCACCGACGCGAACACCATCGGTTTCCTCGTCGGACTCGGCGTGCTGGCGACGTTCACACCACTGCTGACCATGCGGCCGGACCTGGCGCATCCCAGACCCATCCCCGCCGACGAGGTCCCCGCCGATGTACCACGGCCGTACGGCTACCCCGACGTGACGATCCGCCTGGTCGACATCGGGGGACCGGCCCGGGAAATGTTCGGCCACATCGTCGACGAACTCGGCAACGGGCCGCTGCCCGAACACATGCCGCGGTTTGAGGTGCACATCGCCGGAACCGGCGTGACGACGATGTTGGGCCGGGACGCCACAGCGGCATCCGTCGCCGAGTTCGTCGAGGAGGCGCACGCCCGCTGGCGGGAGGTACGGAAGGCGCCGTAACCTTTGCGCGTAACTGCGGTTAAAAACGCGCGGAAAAGTATCCGGCGCCGCCGCCGCGGCGATATGGTGCCGACCAGCCGGACGGGGGAGCCGCGCCCAGTTCACGGCTCCCCCGCCACCTCGAGCGCACGGCCCCGTCCCCCGTTCGGGGCCGTGCCCGGTCGCGGCGGCGGTGTACGGAGGGGGTAGTGGCCTCGCCCGCGCACACCCTTCCGTACGCCGCCGCCGCGCCCCCGTTGGAACAACGAACGCGGGCACCACACCCTGGTCGGGTGTGGTGCCGAGGATTTGCACCAGATGGGGCCGGCCCCAGCCGCCCATTCGCCCGGCCGGGGTCCGATGTGGGAACCCCGGGGTCTCGGGGGTTCC
>WUUC01130405.1_pt1 | contig 27944 bp, 25 predicted proteins | sample 6278441 | NCBI WGS metagenome assembly WUUC01 (sample SAMN13675441, study PRJNA597444) | soil metagenome | isolation source: soil | place: USA: Washington | collected 2017-10 | reverse complement strand
ACCACCCGAAATTTTCGGTCCATTCCGTTCGGTGGCTGAAGAACGCCGCCCATCATCGCGCAACCGCCGCCCCGACGCCCACCGCCAGCACCACCCGAAATTTTCGGTCCATTCCGTTCGGTGGCTGATCAACGCCGCCCATCGCGCAACCGACGACTAGCGGCTGACGACTTCGACGAGATCGCCGACGGCGACGGTCCCCGGCGCGAGCACTTCGCAGTGAATACCGCGCAGGCGCCGCGACGCGTTCGACGGCAGCGCCACCCACGACATGACATCCTCACCGAAACGCGCGACGAACTTTTTGCACCCGCGGTGCGGCTTCCAGGTGACCTCGAGGAGCACTGTCCCGATGCGCAGCCGCGAGCCCACCGGCAAGTTGTCCGCGGACAGATCGAGCTCGACGTAGAAGTTGTCACCCGACTCGAAACCGGCGCGCTCCGCGTTCGCGATCAGCTCGCCGACCGCAGAGCTCATCAACGTGATCTGCGAATGCCGCTGGGGATCTTCGCCGCGTGCCCAACGATCGCCGGTGATGCCGCCGTCGACCGTGACCTCGACGCGCTCCACCGAGGAATGGACCGCGTTCCCTTTGCGCACGCCGATCACGCGGACCACGCCGCGATCCTTCGGCTGTGTGTACTGGTTGAAACCGATATCGAAATCTTCGGGGCTCATCTTCTTCACGCGACGGTGTCATCGAAGGAACGTTCGATCGCGTCGATCAACGGACGGTCCGCGGGCGGCATTTCCACTTCGCGCAAACGCCGCCGTTCGAACCAACCGATCTCCGCGACGGCCACCGCGCTCGGTTCGCCGTGGATCACCGTCGCCTCGAACAACACCAAGATGAGATCGAAATCTTCGTAAGCGTGGTGCACGCGGGCGATCTCCGCGCCGATGTTCGTCTCCACGCCGAGCTCTTCGCGCAGCTCGCGCACCAACGCCGCTTCTTCGGATTCACCGGCTTCGACTTTGCCGCCCGGAAACTCCCAGGTACCGGCGAGATGTGTTCCGGCTTTGCGGCGATCGAGCAAAACCTTGTCGTTTTGTTCGATGTACGCGGCGACGACGTGCACGGACTTCCGCACACTGAAGTGCTGCCATGCTCACGCAGCTTCGGACAAGAGCTGGTTCACGCAGGATCGGTTCACGCGGCTTCGGACAAGAACTCGTTCGTTTGCTCGGCGCGGCGTTCGCGCCAAATTTCACGCGAACGGTCGAAGGTCGTCTGCTGCTGCGAGGGATCGAGCACCCGGCGCACACGCCGTGATTCGCTCTTCATCTCGAGATAACCGCTGCCGCGGACGTGGCAAAGAAAGCTCCGGCGCAGCCGCGCTTCCAACTTGCGCACGCGAGCGCGGTTCCAACCCATCCGCTGCGCCGTGTTCTCCTGCGAGCACTGCGACAAAAACCGCAGCTTGAAGAACTCTGACTCTTCGTTGGTGAGCGCTTCGAGAAATCCCGCGACCAGCGCGTAGATTTCCAGGTTCTCGACCTGCTCATCCGAAGACGCAGTTCCGTCGTCGCCGAGCGCCGAGCGCTGCGAGAGCACCCAGCTCTCGAGCGGCGAAAGATCATCCGAGGGCGCGTCGCGCATCAGCGCTTCGCCGACCGGGATCTGCCGCCGCCGATTCGTGAGATCGGTGATCACCGCGTTGCGCGCGATGGTGAACAGATAGTTCTTGTAAGGCCGAATGCCGTCGTATGACGCGCGCGCCTTGGCGCCGAACGCGCGGCGGAACGTCTCCTGAACGATGTCCTCGAGATCGTGCTCTTCCCACAAACCTTGGAAATAAAGCTGCCGGCCATCGCTCTTGAATGCGAAGCCGCGGAGCACGAAGTTTCGGAGAGGACGAAAATACGACCGATAAACGCGGTCGAGCGCTTCCGCACGCCCATTTCGGAAGTCATCGATGAACTCTGGAGTCTTTTTGAACGGATCCACCGTGAGACGTGCTCATTCCAACAGCCGTGCCACACGCGGAACGCGATCGTGTGCCGAAACCTGAGCTGAGAGATCTCGATAGTTTGAGCCGCGTTTTTAGGGTTGGCTCAGCGCTCGCCGGATGCGTCGCGCTTTTGAATCGCGACATTCCTGTCAGGTCGAGAAAGGGAAGCTGTCTAATCGGTGATACCGGTTCCCGACCCGAGCCGGAGCATCAAAAGCAGGCCTTTGTCCGTGAGCGCCGCAAACTCCGGGTCGCGCCACGCAGGCGGAACGCTGGTGCCCGAGCCGGCCGTGATCAGCTGGACCGGTTTTCCGGTGGTGACGTCGAGGATGGCAATCGCGTCATCCGCGTTTCCGACGGCGACCAAAACCCCGCCCAAGAAGACCGGGTCCACCGGCCATCCTTCTTTGAACCGAAAACGCCAGCGAACCTTGCCGCTGCCCGGATAGATGCCGAGCACCTGGCGATCGCCGTGCGACGCGATGATCAGACCCGTCGAGCCGCCCGTCGTCAGACCGGTCAACCGTTTCAGGTCTTCCTTCCGCCACAACACGCGTCCGGTCTCGGCATCGACCTTGTACAAGCCACCGATGTAGCTCGCCGCGATCACCGAACGGCCGTTGTCGGTGAGCTGCGGCTCGCCGTCGATGTCCGCGAAACCGTCGAGCGATTTGGCGAGCGTCGCCGACCACAGCTCGACGCCGTCCGAGAGGCGCACCGCCGCAAGCGATCCGTCCGAGAAGCCGAGGAAGACGCGGTTGTTCTTCTGATCGACCGCCGGAGCGGCTTGTCCGCGAAGCGTGATCCCTTCGGGCGTCGCACGTTTGGCGCGCCACGAGATCGTCTTCTGCTCGAGATCGATCGACAGATAGGTGTTCGGTCGCGTCGGAACGATCGCCGTCGTTCCGGTGACTACGATCTTTCCGCCGATCGCCGCCGCGATCTCTACGCGACCTTTTTCTTCACCGCTGTCCGCGTCGAGCAACAAAAGCTGCGACGCACTGCCGACCAAGAGCTGCCCGCGATACTCGGCCATGGTCGCGCCCTGCGACCCGAGATCTTTTCGCGACCACAAAATCTTGTTCGACTCGATCGAACGCGCCTCGAGCAGACCGCCCGTCGTCGCCACGAAGACGCGCGAACGATCATGGCTGATGTACGGCGAGGTCCATTCTTCGGGATGCGAGCCGAAGAGCTTGTGCTCGACCAACTGCGCTTTGTGCCGCGCGCCGAGGACACGCATCAGCTCCGTGCGCTCCGGCTTCACCCAGCCTTCATCGCTCTCGGGGACCGCGGTCTGCGCGACCGCGAGCATGCATAGAACGGAGATCACTGGAGCGACTTCACACGTTCTTCGGCGAAGGGACGCAGCGACGACGGCGGCTCGATGGCGATGATCGCCTGCAGCGCCGCTTTCGCGCCTTCTTTATCGCCCTTCTTCTCGAGCACGCGCGCTTTGTGCTTCAGCCCGTACTCTTTGTAGAAGGCCGTCGAGCCTTCGCCGATGCGCGAGAAATAGTCGGCCGCTTCATCGAGCTTGTTCTGGTCTTCGAGCGCGTAACCGGCACCTTCCAGCGCGACGAACAACAAGGTGTCGCCCGGCTTCGCCGACTGCACATACTCTTTGTAGAGCGCCTCGGCGTCGGCCGGCTTCCGCAGGCGTCGCGCGAGATCCGCTTCGTACAGCTTCGCGAGCTGCGCCGCGCCGCTGCCGGAGTGCTCTTTGCTGAGCTCCGCGAACTTCGCGCGCGCTTTTTCGTAGTCCGCGTCGAGCGCGCCCGCGACCGTCGTCGTGAGCACCTTCTGCGGATCGGTCGCTTCGTCGTACGCCTTCACCGCTTCGCTGAGCTTCGTCGTCACTTCCGCTGCGCCACGCTCCGAAGAGGCGTTGATCAGCTGGAAAGCCAACACACCACCGAGCAAGAGCGCGGTTACGACCGCGACGATCTTCAAGTTCTTCTGGAGAGCGTCCGAGGCCTTCTTCAAGTTGTCGAAGACCGGATCTGGAGCGATCGCTTCGACCACGCTCTCGTCTTTCTTACGCGACATCGGGGCAAGCGTTTTGCCCAAGCGACGAGTGCAGTCAAGCAGTTGACGCGGATTCCGCTCAAAGCGAGCGTTCGATCCGCCATGCGCTCGCTGTCCGCCCTCGCATTTCTCCTGGTCACCCTCCCCTCGGTCGCCTGGGCCGGCGAGGACGAGCTGGTCCTCGCAGTCGAGCCCGCCTATGCCGTGCTCGTCCGGCCCGAGGGCTCCAAACATGGAACCGGGGCAGACGCGTCGCTCTGGTTCGGTGTCTCGGAGACCATCTGGCTTGCCGCATCGGCCGGCGCGTTCGGTGCATTCAGCGACGCTCCGGTGATCAGCGAAGCCTGCGGTGGGATCGCGATCGCCTTCGATGTTTTTCGCATCATCCCATTTGGTGAGGCGATGATCGGCGCCCTCTTCACCCGAGACACGATCGCACCGAGCCTGCGCTTCGCGATCGGCGCGGATTATCTGATCTCGCGCACGCTCGCCGTCGGGCTCATCGGCCGCTATCGCCCCTTGCCCGATGCGCTCGGTGGTGACGCGCTCGTCACGGCCGGGCTCCGCATCACGCTCCGGTACGAGCTGTGACAGAGAGAAGGGGCCATGTTATTCGGTCGTCGATCGTGCGGAGACCGTGGACGCTCTTCCTCATCCTCGGCCTGATCGCCGGCCCAGCATTGTACGCCGAGGCCCAGACGGCGCCGGTCCCGCCCGAACCGGCGGAAGAAAAAGAAAAGCCCGCCGAAGAGCCGAAGGACGAGCCTGCGAAGAACGGGAAGGAAAAAGAAAAAGAAGAGGAAGATAAGGATGGCGACGGCGATGCCGACGTCGCACCCGGCTTCAGCGATGGCGAAGATTCGATCGAGACGCCGGTCAAAGCGGACAAGAAGAAAGCCGCGCGCGAAGCGGCGAAGAAGAAAAAAGGCAAATACGTCGGCCGCGACACCGGGCTCGAAGATCCGCCCGAGGATTTTTTCAAACCTGTGCAGGTCAACGACCAAGGCCCAAACGATCGGCTGATCGCGGACATCAACGCGGCCACGGGCGAGGTCGCGCTCGCCGAGCTGATCGACGAGATCCTCGCCGACGTCATGGCCGAGATCGATACCCGTCCCGCGCGCTGGTGGTCGCCCATGGCCATCCGCCAAGTGAACCTCGGCGACAACGTGCGCGGCGCATTCGCAGACAAATTGCGCTCGATGATCACCGCGCAGATCCACGCCGGCACCGACGTCCGCATGCTCGATTGTGTGGAGTGTGAAGCGACCACCACGCGCGTCGAAGGTGATCAGTGGATCGTCACCAACGGCATCGCCACCACCGAAGACACGCGTCGCGTCGCCGATCTGATCGGTGTGAAGGCGTTCCTCGACGTCTCTTTCGGCTTCGATCCCTCGACCGGAATTTTGGAGATGGACTTCCGCGTGGTGCGGGCGCGCGACTCCTTCGTCTTGTGGTCGGACTCCTTCCGCGCCGACGAAGAGACGCCGGTGATCGCCCGCTCCTCGGAAGCGCCGATCAAACGCCGCGATCGTTTGCGCGACTTGGAGATGTTGCTCGAAGGCCGTCCCTATTACGGCATCGCTACCTTCGCCGGCTTCATGCTGATCCCGCACAACGATCCCGTCGAAGGCGATATCGGCGGCGCGACCGCGGGCTTTCGCGTGTACGAACGTTTCGGCGTCGAGCGGCGCATCATGTTCGGGCTCGATCTCACCGGCTTCCTGAACACCTCGCGCATCGCCGGCGGGCTCATCTCGGCGGGGACCTGGTGGGTTCCCATCCGCCCCGACTTCGTGAACCCCGAGCTTCGCCTCGGTGCTAAAGCGGGCGCATTCATCGCCGGAAGCGCGGGAAACGCCGCGGTCTTTCAGCTCGGGGCCGAGCTGCTGTTACGGTATCGCTTCGGCCTCTATGGGTACGTGTTGTTCATGACGAAGTCCGAGTTCCCGCCGGACAGCGGCACCGAGCTCGGCGGCGTCGGTTTTGCCACGGGCATCTCGTTCAACTGGTGACGCACATGAAGATGACCACCGTCCCCAAGACTACGTTCGCTTCGCTCACTGCGCGCTTCGCTTGCGGCTGCCTTGTTGCGTTTATGTTGGTGGGATGCTCGAGCCCGAAACGGACGATCCGCATTCCCGAAAGTGTGGTCCCAAACCCCAAAAACAAGGGGAGCGAGAAGGTCGCCAGCGATCGCCCCTACGTGATCAAGATGTCCGACGGAAAACGAACGATTCAGCTCGAGATCCCGGCGGATAAAACGAAGCGCGCCTATTCGACGGCGATCCCGCTGAACATCGATGAGCTGGAGAGCGCGCCGTCGCGCGAGATGACGCAGACCGAAGCCGACCGCGAGATCAACGACGCGAAGGCCGCGGCCGGAGAGAAGATTCCCGAAACCGCGCCCGGCGAAGAGCCGAAAGCACGGAGCTACCTGGCGACGCTGGCGCGCGTCGGGGACCTATACAAGCGGCGCCAATACGAGATCGCGCTGATCGAGCTGACCGCGCTCGATCGAGAGTATCCAGACGACGAGCGCATTCTTTCGATGAAGGGGACGCTCTACTGGAAGCTGAAACGCCCGAAACAAGCGCGCGAAGCCTGGGAGCGGGTGCTCGCGCTGAATCCGGAGAATGCGCAAGTTGCGCAGGCTCTCGAGCAGCTCGGTCAAGACGGAGAGTGAACGCATGCATGTCTTCGCTGGGATCTTCGTAACGATCCTCGCCTTCCTCGGCGCGAAATGGGCGGCTACGCACCTGCCGTACACCGGGTTGATCAACCCGCCGGCGATGATTTTGCTCGTCGTCGGACCGCTCGGCGTCACGCTCGTCTCGCACCAATTCAAAGATTGGCGCCTGGTGTTCGCGGTGATGTGGCGCGCCTTCCGGCACGACCCCATGGCGAACCTCTACCGCGCGTCGGACGAGATGATGATGATCGGCCGCGCCATTCGCGAAGCCCGCTGGCAAGAGGCGGAAGACGCGGTGCTCCGCTCGCAGTCCGAGCAGGTCAAAATCCTCGCGCCGCATCTGCTCGCCCGGCTCGAACCGGACCCGATGAAACAAGCGGTGGGCGCGTCGGCGTTTCGCTGGATGACGCAGGTGAAGCTGGCGGACGAGTTTCTCCAATCTTTGGCGCGCTTGTCGCCGGCGTTCGGGATGATCGGAACGATCATGGGTATGGTCGATCTGTTCGCCAACATGCGCGACTCGGCGAGCCTCGGCCCGGGTATGGCCATGGCCCTGCTCGCGACCTTGTACGGTTTGATCCTCTGCTACTGCGTCTATATGCCGCTCGCTCTGCGCGTGCGCGGCTACCTGTCCGCGGGGGCAGGTGAGCAGCGGGTGATCGAACGCGCGATGCAGCTCATCCTCGAAGGACGACCTGTCCATGAGGTCAGGTCGGCGCTCCTCGATGCGGCGAGCAATGGACAGACGACTTCGCTTCCAACGCCCGCTTCTGAGGCGCCGCGATGAGCATACACTCGGGCGTCGAAGACGCGCAGGAAGTGATCTCGCGGCAGCGTGAGTTCGAGGACCCGTGGTTGCTGTCCTACGCGGACTTGGTGACCAACCTGCTCGCGTTCATGGTCGTCTTGGTGTCCATGGCCTCGATCTCTTTCGAGAAGATGGATCAGATTCCGGACGCGTTTTCTTCGAAGAAAAGCGACCAAGCCAGCTTAAAGACGATCTCCGCGGACTTCGACAAGCTCGCCAAAGAGGAAGGCCTCGAAGGCAAGGTGGTCATCGCGGTCGACATGGAAGGCCTCTCCATCCAGCTCGAGGATCGTATCCTCTTCGCGTCCGGCGTGGCCACGCTCGAGCCCGACGGCCTCACCTTGGTGCGGCGGATCGCGGGGCTCCTGAAGAAGGTTCCCGAGCGCAAAGTCACCGTCGAAGGACACACCGACGACGTGCCCATCTCTACGCTCCGTTTCATCTCCAACTGGGAGCTGTCGGCGGCGCGTGCGCTCGAAGTGCGCCACACGCTCGCCTCCTCGGGAGTCGACGACAAACGGCTCTCGATCGTCGCTTATGCGGACACGCAGCCGGCGCAGGTCGAAGAAGGCGCCCAGCTCACGCTCGAAGAGCAGCGGAAAAAGAACCGGCGCGTCGTCATCCGCGTCTACTAAGGAAAAGGGAGCGCGAAGAAGATGCTCAGCTGGATTTTGGTCGCGTTCCTCACCGCACAACCCACGCCGGCGACGCCGGTGCCGACCGTCGATGAGGTGCGCACCACCGCGCGCGAGATGTTGCAAACGATGTGCGGCACCGCGTGCGACGTCATCGATGTGAAGGTGAAGACGAAACGTGCAGCGCCCGTGGGCCAGCCGCTTCCGGGCTTCGATGATGAGCCGGCCGCCCGATTCGTGCCGAGCGAGATCGATCTGCGCGTGTTGTTCGATGCAAAGCTCAACGCGCAGTACCGAAAGTTCGTCGTCGATCGTTTGAAACACCGCATCGGCGAGCTCGGCCTGCCGGTTTTAGTCACCGAAGAAGTGCGACCCTTCCCCGAGCCGCCGCCGTTGCCGGTGGAACAACCGCTGCCGCAGCCGCAACAACAACAGCCGCAATATCAGCCGCCGATCATCATCCAGCAGCCGCCGCAGGAGCCCCCGAAACCGCTGCCAGAGCCGGCAAAAGTCGATCTGTGGGAGACGTTCATCTTGAAGCTGCTCGAAGCGCTGCCGCTGTTGTTGCTCTTCGGTTTGCTCGCTTGGCTCATCCTCCGTGTGTTGAAGCGGATGGAGGAGATCCAGACGAAACCGCCGCAGGCGCTCGAGAAGATCGAAGAAGAAGAGCAGGTGCTCACGCCGGAGATCATCGAGGAGACGACGCGCGGTCCGAATCCATTGAATGGATCGCGGCTGCCGCCGCCGACGGTCGAACGTTTGACCGGAGATCTGCGCAATCACCGCGGGAGCACGCGCCGAATTTTTCGCCGGCTGCTGACGCGCGGCGATCACGACAGCGTGGCGCGCGCGGTCGCCTTGCTCGGCGATTTCGTGGTGAAAGATCTCTCGCAGGATCCGGCGAGCCGCCAAGCGCTCGCTGCAGCCGGTGCCCGCACCGCGGAGATCTTGCGCAGCCCGATCACCGACGAAGAGAGCGAAGAGCTGTTGCGTTCGATCCAAGCGGAGCTGGTCGCGGATCGCGTCGCGCACCGGGCCTCTGACGTGCGAAAAGATCTGGAGACCTTGCTCGAGTGGGGACCGGAAGCGTTCGCGGCGATGATGTCGCGCGTCGACGATCGACTCGCGCTCTTGTTGTTGCGCCACGCGCCGACCCATCTTTCGGAGAGTTACCTCTCGGGGCTGGCACCGCACGATCGCGCGGAGATGGTGCGCAGCCTGCTGTCGTCGCCGCCGGCCGAGCCCGAAGAGATCGAGCAGCTCGCGGAGGCGATCGAGTCGAACAAAGATGCGGCGGTCGTCGGCGGTTACGAAGCCGACCACATCGTCGATCTGCTCGACTCCTTGCCCGCGGGTGAGCAGGAGATCGTGGTCTCGGATCTCGAGACGACACGCCCCGACTTCGTGCGGCGCAATCTCGGACAGCTCCCCGTGGAGTCGGCGCTGCTGCGTGTGCCCGAGCACGCTCTCGCATCGGCGTGGGCGACTGTGCCGTTCGAGGAATGGATCACCTATCTGCGCGTCGCGCCCGACGCGATCAAGACGCGCGCAATTTCCGTGTCCCCGGCGAGACTTCGCGATGGTTTGGTCGAGGAGCTGGCGCTGCGCGTAACGGCGGATCCCGACCGCGCCACGGAAGCGCGCCGCAAGATCGTGCGCGCTGCGCTCACCGCGTCACCGCGCGGACAGAGCGCCGCTTTAGGGCTCTCCGTGGTAAATAAGAGAGAGGTGAGCAAGCCATGATGAAAGTCCGCGCCGCCCTTCCCTTTCTGTTTGCGACGACCTTTGGGGCCGGGGCTTCCTGCGTGATCATCATCGAGCCGAGCACGCCCGTGCCCACGCCGCCCGGCAACTTGCCGCTCACCTGCACCACGACCACCGAAGCGCCGACGGCCCACATCTTTTTCTCGATGCGCCTCGAGCGATCGACGGTGAACGTCAAAGAGTCGTACGCGACGATGATGGAGACGACGGCGATCGGCCTGACCGCGGCGGGGATCCTTCCGACGCACGCGGTGCTGATCCGCGCCGACGAACGTCCCGTGCAAAACGGCGGCTTGCTCGCGGCTTGGGGCTGTAACCTCGACACCCCGGAGTCGCTTCCGCTCGAAGATGTCATCGAGCACTACGCGACGGAGCCCGTCCCCGCGACGCCGATCGGTTGTGTCACCGATCCTTTGGTCGAAGCCGGACGCACGTTGACCGATCTGACGACCTCATATCCGCAGCAGCTTCCGGGAACGTCGGGACAAGCCGTCTTCGGACGCGCGCCGACAGTCGCGCTGGTGATCCACTTCGATGAACGCGCCCGCCGCAGCGCCCTCTCCGACTCCGCGTGCACCAAAGCGCACGATTTGGCGGCGGGAGACGGCGATCGCGCGGCGTGGATGCACTACTCGGACGGCGGTCCGCTCGCGGATCACGTGATCCATTGGTTCTTCGCCACGGAAGAAGGCGTCGATCGCGAGACCTTCGTGACCGCGTGCCGCCAGTACGAAGGGTTCCCAACGCAGGCGCTCGACGTCATCGAGCCTTCGCCGAACGCAGTCTACGAGCCGCTCGCGGATGAGCTCGAGAAGACCTCGGGCCGAGTCTCGACCTTGCCGTGGTGCGCCGCGATCTCCGAGCCCGACTTCTTGGAGTTCGTCCTCAAGGAGATGAACGAGATCGCTGACCTCGCCGGTACCGAGTTCGATCCCGATCTGTTCGGCATGTTGCTGAGCGGCGATCTTCCGTCCGTGGAAGGTAATGCGGGTGGCGGCGCCATTGTTGTCCCCGGACGTTGAGCGGCGTGCAGAAGAAGCCTCCGCCGCGGATAACGGCCACCGGTCCGGCTGCGAGCCGTGCGCGGCCGGTACGGCGGGTCACGCCGAAGAAACGTTCGATCGTTTGGTGGATCGCGCTCGCCGCCGCAACGTTGATCGCCGGATTCTACTTGGGTCGAGAGAGCCGGGAGCTCGAGGGCAACTCGGCGACTGCGGCGACCGCGGCGACACCTGTACCTTTGGACAGCTGTCCTCCCGATCAGGGGTCCGGCACCGTGCTCACGAACGTGGCCACCTCGACCGCGGGATTGTGCCCTTGCCCCCGACCGAGGCCGCCGGTCTCGCTGGCGATCAAACGGAAACCGAAGCCACCGTTGACCACGCCGCCCTACGAAGGACCGGATCCGACGGAAGCGACCGCGCGTTATCTCCGCGAACGCGCCAAAGCGCTCGGCGCCTGTGCTCCAGCCTCGGGCGGCGAAGTGCGCGTGCACCTCGAGGTGACGGTAACGCCGAAGGGAAACGTGGAGCGGGTGGCGATCACCAACGTCGAGCCGGTGCCGATCGTCGTTTCGGACTGCGTACAAAAAACGGTGGCCGCGCTTTCTCCTCCGGGCTTCGACGCCTCGAAACCCGAAACTTTCGCCATCACCGTGGTCTTGTAGCGCTGTTGTTGCTCGCGGCTTGCGGCGAGGTGCGCTTCGTCGATCCCGACGCCGAGCTGAAGGCGGGTTTGAAGATCACCTCCGCACACCGCTTCGTGGTCGAGGATGATCCGCGCGCTTATTTTCACGTACGGATCGGGACGCGCCAGGGAATCGACCTGATCTCTTTGTCCGTGTCCAATGTGACAGGTGTCCACCGCCTTTCTTTGGAGGACGCCCACCACCAGTTCTGTGGCGACGTGGAGACCTGCATCAGCCTTTTCCTCCCGCCCGGCCCCCCGCTCGATGCCGAACGGATCGCGCTCGAGGCGCCGTCGATCGGGCACCGCCACGAACAAGGTCTCAACGTGGAGCGGCTCGGCGGATATGCGCTGGAAGGGGCCGCCATCGACGACAACCGCCGGGTCTCGGTGACCTTGGACGACCCGATCCGCAGCTTCCTCGGCGGCACGGACGTGGCGCGCGAATATGACGAGGACGGAGAGCTGATCGCAGAGCGGGTGATCGAGCTGTTCCCGCGGACCTTCGACCACGTGCTCACGCTGGGCGCATGCAGCGGGCCGGAGAGTGCGGCCCATCCCGGGTGGAAGCCGTCGTCCAACAACCCTTTCGTGGCGACCTCCTCGTTTTCGGCGGGGCTCGATCCAGAGACCTGCGCCAGCGTTCGGCCGAGCTTGCCGAGGGGCGGCGCGGGGGTCGCAGCGCTGACGATTCGAGCGCGCGCGGTGATCGAACGTTTTTCGCACGCCTACGCGCCGGCCTCGGAGATCTCGCCGCTGGTGGCGATCCCGCTCTTCGATCTCGAGATCCCCAATGAGGAGCGGTGTTCGGCCGCGCAGAATTTGGTGCGCGCCGCAGTGCTCGATGCCGCAACGGAGATCGCCGCCGACGAGATGAACGGCGCCGAAGTTTTCCTGCTCGAGTCGGTGCAGCTCGCAACCAAAGACGGGTTGTTGTGTAAACAGGCCGACGATCGCACCTTCGATGCGCTGAACGTCGCCGACGACATCCGCACGGCGATCACCGAACGTTTTGGGCCCGAGCGGCGCGTACGCGTGGTGTTGATCTACGCGTCGAATCTGAACCTCGAGGTCCCGTTCTCGCTGGGCTTGTCGCTGCAGCTCCTGCGCACCGAGCTGATGTCGAGCGCGCCCGATCGTTCGCAGGTGACGGTGGCGATCGCGCCGGATCGGCCCGCGCTCTCCGTGTCTCCCGATCGGTCCATGCCTTGGCTCGCGTCGGAGGAGCCCGCGTTTCGCACGGGGATCAAGCAGCTCCTCCAGTCGATGTGGCCGTTCAAGACGATGCTCCACAACGCCGAGACGTTAGTTCCGTTGATCGAAGAGGAAGCGCGCGGCCGGTACGCGGCGTTTCGTATCTGCTCGTCTTCGCACCTGGTCCAGGCTGCGGGGACGAAACACCCCGAGTCGAACGTCTTTTACACAGGGCCCGAGGGCCCCGGATATCGCGTCGATCTTCCGCCCCAGATCTTGGTGGAGAGCGCCTCCTTCGACCTTCCGCTGGTGACGGTGGAGTGGGAAGGATGTGTCGAGTTGTGCGATCATACCGCGCCCAAAGGTGTGGACAACACGCCCTGGGAGCGGACGGAAGCTTGCCAGTGATCAGCGCTGTGCCCACTAGCCCTTTGGCCACTGTCCTCTTGGCCGTCGGCGTGGTCACTGTCCTTTTGGCCACTGCGCTTCCGGCCAGGGCGCAAGATGGGGTCCCGCCGGCGCCTCCGCCCTGGGAGATCACCGGAACCAGCTCGATCACCGCGATCGTCGAGCCTGCGCCGCAGCACCGTTTGGAGTACCGGCGGTTTCAGAAAAACGGGCGTTTGCTCGCGCGCGCCGGATTTTCGTATCTCTCGCGGGGCGACTACTACACGAACCCCGGTATCACCGTGGAAGCGTCTTATTACCCGGCGGAGATGGTGGCGCTCGACGTCGTCTCGGCGACGGTCTTTTTTTCGCAGCTCGGCGCGACGGCTGACGCGCTCCGGAGACAAACGGGCCTGCTCCCCGACGCACAACGGCCGCGCTTTCGGTTGATGAGCGGGGCACGTTTCGCGTTCGCTTACGGCAAGCTGCTCATCGAAGAGCTCGACGCCGTGATCCACCTCGACGCCAACATCACCGCACACGTGGGCGGGCTGTTCACTGATCAGACGCTCAACGCGGCCGGCGATCTCGGGCTCGCATTTCAAGCGTTGGTCGCCGACCGCATGGTGCTGGCCGTGGAAGCGACCTACTTCATCAGCTACGAACAACGCTCTGCGAGCAGCGTCGCGTCCGGCCCGATGGGGACGATCGCGCTCGGGTTCTTGTTCTGACATGGCGCTCGTCTGGCTCGCGCTGATAGCGGCGGCCGCACCGAGCGGAGAAGCCGTGGTGCGCGAGAGCTTCCTCCGCGGCGATCTGGTCTCGGTGGCGCGCGCCAAAGCGATCATCGCGGATCGCGGTGAGGTCACCGAGCTCGGTTCGATTGCTTTGGTCTCGGACCTGGTGCTTCTGGTGTCTTGCCGTACCCTCGCGCCGGTGCCGCCGGATGATCCCTTGGCGGCGGCGCGGCGGGTGATCCGTTTGGAGCGGCTGCGGCTGTCGCGGATCCTCAAAGAGAACATCTATCTCAATTCACCGCTGGTCGAGCTGCTCGGCGCCCCGCCCTTGTTTCAGACGAAAGCACCTGACCAATCGAACAGGTTGGTCCGCTGGCCGGTCCAACAGGAACGTTGGCCGGATGAGATCATCGAAGGAGTCGCCCAGCCGCTCGATTGCCCATCGAAACCCGGCGCGCTGAAGGAGACGAAGCCCGAGATCCATGCGCTCAACAGCGCCCTTCGAGCCGCGGCGGAGCGGAGCTCGATCGCCGCCCTGCTCTCGGATCTCGAAGCATTGCCCGATGAAACCGCGGGACGGATCGCCCTCACCTACGCGCGCGATGCGAGCGAGGCTGCGGGGTTCGTGTATCCGCTGGAGTGGAGCCCCCGGATCGAGGCCGGGCTGGAGCGTGGAGAGACACGGGTGCGGAGCGCGGGTTTGTTGTTGGTCGCGCGGTTGCGCGAGGGCGCGGGAGATCCTGCGGGTGCGAAGTTGCTCTATCGCGCGCTCGCCGATGATCCGCGGACGAGCAACGACGAAGACAGCCGTTTGCGCCTGCGCTTGGCCGCGCTCGAAGAGCCCGATTTCGAACGCGCGCTCGCGGTGGCGCGTGGAACGCGGAAGGTGCGCCGCGTCGACGAGCCTGCGCGCGCATACGCCGAGGCGCGCGCTTTGTACGCGCTTCACCGTTTCGACGAATTGATGACCTTCGGACGGGTTTGGCTGCGGACGGAACGCGGCGACGGCCCGTTCGACGCTGCGGTCCGCGATCTGTTGTTGCGGCTCGCGGTCGAGCTGCCCCCGTCGCAGGCGATGGCCTGGGTGGACGAGATCGGGAGCGCGAACACCGTCGCTTCGCGACTCGATCAGCTCGGTGCTTTGGCGCTGGAGATCGACAATCTTCCGCTGGCCACGGCGATCTACGATCGCCTTCGGGTCGAAGCTGCGGGGATGAAAAAAAAACGTGGGCCGAGCGCAGCCGCGGAAGAAGCACGGTGGATCGCGCAGCGTGCGCGCGTGGAGTTTGCGGCTGAGGACGCCGAGGCTTTTGCGGTGTTCGTCGACGCGCTGGTGACCATGGCGAACACCGAGAGCGAGCGGCCGCTCGCGCGTCTGGCTCCGCTTCGTGAGCTCGCGCGGCTCTCTCAGGATCTGATCGGACGCATGACGAACGAAGTGTCCGCCAAGCCCGAGCGCCGAAAGTTTGCGGCGCTCTTGCTCGAAGGCGCCATGAAGATGAGCGTCCGGAAGAGCCGTTATCAGAAGATCCTCGAGGAACACGCGGCTCCTTTGCGCCTTTTGGCGGGTCCTTATGCCGTCGGCCGCGACGGACGCGCGCGCGCGGATGCCCGCAAAGGCGGAGGCAAACAGGAGCGCGAAAAAGAGCTCGCCGCGCGCAAGGTTCGGCAGCTGGGCGAGGTCGTCGTCCCGCGGTTGCCGCCGCGGATCGAGGCCGAGGATGTTCCGACGGAGCTTCCGGAGATCAGGTCGTATCTAGTGTACGAGACGCCCGATGGGCGCTTGGTCAGCGGTGTCCCCTGGGAGCGGCTCGCGCGCATTCGTCGCGAAGCGAAGCTGCGGGCGAAGTTGCCTTCACAGCCCCAATGAACGGAGCGTCACCGCGATCGGGATCGATCGCGAGCGCGCTACTTGTGGCGGGAGTTGTATTTGCGGATGACCTCATTGGTGAGGTCGAGGTGGGGCTTGGCGAACAACATGCGGGTCCCGCTGCTCTCGAGGATCAGCGTGTAGCCACCTTGATCACCGATCTCGACGATGACTTTCCGCATCTTTTCGGTGATCGCGGAGAGCTGCTTCCCTTCGGCCTCTTGAAGGTCTTTTTGTTCCTTCATGAAGACCTGCTGAAGCTCCATCAGCTTTGTCTGGAACTCGGCTTTCCGGGCACGCGTCGCATCGTCGTCTTTGACGATCGATTCTTTGTCGATCGCGTCTTTCAGCTTCTTGAGCTCGGCTTCTTTTTCGCTGAGCGCTTTTTGTTTCTTCTCGAAGGTCGCTTTGAGCGCTTCTTTGGCGCGCTTTCCTTCATCGACCTCGACGATCGCCCGCTGGATGTCGACGTATCCGATCAACATCTCTTTGCCCGCCGTTTGGGCGGCGGCGGTTTGGCCCATGTCGGCGAGGTTCAACGCCGCTGTGGCGAAAGTTGCGATCGCGAGCACGCGCAGGGTCTGCATGGATGGTCCTCTCTCGAACATGTCGGCATGGCCTCGTCAACAAAGACGCGCGCCGGTCCTGGAATCTTCAATCACGGAGTCTTCAGTCGTGCGCCATAGGCGATCGCGGCGGTGAGCGCGAAGACACCTGGCAACACCGACGCCCCCAAACGAAGCGGATCCTCGAGCTGAAGCAGGTTTGCCACCACACCGAATGCTCCGGCGAGCGCGAAGAGGACGCCGAGCACGACGTGTGTCTTCCGCCAGACCGGCTCACTCTCGAGCGTGTTTTTGGTGCGTATACCCATCGGGCTTTTCGGCTCCAGGAAGACGACCAGCGGCCCGAGCCCGAAGAAGAACAGCGCGATCACCCACGGCAACGCATCCATCAAAACCGCGAGCCGGCCCACCGCCATCGCCAGCACCAAGCCGTGGATCGCCGCCAAAAACGCGAGCACCCAAGCGAGCACCAGATGGGAGCCGCCGCGAAGTGTCTGCTCGGTACGTTTTTCCGCGGAGCTCGCAGCCAACACCGCGGCCAAGGCGATCAGCGGAACGCCGGCGAAAGAGAACAACCCGCGCGCCGTATCGATACCTGTCTTATTGGGCAGGTGATCCCAAACCCAGGCGGACATCAACAAAGTCGCCCAAGCGACGCCCCAAGGGAGAAAACGGGTCCACCGTTTCACGAAAGGAGCCCCGACACTTTGAGCACCGACTTGAGGCGCTCGAGATCGGCCGAGCTCACCCCTTCGTACGGGCTGCGCACGCGACCCTTCACCGGATGGCCCTGGAGCTTCAGCGCTTCTTTGATCATCCCAAACGGTGCGAGCGCCGTGAGCTGCGAACCTTCGAGCGGACGCTGCGCGATCTTCGCGGCCATCCTTTTGACGCGATCGCGCTCCTCGCCCGCACGCGGCGGACCGAGCAATTCGGCGGCAGGCGCGAGGCGGTGCTCGAGCACGCCGGCGACGTTCGCGTCGAGACGTTTGATGGCGTCGAACAACTTGCCTGCTTGTTCGGGTGCGATCACCGCCATCCCGCAGATCGATCCGTTCGCTCCTGCTTTCGCTGCTGTACTAAAGGCCAGGGAGCTCCCGGTCATCACCACGCCCTCGCGCTTCCTCATCCGTTTGATCCACAGCTCGAGCGCGGGCGGCGGTGAGTCGGGCGCGAAAACTCCGCGAAGGCCGTCGTTCTTCGCCAAGGTAGCGATCTCTTCGGCGGCGAGCGCGTCGAAGGCGTTTTCGGTGCGGACGTCGATCATCACCGAAAGCGGCGTCGACTTGGCGACACTCGCCAGATGCCGGTAGAGCTCGCGGTAGCCGAAGCCGGGAACACGGTACGGCGAGAGGATCACCGCCGTCGCACCCCGCGCCGCGGCGAGCTTCACCAGCTCCACACACTCGCGCGTCGCCGGCGCGGAGACGTTCACCACCAGCTGTTTTCGGCCCTTCGCGCGACCCGCGATCTGCGCGATCAGGGAACGGCGCTCCTCGGGCGAAAGCAACGGATCTTCCGCAGCCTCGGTGAGGAGCGCGAGCCCGGAGATGTCGCGCGAACAGAGGTAGTCGACCAGATGATCGACGGCTTTGGTGTCGATGCGACCGGCGTCGTCGAACGGCGTCGGCATTGCGGCGTAAACGCCGTCGAGCATCTTCGCCTCCGCCATCAGCGAATACTCCCAGGCTGATCCGAAGATCAGCCGGTGAAGGCGCCGATCTTCTCGAGCAAGAGCTCTTTCAGCTCGACGGTCTCGCGATCGTCGCTCTTCAGCTTGTCGAGCGATTCCTTCAGCTCCGGCGTGAGGCGCACGCGACCGCGATCGTCGAGCTCCAGCAGCTCTTCGAGCGAGAGCTTGGTGAGCCCCGGATCGGCGAGGCTGATGATCTTCACCAAGAGCACTTGATCCGGCGGAAGCTTGAAACGTTGCGCCAGCTCGCGCGCCGCAGCGAGCGCGGTTTCCCGCGATTCGGTGAGCCGCAGCGTCGTCGTCAGCGAATCGCGTTCGCTGATGCGCATCTCGAACGACGACTTGTGCGGCTGTCCGGGCGCCGCGTTGTTCGAGCTCGCGCCGTTCTGCGGCACCGACGGCGGCGTCGCTTGCGCGGGCGCGACCCGTTGGAACGCGGCTTCGGCGTCGCTCCTGCGCTTCTCCGCGACCGACATCGGCTTCGCCTGAGATCTCGGCGGCGCGATCAGCCCGCGCGAGCTCTCCAGCTTCGGATTGATCTCCACCTTCGCGGCCGCGGCGCGGCGGATCGTTTTGATCGGCGGCGGTACCGGCGGCGTCGGCGCCGCAGCGAGCGGGAGCTCGGTTTGCACAGGTTTTTCGTCTTCGACTTTGCGCGGCTTTCGTTCGCCCGCCGCGATGCGGACCACGCTGCGCTCTTTCATGAGCGGCGCCGTGGTCGCGAGGTTTTCGCTCTTCACGGATTCTTCCTTTGTTGCGGCTGCGGCCTCTTTCTGGGACTGCGCAGGTTTTTCCTCTGCGTCGGGCGCGGCCTTCTTCTCTGGAACCGGCTTGGCGCTCTCTTTATTCGCCTTTGGGGCCGCTTCCTCTTTCGTCTTCTTTCCGGGCTTCGCCGGCTCTCCCGCGGATTTCTTTCCGCTGGGTGCCTCGGCTTTCGCGCCGGCCTTCGCTTTCGCGCCGGCCTTCGTTTTCGCGTCGGCTTTCGTTTTCGCGTCGGCTTTCGTTTTCGCGTCGGCCTTCGCTTTCGCGTCGGCCTTCGTTTTCGCGTCGGCCTTCGTTTTCGCGTCGGCCTTCGTTTTCGCGTCGGCCTTCGTTTTCGCGTCGGCCGCGAGCGCGGATTTCTTTCCGCCCATGGCCTTCGCTTCCGCCTTGGCTGCCGGCTTCGCGACCGCCGCTGCAGGCGCGGATTTCTTTGCGGGCTTCGCGGCCGGCGCTTCGGCTTTCACGGGCACCGCCTTGGCCAGCTTCGCTTCAGGCGCTTTTTTGGCGGCCTTCGGCTCCGGCTTAGCCAGCGCTTTCGCCGCTGCCTCTGCGCGCGCGGCTTTCGCAGCCGCCTTCTCGGCCTTGGTCGGCTTCGAGGTTCTTTCGATGCGCACCGGCTCCGGCTTCGCCACCTTCGCGGGCTTCGGGGCCTGGGCGATCGGCTTTGGTTCCGGTTTCACGGCTGCCTTGGCAGGCGTTTTCGGCGGCGGCGGCGGCGCTTTCGCGGTTTTTGCCGGCGTTGCCGCCGGAGTTTTCTTCGACCCTTTGCTCTTCGCGTCTTGCGACGCATCGGTCCGAGCGACAGCGCGTTTCGCGCCCATCCTAGCTCCTTCTACGAACACCGGCGCTCACGCCGGCATCGATCACTCAACCCCGAGCGCGTGCAAAAGCCCGTTCTGCCACGCACCCGTAAGCTCTGCGACCGGGACGTCGCAGACTTCATCGATCACCAATCGATCGCCGACGATCTCGCCCAGCTCTACCGCCGGCGCACCGTTCGCTGCGATCGCACCAAGCACGTCGTGGACGCGCTCCGGTTTGACGGACAAGACGATCACGCTCGCCCCTTCTCCAAATGCGCGCAGCGCAACGTCACCCGTTGGGGGCAACTTCACGCGCGCTCCGAGCGAACCTTCGATACAACACTCGGCGAGCGCCACTGCGATCCCGCCTTCCGATGCATCGTGCGCGCTCTCGACCCAGCCTTTTTTGATCACCTCGAGACACGCCGCATGGACGGCGAGGGCTCGAGCGAAATCCGGCTCGACGGGTCTTCCGGACAGGTGCCCGGTCTCCATCAACAAGAGCTCGCTACCGGCGAAAGAGAGCTGATCGAGCGCGCCCAAGAGGACGATCCGATCTCCCGCGTTCTTCCACGACATTGTTCGCGAACGCGAGATATCTTCGACGAGCCCAACCATCGCAACGGTCGGCGTCGGGAGAATCGGCTGCCCTTCCGTCTCGTTGTACAAGCTCACGTTACCGGAAACAATCGGCGTGTTCAGCGCTTTGCACGCTTGTGCGAGACCTTCGACGGCCTCCACGAACGACCACATCACTTCCGGTTTCTCAGGATTTCCGAAGTTGAGGCAGTCCGTGACCGCCATGGGCTTTGCGCCGACACACACCAAATTGCGCGCCGCTTCGAGCACGCCGAGGATCGCACCGCGCCGCGGATCGAGGCCTACGTAGCGGCTGTTCATATCCGCGACCAGACCGAGCCCGCGCGTCTCCAGCGACGGTTCGAGCTCGAGGTTTGGCAGGCGGATCACCGCCGCATCGGCGCGTCCCGGCGCGATCACTGTCGAAGCACGCACGCTGTGATCGTACTGTTCGTAGACCCAGCGCTTCGAGGTGATCGTTGGCCGCGCGAGCAGCTCGACGAGCCGCGTGTTTCCCGAGCGCGCCGCGAGCTCCGGCATCCTCCACCTGTCCTCGAGATCAGTCGGGCGCTTCTGCGGCCGATCGTACAGGGGCGCGTCGTCGACGATCAGTGAGACCGGAAGATCGGAGACCACCCGATCACCCTCTTTGACGATGTGGCGGCCGGTGTCCGTGATCTTTCCGATCACCGCGGCGTCGAGATCCCACTTCTCGAAGACGCGTTCGACCGCGGCCTGCCCGCCTTCGCGCACGATCATCAACATGCGCTCTTGGCTCTCGGACAACATCAGCTCGTAAGGCGTCATGCCGGTCTCGCGACGCGGGACCATCAACATGTCGAGCTCGATGCCGAGCCCACCTTTGCTGGCCATCTCCGAGCTCGAGGAGGTGAGGCCCGCGGCGCCCATGTCTTGGATGGCGACGATGACGTCTTGCTGCATGAGCTCGAGGCACGCTTCGAGCAGCTTCTTTTCGGTGAACGGATCGCCGACCTGTACTCTTGGCCGTTTCGCTTCGCTCTCTTTGCCGAACTCTTCGGAAGCCATCGTCGCGCCGTGGATGCCGTCGCGTCCGGTCTTGCTGCCGACGTACATCACCGCGTTGCCCACGCCGGCTGCGGCCGAAAGGAAGATCTTGTCCTTCTTCATCACGCCTGCGGTGAAGGCGTTCACCAAGATGTTCTTTTGGTACGAAGCATCGAACTGTACTTCGCCGCCGACCGTCGGCACGCCCATACAATTGCCGTAGCCGCCGATCCCGCTGACCACGCCGCTGACCAAAAAACGCATTCGCGGATCGTCGAGCGTCCCGAAGCGCAGGCTGTTCAAGTTGGCGATCGGCCGCGCACCCATGGTGAAGACGTCGCGCATGATGCCGCCGACGCCGGTCGCTGCACCTTGGTAGGGCTCGATGAACGACGGGTGATTGTGCGACTCCATCTTGAACGCCACGGCGAGCCCACCGCCGACGTCGATGACGCCTGCGTTTTCGCCGGGTCCCTGGAGCACCCACGGGGCTGTGGTGGGGAGCTTCTTGAGATGGATGCGCGAAGATTTGTAGGAGCAGTGTTCGCTCCACATCACCGAGAGGATGCCGAGCTCGACGATCGTCGGCGTGCGGTTCAGCTTCGATTCGATGCGGCGATATTCGTCTTCGGAGAGCCCGTGCGACCGCGCCACCGAGAGATCGACCTTCTCGCTGATCATCGAGCCTCCGCGGCGTTTTTGAGCGCTTGGAAGATCTGGAGGCCGTCCGTCGAACCGAGGATCGCCTCCGAAGCGCGCTCCGGATGCGGCATCATTCCGAGCACGTTCTTCTTCTCGTTGAAGATGCCGGCGATGTCTTTGATCGAGCCGTTCGGATTGTCCTGGTACGTGAAAGCCACGCGATCTTCGCCGAAGAGGCGCGCGAGCGTGTCTTCACTCGCGTGATAACGGCCTTCGTGATGCGCGACCGGAATGCGCAGCGTTTGGCCTTTTTTCAGCGTCGAAGTGAACGCGGTCGATGTGCTCTGCGTTTCGATCGTCACTTCGCGGCAGACGAACTTTCGCGACGCGTTCTGCAACATTGCGCCCGGCAACATCCCCGACTCGACCAAGATCTGCATCCCGTTACAGATCCCGAAGACGAAGCCGCCGCGATCCGCGTGCGCCTTCACCGCCTGCATAATCGGCGAAAAACGCGCGAGCGCACCGGAGCGGAGCGCGTCGCCGTAGCTGAAGCCGCCCGGCAAGATCACCACATCGGTGCGATCGGGGAGCGCGGAGTCTTTGTGCCAAACGGAAGCTGCGTTCACGCGAAGAACGTTCTTCACGACGTGGACGGCGTCGGCGTCGCAGTTGGAGCCCGGAAAGGTGACGACTGCGATCTTCACGTTGCGACTAGAGAACTTCGACCGAGAAATCTTCGATCACCATGTTCGCGAGCAGCTGCTTGCCCATGGCTTCGAGGCGCTTTTTGGCCTCTTCTTTCGGCATATCTTCGAGCTCGACCTCGATGACCTTGCCGATGCGCGCGTCTTTCACCTCGGAGAATCCGAGCTGATTCAGGCCCGAGCGGACCGCTTGGCCGGCGGGATCGAGGACCCCGCGGCGCAGCGTCACGAGGACTCGCGCGTGCATGTGCTGGCTCGGGTATCAATTGCTGCCATACTGGTCAAGCGTTCAATGCGGCGAGAAGCCGTGAAACCGCTCGCCTCAAGCCTCGGCGCGGGCAGGTGCCTTCTTGGCTTTCTTTGCGGGTGCGGCCTTTTTCTTCGCGGGCGCCTTCTTCTTTGCAGGTGCAGCCTTCTTCGCCTCGGCCGCTTTCTTTTCCTTCGCAGGCTTTGCAGCTTTCGCCGGCTTCTTCGCGCCCTTCGCAGCTTTCGCCGCCTTCTCTTTCTTCGGGGCCGCCCCGTCTGCGCCCTCCGCGCCTTCGGCATCTTTCTTCTTGTCGCCACCGCGCGGCGGGAACTCGAAGCCGTGACGCCCCGTCTCTTTCAACGCGAGCGTCGCCGAGAACGGACGGCCGCGCTGCGAGATGAAGTCGGTCAGCTGCTCCGTCTTGCCTTCGGCCATGTAGCGGATCGCTTCTTCGCGCGTGATCTCGCGTTTACACACCGTGCGAGGCATGAGGAACGGGCAGTACTCCATGCCCTCGGGGATCTCTTTTTTCTTGAGCACGTACGGCGAAGTTTCGTCGCGGCCGATCGCCTTGAGCACCGCCGTGCCGCGCGTACACGCGAAGGTGGAGCGCGTCTCCATCACTTCGCCTTCTTTGCACGTCGGACATTTGCCGAGCGGAATCTCGCTGACCTCGTACTCGGGAATGGCGTTCGCTTGGCCTTCTTCGCCTTCGCTGTTCTCCGCGCGCTTCAGCTCCACTTCGCCGTTTTCCAGCGAAAGATAACCTTTGTAGACCCGGCCCTGGCGCGTGGTGAAGCCGTCGAGCAGACGCGACTTCTTCTCCGCGAGCAGCTCGCGCACGGTCGCACGATCGATGTAGCGGCCCGCTTTGTCTTTCCAGATGCGGAACGGACAATCTTCTTCGCCCTTCTCCGCCGCCTGTTTCACCAGCTCTTCGTCGCCCGCTTCCGCCTTCTTCGATTTGCGACGCGACTGCGCGATCACGTGCATCGGCTCTTTGCAGCGATAGAACCACGAACGTTCGAAGACCGGACGCGCACACAGCGGGCACGGTCCGAGCGGATCGTCGTCCGGGAACAGATCATCGAACTCGAAGCCACGCGTCAGATCGACGATCTCTTTCGTGTAGTCGTAGATCTCGCTCATGAACACGGACTGCGAACGTTTGCCGTGCTCCACTTCGCCCAGACGCGCTTCCAGCTCGCCCGTGAGCCGCGGCGACGCCAAACGATCGGCGTGCATGCGGCGCAGGATGTCGATCAGCCGCACGCCCTTCACCGTCGGACGCAAAAAACGTCCGGGGCGAACGATGTAGCCTTTGCTGATCAAATTTTCGATCGTATCGGCGCGCGTCGCTGGAGTGCCGATGCCCTTTTCCTTCATTGCCAGCGCGGCCTCTTCGTCTTCGAGGTCCTCGCCCGCGTTCTCCATCAACGTCAGGAGGCGCGCTTCCGTGATCCGGGCCGGCGGCTTCGTTTCTTCGGCTTGTTTCTCGTAACCCGCGACCTCGACACCGACGTCTTTCGCGTCATCTGATCCGGGGATCAGCGGCATCAACGTGGCTTTGGCGACCGGCGCTTCGGTGTCACCGTCGCCGAGCACTTCACGCCAACCCGCGTCCTGCAGGATCTTCGCGCGCGAGCGGAAGTGTTCCCCGTCGATCACCGTCGTGCGTTCGACGCGCGACCAGGTCGCCGGCGGATGAAACGCAGCCAAGAAACGTCGCGTGACGAGGTCGAAGAGACGTCCATCGTCACCTTCGAGCTTCTCCGGAATCACGCCCGTCGGAATGATTGCAAAGTGGTCCGTCACCTTCGAGTCGTCGAAGATGCGCTGCGTGTTCAAGAGACCATCACGCTTGAGCCGCGCCGAGGCCGCTGCAAAACGCGGATCACCGGCGAGCAGGCCGATCACGTCGTCGACCACCGTGGTGTAGTCGTTCGGCAGCGCGCGCGCATCGGTACGCGGATAGGTGAGGATCTTGTGTCCTTCGTAACAGCGCTGCGCAGCGTTCAAAGTCCGGCGCGCCGACCAACCAAAGCGACGATTCGCTTCACGTTGCAACGAGGTCAGATCGAACAGCGGCGGCGCAGTCTCTTTCGACGGCTTCCGCGTCTCCGAGGCGAGCGCATCTTTTCCCACGATGCGCGCGGCGATTTCTGTGGCGCGCGCCTCATCGAAGATGCGGTCGTCTTTCGAGCCTTCTTCTTCTTCGTTCTCGGGTGCGTCTTTGGCGAAAGACGGATCGTACCAGGTGCCGCTGTAGGTCTCCCCGTCATGCGCGAACGCGCCGACGATCCTCCAGTATGGGACCGGCACGTGCGCGAGGATCTCCATCTCGCGATCGACCAACATCGCGAGCGTCGGCGTCTGCACGCGGCCCGCGCTCCACGCTTGGTTTTCGCTCCGGCTCTTGAGACGTCGCGTCAAAGCGCGCGTCGCGTTCATGCCGATCAACCAGTCGCTGTAGTTTCGACAATGCGCCGCCGCAGAGAGCCCTTCGTAGTCTTCGCCCTTCCGCAGGTGTTTGAAGCCCTCGGTGATCGCGTTCTTGGTCATCGACTGGAGCCAGAGGCGCTCGATCGGCTTCGCGGACTCGAGATACTCCATGATCTCCCGGAAGATCAGCTCGCCTTCGCGCCCTGCGTCGCAGGCGTTGACCAAGATCGTCACGTCGGGACGTTTCACCAAGCTCTTGATCGTGCGCAGCCGATCGGTCGCGCCCGCTTTCGGCTTCAGAGGAAACGCTTCGGGGACGATCGGTAAGGTGTCGAGCGTCCACCGTTTGTATTTCGGATCGATGTCCTCCGGCTCGACCAGCTCGAGCAGGTGACCGACGGCGAAGGTCACGAGCATGTTGTCTCGTTCCCAGAATCCGTCTTGTTCTTCGAAACCGCCGAGCGTTGCGACAATATCGCGGGCGACGCTCGGCTTTTCGGTGATGACCAGGCGCTTCGTCATGAGAGCGCGAAGTGAAGCCACATCGGTGGCCAAGTAGCAACTAGGCTATCTTCGCACTTCGTGCCGCGATGAGACGGATGGATGAGCGCTTCGCGTCTTCACGCGGATGCGTACGCGCGATCATGCGCGCGGGCGATGAGGACGAAACACGAGCGGCGCAGAACGAACCGCGCGCGATGAAGAGAAGAGCTTAGCGGTATCGACCCACGATGATCTTGCGATCATCCGCGTCGACATCGCGCACCACGAGCTCGAGCTGTTGGCCGGCCTTGAGCTCGCTGTCCATCTCGCGCGCCGGCATCACACCTTCGATACCCGGCTCGAGCTCGACGTACGCTTCATGCGCGCCGACCTTCAAAACGCGGCCGTTGATCCGCGAGCCCGTGCGCAGATGATCCGGCATCGCACGCCAAGGATCGTCCGTGAGCTGCTTGATGCCGAGGGAGAACCGCTCGTTCTCGACGTCGATGTTGAGCACGACCGACTCCACATCGATCGTCTTCTCGTAGATGTCCGAGGGATGTTTCACACGTCCCGACCACGAGAGATCGGAGATGTGAACCAAACCGTCGATGCCCTCTTCGACACCGACGAAGATGCCAAAGTCGGTGATGTTGCGGATCGGCCCGCGGATGACGGTGCCGACGGGATACTTCTTGCCGAGCAAGGTCCACGGATTCGGCTCGAGCTGCTTCATGCCGAGCGAGATCCGCTTCTGCGAGATGTCGATATCGAGCACGATCGCGTTCACTTCGTCGCCGATCGAAACCAGCTTCGAGGGATGTTTCACGCGTTTCGTCCAAGACATCTCGGTGACGTGCACCAAGCCTTCGACGCCCGGCTCGATCTCGATGAACGCACCGTAGTCCGTCAGCGAAACGACGGTACCCTTCAGCTTGGTACCGACCGGATATTTCTTGTCGGCTTCCATCCAAGGATCGTCTTGGATCTGCTTCAAACCGAGCGAAACACGCTCGGTCGCCGCATCGAACTTGAGGACTTTGACGCGAACTTCGTCGCCGACATGGAACATGTCCGAGGGATGATTCAAGCGTCCCCAGCTCATGTCGGTGATGTGCAGGAGGCCGTCGATCCCGCCGAGGTCGACGAACGCGCCATACTCGGTGATGTTTTTGATGACGCCGTCGAGGATCGCACCTTCGGTCAGCTTCGCGAGCGTGGTGCGCTTTTGTTCTTCGCGCTCCTTCTCGAGGAGCAAGCGGCGTGAGAGGACGATGTTGTTGCGGCGCTTGTTGAACTTGATGACCTTGAACTTGAAGCGCTCGCCGATCAGCTTATCGAGGTTTCGGATCGGACGCAGATCGACCTGCGAGCCCGGCAAGAATGCCTTGACGCCGATGTCGACGGAGAGGCCGCCTTTGACGCGTGCGACGATGATCCCCTCGACGGTCGAATCTTCTTTATGAGCTTTTTCGATATCGTCCCAGACGCGCAGGCGATCCGCTTTCTCTTTGCTGAGAATGCAGAGGCCGGAGTCGGTCTCTTTGCGCTCGATGAGGACCATGATCTGGTCGCCAATTTTGAGCTGCGGTTTGCCGTCGATGACCGGAAATTCCGAGAGGCTGACGATACCCTCGGCTTTGAAGCCGATGTCGACGACCGCGTGGTCTCTCTGAATGGCAACGATGTGGCCGTGGACGATTTCGCCTTCGCGGATTTCTTCTTGCTTGAAGCTCTGTTCAAGCATGTCGCTGAAGGACAGCTCTTCTCGATTTTGAGTGTTAGTGGACATCCGATCCTTTTTCCCGGGCCCGAGGCTGATTCCTCCGAGTCACGTTCGGGGAGACCGGGCTGACCTTTTAAACCTGGTCGAGGTTGTATTTGAGTGCGCGCGGGTCTCGCGGCGTGCTTGCTCCTACGGGTGCAGCGGTATGCGTGTCAACCACTCTTCTCGATGTTGTCCACGCGCGCGGTTGGGGCGTTATTGGAACGCTTCAAGATTTCGATCTGCGATCGATCGCTGCGGTTTGACACCTGATTTGGACGCGGCTAGATTCCATCCGCTTTTCCGGAGGGGGTTATGCACTCTGCATCGCTTTTCTCCGGGCGAAACTCATAATTACACAGGAACCCCGTCGGCGCGGATCACGAAGCCGCGGGCAGGAACAAAGAAGAGAGCATGGCAGAACTAGGGCACATCATTGAAGAAGGCGGCCTCTTCATGCAGCTCAACATTTT
>WUUC01072070.1_pt1 | contig 27959 bp, 25 predicted proteins | sample 6278441 | NCBI WGS metagenome assembly WUUC01 (sample SAMN13675441, study PRJNA597444) | soil metagenome | isolation source: soil | place: USA: Washington | collected 2017-10 | reverse complement strand
TGGTCGCCGCCGCCGTGAAGCTATGCTGGCCATTCGACAGCGCGGCGGTCGTGTAATTCCAGGCGCCGCTCGCGTCGGCTGTCGTCGTCCCGATCTTAGTCGCGCCGTCGAACACGTTGACGCTGCTGTTCGCGGCCGCCGTGCCTGTCAGCGTCAGCGTGTTGTCGTTTGTGATCTTGTCCCCGACAATGCCGCTGTCGGACGAAAACCTGTTGATGGTTGTCAATTAAAGCTCCGTAGTCGCGTGTTGTTAGCAAAGCAGTCGCCCGTGTGTGCTCAAGCGATATGCACCGCCAGCGCTCGCACTCAGCTCTCTTTGCTTGAACCCCCAAGTCCCCTTCGCGATCAGCTTTCGATTGGTCTCCGGTCTGGTCTTTTTTAAGACGATTCTTTGATTTCTTCTAAAACCGACTTGCGCTGCACAGGAAAGGAAATTTCGGTGCCAAATCGCGGTACAACACCGGCCTTTCAATTCCCCAATTGTATTCTTGTACTTTCGGCGAGACAGCGTTGCGACCGATAATGCCCACTCTACAGATAGTTCATCCACATGTTTCGTCGGCGGATTAATCGCGGAGATCCCGGCCAATCGCAAAATCCTCGGCCCGTCATAAAATGAATGCCTGACCAAGCAATCGATCTTTGCGCAGCAGACGCTGACACTTACCAGCTCTTGAAATCGTCCCGGCCGGTTTGAAAAACCCTTCCCGCCCGCGTGCTTTTGTCTTCGCATCTTGATTTTGACACTGAGGCCCTGCGTAAAGAAAAACTTCTTGGAGACGAGGGGCGCCGCGGTCGACTTCGGGGCGGCGCAGGATGCGGATAACAAGTGCGCGGCGGCAGCCCGACGATCCAGTACCTCTATTCAGAGCAATATCATGGCCGTACAGGATGTCCGGTCTCATGCCAGACGTTGCCGGACCACAGAAAACCCGGTGCATTCCGGTTAAATCCGGTGTGCGTCCCAAACATCCCGCATCGCGGGAAATAACGTCTTGAAAAGCGGTTGTTGGTGACTTGGACGTTTGCGGGGGCCGAGCCTTGTTGCGAAGGACCATACAAGGTGTAGCTCCCTCCCGCGAAGAAGTTGCTGTCGATAATCAGGTCGTGCATGCCTTCGGACAATGCGACGGCGGAGCTGCCAGCGCCGTAGCTGGCGGGGGTATAGTCACCGCCCACCGTGATGGCGATAATCGTATTATGAATCACCCGTAGTCCACCTGCGCCCGACCATCCATAGGTTTGCAAGCCATCCGTATGGTCGTCGGCTGCGATCCAGCGGGCAAAGCTGTGAATGTAGTTGTCGTGGATGTAGTTGCTGCCACCTGTGACGGCGTTTTCCACGCCATAGATTTCGGTGAAGGAAACTTCAGCCGCATTGCTGACGCCATCGAGAACGTGAGTAGCCTGGCGATCGGTCTTGGATGGAATTCCATAGACTCTGCAGTTCTTTACCCTCAAGCCTGAACCTGCGACTTGACGGATGCCCCATAGTTGGCCCGAAGCATTGACCTCGCAATTCTGAATGGTCACGTCATTGGCATAGACAAGTATCGAGCCGGTCACGCGGAGACCGTTGATGACGGTGCCGTCTTGCCGAACCTCATAGATGCCTTTGAAGTCCTGAAGGACCGTTCCCGCGATCGGTCCGGTGTTGGCCGAATTCGGAAATCCGTCCGGCAGCGTGTAAGATCGAGCGTGATCAGATGAGGTCGCGCGCACAGCCGAGGAAGCATCGGACTGTGGGAGAAGATCATTGGCCCTGCATCCCTGACCAAAGCCCGGGACCGACAACAACGAAGAGACGAACAGACAGGTCTTGAGCAGCTTGGGCCAAATCCTCGGGCCGCGCCTTCGGATCAGTTTCGTCGAGCGCGACCCCGCCCCGTTTTGCCTGCTGGCAGCCATGGTGCCGCTCGAATATCGCTGTCCCACATGCAATAGATTAAATACCGCTCGCCGCAAACAGAATTTATAATTGTAAATTTAATACTCGGCCGTATTATTCAGTCATCCTGAGCGGGGATAAACAGGCGTTGTGTGGCATTGCAGGATGGATAGGACCGCCGGCGGATCCCGAACGCCTGCGAAGCATGATGGACGCGGTTCGGCATCGCGGTCCGGATGGCGAGGGGCAGGTGACTCTGCCTCTTTCCCAAGGAGCGGTGGCGGCGCTGGGCCACCGGCGCCTTTCGATCATTGACCTTGCGGGCGGCGGCCAGCCCATGAGCAGCCACGACGGACGCTTCACCGTCGTGTTCAACGGCGAAATATACAACTACATCGAGATCCGCAAAGAGCTTTTGGCGCGCGGCACGAGATTTGCGACCTGCTCGGACACCGAGGTTATTCTCGAGGCCTGGCGCGCCTGGGGCGCGGAGTGTCTGCGACGGTTCAGGGGCATGTTCGCCTTTGCGCTGTATGATGAAGTTGCGCGTACCGTCGTGCTGGCCAGGGATCAGTTCGGCAAGAAACCGCTCTTCATCGCCGAGCGGCAGACGGCCTCGGGTCCGGTGCTGGTGTTCGGTTCCGAAATCGCAGCGCTGCTCGCTCACCCGGAAATCCATGCCGAACTCGACGTCGACACTTTGTACCATTATCTCTGCTGGCGTTACGCTCCGGGGCCTTTCACCTTTTTCCGTGGCATTCACAAGCTTCAGCCGGGCACCTATCTGACGTGGCAGGCCGGACTGGTGACCACGCAGCGCTACTGGACCGCGCCGGAGGAGACCGCGGGGCTCCGGACGCCGCCCGCCGAGCCGATCGCGGCCTTTCTCGACGTCTTCGATGAGGCGGTGAGGCTACGCCTAAGAGCCGACGTGCCGCTTGGGGCTTTCCTGTCCGGGGGCCTCGATTCCGCGGCGGTTGTCGCTACGCTGGCCCACCTCGGCGTCCGGCAGGTCCGAACCTTTTCCATCGGTTTCCGGAATGATCCGGCGTCGGAGTTGCCTGCCGCCGCCGAGACTGCCCGCGAGATCGGCACAACACATACGTCCGTGGAAGTCGTTCCGAACGATTTAACCACGTTGCTGCCGATGCTCAGTCGCCATCGTGGCGCCCCGATCGCAGAACCCGCAGATATGCCGATCCATATGCTGTCTTCGGAGGCCGCAAAGCACGTGAAGGTCATCTTGTCGGGCGAAGGGTCTGACGAGATGTTCGCTGGCTATCCGAAGCATATCGTCGAGAGGCATCTTGGTCGCTTTGCCGAACCGGGACTCCTGTCCGTCGCGGGGCATGCTTTGCTGGCGGCGACATCGGTGGCGCCCGCGGCGGCCCGGAGGCTGAGGATCGCCTCCAGAGCAATGATCGCGCGCAAATTCGATGAGCGAATGATCTCGTGGTTTGGGGCGATTACTCCGGCCGAGCGCCAGAGGGTTTGGACCGGACCTCCAGTCATTCGACAGCCCGACCCTCGCCCATTTTGCGCCGCGCCCGGAAGCACACCCCTTCGGCGTGTGCTTCACTTCGACCAGACGTCCTGGCTGCCTGACAACCTGCTCGAGCGGATGGACATGATGACGATGGCTGCCTCGATCGAGGCGCGCGCGCCGTTCATGGATGTTCGCCTCGCCGAGTTCGCCAGCACCTTGCCCGACACCTGCCGGATCAAGGGGAAGATCACCAAACGGATCGTGCGCGAAGCACTGGGCCCGCGGCTGCCGCGATCAGTTTTGACTCGACCCAAGAACGGCTTTCGAATGCCTGTGACGCAATGGTTTCGGGGCCCTTTGCGCGATCCGGCAAGGGAGCTCCTGCTCGCGTCGGACAGCATCAGCGGCGCCTACCTCGATCGCGCGATCATTGGGCGCTTTCTGAATGAGCACGCAACAGGCCAGCAGGATCACGACAAGACGCTTTGGGCGCTGTTCGCGCTGGAGACGTTTCTGCGTGAGTTCTTCTGATGGGAGCATTCGGCAATGCTGATCTCAGTGATCATTCCGCACCTCAACCAGGAAGACTATCTTAGGATCGGGCTGGAAGCCCTGCACGCCCAGCGCGGCGTCTCAAGTAACGTCGAGATCATCGTCGTCGACAACGGTTCGGCAAGACTGCCCGAGACGGTCTGCTCAGTCTGGCCAGACGTCCTGCTGGTCTCTGAGACGATTCCGGGCCCTGGACCGGCGCGCAACCGCGGCGTTCGCGAGGCGCGAGGCGACGTACTGGCGTTCATCGACGCGGATTGCCGGGCCGATCCCGGCTGGCTGGCGGCGATCGAGACCGCCTTTGCCGACGGGCAGGCGCGGATAATCGGCGGCGATGTGCGTGTCGGATACGCGCATCCGACACGGCCCACATTTCTGGAGCCCTACGAAAGCATCTACTCGTATCGCAACAACAAACACATTGCGGAAGGGTATTCCGGGACCGGAAATCTTTCGACATTGCGGTCCGTCATCGCCAAAGTTGGACCATTTGCCGGTATTGAAGTTGCGGAGGATCGCGATTGGGGACTGCGCGCTGGCGCCGCAGGCTACGAGATACGGTATGTGCCGGAAATGATCGTGTTTCATCCGGCCCGCAAGACCTTTGCGGAACTGACGTGGAAATGGAACAGGCACATCGCTCATGACTACGAACGCATCCGGTCCCGACGCTTTGGGACGGTGCGCTGGCTCGCGCGGGCAGTCCTGATCGCTGGATCTCCACTGTTCGAGTTGAAGACGGTGCTCTTCTCGCCTCGGATTTCGGGCCCGCGCGAGCGCATCCTCGCGTTTATCTGCCTGATTGCGGTCAGGTTTTATCGCAGCGGCCGCATGATAGCAGTGCTGCTCCAGGGCGATGCCCAAAAGCTCTCGGGAGCATGGAATCGAGTGTGAAGCCGGGAGAACCTCAGACGCTCTCCACCGGCATCAGTTGATCAGCCGCTACTTGAAAATTGTCTCGTAAGCCGCAATCAGCTTCGGCTCCTCATGCTCCCACGACAGTTCGTCGCGTACTCGCTTGCGCCCGAACATGCCCATCTCTCGACGACGATCGGGATCATCGATGAGCTCAAGGATCTTGTCACCGAAATCGGCTGTATCGGTGTTGCGCGCGTACAGAGAGGCCGCTTGTGCGGACACACGCCCTTCGGCCAGATCAAACTGCACGATTGGTTTGCCCAGCGCCATGTATTCCATGATCTTGTTCATGGTAGACATGTCGTTCATTGCATTCGGGCGATCCGGGTTGACGCAGACGTCGGCCGTCGAAAGCACCTCGAACAATGTGGTGTCGTCCACTCTGCCGGTGAAAGTCACAAACTCCGAAAGCCGCATCTGCGCGCACGCCTGCTTCAGCGTCTCAAGGCGTGGTCCTGCTCCCACGATGACGAATTGAATGTCTGTTCGGTGGCATCTGGACGTGATGTGCAGGATCGCCTCAAGCAGCAGAATGATGCCTTCCTGTTCCCCGATGACGCCGACATAGGCGGCGAGATGCGCCCTGCCATTGCGCCACTTGTTATCAGCAGGCGCCTCACGCACGCGCGCTAGATTCGGCCCCGACCGAACGACGAACACGCGATCAGGTTTCATCCTGCCGCGCTGCACAGCGATGCTTGCGTAAGACTGGTTGGTCGCGATGGAGACGTCAGCCACGCTGAAAGTCATTCGTTCGAGAAAGACAAGCGTCTTCCACAAAAGGCCGCGATGTCCAAATTTTGCCTCGAACAGCTCGGGATTCAGATCATGATGATCGAACACGAACTTCTTGCTAAACAGGTACTTGTAGAAGGCTCCGACGAGGAAAATGAGGTCTGGCGGATTACAGGCGTGAATCACGTCGAAGCCGCGCCCCCAAAACACCTTGAGCGAATAGGCAAACTCCCACCACAGCGCGCTGCCATATTCGACCAGGTAGGCCAGCTTTCCCTTCGCCTCTATCGGGAGCGGATGACGGTGGATTTCGATTCCGTCGATCACTTCGAACGGAGTTTCTCCGAACGGACCACGCGGACAGATCACCGACACTTCGTAGCCGGCTCTGTGCAGTGATTGCGCCTCCGCCCAGACCCGTCGATCGAACGGAACGGGGAGGTTCTCGACGATAATCAGAACTCTTCGCCGGCGGATGCTGCGCGTGGCTTCAACAGCCGATGCCATCGTCATGAAACGCCCCCGGCGATTTACCAACAGATGCCGCGATAATTGCCTCCGGTTTGCTGTTCCGGCTCGATGCGTACAAGATCGATAATTATCTTGTCATGACCGTTCAAAAGCAAAGAGTTCTTCAGAAATTCCTTGCGGTTTCCGACGACAAGAATATCTGCAAAGTCCATCAGGTCGCTCATTTTCTCTCGAAGCAGACAGGCGATGTGCGGCAGGCGACTGGTCAGGTGATTCCTGTTGACGCCAGTGAGTCGCGACAGGCGAATGTTCGAGTCATAGATCGCCAGCTCATAGCCGCGACCAATCAATCTTTCGGCAATCTCAAGCATGGGGCTGTAGCGGAGATCGTCCGTGTCGGGTTTGAAGCTCAACCCGACCAACCCAATGCGCCGCTTTCCGGTCGCTGCGACAAGCCGAAAAGCACTTCGAATCTGGTTTTCGTTCGCCTGCAGCACAGCGTCCAGCAGGGGCGTATCGATGTCGACATTCCGTCCCGCATAGCGCAAGGCGCTCACGTCCTTTGGCAGACACGACCCGCCGAATGCAAATCCTGGTTTCAGGTACGCTGGAGAGATGTTCAACTTCCTGTCGCTGACCAGGACATTCATCACCTCGTGGCTGTCGACGCCCATCGCTTTGCAGAGCAATCCCATTTCATTTGCGAAGCTAATTTTCGTCGCATGCCAGGCGTTGTTTGCATACTTCACTGCCTCGGCGCCGCGGATCGACATGACCTGGGGCTTTGCCAAAAATCTTGCGTGGATTTCCATGAGCCGCCGAAGGGTCCGGGGATCCTCGTCGACACCGAATACAATCGTTCCCGGATCATCATAGTCGGCTATAGCCGTTCCTTCGCGCAAGAATTCGGGAAGATAAGCGATCCCGAAGTCTTGGCCGGCCAGCTTGCCCGAGGAGCGCTCCAGGATAGGTATGATTACTTTTTCCATCGTGCCCGGCAGCATCGTCGAGCGCATCACAACAGAATGAAAGTTCGTGCTTTTACGGATGCTTTCTCCGATCTCTTGCGCCACCCGGCTCACGAACGATGTTTCCAGTGATCCGTTCTCCTGCGACGGCGTTCCGACACAGACCAATGAAATATCCGTCGATGAAACGGCAGCTAGAGAATCGGTCGTTGCCTTCAATCGGCCGGCACGGACGACAGCGCGGATGCTTTCAGTCAGCTTGGGTTCGACGACTGGCGACAGGCCGCTGTTGAGAATATCGACCTTGTCTTGATTCACGTCGACTGCCACCACGTCATGTCCGTCCCGCGCAAGGCAGGCCGCGGACACGGTGCCGACATAACCGATTCCAAAAACGCTGATCTTGAACTTGGTCGGGCTATCCAGGCGGGTGGTTTGTTGATCCTTCGCCGACTTTGAGCGGTCCCGCGCCGTGCTGGACCGACTGTAGACCAGACTTTCCATTTCCAATCTTTCTGAAGCCATCAAATGGCGCCCAGCTGGAGCGGCCGTTTAAAAGTCGGCTCATTATTATTCAAATGACGGTTAATCTCAAGTATATTTAATGGGGTATTTAAAATGGTAGCGATCTCGGACTAATCTCTTGTTGCGACTGCGGGCGCGACCGCTGATTATTTAGTGCGGCCGCGCTTGCCTTTCCTAAAAGGTTATGTTTCTTTAAATGTCAGATTAAATGGATTGTTTCAATACGCGGCGTGGCTCGCCGCCGCAGGGGCCGTGCCCAAATGTATCACGCAAAGGCGATGCACGCCGTCACACATGAACGCTCCACGGCCGCCGACGTTGGATCTCGGCACAAGATTTGTCGCCTATGTCGTGCGCAGCTCGCGACGACTTTCGTGGACCTGGGGATGTCTCCCCTGTGCCAAAGCTTCGTGCGCGGCGATCAGATCGACCGAATGGAAGCCTACTATCCATTGCACGTGCTGGTCTGCAGTGAGTGCTTCCTGGTGCAGCTGCAGGGGTATGTGGCGCCTGAGCAGATCTTTACGGAGTATGCTTACTTTTCGTCGTATTCGACCTCCTGGGTCGAGCACGCACGCCGATACTGCGAGATGGTCGTTGCCAGGTTTGGTCTTGGCCAGAATAGCCAGGTATTCGAGATCGCGAGCAACGACGGATATTTGCTTCAGCATTTCCTCCCGTTCCGCGTTCCCGTGCTGGGTATCGAGCCCGCCGCTAACGTTGCCGAAGCTGCCCGCCGCAAGAATGTTCCGACCCTTGTCCAGTTCTTCGGACTAGGCCTCGCCAGGCGCCTTGTCTCGGAGGGGCGATCGGCCGATCTCATCATCGGCAACAACGTGCTGGCGCAAGTCCCGGATCTGCACGATTTCACCGCGGGCATGGCGCACCTGCTGTCGCCGCAAGGGGTAATCACACTTGAATTCCCTCATCTCGAGCGGCTGATCGATGAAGGCCAGTTCGACACGATCTATCACGAGCACTTCTCGTACTTTTCGCTCATCACGATTGATCGACTCGTCCGCAACCACGGGCTGAGAATATTCGATGTCGAACAGCTCGCGTCTCATGGCGGATCGCTGCGTGTGTATCTCTGTCACACGGACAGCGGGCATGTAACGTCGTCGCGTGTCTGCGCCCTCATGGCTCATGAACGCCAGATCGGGTTTGAAGATATCGGCAGCTATGCGCGCTTTGCCGTAAGCGTTCACAATACGAAGCGCCAGCTCCTGTCGTTTCTGATCGCAGCAAAGGAAAAGCGAGCGAAGATATGCGGGTACGGCGCGCCGGGTAAAGGGAACACATTGCTCAACTATTGCGGCATCGGCACGGATTTCATCGATTTCACAGTCGATCGCAATCCGTACAAGCAGGGACTGTACACGCCTGGAATGCATATTCCAATCTACCCCCTGTCCGCTATTGATGAGGCGCGGCCCGACTATCTGCTCATTCTTCCGTGGAATCTGAAGAAGGAAATCGCCGGGCAGATGCGCCACGTCAGCGAATGGGGCTGCAAGCTGATTGTGCCTATTCCCACCGTGGAAGTGATCGATCCGACAGGTGTTGCGCTATGAAAGTAGTTCTCTTCTGCGGAGGACTCGGCACACGTATTCGGGAATACTCAGAAAGCATTCCGAAGCCGATGGTGCCGATCGGCCCTGAGCCAATTCTTTGGCATGTCATGCAGTACTACAGCCAATATGGACATCGCGATTTCATCCTGTGCCTTGGCTACAAAGCGAACGTCGTGAAAGACTATTTCCTGAACTACAAATCAGCGGCCAGCAACGACTGCGTCATCTCTCAGTTCGGGAAAAAGGTCGAACTGTTGGGCGAACGGGCTCCAGATTGGCGCGTTTCACTGGTCAATACGGGAATCTGGCGCAACGTCGGTCAGCGCCTGCGTGCGGTCCGTCACCTTGTACAGAACGAAGAGATATTTCTCGCCAATTACACCGACGGCCTGACCGACGCACCGCTCCCGGATATGATTGATCGCTTCAAGAAGAGCGGCAAGATCGGTTGCTTTATCGCCGTCCATCCGCCGGTTACGTTCCACCTTGTCGAAGTGGACGAGAATAGCGTCGTGAACCGGTTGCGCATGAGTCAAGAGGCCGAGATCTGGATCAACGGGGGGTACTTCATTTTTCGCAGCGAGATATTCGACTATATCGGCGAGGAAGACGATCTGGTCGATCGACCGTTCAAGCGCCTCATCGAGCGAGGGGAGCTCATGGCCTACAAGTATGAAGGATTCTGGCGAGCCATGGACACGCTCAGAGACCGACAGGTGCTTGAGGAGATGACCGAACGCGGCGATACGCCATGGCAACCGAATAGCCGTCACGTTGCGGCTGCGGTGAACTCGTGAAGCCGTTTCGGATCGCCGAACGCGGCGATCGGTTATCTGTGTTATGCTTGGGAGCGCACTCCGACGACATCGAGATAGGTGCGGGAGCGACCCTTCTCAGCTGGCTCGAGCAAGGCATCCGCCTGGACGTTTGCTGGTGCGTGCTCAGCGGCGCCGCCGGCCATCGCGAACAGGAAGCAAGAGCGTCCGCGAACGAGTTTCTTCCGCCCGCTGCGAACCGTGAGATCGAGGTGTTGACATTTCGCGACGGTTTCTTCCCTGAGCAGGGTGAGCAGATCAAGGTCTGGTTCGAAGCCTTGAAGAACCGCATCGATCCGGATGTCATCTTCACCCATCGGAGAGACGACGCTCATCAGGACCATCGCCAGGTTTCTCGCCTCGCCTGGAATACATTTCGGGATCATCTCATTCTCGAGTACGAGATACCAAAGTGGGATGGCGATATGTCGCGTCCTAATCTGTACGTGCCGGTTTCGGCAGCTGCGATCCGGCGTAAGGTCGAGCTGCTCGTGAGCCACTTTGGCAGTCAACGGTCGAAACAGTGGTTCGATCCGGAAATTTTTCTTGGCCTGGCGCGGCTGCGAGGAATGGAATGCCGGGCGCAAGAGCGCTATGCGGAAGCATTTGTCGCGCGCAAACTCTCGCTGGGCTGATCGGTTGACACTCGCGCATGACGAGAAGGCATCAAGCCCGATCTGATCGACCACAACAATTCAGATGCGGCCATGCAAAATGTACTGGTGACCGGCGCGCGAGGTTTTATTGGATCGCAGCTGTGTAAGAGGCTCGTTAGCTCCGGGGTCGATTTGCATGCAGTTTCGCGTCAGCCGCCGGCCGACGTGGTGGCTTGGTGGCAATCGATCGGCGGAAATATGAGCGATGCCTCACGCGCGGTGAGGATCCGCTGGTGGAACGTCGATCTGGCTGAGCTGCAAGCAACCCGAGAGCTGATCCGGGCCGTTCTGCCTGACAGGACGTTTCACCTCGCGAGTCTGGTGACGGGTGCTCGCAGCCTCGAAATGGTACTGCCCATCCTGCAGAACAACTTCGTCACAGCGTTCAACCTTCTGTTGGCGGCCGCAGAGAACGGGGCCGGCCGGATAGTGCTCGCGGGCTCGAATGAAGAGCCGGATGACCAAGATCCAGTGCCGTGCTCGCCCTATGCTGCTGCAAAAGCAGCAGCATCGGGCTATGCGCGGCTATTTGCGGCGCTTTACGGGACGGAAGCGGTCACGACGAAGATCTCCATGGTTTACGGTCCGGGTCAGACCGACCCAACGAAGCTTGTTCCGTATGTCACCACCGCCTTTTTGCGCGACGAGAGACCCAGGCTGAGCAGTGGCATCCGGCTGATCGACTGGATCTACGTCGACGATGTGGTCGACGGCCTTATTGCATGCGCCAACGCATCGGGTGCCGGAGGACGCACGGTAGATCTGGGATCGGGCGAGTTGCGCTCGATCCAGGAGATTGTAGGGCAACTGAGAGAACTGATACCCGGTGCGCCTGAACCACTTTTCGGGGCGGTTCCCGAGCGACCGCTTGAACGAGTAACGAAGGCCGACGTCGCCACTTCTTACAAATCGATCGGCTGGACCCCGTCGACAACTCTGCAGGCGGGCCTGCGCCGCACGGTAGATTGGTATAGATGCAGGCCCGTTTCGTGATCGGGCGACCGAGCAGGCGCACGAGATGAGCGAGGACTAAATCATGATTTCGCGGCTGACGCGGGTAATTGCCTGGGCAAGCCTACTTGTTCTCGCGGTCGCATCATGGACCCCCAAGTCGCTGATGGTGCGGTCAGGCTATAGCGGAGTGGCAGAGCACGCACTTGCTTACGCCATAGCAGCCGCTGCTTTTGCTTTGGCTTACCCGGCATGGCCGAAGTGGCGAATAGCTCTTGGACTTTGCTTCTACGCCGCTCTGCTGGAGCTTGGTCAAAACCTGGTACCAGGCAGAGTATCGGCGCTAACAGACTGGACGACCAGCGCCGCTGGCGCTTGCATAGTGCTAATCCCGCTCTGGCTTCGAAGTGTGCGAGCATGAGAGTCCTGCAAGCATTCCGGCTCCAGACCAGGCATTATGGATCGCTCTTTAGACAACGGCGCCGGATCGCCGCACGGCTACTGGAGCCGTCTCGTTGATCTGCTGGACCGGATCTTAAAGAGAACCGGACCGCATAATGTGATTCGGTCCGTGGGCTCCGATCTCGTTCGCTCTGCCAAGCCTTGGCGCGGTATAATTTCCTCCGAAGAGTTAATCCCTCAAGTGGTAAGATTGCCGAAATCCGTCCTGCCGGAGTGCGACGAAATGCCTGCCGGACGGGTGCCTTACGCGTATTGACCGGCTGCCGTCATTTAATTAATTTTAATCGATAAAATGAATTTCGGGAGGGGAAAATGTTTGCGGAGCCCCGGGAAGCTTTTCCGTTTCTCCCGCCTGATCCAACTGTGCGGGCCAGCTTCCCCAGAGTATTTCTGATCGAGGCGCCGCTTGAAGACCGCTGGGTCAAGATCCTTTTCGACAAGACGGTCTGCTTGCTGGCTCTCGCCGTTACGCTACCAATCTTTCTCGTGATCATCGTATGTCATCTCGTGATGACGATTTTTTTTCCCGATCAGCGAGGAAAGCTGATCGTAAGCTATAACGCGGTGAGCAAAGGGCAGGTTTTTCCAAAATACAAATTCCGCGTTATCAAGGATGCATACATCGATAGGGCCGGCGCTGCTCGTGGGGACTGGCAGGCGTATTCAGCAGAGTGGAACCCGGACAGCCGCACATATCTCGGTGTCGTTCTTAAGCGTCTGTACCTCGACGAGCTTCCACAATTGTTCAACGTCCTTTTGGGGCACATGAGCCTGGTCGGACCGCGTCCGCTGTGTGTGGCTCATTACCAACGCGATCTGGCGCAGGGAAACAGATTCAGGAGCCTCATTCGAGGTGGTCTTCTCGGACCCTCTCAGGCGTTGAAAGGCTCGCAAGCATACGGCACTCCAACGGCTGAATACGAGTACATTGACAACTACATCAGATTGTCCGGAATCGCGCTGCTTTGGTATGACCTGAAACTCATTTGGCGGGGCATTTGCACTGTCGCCCGCGCGAAGGGATTGTGAGGCCGTGTCCGGTGCGCACATTCTCACGTTCGATATCGAAGATTGGTTTCATCTACTTGAAAACGACTCCACGAAGACTGAGGAGCAATGGAAGACGTTTGCGCCACGCATTCATGAAAACACGGACCGCATCTTGCAGTTGTTGTCCGATACTGGCGTTCGAGCCACTTTCTTTTGCCTGGGCTGGATAGCCAAGACGCATCCGGAAGTCGTCAAGAGGATACATTCCTCGGGTCATGAAATTGGCTCTCATTCCTACGCTCATCAATTGGTGTCGCAGCAGAGCCCGTTAGAATTTCAACGTGATCTGCAACGATCGATCGGCCTGCTGGAAGACCTGACCGGGACGAAAGTTCGAGCCTATCGGGCGCCCGGATTCTCCATTACGGCGCGGAACGCGTGGGCGTTCGGTGCGCTCGTTGATGCGGGTATAGAAATTGACTCGTCCGTCTTCTTGTCAAGTCGCGCGCACGGCGGATTCGCAAGCTTCGGGTCGGCCGAGCCATGTCTCATAGAAAGTCATGGCGGCGTGCTCAAGGAGTTTCCGGTTACGACGAGCAAACTTGGGGCGTGGCAGGTTGGTTACTCAGGCGGCGGCTATTTTCGGATCATGCCGTACTTTGAACTGCGGAGGATGTTCAGGAGGGCAAACTATTCGATGAGCTATTTTCATCCGCGTGATTTTGATCCCAGTCAGCCGCGAGTCCCGGGGCTGCCTTGGCACCGCACGTTCAAGTCATATGTCGGGCTTCGCACCTCCTTCGGCAAGCTGCAAGCATTGGTGCGTGAATTTCAATTCACCGACGTTTCAACAGCTGATTCAGGCATAGACTGGTCGACCCGTCCTGTACTCAGGTTGCAGGGGGCTTGAGTGCCCATTTGAGGTGTTGACCAAGACTCGATGCGAAAGCCTTGGTCCACGGCGGGACGGCCTTCCGTGGCGTTTAGTCTAGCCTCCGAACATTCGATGCCGTGTGTCTGAGAGCCGCGAACGGGCGGTGCTGATCTGCTCCTTGACCCAGAAACGCCGAGCCGCCCATCTGCAACGGCGCAACTGCGCCTCGGAGAGATCTGCTAGAATCGCGAGGGCATACAACTCGCGATACAGGCGACGCGGAGAGGTTTTCAGTTGCTCGGCGCGGGGGGGATCGAGGCGACGCCTGAACGCTTCTCGATCGACACCACGTGCGTAGTCCTTTGTGCGGTTCGCAAGCCGCTCGCTCACATGAATGATCGGGCCAAGCAGCGACAGTTCGGTGCAGATCAGCCAGTCGGTCCGCTCCGAGACATGGGGAAAACCGGTGCGCATCAGACACTCCCGCCGATATGTGCCGTAGATCGGATCGTATTTTGCGTCTCCGGCGTGGAAGAACCACAACATGCGTTCGAACCGCCGCGCCGGATCCGGCGAATCGGGAAACTCGCCTCGATACTCTTCATATCTGCTCGATCCGTCGGGCGTATGGATCGTAAACCAGCTCGTTACGCCGATCGCGTCAGGGCGGCTCTCGAGGGCACCAACGCAAGAGGAAAGGCATCCCGGCTCTAGCCAATCGTCGTGGCTGATCCAGCGAAAAAATGTGCCCCGGGAGTGGTCGAGTACACGCCGCATGTTCTCGTGCGAACCGATGTTGACCTGATTGACGTTTAACCTAAGCCGGTGGTCGGCACGGGCGTATTCTTCCAGCATTTGGGTCGTTCCGTCATCCGAGGCGTTGTCGCAGACGACGAGCTCGAGATCGCCGAAATCCTGAGACAGGATCGACTCGATGCACCGTTCGACGAGGCGTCCTCCGTTTCGTACAGCGAGCCCAATCGAAAGCACTGGAGCGGTCTGGCTCACCGGAGCTCCCCTAGGTCATCATGTTGGCGCCATGACGAAGAGCTTTCGCCGTTTCGGCGATTCCAGTTCAGTAGCCTTCGGACCTGCATCCACTCGCCCCAGCTGCCGGACATGCTGCGATCGCGGCTCCGGGGAAAACACTAGCACTCACCCCGGCTGCCTATCAACATTCGCGGTGGCTTTGGCCGACCACGCCGCCGAACAGTCTTCAACCGCCAGTAGACAATTTGGCCTTTCCATTTACGATCTAGCGGATTTTCATGATTTCGGACGGGCAGGAATTCGACGATGTTGAGCCGTGTCTCATTTTACATCCAAAAATTCCGAAATCTTTTGGAGGCTTTTAACAGGCGCACGGCTCGGGCCGACATCGAACGCCTTTATGAGAGGGTACGGGCTTCCCGGCCGGACAGCCTGGTTCTCTATGGCTATTCGGTTTATTCGCAGGCCGATGAGGACGGTATTCTGCATGAGATTCTCGAGCGCATTGAATTACCGCACGGCAAGTTTCTGGAGATCGGCGTCGGCGACGGTCGCGAGAACAACACGGCGTATCTGCTCGCAAAGGGGTGGAGCGGCGGTTGGGTGGACGCAAACCGAGCTCAAGCCGAGAGAATCCGCAAAGGGCTCGCTCCCATTCTTGCCTCGGGCCAACTCAATTTTTCGGAGATGATGGTGACGCCGGGCAATGTCGGCGAGGTCGAGCGCACCACGGTGCGGTTCGCGTCCGTGGACGTATTCTCGCTCGACATCGATGGACAGGACTTGCACGTCGCCACGGAGCTATTCAAGCAGCCCGCTTTCAAGCCCAAGGTCGTTATCGTCGAGTACAATCCGGTTTTTCCCCCGCCGGTCGAGTTCGTGATGCCGGCGGGCGGCGGCAGCTGGACGGCCGGAGATTATTTCGGCGCGTCCTATGCCGCCTGGGTGAAGTTTTTCGAAAGCCGTGGCTACAAGCCGGTTGCCTGCTCCATGTCGGGCAGCAATATCTTCTTGGTACGGGAAGATCTGGTCCGAATGGTCGCGGTCGATGTGCCTCCGCCGCAGACGCTTTACCAGCAGGGCAAATACGATCTTATCGCCGGCTTCCGCACCGGCCACCCGCGCAGCTACGAAGCGCTTGTGGCGGTCGCTTCCGCGAACTTCCAATCCGCCGCGCGCAGAGGCCCCGCCTAGGCGGGATATTCAGCGCCGGAGATCAGAAAACCGGCAGTTTTCACGGACGATAAAGTAGCACTCCCAGTCTGCCTTCGGCTCAGCTAGTATTAAGCCAAGCTTTTCTTGGCACGGAGGTTTCGAATGCCTCTCATCAAAACCGCGATCATGAAGACGCCGTTCTACCCCGCAGCGCGTCTTGCATACCAGGCCGTCTTCCGCCCGGGCGCGCGAGTTCAAAAGGCCAGAATGGGCGCTTTCTACAGCCAGTTTTTTCAGACCGGCGACCTGGTGTTCGATGTGGGCGCAAACCAGGGCGAATACTCCGAAATATACGCCAGCGAGGGCGCAAAAGTGATTGCGGTGGAGCCCAATACCGCGTTCAGGAGCCGCCTTGAGGCACTCGCCCGCATCGGCGATATCCGACCGGTTTTCAAAGCCGTCGGCGACGCGCCGGGAAGGGCAGTCCTCAACGTGTGCAGCGATCCAGGCTACAGCACGCTGGTGAAACCGGGTGCCGATTGGGAGTGGATGGCGTCGCTAGATTCCAAAGGCGTGAGCTGGACCCAGTCGCTCGGGGTGCCGGTTACAACGCTTGACCACCTGGCGAAGGAGTTCGGGCAGCCTGAGTACGTCAAGATCGACGTCGAGGGATTCGAAATCAACGTGCTCAACGGGATGACTTTCAATCCACGATATCTCAGCTTCGAGTTCGGTGCACGCCGGAAGAAAGCAGCCCAGGAATGCCTCGAGCACCTCGCGGCGCGCGGCTACCGCTTCCGCCCGATCGTGGGACGCGAGTTTCGCTTCGCAACTCACGATTGGATGACCTTTGCGGCGGCTACGGACTGGCTCGCGGCATTCTCGGTAGAGCAGGCCGAATACGGAGACATGTTCGCTCACCGCGACTGATCCGACTCACGGCATTCCAACATTGAGGCTTCGGCCGCAACGGCAGCTAGCGTGCCGTCACATTCGCATATATCTCCGCTCGCGCGTTGACGAGGCGCTCACGTTCGGTCTCGCCGTAACACCAGCCGAGCGAACTCGAGTTGATCGTGGAAGTCGTCGGGCCAGGCAAACCTGAGAGCAATCACATAGACTGCGCCGCCGATCACGGAAGCCACCGCCGCGATGACCAGATCGCTCGTCAGACCTGCGAGCAAGGCCTCAGTAAGCAGCCACGCGATAGCAAGCGCGACCGAACAGGTCCCGGCCGGCGCCAAGGCCCGGAGACAGCTGCGCGCCGAAATCGGGACCAGTCGCTGGATGATCATGAAGCGAACCGGGTTCAGCACGCTGAGCATGATCAGGTACGACGCCGCCACTCCATTGATACCCCACTGGAGTCCGATCGGAAACACCACTAGCGCCACGACCATGGTGACAACCGACCAGCGAAACTCCCAATCGGCTCTTCCCACAGCGATTTTGAGCGGGCCCATGGTTCCACCCAATACGTACTGGATCGTCATCGCTGCGATGAACTGAAGGGGGACGACCGCGTCCGACCATGCCGCGCCAAAGACCAGCGGCACAGCGACGGGAGCCAGCAAAATGGTGAGCGTCATTGCCGGACAGACGATAATTGAAAGGCTCTTGGTCACTTTTAATACCGCGCGAGCCAGCCGCTCCCGATCGTCCTGCAGGCGCGCGAATGCCGGCAGAGCGAAGCGCGCCGTTTGGGCCAACACCGCCATCGTCAGCTGGAGCACGCGAAACGCCAGCGAGTAGAGAGCGAGCGGTGTTGGTCCAAGAAACCAGGCAATAAAAAACTTGTCGCTCTGGTCCGAAGCGTAGTTCACCAGGTCGGCTCCCATGACGCGAGAGCTCATCGACCACAGACGCCGGGCTGCGGCGGTTGACCACGAAAGGTCGGGGAGGCCACAGATGTACATTATCAGTAAAACGAAAGTTGCCTCATAGGACACCGTCTGGATCACCAGCGCCCAATAGTCTGCACCTGCAACTGCGGCTCCGACCCCCAGCGCACCGCTGATGAACGTGCTGGCTATTTCAGCCAAAGCGAGGCTGCGGAAGCGCATATGGCGTGTAAGGAGGGCGGTCGGCACGACGGTGATGGCCCTCAGCACCAACGCGAGCGAAAGAACGCGAAAGACCGGCGTGAGCTCCTCGGTCTTGAAGAAGGCAGAAAGCAGCGAAGCGCCGAGCACCATCGAGGCCGCGAGCACCAAACCCACTGCAAGGTTGAGCCAGAAGGCGGTGCCCACGTCGTCCTTGTCGAGTACGGGCCGTTGCACGATGCTGACCGCCAGACCGAAGTGTACGAACATCTGTCCAATGGCGAGGATAAGCGTAGCCTGGCCCACGATCCCGTAACTTTGTGGTCCGAGCAGGCGCATAAGAACGATCAGGAACAGGATCCGGGCGAACTGAGTGGCGATCGAAATCATGATCCCCCAGCGAACCCCGCTGGCCACCTTCGTCCGAAGGGCTGCGCCGGGATCCGAACCTGCGTCGTCGACGATCACATCGGGCCTATGCACTCGTATTGCCTTACGCTGAGACCGTCAGGGACGGGGTAACCCTCCCGGCGTCTCATTTCGAGTCCTTTTGACATCTGACTCTACTCCGTCGCAGGGAGGCCATAGGCGACCCTGAGGATCTGCCTATGGCGCCGAGACCAGGAGTTGGCGTCGATGAAGGCCAGGCGGTCAGCCTCGCTAAGCGGTCCCCGCCTTAGCGCCTCTTCCACCCCGTCGGCAAAGCTGTGCCCCTGCGGGACACGGACAATGCGCGGGTCAATGATGCGGACTGGCGGAAGATCCGAAGCCGCCACCGGACGACCTGCAGCCAGGTACTCATATAGTTTGAGGGGGCTCATGGCCGTGGTCAGCGGGTTGAACAGGTGAGGCAAGATGCAGACATCGGCTGCCCGAACTACACTCGTTATGTCCGCATGATCCACCGGCGGCTGAACCCAAACGTTCGGGTGCCGTCGCAGCGGGTCCAGCATTCCCGGATCGCGAATGCCTCCGACGAGCACGAGTGATCCATGGGAGAATCGCGCGGCGATTTCGCCCAGCGCATCGGTGTCGAGGCGCTCGGCGACCAATTCGCCAATGTAAAGAATTCTCGGTGCGGGAAGCTTAGTGAACCACGCCGGAGGCGGGCCCGTTTGCCGCCATTCCTCGGGTATGATTCCGTTGGGAACAACGGCACTCGCTCCGGTTGGCTGAATGCGGTCGAGGACGGCCTGCGACACGCCGACGACGGCGCGCCTTGACTTCCGGATTCGAGCGAATGCCTCATCGTACGCTGGCCACCATTGCCGGACCGAAAGTCCTGCGCGCCAATCGTCCCACGCATAGAAGGTGACGGGGCCGGCCCATCGCAGTGGCGAGAAGCCGGCCACGAACGGATTGGTGGTTATGACCGCAGGCCGATCAGCACCGAGCCTCGCTGCTGCGACCTCCAAGGCCCGATCGTAATCGGCATAGACACGTTCGAGCGCTGGCACAGACGTGGGATCACGGCGCCGGATCCGCCTCGGTTCAACCAGCGCTCGCCGTTTGTCAGCCGGGAAAGGCGGAGGCCGCTGGCCGAGCAGTCTCCTCGCCCACTGGATAGGTGTCGATCGGTACGGATTGGCGACGAGGAGTCGTCGCACCGAGGGTTCCGACATGAGGGTGACCATTAGACGCGGTCCCGTCATATACATCGCGTGGCTCGCCGCATCCTTCCAACTCTCCATGAAGAAAGTGAACACGACGTCGCGTGAGCCATTCGTGCTCGCAGATGGCATTGCAGCTGTTTCAAACACGCTGCGCCTCCAATTCAAATCTGCTCTTGGGTTTCACATCGAGGATCCAGACGCCGCTGCCCAACAGAAACAGAAACACGACATAAGCTGCGTCCCAGAAAGATACGGTCCACGAGACGAGGAAAAATGCCGTCATGGTCATCAGAAAGCCTGTTCGATACGCGGCCAGCTTGACGTCCAGTCCCTTCTTGAAACTCACCGTCAGGAAGATCGAAAAAAAGGCGAGCATCATGAGAAAGGCTGCCGGCAGGCCATAGGTGACTGCCTGAAAGAGCCAGAAATTGTCGATGCTTTTCCCCAGCCACTCCGGGCGAGCCCACTCGCCCAAGCCCACGCCGTAGAGCGGGTGATTGGAGACAGACTCCACTCCATATGACCAGATCAACTTGCGATACCAATACGAACCAGGATCAAACAGAAAGTAACCGACGACGATGTCCAATAACGATTGGTTGGCAGCGAGTTCGATCGCTATACTGATGACGGTCAGGAGCACGATTAAAAGCTTCCACCGGTATTTCATCGTGCCCAACAAGCCGTTCCAGCACAGAAGAAACCCCTGGGCGATCAATCCGACCAGCGGTCCCGAGGAAAGCGACATGAGGGACGTCAACCCCACGACCGCGGTCGTGGAAAAACGTTGAGCGAAGCTCTTTCTGTAGCCCAGAACTAGATAGACGAGTGCAAGAATACTGCCGGTAAATGCGCCAAACAGGATTGGATGATCGAAGACCGCCGTTACCCGGGTTAGCCCCATTCGCGGCTGCTGCGTAAGATGCGGAGGCTCTTGGAATGTTGGTAAGACCAGTTGAAACAGCTGGCGCGAAATGTTCTGCGCGGAAAGGAGCTCATAAACCGCGAATGGCACCAGGCACACCACGATCTTGAACATGAGTCGAACCACATTGTAAAAGTCGTCAGCGTCGCGGACGTAGCATCGCGCCAGCATATAGGCCCCCAAAGTCTCTACGAGGACGATTCCTGACGTGCGAAGGGAAAACTCGAATCCATGGAGAACCGAAAGGCTGAGCGTGGCCCAGAACGAATACAGTAACACTAAGATGTCGGCGATCCGCATCCGCCCTGCTTTTCCGGTCATCCACATCACGAGGCAGGGCACGAACATCACGACCAGCACGATGCGATAGACCGACATGCGCAGCGTTCCGAAGTAGAACACCCATGGCACGACGAGAGCGATCAAGAACAGGGCCAGCGGCCAATGCACTCGTTTGCTTTTGGTCCGACGCGGTTCAAATATCCGTTGTTGCGGCAGGACCAGTCCGCTTGCCTGAAAACCGGAAGCAGTTTTCGCTGCCTGCATAACGAAACCCTTCACCGATGGCCGGCACTAGCGGAAGAGAAAGGTGATAAGAGGTGCAAACCTCTGTGTTGCCTGAGGTGTCGCGCCCGTCTCAGGGAAGTCAGGTCTGGCGCAAGGAAGCATCATGACGATCACATGTCGGTACGAGAGTTGGCATATGCTCCGCCGCCCGGTAGCCTGCGAAAGCGGCGCGCCGGACGGCCAGCGGGGTGCGAGACTTCGCCGAGATCATCGCGGCGATGTCGGTAGGGTGGACTCCCCGGAGGAAGTCGACCGCGCCGTTGTGATCAAGCGGGGTCGTGCCCCAGTACGCCAGACACAGCGGATCGTCCGAGGCGAATGTGTCCGTTGGTGCGCCGATCGCCTCGTCGACGAATACGCCATAGAGGGTCCACTCGGAGAAATGGAGTTGCCCGGCAACCGCGGTGGTCCATGGACGCCCTGTTGTAGCCGCGACGCGGTCAAGCAGCTTTCGGACGATCGTCGGGTCCCAAGGCATAAGCGAGGAGACGTAGTCCGCATAGGGCGGTTCGGCCGACGGCAGCCCCAGCAACGAGCGAGCCACGCTGTGCCAGATCATGTGGCGTGGCAGCCCTTGGTCGATCGCATCGGGTTTCCTGTAGAAGCGCACCACGCCATTGCGGACGAACGTATCCACCGTGAACGGCCGAAGGAACTCGATATCGGAGTCAACGAGGAGCGCTACGTCCTCCTCGCATGCGGCAGCCGCCGCCAGCTTGATCACCTGCTGGAGGATCCAGCCACGCACCGGTGGAAACGGATGGCCCAGGTTGACCTTGTATTTTCCAAGCGTCACAAATGAGCGAGGCAGGAAGTCATTTTCGCAACGGATATGCGTACGTGGACCGGCCAGCTTCCCAAACAGCTTCAAGTCCGATGCAGGCACGATGATGTGGTGTCGGACAGACGCCGGGGAATGGGCAAGCATCGAGCGGTTGAGGTCTGCGCAGAGCTCGAAGTCGGGCGCGAAGCTCGGCGTGATCACGGCCATTCGCATCACGGCCTCTCCTCCCTCGACTGACCATCAATCCTGTAAATGTGGACCGCATTGCCGTCTTCGAAGCTGTCGGAGAACCGACCATTTGAGATTGGGATCGTCCTGTTCTCAGCAATAACAGTAGCTGTGCCGGTATCGAAGCCAGTCAACCGAAATGTCGGCGTGCTGGCACTGTTTTCCTTGCTGCCTGCAAATACGAAGTATCTGTCTTGATGGAATTTCGTCATGATCCGAACCGATGGATCGGCGGTGGCAAAGGCGTCGGCGAATGGTGCGTTAAGCACCGGCGCTAGTTGTATAATGAGGTGGTTCGTACTGCTGACGACTGCGCGAACAGAAGCATAGGCACGATCTCGCAGGACGTGGTGTGACGGATTGGGCCCATTGAAGCTATGGTTGAAGTAGATGATGCCGCGCGCTCCGGCGATAATGCTGTGCCATACAGCTGCCCTGACCTCTGCCGGCGCAATGGTCCGCGCGCCCTGCGCCGCTGTCTCGGTGTATGGCCAACCCACCTCGATAAAGTTCCAGATCGGTCGGAGGACCCCATCCTTGGCGTCGAGGGTGCGCATGCGATCCACGGTGTAGCCGTAGTTCGCAGCCCGCCTGATCTGCGTCATGGTTAGCGGCTTGCCGTCGTTCAACCATGGGACGACCAATCCCTCTTTGTAGTGTGGATCGGTGAACCAATAGATGTCGTTCGAAACGACGTGCTGGAATTCATTCACAAAGCGGGCGGCCTCTGCGTCTGTCTGCCAGAACATGACGCCCTTGCCGTAGTTGTTGTAGCGCAAGCGTCCGTCTGTCGGGAGCCGCGCAACGATACTGGACATCGTCGCGTAGCCCCGGCCGGGTCCCTGCGACATGTCGACTTCGTCGAACATCTCCCAACCTGCCACGGCGGGACTGTTCATGGCGATCCGGTTCTCGCGCCACTCGGATTGCTGGAGGATGGCCCGCATGCCGTTTCTCTGCAGCAAGGATAGGTCGCTGTTGGCCGTCAAAGCGACGTAGAGGTTGAAGCCTGCGTCCTTGTCGAGATCGATCTCGGTTTGAGAAACGGCGTCTTGCAGCCAGACACCAACAGGAAAGTACTCTGGATCGGAGGGGAGCGGATTGGAGAACTGACTGTAGTAGTCATGACCACCGTCTACATGGCGTAGCTGGACGGCATCGGCCGACGCGTCCGGAATCCGGCAAATGGCCGCCAGAGCCAGGACGGCCAGCCCGGCAATCGGCGATTGGATCGAGCGCATCATGCCGATCTCGATTGTTGCCGCCACACTGTTTGGCCGGCGGACGGTGAGGTGAGCGCTGCGAGCAGCGCGGCTTTGTGCCCCGGCGGTCCGCGGAACGCCCGCAGTCCTTCACCGACGACAATGCTCAGCCTGAACAGGAACGTTGAGAGCGGGCCATGATGGCGCCGGTGGTAGCGGATCCGATTGGCGGTCAACAATGCCGACAGACGGGGATTCTCGTTATACTCCCCTTCTAGGTGGACCGCTTGCGCTTGAGGAACGTAGGCAACCGAGAACCCGTTCTCGCGTACTCTACGGAGGTAATCGACCTCTTCCATGTAGAGAAAGAACGACTCATCCCAGTCGCCCACGACGGCACGCGCCCGGGCCGCCACCGCGAGAATGGATCCGCTTGCCCATTCCACCAGGCCTTCTCGAGCGTAAATCGCCGGATCGCCGATCATCTCGCCGTGGCCAATACGCGCAGCCAACCTTCCGCCTAGAACGGCAGTCGTCCATGAACTCACGACGGAGGGTTCCCGGCGCAGCGACCTCCGAATGGTCCCGTCTTCTCCTAGAATTTGCGGAACGGCGACGCCGACAGACGAATCCGCCAAACGATCAATCAGCAAACGTACCGAGCCCGGCAGCAGACGTATGTCGGGATTGAGAATCAGCAGATCTGCATCCGGTCCTGCAGCAGCCGCGCCTACATTGATCGCCGCAGCATATCCGGCATTTCGGCCCGTATTGATGACCTGGGGCCGGACTGGATGAGCGAGTGCAATATTGACGCTGCTATCGGCCGAGTCGTTATCGACCACGATTGTTTGAAATTGCTCAATTCCTTCCATCCCGGCCGAGATGGAATCCAGCAGACCCGGCAGGACAGCCGCGCTGTTGTAGGTGACGATGACGATCGACAACCCGGTTCGCGCGCGCGCACCCGGAGCGTGGGAAATGTCCCGAACTTGCATCGAAGAGTTCCTCGCGATGATCATCTCATTGCTGATCCAGGGCCGTGGAAAGACTCCCCGCGATATTGACCCCGGCTTCCTGAATTTAACAAAGCCAAAATCGAAATTAAACAAATTAAATAATAAGTCTGCACGGTCGATTGTCCATGCACTTGCTCAAAATCCCGCTGACACTTTTGCCGCGCCGCTCAGGGCCGGGGCATCGCCGGATTGCGTCAAGAGGCCGCACTGCTGCAGTCGCTGCGCCGTTCTTCGGATAACGGGGTAGGGGAGGTTGGCTCGTTCGGCGATGTCGAGCAGGGAATGCGTTCCGTCGGAAAAATTGAGAATACATAGCATGGCCATGTTGGCGGATACGGCGTCCTTATCGCCGCCAACCGCGCCATACAGTCCGCGGCGTCCCAGTTGCGGTTCGCATTTCGGCATCGTGTTGCAATACACAGCGTCGCTTTCCACGATGTCGAGTGCTTCCGCGATCAGGCCATAAGACATCGCGAGGTGATTTGGCGCAATGAAATCCAGATTGTCGGCCGACGTGTGATACTCGGCGGCGGCACCGAACATGCTGCGCTGGAAGAGCCCTACCGGCAGATTGAACCCTGGCGAGCAGTACTGTCGCTCGTCGTAGCCCCAAGGCAAAAATTCCAGTATCGTCGGCGTCAGTCCGCAGTGACGAATGGCGTGGACGACGGCACGATCGATCTTGGCGTCGCCCCGCCGGCTTTTCTTGTAAGTAGGACCGCCAGCGTCGCCGACCATGGAGACCACGAGCCCGTGCTTGATGCGCCGGCTATTCTCCTCGTTGCACGCCAGCCAAGTGATCGCGCCGATCGTGCCTGGCGCAAACAGGAAGCGGTAGCTGTATCGGGTCCGGAGCCCGGCCATCCGTTTTGCAAGAAGCGTGAGCAGCGCCACGCCTGAACAGTTGTCGTTGGCAAGCGAGGGATGGCAGATGTGGGCCGAAAGCAGGACCTCGTCTTCGGTTTCGCCTCGATGGAGATACTCGCCATATGTCAGATGGCCATCCGTCAGGCTCGAATCGATGACGACTTCATAAGTTTCGTCAGGCAGGCTTTCCAACAGTCGGTGGGGCATACAAAATGCCCAGTTATCGTTGTAGTAGGACGTTCGATAAGGGATCAGGTCAGGCTGATCGGGTAGTGTGTAAACGTGCTTCTTGAGTTCGGTCAGCGACATCCGTTGCCGCACGGGTACACTGTAGCTCATCACATGCAGATTTGACTGAGCGAAGTCGACGACTTTTTCACCCTGCTGGTTCTTGATATACCCATCGCGAATATTCCACTCGCGCGGAATGACCCAATCAAAGACCGCAGTCCCCGTCGGTACCTCGCGAATTTCGAGCTCGATATGGTTGGCGATGGCATCGAGCGTCCTTCGGACGCCGTGCCCGGTGATGCTGCGGCAAATCGGATATATCTCGGACGCAAAGGCGAAGATGGCCTCACCTATATCCGTCGTAACGAGCCGTTCCTGCAGGGACCGCCCGTCATTCATGATGCTGCTTTGCGACGCGGCTGCCAGTGGCGCAGTTCGCCATCAAGGACTCCATCCGCCAACAGCTTGTTGATGTGACCGATGCGTTGGTATCGCGGTCCTTCGAACTCCTCCAGTGTCAGGCCGGACGAACGATACGCGTTGTATAGCTGTTCGGCGCCCATACGCGCGTCCCATTGAGGCTTGAATTCCGGCAGTGCATGACGAATCTTTTCGAAACTCACGCGATACGATCGCTTATCGGGGCCGGCATCGTCCGCAAACTCGGTTGTGCAGTTGGGCACGACTTCAGCGACGATTTCGGCCAGGTCGCGGATGCGATAGTTGTGGCCGGTTTGTCCGACGTTAAAGGCTTCGTCGAACACCTTGTCGGCGGGGGCCTCGAGAGCGGCGATGAATGCTCTGGAGATGTCCTCAATGTGTACGATCGGACGCCACGGCGTGCCGTCCGATTTCAGGTGGATCTTTCCAGTCGTGAAGGCCCACGCAACAAGATTGTTCAGGACAATGTCGAAGCGCTGCCGCGGCGATAGCCCGTAAGCCGTCGCGGGGCGCAAATAAACGGGACAAAAGCCATCATCCGCCAGGCGCGAGATGCCGCGCTCTGACATCACCTTCGACTCGCCGTAGGCGGTAACCGGATTAAGCTCGCCGGTCTCGTCAATCATGTCTTCGCCAGCCTGCCCATAATTGCTGCAGGATGAGGCGAATACAAAGCGGCGCACGCCTGCTCGCTTGGCCAGCTCGGCGATCCGCACGCTGGCCTGATGGTTGATCTCGTCGGTAAGGCCGGGCTTCAGATTGCCGAGCGGATCATTCGAAAGCGCAGCCAGATGCAGAACTGCGTCGAAGCCGGTCAGGTCGGACACCTCGACGTCACGGACATCCTTGCGGATCGTCGGCACTTCGCAGATATCACCACCCGGCTCATACGTGCAGCGGGAATAGAGATCGCTGTCGATTCCGGTCACCTTGTGCCCTGCACTGATGAGCATCGGCGTCAGGACCGTTCCGATGTAGCCAAGATGTCCGGTAACGAGAACTTTCATGGTGCCCTCAGCCTATGTCAACGATTTCACATTCTGAACGAATCTTCCGCAGCGCCGGCGAAATCAAGTTCGACTGCGACTTGGACGAAAAATGCCTAGCTGAACAATCGGGAGAGCCGATGTACGCTGCGACGTTGCTCCTCGCCGCGGTGGCCGGACTGGGAACACTCTGTGTCGTCGCCGTCGGTCGACGTGTTTCGGGACAGACAATCAGCAAGACGCAACCGGAGGCGCTTCCGGCAAGATCGACCACCAGGTAGGTCAGGCTCGATATTTGTCCGACAGCGGCGATGGACGGCCGGAATCTCAATCTCCTGAATTGCGTCATGGCCAGGGTCTGCCCCTGCGTGACGGGCGTTTTCCCATCGGCAAACAGGACGGTTCCGTTCGAAGGCAGTGCGGTGACGACGGCATGACATTCCGACGCTTCAGCATCGGAGCTGGCGGGAATCCGGATCCCAATCGTTCGTGGACCACTTTCCTGTGGAACGATCGAGACGGAGTAGCCTGCCGGCAGCGGGGCTTCAGGTTCGACGACCGTACCTGCCTGATGCGGTGTGGAAAGTCCGAAAGCCGAACTACCGGCAGTTCTGTTCAACGCAGGGCTGAACTTCAACGCGCTGAGTTCGGTCAGGGTCAGAACCTGCCTCAGGCGAACCGGCGTGAAACCATCGGCGAGCAGGACCGTGCCGTTGGGAGGCAAGGCGCTCACCGTCATACTCAGGTCCGATGGAATGTGATTGGCGCCAGGCGGCGTCTTGATCCCGGAGGGTTCGGCGCGCCTTGAGTCGGCGGTCGGTAATGAAGTTGAACTTTGCAGCGGCATGATGAGCCCGGCACCAGAGCCCGGAATGGGAATTAAATTTTATTTAGCGCCTTGTTAAATTAAGAGTCAATGTAATTAAAGAATTAAATCGGCGAGCCGTCTGGCACAGGAATTTCCGATTAACTCAGGCGAGCTGCGTCAATTTTGGTCGTGCGGAGACGAGCTCCAACGAGGCGACTCTATCCTGGTCGCGAAAA
>WUUC01158496.1_pt1 | contig 27966 bp, 18 predicted proteins | sample 6278441 | NCBI WGS metagenome assembly WUUC01 (sample SAMN13675441, study PRJNA597444) | soil metagenome | isolation source: soil | place: USA: Washington | collected 2017-10 | reverse complement strand
AAACCCATGCATTTTCTTTTATCAACAGGTTTTTTAGGACTTGTCTTCTAGAGAGTTGTGCAACACACCCCAATTCATGCAGAGATTATTATTTGTTGGGAGATGAAAGTAGACCAGTTTAAAGAATAGAATCAGAGAATGACTTTAGAACAAATTGCTGACCGAAATGTACAAAATCCAAAAGTATTAGAGGCAATAGAAAGAGTGCCTCATTTTAGTGAGTAAATAAAGTCCAGAAGAAGAAGTCTATGATAGCATGAATGGCAGAATTGGCTCAGTTAAGTGAGCAAGACAGAGTGCTGTAGATTGGCATCGGCTGCTGTTTTAGCCAGCTAACCTCTCGATTGAACATCGCCTCACGCTGTTCAAACTTGCAAAGCAGTGCCTTCAGCAGCTTGGTTAGGCGAACATAAAGAGTCAGGGGTGGGGGCTTATGATGTCATTTGAAGGTGGGTGGCGGTTTGATCATTGCAGTGCGATTTATCCCTTTACTTAAGTCAAAAAGGATGGAAGAGTATCCTTTCGGAGTAAGCTCTTAGATTATTCGAATTACAGGTATCTCAGTAATGGGTTTAGAAAAAGATTCCGTCGATTGAATCATCAAGTTATAATAATGAACAGATTTTTCTCCAAGGTGGGATTACCATTAGACCCAGCGAAAAAGGGGGGGGCCCGACCAGTATGAGTGGATACTGAAAGCAAGCTTAGACCTTAAGGGAAGCTTGGAAGAGGATATTACAAAACAGAGGAGGTGGAAGATGAGTAAAATAGAGGTCCCTATTGTGGAAAGGACAATTCAAAAAACACACATCTGGCTTAAAGATATTGCAGAGTCGATGGGGTGGGAAGATCAGCATCTTGCCTATTTAGCACTCAGGGCAGTACTCCAAGCATTGAGAGATCGACTCCCTGTTGAGATCACAGCAAAACTGGGAGCACAGCTGCCTATCCTGATCCGCGGAATTTATTATGAGGGTTGGGTTCCAGCGCACACACCGGTGAAAGTTCGCCATCTTGAAGAGTTTCTAGGCCTAGTGGCGAGTTATTTAGGAAATGATCTGCTTATTCCTCATACTGCATCAATCACAGCAAATGTGTTTAAAGTAATGGAAAGCCAATTATCTGAAGGAGAAGTTGAAAATCTTAAAAAAGTTCTCCCAAAACCTATTGCTTCATTATGGAATGCCTAGATCTAAAGAAAGAGGCGGGCCTTCCTGCGGGATTGCCTGTCCTCCGGCTCACATTAAGTCAATGTGCTAAAGTTGATTAAACGCCAAAAGGGTATGTATCTGCGGTTTGCGGCAAAGATGTAACGGAGATCGGCGCAATCGCGTGTGTATGGTCAAACCAAACATACTCATCAAACTGCCTAGGCAAAATCGTGTGGAAATAATGGCTTCTCCTTTCATTTTCGGGAAGATAGATGACGCCAATTGCCCGATATAAGAGCTCTGTCATCAAAGCCTCTTTAACCTCTCTTTGCAAGGGAAGAAAGAAAGAAGGAATCCCGGTATCGTGGAATAAACGTTCGACGCTCTCAGGATGAGAGGCTTTTACCTCTTTAATTTCTAATGCTCCATTCCAAGAAGTGGTTGCTGCAACAGTTCCTTTATGCGTTCCAAAACCGATCAAGTACACTTGCTCTCCATATTTTTCTTTGCAGAGTTGTCCTAGGCTGAATTTCCTATATTTGCTCATCTCGGTTGCAGCGGCATTGCCAACATGAGAATTATGGGCCCAGACAACGATCTTTGCGGCCTCGCCTTGTAGCATCAGGATAGTTTCCAATGTTTCAAACATATGCTGATCTCGAATATTCCAAGCGGATGCACTCGATTGATAGAGAGAGCGATAATATTCCTCTGCATTCACAACTGAAACTGCGTTTTGAAAAACAGGAAAAAAGTTCTCTTCATCCAGAATCTTTTCAGCTGCGTAACGCTCCAATAATTCGATCAGAATAGAAATCACTTCATCCTCACATTCTTTCATAAGGCCTGAGGCTGCAGCCAATCCATAATGAGAGAGGTCTTCTCCCCATGAGAGAAGGCATTCATACTGCTTCTGCGCAATTTTTGCAAGTTTAGGGTCTTTTTGACTCAAGTAAGAAAGAATTGTATTGATCGATTGATAAGAATTATAAAGATCTAATCCATAGATATTTACAGGAGTTTCTGGACGATTTAATTTTGAGTGATAGCTCCTTAGCCATCTCACTAAGGAATGAAACTCCTCATTCTTCCACATCCAGCTAGGAAAACGCTTAAAGGCCTTTTTTTCGATGAGGCCATGAGGTAAGTGGCGGATAAATCGGTTCAACTGCTCAACATCAGGCCAATCGGCTTCAATGGCAATATTATTAAATCCCTTTTTTGAGATGAGCTCTTGGGTAATTCGCCCGCGCATCTGATAGAACTCAGAAGTTCCATGAGTCGACTCGCCGAGCAAAACGATACGCATATCTCCAATGCGTGTAAGCAGTTCATCTAAAGAGGCGTTGTTGATCTGATCAAAAGGTTGTGCTGCTTGAGCGATCAGCCGGACAATTTCAGCCCTTTCATGAGAATCAAGCTTGCGCTGGATATGGAATGAATTTTTTTTTAGCTTTCTCATGATCCCCTCTTAGAGAAATGGCTTGTCTAAGCTTGGCTTTTAGTATAGCCCTGAAATTGTAAAAAATTAAAAGGATTTAATAGCCCAAAGTGAAAGAAAGATGAACCTAACCTCCATAAATTAACAACATCCTAATGACTGTAGCCGTTGAACCCAGAACATGATCAATCCAAAATTCAAAAAACCTTCTCAATATTTCTTTTTTCTCTCCCAAGCGTAAGTCCTGTAGGTCCTCTGCGCCAACAATGAGAATATCAACGATTTTCTGCTGCATGTTTGAACTTTTTTAGTCCCTTGAGAAACTTTTCTTTTTCTTTTGGTTTACCAGCGCAGTGATAAAATAGCATTAATTGCCGATAAAGCTGCATTTTTTCCCAGAGGAGCGCATGTTCAATCCACCCAGTTTTTAGATCGATTTTGCCGGCGAGATAGAGTCCAAGAAGCGAAGAGGTACGAGGATAAGGCATATCTAAAACCGCGTTGAAGTGAGCCCGTGCAATTACATCATTCTCTGTCGCCCAGAGATAACATCCATAAGGCGAAAAAAGAGATGATGTTTCTGAAGAGAGCTGCTCCAGAGGATATTTTTCAAAAAGAGCGCCGGCTTCTTTCCATTGATCGGTGAGCAATAGCGCCCAAAGTTTTAAAATATCATCTTTGACATAGGGAAGAATCTCTTTTGCATGGTCTGTATCGAGTGCGGTTTGGAAAAGATAATGCAGGAGCCGTGGGTCTTGAGTCTCTATTTTAAGAGCGGCTTTAATGCCTTTATCATGCGCTAGGATCGCGGTTTGAATGGCAGGAAATTCAAGAAGGCGAGAATTTTCTTCAATCATGGAAAAAGAGCCCAGCTCTAAAAGAGCATAGAAAGCATCTTCAACGTAAGGTCCTGTTTCTATGATTTCGAGGAGTTGAATGGGCTTGGCTAAAAAGAAAGCGAGTTGAACAGCAATGGCATCGCGGTTGAAATAAGGAAGGGTTTCCCAATTGTCCCGCATGCTCTCGATGAGTTTTTGATGGTCGGGAAGGGCATAAATTTGAGGAAGATGGCGGAGTGTTAAAAGAGCAAAGTGATAGGCGGCAAGCCGATCATGCGAAGATGATTCATGGAGCCGGAAAATCACATGCTCGACAAGCCGTGGTAAGAGCGGATGGGTAGGATATTTTCGGATGGCTAGTTCTAAGCACTTGGCTTCTTCTTCGATCTCTCCCATGACTTTATAGACAAGAGATTTGCCTAGATACTCTAAAGGAGCGCCGGCGGTGCTGCGGAGTTTTCCGAATTCTTCCAAAGCAGCGCTTAATAACTGCGCGCGAGCCCGAGGCTTTTGGTTAGCAGAGCCAGCTTCTAAGAGAGTGACTCCCGAGCGGAAGAGCGCTTCGCGGCCTTCGGTACGTCCGGGAAAAGAGGTAGCGATTCTGCGATATTCCATTAGAGCTTTGGCATAGTCTTTACTTGCTAAAAATGCATCCGGAATTGCTAAACAACTCACAGTAACATTTTGGCTTCCAATGAAAACCCTCAAATGAGAAAGCTCTAAATCAGCATCGCGTAATAAAAGTCCGATATGGGTTCCACCTAGAGGTGTATGGCTGATATAATGGCATCGGAGCTGGTCATCGATAAAAACACGGAGGTGGCTATCTGTCTTTTCTAAGCGGATAAGATGCCAAATTTCAGGCCATAGAAAAACATTACTTACTTCCATTACTTCAATATTGCAGCGGAATAACTTGCAGCCAGGATGATCTTTTGCCCCGATCCAGACACAATAGCCGTCCATAAGGTCTTGTCGTTCTCCTGCTTCAGGGATATTGAGAAGAAATCCTATTCCGCTGCTGTTTTCCCCTAAACGAATGAACGCCTCAACTTTGGTATTTCCGGCAAAAGAGCCTTTGGAGACCATCAAGTTAACCCATTCCATCACCTCGGTAGAACGTGTGATCGCAATGTGTTTGGCAAGCAAGACGTTTTCCTGGAATTCCCAATCTTCTTTTTGATCGATCTTCAGCTCTTGCACGGGGACCCATTCCGGCCTTCCTTCAATAAAGCCTTCTAAATCGGCAATTAGGTCGATGACTTTTTTATATCTCAATTCCTTTATCGGCTGGAGGCATTTCTTAACGATTTGATTGAGTGCATGGGGAATATCTCGGTAAGGAGCTGCTTCAATCGGGTCTATGAGTTCTTCGTAGGACCACATCTTTTGAAATGTCTCTACATCAATCCGTTTAAACGGCAGCTTTAGCGTTAAAATCTGATAAAGGATCACTCCTAAGGCATACAAATCGGTCTGTTCAGAAGCGGCTTCATTGGTTCGTTCAGGTGCTAGGAAGGCGAGCGTTCCCACGACTTTGCCGGGCCTTGTCAAGTGGGGGGAACTTGGAATGTCCTCATTTTCCGATTCTTTTTCCGGGTGATCAATATATTCAGCCAGTCCCCAGTCGAGAATCAACACCTCGCCGAACTTTCCGATCATGATATTTTCAGGTTTGATATCTCGGTGAAGAATTCTCTTGGAATGGCAGTAGGCAATTCCATGACAGATATTTAAAAAGATCCTCATCAGAGAAGGGATCGCAGTTTTTTGATCGTTGGGTCTTGTATTTTTCAAAATTTGCTTGAGGGTTTCTCCCTCGACATACGGCATCGTGTAATAGACGGCATCGCTTTGTTCATAGATCGAAAAAATGGGAACAATCGAAGGGTGGGTCAGTTTAGCCGCGATATGGGCTTCACGTAAAAAACGACGTTGGATCGATTTATATTTTTGCAAATCGCTGCGGATCTGCTTTAAAGCGACTTGTCTTTGACAGGCGTTATCATAGGCAAGGAACACTTCGCCCATGCCTCCTTTGCCTAAACTCCTAATTAATTTATATTGACCAACATCCATTGCTCAAAATATACAGATTCGGCAAGATAAATCAATGTCTAATAAACAAATAGCTCTCACTGGAGATCGTCCCACAGGCCCTCTTCATCTCGGCCACTATGTCGGATCCCTTAAAAACAGACTTGTCTTGCAAGAGTCTTGTCAGCAGTTTGTCATGCTCGCTGATGCGCAGGGCCTGACTGATAATGCCGATAATCCTATGAAAATCCGGGAAAACGTGCTCGAAGTTGCCCTCGATTACCTGGCTGTTGGGATTGATCCTTCTAAGACTACAATTTTCATCCAATCGTTAGTCCCTCAGATTGCTGAGCTAACCCAATATTACCTCAATCTCGTGACTTGGAACCGCCTTAAACATAATCCTACCGTCAAGCAAGAGATTATCCATAAAGGCTACGGCGACAGCGTTCCTGCTGGCTTTATGGTTTATCCGGTGAGCCAAGCTGCAGATATCACAGTGGTCAAAGCGACCATTGTTCCTGTTGGTGAAGATCAGCTCCCCATGATCGAGCAGACCAATGAGATCGTCCGACACTTCAACCGGATCTACAAGACAGATGTTCTTGTGGAAGCCAAAGCTTTAATCCCTAAAATTGCCCGCCTGCCTGGCACTGATGGCAAAGCAAAAATGAGCAAATCGCTGGGGAATGCGATTTATATTTCTGATTCTGCTGACATTGTCGCAAAAAAAGTGAAGGGGATGTACACAGATCCTAACCATCTTAAGGTCGAAGACCCGGGCAGAGTCGAAGGAAATCCTGTTTTCGAATATCTCGATGCCTTTGATACTGATTTAGAAAAACTCCAAGCTCTTAAAGATCACTACAGCCGCGGTGGCTTGGGAGACTCAGTCGTTAAAAAATACCTTATTGATGTCTTGCAGAACGTCCTTGAGCCGATCCGCCTCCGTCGCACCGATTTTGCCAAGGACAAAGCTGCCGTTTGGCAGATCCTGAAAAAAGGAACTGGACATACATGTTCTGTTGGGGCAAAAACCCTCTCTGATGTCCGCAAAGCCATGTGTCTCGATTATTTTGAAACTTCGTTTTGAAAGAACGAGGCTGATGAAGTTAAGTTTTGTAAGAACTGCATTAAATTTTGCCAGGCTATTGTGTCATAGATAATGCTAATTTCAATAATATGCCCATTTACAACAACAATTCTTTCGGTCGACTTGATTTGGATCTCTGGAATGATAGTGATCAGATTCAGATATGTGCAACAGGACACCGGGTCAAAATATTGATGCTGAATATCGACATCTTTAATCAAATTGACTAGGTTGCTATACATTTTAACGATAGCTTTTTTTCCTTCAAAAAATTCATTAAGTCCAATCAAATTGGCCTTATCAGCTAAATGCAGTCTGGTAGAGTTGATCTCTTTGGTTTTATAGGCATGTCTTACTTCTGTATAGTAATCTCGGATAATTTTTTTTAGCTCAAATGGCAAAGATAATCCTTTCTTTGAATTTTGATTATGGAAAAGATCTAATAATTATATAATTATTGAATAAAATTCTCAGCATGTCAGTGAAGTTCAAGAGAGATCCTATCGAAATAGATGTGGCCCAAAGGTGATATCGCAAAATTACGAACGTGAGGTTGGATTAAGAAGACATAGTTGTCATGATAAAGACCGGTAATTGGCATTTCATCGACGAGTAGCTGCTCGGCTTCTTTAATTTTTTGGAGATACTCATTTTGCGAAGAGGCTTTGAGGGCTTGGGTCAGGAGTAAGTTATAGGAATCATTTTGCCATTTGGAGTAGTTGCGGTGGCTGGTTTTGTCTTGGAATCTCTCTAGGATGTTCATCGGGTCGCTGTAATCGGCAAGCCACGCAAAAAGGCCGATGGAAAATTCTCCTTTTTTGGACCTGTCATGGAGAAGTTTAAACTCCATATTTTCAAGATTAATATCGACTCCTAGAACTTTCGACCAGCGGTTTTGGAGTTCTTGGGCAATTGATTGGTTCACAGCGCTTGAACAGTACATAAATGTAATTGAATTGAGATCTTTAGGTTGGAGCTGGAGCTCTTGCAATCCTTTTTTAAGAAATTCTCTTGCTCTTTCATCATCGGCATCATTGAAGAGATTTGGCTGTCCTGGAAGAAGAGCTGGAGGAATGACAGTGAGGGCTTCTTGCTGGCCGAGCTGAGAGATGTGCTCGACAATGTCTTTTCTATTGATTGCATAGGAAAAAGCACGTCGAATATTAGCATTGTTAAAGGGAAAAATTGCTGTGTTAAAAGCGAGGAACTTAGTGGTAGCAACGGGAAAAAAATGGAGCAGTTTTTTCTTCTCCGCATCATGGTGAATCATCGATGGAATAAATGAGAGAGGAGTGCCGACTAGATCAAAATGGCCGCTGGAATAAAGGTAGAGGACCGTGGACTCGTTATCAATAATTTCAAAGGAGACTCGGTCTAGCTTGACTTCCTCAGCCTGACGGTAATAGCCGTTTTTTTCTAGTACGATCTCTTGATTTAGTTTCCAATCTTTGAGCACAAAAGGACCGTTCGAAATAAAGTTTTTAGAAGAATCGGCCCAATCGGGTTCTTTAGAGTCGAGTTGAAAATTGACAGGGAGAAAAACAGAAGAGGCAACGGTCTGTAAGAAAAAAGGAGCCGGGTACTCAAGTTCTACGATAAGTGTTTTCGCATCTCTAGAGGTAATGCCAACTTGGTAAAGAGGCACTTCACCTTTTTTAGCGAATTTTGCATTTTTAATTGTGTATAGCAAGTAGGCGTCAGGACAAGGAAAGACAGGATTCAAAATGCTTTTCCAGCTTTTTTCAAAATCATAAGCTGTCACGGGAGTTCCATCAGACCAGGTTGTATCTCTTAAATGAAAAATATAAGTTTTACGATCATCGGAGACCTCATAGGACTTAGCCTGTGCAGGAGAAAGAGTCAGGTCGGGATTTAGCTTTAGAAGTCCTTCGAAAAGCATGAAATGGAGCTGAGAGGCTACCATGTCATTTCCTTTACGGGGGTCTAATGAGACAGGCTCCTTTTTGAGGTTAACTTTCAAATGTTGCTCTGTTTTACTGTTCGATGGATTTATCTTACTGCAAGAGAGGAATAAACACATAAGTGCTCCGAAAAAATAGACTAAATATTTCATTTGCTTCCTTGAGTCAGTAAAATATTACTTCTTTAGAGAGATTTAAGGGAATACTTGATAATTATTATTTCTAAACCTTAGAATAAGCCCATATTTTTCAAAAATTATTTCTATTGTGGAGATCTATAAATATGATTAAAAGAGCCGCTTTTTTGGCCTGTGTATTTTTGGCTTCTTTTGCAAATGCTAATGAAACTGAAATGAAAGAAATTAAAATTGAAGTAAAACTTTTTTGCCCCCTAGTCAAGAATTACAGAACTTGCATGACTCCATTCCTACGCATGAGAGAGCTAATGTGGACTCTGAAGAATGGACACAAAGTTTTGTAGCTGCCATGAAAAGGACGATTGAGCTTGTTGAAAGCGGGCAATGTCGGTAACAAATTTTGGTCAGCTTACGTGCAAGACGTTAAGGCTGAGAATAAAGAATAGTTAGGAACTAACTATAGAGAGAAAGGCTTACGCCTTTCTCTTTTAAGGAATGAAGAGCAAGTGTGACATGATATCAAAATTGACTGATTCTACATCTGATATATTCAAGTCAATAGTCGCTTTGTGCTTTCCAAAGCATTTGATTTGTAAATCGATCGCATTGTTTTCAGGATGGAACCTCACTTGATCAATCGTGATTTTCTTGTTGAAGGGCAATAGACCTTGCAAGATGAATCTAGTCCTTGGGGCAAATTTGACAGAAGTATTCTCAAAGTCGACTTTTCCCTCGATAAATTGCGGGATTACTATTCGAGCGCTTTTAAAGAGCTTAGCAATCAAGTTTTGTATGAATCCTTCGCCTTTGAGTTTCAGGCTATTAATGCGGATAACTTGTTGCTCTGCAAATTTAATCTTAAATGTTGAGGCTGAAGCGTCCCAAGCAAAGAAGAAGTCTTGCTGAAGTAGTGATGCAATCCCTTTATAATTGTCTTTTAAGATCTTTTTGAGGAAATTGTGAATAACATCTTTAGAAGAATCTTCTTGTTTAGGAATATTCAAATCTAATTTAAGCGTAGCTCCTCCAGGTAGAGTTACAATGATGCTTGCGTTGCTAGATGAACCCGTCCAGTGGATATGCATATTTTGTGATGGGATCATTGTTAATAGCGCCAGCAATTTCTCCATATCTTCTTCAGTAGTCAGAGATTTCAGCTGCTCGCTCACTAAATCTAAGAGGCCGTTATTCATTTTGACGGGTGGAAGTTCTGGAGAGGAAGGAGTCACTGGAAAGCTGAAAGAGGCTTGTCCGGTGATGCCCGCGCCTGGAATATTCACTCTAGTTTTAAAAGTGACGTTGTCCTGGATGTCAACTTCAGCATGGAGTTTTGTCCCATTGGCAAAAAGCATGTTTACATAGAAAGTTAAGGCTTCTGGAATTTTGATCAGCTTTTTAATCTGGTTAAAGACTGAGATGGGTTTTTGCTCAGAGACAGCAGGGGCTTTGACTTCAGCTGCTTGTTTTTCCTTCTGAACTGTTTCTTTAGCCTTGGGATCATTAAATGGAATGAATTTAAAGTCGAGCTTCTCAAGAGGTGACTCAGCATCTTTTGGTTGGTCTAGCTTAATAGGGATAATGCGGCTTCCAAAGCAAGAGATCGATAAAAAGAGAGTATTTTCTTTAATGTCAAACGAGACTTGATGAAGATCAATATCTTTATCAAAAGCTAGAAAATCCTTCAGGATTAATCTTGTTCCTGGTTCGAATTGAATAGAAGATTTTTGGAAATCGACAGTTCCGGCAATTGTCTTAGGAAGGACAAGAGTTCCGTTTTTACCAATTTTTTCTATTAGGGTAACTAAGGGACCTTTTCCTTTCATTGCCAGCTCGTTAATTTTTACTGCTTGCTGTTGAAGGAAATTGATATTGAATTGGGAGGTTGCACCATCCCATATAAACGTGAACGTTTCTGAAAGAAGAGGTTCAATTCCTGCATAATTTTCTTTCAAGATGCCTTTTAAGAAACTCCGAACGGCGTCTGAGTCTCCTTGAGCCTTTGCATCATTTGCTTTTGGAATTTCAAACTCTAGTTTTAAGGTGGCTCCGCTAGGCAGGGTAATCGTAATATCAGCAATGTTCTCAGGACCAACATACGTCACATTCATTGTTTGAGAAGGGATCGTCAAAAGCAACTGAACGATTTGATTGATATCTAAATCTTTGGACAGCCCAGGGGATAGTTTAGCACCCAGAAGAGCCTTCAGCCTAGGATCTAGATTAATAGGCGTTGCATCAAGTGCTTCACCTGCAGTCGTAGGAAGAGTGACATAAACTTTACTTTTCACACCTTTGCAAGCCAAATTCAGATCTGTTGAAAAGACCAGGCTGTCATTCTCTAAGCCGACATCGAGGGTTAAGTGGGTTCCTTTTGCCATAAAAATATCCACAAAAGGAGCTAGGTCTTTAGGGATGTTCACCAAACTTTTAACTTTTTCGATAATCGAGCTGGGTTGTTGTAAGATTTTTTGATGTTGAGCCATTATGATTTGTCGTTTCTCAGTCTGGACTTTCTTTTTCAGATTTCCTAGAACCGAAGTAGTTGTGACTAAAACCTTTTCGATTTCAGGACACAGTTTTCGTTGGGCTCTTGTCTGAGGCTTGCCAGTACTTCTGAGGGCATCAAGAGATTGAGCGAGTTTTTCGACTGTCTTAGGATCAAAGAAGTCCTTAATTGATTTTTTAAAGCTATTGATAAAGTTGCTGATAGAGCTTATGAAAGTCGTTGTAACAATCAATGATTGTTCAAAGTTTGCGGTTGTGTCGATAATTTGAAATTGTGTTATATCTAGTTGATCAGTTATTGATATTCCGCTCATAATTATCCTATAATATCTAAATTATAATGATATTATAAACAAAAGTTAATTATATAACTATTTAATTTTTAATATTACATTATTTAAAATTTATTATATATAATAATTAAAATTATATTTTGGCGTGTGATTGTATGTATTTAACAAGGTTAGACATTAAACCACTGAATTTTAATGATTTAAGGTTTCTTTAAGGAATCGCCCTGTTACAGAGAGTTTATTCTTTACAATGTCTTCTGGGGTGCCTTGGGCAACAATATAGCCCCCTCTATTACCTGCTCCAGGCCCTAGATCAAAGAGCATGTCGGCATTGGCAATGACCTCTAGATTATGCTCGATGAGGACCAGGGTATTGCCCCGGTTGACCAGCTCATGAAAGATGGTCAATAATTTGACAATATCATCGCTATGGAGGCCAATGGTCGGCTCATCAAAGAGATAGAGAGTCTTGCCGGTCGATCGCTTGGCGAGTTCTCGTGAAAGGCGGATCCGCTGTTGTTCCCCGCCAGAAAGGGTCGCGATTTCTTGGCCTAATTGCAAATAATCAAGGCCTACTGCAATAAGGGTGTCGAGGATTTTGACGATTTTAGGAAAGGCGTCCAGGAATTCTCTGGCCTCTTTTACCGTCATTTGAAGAATTTGACCCATATGCTTGCCTTTAAAATGGACCGTAAGGCTTAAGGGATTTAAGCGGTAGCCATGGCAAGCCTCGCAGGACATTTTCACTGCTGGAAGAAATTGAAGCTGGATAGTTTTAGTCCCGATTCCATAGCAAGAGGGGCACATGCCTCGGCGGTGGTTAAAGCTGAAATGCTTGGCCTGGAGCCCTTTGGCTTTGGCATCGGGAATAGAGGCAAAAAGATGCCTTAAGGGTGTTAAAAGCTCAACATACGTCGAGACATCAGAGCGGCTTGTTTGTCCGAGGGGATTTTGATCGAGCACGATCAGCTTATTAAAAGGAGTCGCTTCAATATTTTTCTCAATGCTAGGTTTAAGGATTTCATGCAAGAGGGTCGACTTTCCGCTGCCAGAGACCCCTGTAATACAGGTAAAAAGAGCAATTGGAATATCGATATCGAAATTTTTCAAGTTATGCAGCTGGCAATGTTTTAGCGTGAAAAATGTTTTGGCTTTCCGGCGAGATGTTGGGATCGAGACTTTTTTCCGGCCACTCAGATACGCTCCTGTTAGAGAGTGAGGATTTTTCAAGATTTCGGGAAGCGTGCCCTGAGCGGTGATTTTTCCCCCTTCTTTGCCGGCTTTAGGCCCAAAGTCCAAGATATAATCGGAAATACTGATGGTGAGCGGGTCATGCTCGACAAGCAGGAGAGTGTTATTCATATCACGGAGTTTTAGAAGAGCCTGATTGAGAAGCTCATTGTCCAATGGATGGAGGCCGATCGTAGGCTCGTCAAGCACATAAAGGCAGCCGGTCAGTCCACTGCCGAGTTGCCGACTTAGACGGATGCGCTGTGTTTCTCCTCCGCTTAAGGTGGGTGCGCTTCGTTCTAGAGCAAGATACCCTAAGCCAATGGCCTCTAAAAAATGCAGGCGGTGATGAAGCTGACGGTGGGTCTCCTCTAGAAATGGAGGCACGACTAACTTGTTTATAAATTCGAGGGCTTCATTAATAGGAAGTCTGCAGAAATCAGCGACAGACAGGTTCTCAATTTTGACATGGCGGGCCAGGCTATTGAGCCGTGAACCTTGACAGGCAAGGCAGGTTGTCTGTGTCAGGAGAGGTGAAAGATAATCTCGGAGATCAGAGCGTATTTTAGCAGCTTTCCCGAGTACTTGATTGAGCCCGAGCCATTGAAGTCCGTTCCACTCCATAGGTCCTTGGAGGAATAACTGCAGGTGTTCTGGAGGAAGTTTTTTCAGCGGCTCATAAGGATCAATATTGTATTTTTCTAGCAGAGCTTGGACAAAACGAATTGCTTCGGGTGTTGAAGTGTCTTGCCACAAAGCACGGAGCAGGCCGGTTATCGAGAGTGCTGCCAGTTCTCGGTTGCGGAGCAGATCGATTCCATATTGAAATCCCAGTCCTAAACAATCAGGGCACATCCCTTGCTCAGTGTTAAAGGAGAACGTATGAGGCGTAATTGAAGGATACGACTTTCCGGTGGTGGGATCAGCAAAGGCCAGGTTGAAGAAAAAGTCTTTTCCAGCTCCATCCACATAAATACTGCCATTCGATTGCGCAGCAGCGTGTTCAATAGCCTCTAATAAACGCTTGCGGCTGTCAGGTGTGACAACACATCTATCAATCACTAGAAAAAGAGCATTTTTGCGATTGTTATCAAACGGGATTACCTCATCTAATTCATAATAGGTGCCATTGAGCCGGATGCGCAAATAACCTTGTTTTTGTAGACGGTCTTTGAGTTGTTCAAACGTCTCTTTACGCAGCTGCAGTGGAGAGAGGATTTGAAGGCGGGTTTTTTCTGGCAGTTCCAAGAGTTTTTCAAGTACATATTCTTTGCTGATCGCGACAATTTTCACTCCGGTATCAGGGGAATAAGGGGTGCCGAGATAGGCATAGAGGATTCGGATGAAATCATAGGCCTCGGTCATGGTTCCTACAGTGCTGCGGGGGTTCCCCGCATGGCTTTTTTGCTCAATGGCAATCGCAGGAGAAAGGCCATCGATATGTTCGACTTTGGGTTTTGACATCTGCTTGATGAACTGACGAGCAAAAGGCGACATCGAATCGACATACCGTCTCTGGCCTTCAGCATAGATTGTCTCAAAGGCAAAAGAGCTTTTTCCTGAGCCGGAAGGTCCTGTACAAAGAGTGATTTTTCCTCGAGGAATCTGGACATTGAGATCTTTCAGATTATTTTGAGCAGCTCCCTCCACGATGATATGCTCTAAGGGTTTAACAGCTGTTTTGCCTGCAGAGGGCGCTTCAAACTGTTCTTTGAGAGCTAGAGCTGTAGCAGTTTTACCCTGCACAATTTTTTCAGGAGGGCCTTCAGCAATCAGTTTTCCTCCGCCAGGGCCTCCTTCAGGGCCAAGCTCGATGATCCAATCAGTCGTTTTGACAAGATCCATGTTATGCTCGATCACAAGAACTGTATTGCCGCGACTGACCAATGACTGTAGGATTTCAATCAGCTTGCCAATATCATGGAAATGGAGACCCGTTGTCGGCTCATCAAGGATATAGAAAGTTTCTCCCGTCGATGGCCTGGAGAGTTCTTTAGCGAGCTTAATCCGCTGGGCTTCTCCGCCTGACAAGGTAGGGGAGGGCTGACCTAGATGGAGATAATCCAGGCCTACACGTAAAAGAGTTTCAAGTTTGATTTTGATGTGGGGAAGCGCAGAGAAAAACTCATTCGCTTCTACAACACTCATTTCTAGGACATCATGGATACTTTTGCCTTTGTAAAGCACCGAAAGGGTTTTTTCATCAAATCTCTTTCCTTTGCAATGATTACAGGTAACCCATTCATCTTCGAGGAAGTCCATATCAATTTTGATCATGCCCATGCCGCTGCAATGGGGACATGAACCTTCTTTCACATTAAAACTGAACCGGCCCGGTTTATACCCATTAGCAATACTTTCTGGGAGCTGACTGAAGAGGTCGCGGATATCATCGAAAAGTTTGATGTAAGTAGAAGGATTCGACCGGGGAGTTCTTCCGATCGGTGTCTGATCAATCGCGATCACTTTATCGATCTGGTCCAAACCTTCGATTTTTTGATGTTTGCCCACAGGTAGACGAGAATTGTGCAAATGATTTGATAAAGCAGGATAGAGAAGATCAGAAATCAGAGAGGATTTTCCAGACCCTGATACTCCCGTTACGGCAATAAAAAGCCCTAGAGGAATTTCAACATCAATTTTTTGGAGATTATGATGAGCGGCTTTTTTTATCCCAATTTTATTTTTTGAGGGTTTTCGTCTTTTCTTGGGAATAGGAATCTTTAGCTTTCCTGAAAGATAATCTCCTGTCAGAGATTTTGAGCAGTTCAAAAGACCTGGTACGGGACCAGAATAGAGAATCTCTCCTCCTTTTTTACCGGCAAGTGGCCCGATATCAACGATCCAATCAGCTCCAAAAATTGTTTCAGCATCATGTTCGACAACAATGACGGTATTTCCTTTATCACGCAGTGTTTTCAACGTATGGAGCAGTTTGGCATTGTCAACCGGATGGAGCCCGATGGACGGCTCATCGAGCACATAGGTTGTGCTGACAAGCCCCGAGCCAATTTGAGAGGCCAGGCGGACACGTTGCGATTCACCTCCTGACAATGTAGGTGATGATCTCTCGAGAGTGATATAACTGAGGCCAACGCCTAGTAGAAAATAAAGCCTTTCCGAGATTTCCTTGAGGAGTTCTTCTGAGATTTTTGTGCGGATTACATCTTTAAAAAATTCAGCAGCTTTATCAATGGAAAAAGCAGTAATTTCTGAGATGGTCTTTCCTTTGAGCTTAGCGGCCGAAGCATAAGGTTTTAATCGGCTGCCTTTGCAGGCAGGACAGACGGATTCTTCCATTAGCTCATGCATGTTCTCACGGTAGGTTTCACTGGTCGCTGCCTGATACCGGTCGAAGGCTTCATTGAGGACGCCACGCCATTTGATAAATTCCATCCAACGGGATTTTTTATGTGGATGGACGAAGTTCATGCGGACCCATTTGTCCGGCAGGCCATAGAGAAAAGCTTGCTGAGCTTCTTCAGGGATTTTTTTCCATAGAGTCTTGATATCAAATTTAAAAATCCGCGCTAGATTATTGTAAATATTACCATACCGTACAGTCGTATAGGAAGGAGCTACCGAGCAGCAATCATCCGCAATACTAAAATCAGGCTTAATTACCAAATCTAGATTGAACGTACGGGTTACGCCTAATCCTTGGCAAGAGGGGCACATGCCTAGTGGATGGTTAAACGAAAAATCATGCGGCTCTAAAGGAGGATAAGAAAGCCCTGACTTAAAAGCATACGCATGTTGGGAAAAAAGTGTTTCTTCTTTGGTCTCGAGATTAAAAATGCTCATGACTCCTTTACCTAGATCAAGAGCCTGAGTCACTGCCTCTTTAATTCGATCATTATCAGGAAGCGCAATCCTATCGATGACAATGTCGATATCATGAGGCTTTTGCTTATCAACGCGAATCTCCTCCGTGAGCTCGACGGTAGTTCCATCTAATCTAATACGGGTAAATCCGCGGCGTAAAAGCTCAGCAAAGTCGTCTTTGAACTCTCCCTTTTTTCCTTTGGCATAAAGGCTTAAAATGAATAATCGTGTCCCTTTAGGAAAAGTTTGGATTGCTTCCATAATCTGGAGTGTGCTCTGGGGAGCAACCACTTCGCCGCTAATGGGGCAGTGAGCGACTGCTGTTCGTGCAAAAAGCACCCTCAAAAAATCATAGATGCCGGTCATAGTGCCCACAGTGGACCTAGGACTGCGGCCAGCAGTTTTTTGCTCAATAGCGATCGTGGGAGAAATGCCAGAAATCAGTTCAGCATCGGGTTTAGGAAAATCGCCTAGGTGCCTTCTTGCGTAGGCAGAAAGAGATTCGACATAACGGCGTTGTCCTTCGACATAAATCGTATCGAAAGCAAGCGAAGATTTGCCTGAGCCTGATACTCCAGTAAAGACAATGAACTGATTGGGTTCGAGTTCTAGGTCGACATCTTTGAGGTTGTGGACTCGAACCTTTTTCAAGATGATTTTCATAACTATTTATTATAGGTAGGAAGCCATTAAAAGTTTATTCCTATTGTGAGGAGAAAAGAACATATTGGAGATTGAGTTTTAGCTAAGGCTATTTAACATTATGTGACTAATAGACGCCTAAAGATGTTTTGAAATCAGGTCCATCGCATCAATAATTACATTAGAGAGAGCTATGTTTAAACTGTATTGTCTATGAGAGTCAATTTGATTGCTGTTCGGATGCTGAAAGATCAATTTTATCTAGGTTTTCTTATTTGCAATTCTTTTTGTGACAGATCTAAAATCTTTTTAAGGAAATAGGGAGGGAATATGCATACAACCAATTTTGCACCTTTACGTGACTGGATGGTCGAGACGCAGATCGCGGGAAGGGGAATACGCGATCCTGCTGTATTGTCAGCTATGAAAAAAGTCCCAAGAGAAAAGTTTATCTCCAATGGCCTGCCTGCTACAGCTTATGAAGACAGACCCCTGCCAATTGAAGAAAATCAGACAATTTCTCAGCCTTACATTGTGGCATTAATGGCCCAAGCATTGGAGCTTACGCCTGATTCTCGAGTCCTTGAAATTGGAGCAGGCTCTGGATATGCTTCTGCAGTCTTAGGTCAGGTGGCTAAAGAGGTCTATGCTATTGAGTATTTTCCTAAACTCGCCCAGCTAGCAGAAAGACGTATAAAAGAACTGGGCTATACAAATGTTCATGTGCGGCAAGGGGAAGGTTCTTTGGGTTGGAAAGAGCATGCCCCTTTTCAAGGCATTTCGATTGCAGCAGCAGGAAAAGAGATTCCTAAAACTCTTTTAGACCAATTAGACATAGGAGGAAAACTTGTGATGCCTCTTGTGACTTCGCCTTATTTACAGGAGCTAGTGCGAGTGACCAAGAGAGGAGAAGATAATTATGAGTATGAGAATCTAGGCGGTGTCCGGTTTGTACCGTTGCTTGGAAAATAATGGGCGTGATGGAAACATATGGGACCTGCAGTCTTAGGTTGTGAAAAAATTTTGAGCTTATTAATGCGCACACGAACCTCGCTCAGATCCATATGAAAAGCCGTAAAATCTGTTTATAAAGAATAAAAAAGATGCAATTCTTATTCAAGCTCATTAGTGGTAGCTATACTTATAAATATTCTTTCTTAATGCCGCTTTTTTAGGGGCGTATAACCCATATGCAGGGTGTTCGTAAGATTCATGTTTCAGAGGTTCCTTGGAATCTGATATTACAATGAATACCTCAAATCTTGAAATGCAGTCTTTTGGAAGTTTAATACATCCATATATGGGATAAGCACTCCGATGAGCATGGAGCATAGGGTCTGAACTTTTGAAGTGCGTCAACATGGATCGAAGTATACCTTCTGAATTTGCTGGGACTGATGTATCGTTTGATGTAGTGGAACTGTATTTTCAAATCGAACAATGTTAGGTGTTGGAGTAGGACTGACTGACGCACTGGGCGATGATCACTTCCGGCCTCCATTGTATTAAAATACCTAGATTAGTAAAAAATACTTTGAGAATAATTGTGTCTTACCTTGCGCTATGAGTTCTAAAAACTCACTTAATTTTAGGAAGATAATTTGATACAGCCTTTACTGAAATCAATGTTTCCTGCGCAATGAGTCGCTAGAAATATTTTGTTTAGCTAAAATAAGCCCAGCAAAATCCTAGTGCTTTAGAAGAAGGCATTTTTTCTGTAGAGAAAACTTGAAATCGGCATCTAAAGCTACTATGATGAGTCCTTATGACACGAACAAAAATTATCTGCACAATGGGGCCTGCGGTCTCTGACTATGAAAAAATCTTAGAGCTTATCGATGCGGGCATGAACGTAGCCCGGATCAATTTTAGCCATGGCACGCATGAAGAACATTGCAAGGTTATCCAAAATCTCAAAAAAGCTCGTGAAGTCAAAAAAGTTCCCCTGGCGATCATGGTCGATACAAAAGGCCCTGAAATCCGCTTGGGAGATATGAAAAACGCTGCAGTCTCTGTCCAGGCCCACCAAAAGATTCTACTCATAAAAAAAGCTGTGATCGGAGATGACAAGCAAATTTCCTTGACTCCTCCTGAGGTTTTAGACGATGTCGAAACCGGCATGCGCCTTCTCTTTGATGATGGGTATATTATTGCGAAGGTTATTGAGGTTTCTTCAAGAGGCGTTCTTCTGGAGATGGAAAACTCCGGTATCATCAAAAGCCATAAAAGCGTCAGCATTCCAAATGCCCAAGTGAATCTTCCTGCAATGACCGAGCAAGATATCAGCGATATCACTTTTGCTTGTAAAAATGATGTCGATTTGATCGCAGCTTCGTTTATCCGTTCGGCAGACCATGTGTTTGAAATCCAAAAACTCTTAGCTTCTCAAGGCAAGTCCGATATTTTAGTCATTGCCAAAATTGAAAATAGCCTGGGTGTCCAGAACTTCGATCCTATCTTGCAGGTAGCCGATGGGATCATGGTCGCAAGGGGAGATCTAGGTGTAGAGCTGCCGCTTGAAAAAGTTCCCGGTCTGCAAAAGATGATGATTCGGAAGTGCCTCCAGGTGGCTAAGCCAGTTACCACTGCGACCCAGATGCTCGAATCAATGATTACAAATCCTCGCCCCACGCGTGCCGAAGTCTCTGATGTCGCTAATGCCATCTATGATAGCTCTTCTTCGGTGATGCTCTCTGGTGAAACAGCTGTTGGCAGTTATCCGATTGAAACAGTTAAGATGATGAAAAGCATCATCCATGAGGCTGAGCAGGATTTTTCATATAAAGACTTTTTTGGACACCAGGTTGCCTTAGGATTTGCCGATGTGTCAACATCAGTAACGGGCGCAGCGGTTCAAACGGCCTATAGTGCCGATGCTAAAGCGATCTTTGTTTTCACCAATAGCGGCCATACAGCCAGGCTCATCTCCAGGTTCCGGCCTCAGATGCCAATTTTTGCAATGACCCCCAGTGAAAAAGCCTACCACCAAATGGCCTTTTTCTGGGGTGTGATCCCTGTCAAAACAGAGGTTACCCCGAATGTTCCCGATGCGATCAAAACACTCTCAGACTATGCTGTCACAACCCAGCTTTTGCAATGCGGAGATCTTGTCGTCATAACGACAGGATCGCCTTTCTGGATCAAAGGGACGACAAATACAATCATTGTGGAAAGCGTCGGAGATGTCGTTGTCCGGGCTCAAAAAGGGATGGGCAAGCAGATCCATGGCAAGATCTTAATTTTACATACTTCCCAGCAATATACTATTGAAGATGTCCAAGGTAAGATCGTTGTTTTATCACGCTGCGATAATACCTATTTGCCATTTCTCAACCATGCAATCGGGATTGTACTGCAAAATCACCCTGAAGATAAAGAGTCAGAAAAAGAGGCGCTTAAAATTGCCAAGACCCTCGATATCCCCATTGTAGTTCGGGCTGATGGCGCCCTTTCTGTTCTGCGGGATGGACAAGTTGTGACCCTCGATCCTGTAAAACGGGTCGTCTATAAGGGCAATACTAGCCCCTAAAACCTATCCACCTAATTCTTGAATATATTAGTCATTTAATTTACCATTTTTTAATTATATCCGAGGTTTTTAAATGTTCTATAAATTGTTTTTGTTCTCATTCTTTTTATTTAATGCCGCATCGGCTGACCGGATAGAGGTCATGGGCAATGGCGTAGATTCTGTTGAACATTACAATGAGATTTTAAAGAAAAATCACATCAATGCGACTGTAGTTACTGCCAATGCCGAGCAGTATGGGAAGGGATTCAGAAAAAATCGAGGTGTTTTCGGTAAATTTCTACGGAAGCTCTCTTGGGACTATCCTAAATCGATTGAAATCAAAGATGATGTCCGCAAGATCATTTTGATGAATATCCCTCAATTTTTTTATCGGGATTATCACGTGGCAAAACTGCCTAAAGAGAAGATGGTCCTTTTCATGTGGGAGCCTGAGATCCGCCTAAGAAAAATGTATTATCCTAAACTCCACAATTGCTTTTCTAGGATCTATACTTGGGATGACGACTTAGTCGATAACGAGAAGTATTTCAAGTTTTACTATCCCGTGTTACTTCCTATGATTTCCAATATTGTCCCTTTTGAAGAGAAAAAGTTTTGCACGCTCGTGTCGGGATTCGTTTCTAATCTCGAAAAATATCCATGTAAATATCCTCAAGAGCTTTATAGCCAAAGAGTGAAAGCCATTGAGTTTTTTGAAAAGATCGGAGAAGACGGCTTTGAATTCTATGGCCGCGGATGGAGTAATACTCCCTATAAGTCTTATCGGGGTCCTTGTAATGACAAGCTCAATGTAATCAAAAACTACAAGTTTAGCATCTGCTATGAAAATTGCCGCGATGTTTCAGGCTATATTTCAGAGAAAATCTTTGATTGTTTTGCTGCAGGCAATGTTCCGGTCTATTGGGGGCCTGGCAATGTGACTGATTTTATTCCTTCCGATTGTTTCATTGACCGTCGGAAATTTGCCACTTTAGATGACCTCTACATTTTTATGAAAACGATGTCGAAGAAAGAGTATCAAGGATATTTAGACCGGATCCGCAACTATTTACAAAGTGAACAAGCGCAGCTTTTTTCTCCAGCGCATTTTGAAAAGATCTTCTTAGAAGCTATTGAAGCACCCGAGCATAACTGATGGTCTGACCATGGTCCGGAGCAATGAAATTGGCCAAATTACGTGCCAATAAACTCTCCTTAAGATCTTTAATAGGATCATGAATTCCTTCATCGGTCAAACGGAAGGTCCCAAAATGAATCCCTATGCTTAATTTTGAGTCTAAATCAAGATGGGCTTGAACAGCATCAGCTGGATTCATATGAAACTCTTTCATGAACCATCTAGGCTCATAGGCGCCAATGGGAAGTAAGGAGAGGTCCATTGCTCCATAGCGCTGTTGGATCATTTTAAAATGACTCCCATAAGCCGTATCGCCTGCGAAAAATATCTGAAGATCAGGAGATTGGAGTACAAATCCGCCCCAAAGGGCTTTGCAATAGTCTAAAAGCCCGCGCTTGGACCAATGTTTGGCAGGAGTCAGGATAAACGATTGCTGGGCATTTAAACGATGTTCTTGCCACCAATCCAATTCAACAACTTTATGAATTCCGAGTGATTTAATCAATTTTCCATTTTTTAGCGGTACAATAAATAGAGGATGATCTTTTTTCCAGAGCTGCTTTATGGAAGGAATATCCATATGGTCGTAATGGTTATGGCTGAGCAAGACGACATCAATTTTAGGAAGTTCTTCAAAAGCTATCCCCGGTACCCTTACTCTGCGGGGTCCTATGAGGGAGAAGAGGCCGGCAACATCAGAGAAAATTGGATCAGTCAGGATATTGAGTTTCTCGAGTTGGAGAAGGACGCTGGAATGGTTGATGAAGGTCGCAAAGACCTCATGTGAGGCAATCTGTGTAGGTAAATCGGCTTTAAGCGTATTTTCGACTCTCTTAGGCCAAGGAGTCGGCTTGCTATTAATTTTCCACCGAAGAAGTTCTAAAATTCCCTTGGAAGAAAAAGTGTCTAAATTTTGAAAGCGGCCTTTATTCATAGACAAGACCATATCATAGAGTGAAAGAAATAACTACCCCTAAGCATCTTATGCCGCTGAAGAGGCATAGATGCTTTGGAAGAAATTCATTCGGCTGGGACTAATGGCTGATCTGGCCAGAGTTTGAAGGGATTATTCGGATTCTCTGGACTTTCACCTGGAAATACCTATTCATCTTTAACATTCCAACGTGAATTAGGATCAAGATAGCTTAAGAAGGGACCTAATCTATTACAGGTTGTATTATAGATCATATTTAGTTTATGCTGAAGTCCTCCGCCTTCAATAAAAGTCTTCAGTTCTTCTTTATTAATTTCACCGCAAAAAGATTGATTTTTTTTATCATTAATTGCATTTGGTAATGAAATGATGAAAGACAGACTTCGTGCAAAACGATAGGTGACATTAAGCATATCTAAGGCCTTTTTAAAGGCATCATCAGGATTGAAATAAGCATCGAATAATATCACTGTCATTTTTTTATGACGATCAACTAAAAGACCAGATTTCAAGCCCTCTGTTTCTTTTTCTAGTATATTAAGTATTTTGAATAAGATGGCTTGTGCGCGAACTAAAATAGTCAATGTTTCCTTAACAAGATAGAATTCGGGCGCTCTTGGTCTTGATTTTATTTGTAATAAATAAAGGAATATTAATTCTAGGAAATTAAGAAGGTCATCTGACGAGATAGAACTGACTTAAAGCTGTGATTGCCGCTGTCTCAGCACGAAGAATATTCTCATGCAAAGAGATTGGATGAGCTCTGAATTTTTCCAAAAGTACTTGAGCTTCTAAAGGAGAAAATCCTTTCTCCGGGCCGATGAAAAATATAACAGTTTTGGCAAAGGGTCCTCTCAGAAGAGGTGCTTGGGGAGAAATATCTCCAAAGTAAGGCGAGCCGGTAGGCGGCTCCCATTCCTGAAGAGAGGGCTTTAAGACAATCTTTGGCAGATAGAGCCTCCCGCATTGTTTAAGGGCATTGATCAAAATAGTCTCAAAGCGGTGGAGCTGAGAATCGGAAAGTTTTTTCTTTTCACTTCGCTCTCCAGGAAAAAGCCAAAATTCCGTGGCTCCGAGTTCCGTGCTTTTCTCGAGGGTCCATTCCAAGGAAGCAGGACGTGTGAGGGCCAGAGCTAAGATCAGAGATTGTTCAGGAGGTGGAAATTTCTGATGGGAAAGGATCTTCAGCTCACAGCTTTGTTTATCTAATGAAACAAGCTCGGCTTTTGCCAGCTCGCCTTGGCCATTTACAATTTCAATGGTTTCTCCCATGCGGACACGCATGACTTTAGCAAGATGGTGAAACTCTTCACCTTCTAGAGAGAGGTTATTCTTAAGAGGAGTTGAAACAAAAAATCTATCTGCGGGCATATTCTAAAAACTCTTCAGGGTTGCTAAAGGAACTGACGTTTAAAACGCTTAAGCTTGCAAAGTGTTTTTGGGCTTTTATATTTTGGGTAAAATCGACTAGGAGTTTAAATCGATAGTCTGGGGAGAAGAGATCATCATGGGATTTGATTTCGATCTCGGAAGAGGCAAAAGGAGATGGGACAAAAGCTGTGACTTGCTCGCGTGGATAGAGAGCCCGAATCTGAGAGATCGAAGATAGGGCAGAGGAGTTATCGGGAAAAATAAAAGCAATGGCATCATGACGGAAGCTTTTAACGATCTTGCCGGGCGGCTGTTGTTTCCATCTGTTGTGGATCCAGAGCCATTCATGAGGGTTTTGCTTGATGGAGCTTTCAAAAACCGCTAAGATTTGTCTCATTTGTTCATGGGGATCTTCTGTGGGCAAAATCAGCTCGCTGTAGTGGATGTTGTACTTTCCAAATTCTCGGCGGGTCGTAGCGACAATCACAGGGCATCCAGTCCTGGAAGAGAGCAGAGCGGGAAGAGGAGATGTCCAGGCTTCACGTCCCAAAAATGGACAAGTAAATCCTGATTCGGGCATTCCTTGATCACCAACGATGCCAACGAATTTTCCTTGTTTGAGTGCGCGGAAGGACTCTTTATAGGCGCTTTTAGGAGGAATGATGGTTCCTCCAAACTTCTCCCGTAGGTTCATAATCCAGCGATAGAGGTGATGATTTTTGATAGGCCTTCCGATAGCAACGCCCGGCATTCTTTTAGTTCCTTCTAAGAAAAGGATTTCCCAGTTGGTTTGGTGTCCGCAAAAGAAGATTACGCCTTGTCCTGCTTTGATCATTGAAGCGGCAGGTTCAGGATTTTGGCAGGTGGCTAAGCGGTGGATGTTTTTTTCTCGAGATAGACGGGGATATTCTAAAGCGGTGATCGCTAGATTTTGGAGGGACTTTTTTGCGGTGTTGACGATTTGATTAGGGGTCAAGTGAAGGTCAGTAGCTAGCGCTAGATTAGAGAGGGCGCGTTTTCGATATTTGGGATAGAGATAATAAACGAGAAGTCCTAAGACATTGCCAAGACTGTGCAAGACTTTATAAGGCAGAAATTGGAGTGGGAATGTGAAGAAACGGAAAAGGATATAGCTTAAGAGAGACATAGGCGGCAGACCTTTTCAAGTTGGCTACTGAAGTCGAGGTATTGGGCAGAGCCACGAATCTTTTGGGCCGACTGGGGAGTTTTAGGATGTTGAAGAGCGATCTCTAAGGAAGCAGTGAAGCTCTCGAGATCGAAGGGATCAATGGTAATACCTGAGTCTGAATTGAGGACTTCGTGTCCGCCATTATTTTTAGACGAAATGACGAAAAGTCCCATTGCTAAAGCCTCAACAGTAACATTGGCAAAAGGATCGTAATGAGATGGAATTACCAAAGCATCGGCAATTTGATAAAATGGACGGGTGTCGGCTTGGGAGTAGAAAAATGTGATATTCTTAGAAATTCCTAGCCGGACTGCTTGTTTTTGGTATGCAGTCAGGTGTTTGTCAGTTCCGACAACGGAGAGATGAAAATCTCTTCTTCTCAAGCGGCCGAGAGCTTGAAGGAGAAGCGAGAGTCCCTTACGATGGAAATTGTGACCAACAAATAGAAATTGGAATAAATGAGGATCAAGGTTGAGATTTTTAATGAGGTGCTCTTTTTGCTCAAATGTAGTGTTGAAATCATCTTCCATCTCTTGCCATTCAACACCGTTATGAACTACGTGAATTTTAGAGGGATCAGTGGCATAGAATTGAAGGATTTGATTTTTAACGTAGAATGAATTGACAACGATGCCCTTGAGGTGAGGATCTTCGAAGGTGGCCTTTTCAAGTTTAAGCATGATGTGATGAAGAGGGTTTAAAGTGAAAGAAAGGCCTTTGAGAAAACCTTCTTTTTCACGGCGAAGAGCTAGATAGGCAGCGTGGACACCATTGCCGGCGCGATGGTGGGTTTGAAAAGACGATCTGTCCATGCTGAAAATAACGTCAAAAGAATGGGATTGCACGGTTGTGCGGCACCAGGAGTCAAATTCTTTAAGCCTTAAGAATTTTAATTTACTTTCTAACGAGCAGGCAAGGACAGAGCAAGGCGCAGATACTTCATGGGATGTTAGAAGTGTAACTTCTGCTCCGCTTTCTTTGAAAGCTTGGATAATTCTCCAAGAGGACTTTTCAAGGCCTCCCCCTAGGCCTCCAGAGAAATGGAAATCTTTTTTAAGAATGGCGACTGTTTTCATAGGGAGTTTCTTCAACTACAATTTGCTGGCCTTGGATTTCAACTTTTAGATCAAATTTTTCTCGGTCAGATTTATAAAGTTGGAAACGGTTCATGTAATGGCGGAACCTTCCACGGAGGTACTCTTCCCTTCTTTTGATGTAAGAAGGATCGTTGTCGTCTCCACCATCATCGGACATGAGGATAGAGACGTACTTATCTTCAATAACACGGGGATTGAGAAATTGCACACTCCAATCAAGTTGTTTTTTTTCAGTTCTAGGAGAGAGCAAAATCGAAATTTCTAACATATCTTGGACGAGTTCGACAAAGAGGTGGCTGACTCCTTTGGCATACAACGATTTTCTGAGCAGGTGAATACCATGGAACTTTTGAACGAGTCCTCCGAGGGCTAGTGAATATGTTTCAGGATTGAGAATAAGGCTATGTTCCGGCGGAAAAAAGAGATTGATCGGGATCGTTTTAGCAATCGGATGAAGATCGCTGCGTACAAAATCAATTCTTAAATCATTGGCCTGGGGATCATCGATGGCAAAAGGGCGGTCAGAAAGTGACGGAATCGAAATTTCTTTCCAGGTATCAGGGACAAAAAATGAGACTTCATCTGACTGATAATCTTGGGCCTCTAAATTGGCTTTAGAGATGTCGCTTAAATTGAATGTCAGATTCATTCCTTTTGCTTTGAGTTGCTTGATAACCTCTTCAGGTCCGCTGACAGTCATGGTGAGTCGATAGGGCCAAACATCGAGGAATTGATAATCTTTAGGGGGTTCACCGATAGGTTGTGTTACTACAACAGGGATTTTCTCAGTCACAAGCCGAGTAAAGTTGATCGGCAGCCTCTGGATAACCACGCGCTTGATGGCCTTTGAGAGGTTGATATCAGGATTAAGGGCAAGGAGATTTTTGCGGGTAATTGTAGCGAGCCAATTATCAGATTTGTCCATTGCATCTAAAACGACTTCGATATCGTTGGGCATAATCTCGGCAAGCTCGGTTTCATTACCTTGGAGAGTCAAAGAAACTTTTTTAGAGAGCATCCCATTCGGCTGCAGGCCCTCAACTGTCATCCCAACAGGAATATTGATAAGACGGACAGGGACGTTTTCAAGAATTTTTGTTGTCGTAAGCGAGTGATTGACCACTAGCCAAATGACAATAGCTAAAAATAATGAAATAACCTTTCTTTCCCAATTCTGGAGGAACACTCTGCGGAGAAATATCATTTAAACTCCTATCAACCTACGGATGCTGAATTTAGATTTTGAGTTTTCAGGCGTCGTGTTAAAAATACTGCGGATAATTCCTTTGAACCGGTCAGATTTAACGGGCGTGATCACGCTTTCCCGGGCTAGGGATACTTTACCGCTGGCTTCTGAAACAACGATCACAAGGGCATCAGAATGTTGAGAGATCCCTAAAGCTGCTCGATGACGTGTTCCGAGCGACCTTGTAATATCAGATTCATCAGCTAGCGGTAAGATTACAGCCGCAGCTACGATGGTCATATCTCGGATGATCACAGAGCCGTCATGGAGGGGGGTTGATTCCGCAAAAATCGTTTCTAGAAGCTCGGAGGAAAACTGAGCATTTAAGACCACGGCTTTTTGTGCAAACTCATCTAATTTGTCTT
>WUUC01137284.1_pt1 | contig 28025 bp, 34 predicted proteins | sample 6278441 | NCBI WGS metagenome assembly WUUC01 (sample SAMN13675441, study PRJNA597444) | soil metagenome | isolation source: soil | place: USA: Washington | collected 2017-10 | reverse complement strand
TGGCACGATAAGCGATCACGTGGAGTCCTTCGGGCGAAGATCGTCTTTGGCGAGCGTTCTTCTACCAGGGACTCCACGCCACCTACACACGATCCCTAGCCACCCAAGCAGATCAGGCCCAGCCTGCACACATCAACCTGATCTTGATGAGATCACTTCATTGTATGCGGAGGCGGCCGATCTCCCACCTGGAGCGGCAGGTGAACCGCAGGATCCGAGGATGACTGAGGATATCGGCACGGCGAGTATCCACGTCCAGCCGCGCCACGTTGATCGGTAATTGGTACTCATGGTTGTCATCGTCCTTGGTCGCAGCACGCCTACATGCCGAGGTCGCGGGATGGCACTATTCGTTACAGTCGCGGCGCAGTAGCAGCGGTCTCAGTCGGGCCGGTTGTGCACACCCATCAGTTGAACTCGCATCTACCGCTAGACGACGTCCACCGACGGTGCTGGCTCAGACAGATGCCGCGACGGAGGTGCGGCACAGCAGGCGACCTGGAACCCCGGTCAACTCTGCTGCGTCACGTTGGCCAGGCACGTTGAGCGGCTTCACGGCCGTTCGCTTGGATATCAACTTCACCTGGCACACGGTTCGTAACGGTTGGTGCCCCTAGGTCGATCTGGTATCCGTTGTTGTTTCGACGGGAGCTTGAGACCATGGCCGGCACGGTGGGTACTTCCGCTCGGTCGTCTGCTTTTTCCGCGGGCGTCCGTGTTCTCGCTTTTGGGGTCGTCGCCGTCGTTACCGTGTTGTTGGGCTTGGTTGGTTTCGACCATTATTACCGGCGAAGCCGGAGTTCGGGCATGGTTTTCTTGACGAGCTCTACTACACCTTTCAGTTGTTCTTTGTCGCCGCCGAACCGGTGAAGAATGGTGGGCCGTTGCCGCTGCCTTTGGATGTCGCACGGTTCTCCGGTCCGGTTGTGACCGCCTCGGCCGTGCTCGAGATTGTCGCGGTGGTGCTCGCCACGCAACGGCAGCAGTGGCGGGCGCGCAGGTCCCGGCGGCATGCCGTGGTCACCGGCGGCGGTGCGGCGCTGCTGCTCGTCGGGCGGTTGCGGGCGTTGGGCACGACCGTCGTCGTCATCGATCAGAGCCCGACCGATGAGGTCCTCAATGCGTGCCGGCGTCATCGAACCCCTGTGGTCGTAGGTGATCCCACGGATCACGCTGTGCTGCGCGGCGCCGGGATCGGGAAGGCGAGCGCGATCTACGCGCTGTCGCGGGACAATGCGGTCAACACGTCGGTGGCGGTGGCCGCGTGTGCGGTGAGCCGGGGTCGGCGAACGCCGCTCATCTGTTACGCGCAGATCGGCGACCGGGACCTGCGCATGGCGTTGCTCGCGCGCGGCCTCGGCCGGACGGAGAACCAGGAGTTCCGGTTGGTGTTGTTCAGCACGAGCGAGATCGCTGCGCACGTGCTGGCCCAGCGGCACCCTCCGAAGACAACGGGTGCCGCTGCACCGCATGTCGTCGTCTGGGCTGGACGACTTCGGGCAGGCCCTTGCGCTCGAAGTGGCCCGCTGCTGGCGGGTGTACGTCAACCTTGGCCGCCCCCGGTTGCGGTTGACGCTGGCCGCGCCGGACGCGACTGCCGTGGCCGCGGTGCTGCACCGCCGGTTTCCCGCGCTGGACAAGGTGTGTGAGGTGCGCGCGCTGCCAGCGTGCGTTCTCGACCTACCGGTCGGCCATGTCGGCGTGCTGGAGTCCGCTGACCAGATCTACGTGTGTGACGACGACGACACCGCCGGGATCAAGGCCGGTCTCGGCATGCTGCTGGCACAGCGGGACCGCTCGATCGACGTGACCGTCCGGGTGGATGAGCGCGGCGCGGAGCTGAACGAGGCGTTTCATGGCACGAATGGCCGGCTGTTCGACGACGCGTCCGGGTCGCTTCGCGTTTTCGGGGCACTCGATGCGGCGTGTGACCCCGTCGCCATTCGGGAAGGCGTCGTGCTCGAAGGGATAGCTAGCGCATTGCACGACCGTTACGTCGCATTGTGCGCGACGAACGGCGACACCCCGCTCACTAACGCGTCGATGAAGCCGTGTGGGAACAGCTCACCGAAGAGCTCCGAGAGTCCAACCGCGCCCAGGCCCGGCACATCGGGGACAAGCTGACCGCCATCGGTTGCGTCATCGTGCCTGGCGTTGACGATGCGTTGCCGTTCTCCTTTCAGTCGGACCCGGACGAGGTCGAACAGCTGGCCCGGCTCGAGCACCAGCGGTGGGTTCGAGAACGCCTGGCGCAGGGATACCACTACGCATCGGTCCGCGGTGGGCTCGGTCACCCGGGCGTGCTGGAGTGGGACGCCCTCTCCGATTCGGTGCGGGAGAAGAATCGCGCCTTCATCCGCGCGTTACCGGCCGTCCTGGCGGGTGCGGGATTTCAGATGCTGCGGGTGCACGCCGGCGCCCGCACCGCGGTCGCCACTGGTTGACGAGTCACGGTCGGACGGCACCGGTCGGCCAGCACACCACCAACTCGCGCCCGATAGTCCTGGCGTAGTCGACTGCGGCGAAGGTGCCACCCCGACCACGCGGCGCCGCGCCATCCCACACAGCCACCAGGAGATCACAGTTCTCGACGATGTAGCGGCCGGCTGCCTCGTACGCGGCCGGGCCGGGTGTGTCGAAGCCCAGCATGACGGTTTCGCTCGCTCCGGCCAACAACCGTTGGTAGAGGTGAACTTCTCGTATTGTGTTGACGTATCCAGCAGCGGGGATCACGGCGTGGAGTCGGCCTCCTTCCCGCAGCACAGTGTGCGCGAACAGTTGGTCGGCTCCGTCGGCCAGACTGCTCAATCCGCGTAGCGGGCTTCGTCCGCGCAGCAATTCAGTGAGTTCTTTTCGGACATATTGGCGAATCCGCGGAGTCAACTCACGGTGGCCGGTCACCCCAACGATGGACATGACCACACCTCCCATATCCGGCCACCATACGCTCATCTTCTTGTCAGGGTAACGGCTTCGGCGCGGCGGGCGACGCCACATCCGTGACCACCTGGCTGGCGAATGCCCCAATCGATCCGCCGTTCAACCTGAATCCTGCGAAACGGTACGCGGCATTCATCTCCTACTCACATGGATCCGATCTCGAGTTCGCGCCGCGCCTGCAACGAGCCATCCAGCACTTCGGCCGCCCATGGAAACGACTCCCACCGCTGCGGGTGTTCCGGGACCGGACGAACCTGGCGGCGAATCCGGAATTGTGGACCAACATCTGCACGGCCATGGATGGTTCGGAATGGTTCATCCTACTGCTGTCCGAGAAATCGGTACATTCCGAGTGGATCGGGCGGGAGATCACACGGTGGTTCGCCACCAAGCCCGCCGGCCGGATCATCCTCGTCATCACCGATGGCGAGTGGGCGTGGGACGACGCAGCACGAGACTTCGACCGCCGTCGGTCCACCGCCGTTCACCGTGCTCTCTTCGGGCGGTTCACCGCCCACCCCTACGTGCTAGACATGCGCTGGATCCGGCGCGGATCCACCCAGCTCACCCTGGACAATGGACGGTTCGAGGACCAGGTCCTTGAGATCGCCGCGGCATTGCACGCCATGCCGAAGGATGAGATCGAGGGCGAGATCGTCCGGCACCACCGCCGCACCCGGCGCAGACGCACCGCGGTGACCGCGATCCTGACCGTCCTGCTGATTGCCGCCGTGGTAGCCGGGGTGATCGCCGTCGTGCAGGCCACGCGGGCACAGAACGAGCGAGACGCGGCCACCATTCGAGAGTTGATCGCCCAAGCCGAGAACGTACGTATCACCGATCCGCAGCAGTCGTTACGGCTGGCACTGGCAGCGCATCAGCTCGCCCCAGCAGCGAGTCCGCGGCGAGCCTCACCCGCACCCTCACCATGAACGGTTACGCCGCGACGCTGCACGGCCACACCAGTTCAGTCTTTTCCGCCGCGTTCAGCCCCAACCAGCGGTTGCTGGCCAGCGGTGACGGCGACGACCACACGGTGCGCCTGTGGGACGTCACCGACCTGGTACACCCACGGCCGGTGGGCCAACCCCTCACCGACCACACCACCTGGGTGCTGGACATCGCCTTCACCCCGGACGGGCACACCATGGCCACCGCGAGCAGCACCGAGTTGATCCTGTGGAATGTGGACGAGCCGGATCATCCGCGCAAGCTCGCCACCATCGGCACGGACGAGACGGTTGAGGGGTTCGTCGACGCGCTCGGCATCTCGTTCAACCCCACCGGCGACCTGTTGATCAGCACCCATGGCGGCGTTGTCCGGTTGTGGGATGTCCGAGATCCCGCCAAACCAACGAAGCTCGGTCGGTCCTTTGGCAAGCACACCAACGACATCAGCGACGTTGCCTACAGCCCGGACGGTCGCGTGATGGCGCTGACGCTGACCGAGTCGAATGGACAAAACGACCGACGGAACAGCGTGTTGTGGCTCTACGACGCGACGAGTCCGCCATTTCCGCAGTTTCGGAGCCAGTGGCAGAGTGATAAAGGTCGGCTGACCGCGCTCGCGTTCGTGCCGAAAAAGCCCATCCTGGTCACCGTGTCCGAGGGCGAGCAGTTCGACGATTCCGGCAGCGTCATCCTGTGGAACGTCAGCGATCCCGCGAAAGCAGTCCAGATCGGCACTCCTCTGCCGGCACACACCGCAGGCGTCGAGGACGTCGCGGTCAGCCCGGACGGCGCAACACTCACCACGGTCAGCTCCGACGCCACCGCGATCAACTGGGACATCACGAATCCCGCCGCGCCCAGACAGATCGGCGATCCGCTCACCGACCACACCAACGGGGTACACGCGGTCGCCTACCGCGCGGACGGCACCATGGTCACCGGCAGCGCGGACAACAATCTCATGCTGTGGCATGCGGGACAGAGTTCCCCGGTCCAACCGACGATGCGGGGCCTGCCTGATCTACACAAGGAAATCACCGGACTGGCCTTCGCCCCGGACCGCCGCGTGCTGGCCACGGCGTCGGACTCGGGCGAGGCCGCACTGTGGGACGTGACCGATCCCGCCCACCCCAAGGGCCCCACGATGCTGACTGATCATCGGAAAACGATCTCCGCGTTCGCGTTCCGGTCCGATGGGACGATGCTGGCGACCGGAAGTAGCAATGGGGGATTCGGACGTTCGGGCTCTCAGGAGATCTTGTTCTGGGATGTGCGCGATCCCGCCAACCCCCACCGGGTCGGCCCGACGCTGGAGGGCCCGTCCCACGATGTGGTAACGCTACAGTTCTCCGCCGACGGTGACTCGCTCTGGGCAGCCACGAGCAATGTCTCCATCATCCGGTGGGACATCACCGATCTCGACCATCCACAACGGACGGCCGAGATCATGAAGGAACACGACGACTTCCAAACGTCAGTCGCATTCAGGCCAGACTTCCACGCCGTCGCGAGCGTTCGTGGCTTCGATACCGATGAAGTGGGCATCCGCGACATCACGGACCCGACGCACGCGAAGCTGCTCGAGCAGCCGGTCAAGCATCAGGCGGCGGCCGCGATGCTGTTCGGCCCGGACGGACGGTGGATGGTGAGCGGCGGCATCGATGTGTTGCTGTGGGACATATCCACGGCCTGGCGGCCGCAGCAGATGGGTTTGCCACTAGGCGCAGGAAAATACATCCGATCGTTGGCACTCAACGCAGACGGCACTATCCTCGGCGCCGGCTACCTCGACGGCGGCATCTCGGTCTGGGACATCGGTGACCGGCGACGACCGCACCGCATCGGCGCCAAGATGAACGCCGCCCACAGCAACCAGGGTGAGACAGCTGGCACTGAGCTCGGACGGTAGCGTCCTCGCCAGTGGCGACTACAGCGGCGAACTAAAACTGTGGGACCTGTCCAGCTACACCTACGTCCGCGACCACATCGTCGAACTCTCCTGCGAACGCGCCGGCCGCAGCTTCAGCCAAGAAGAATGGACCCGCCACGTCGGCTCCAACTTCGACTACCAACAGACCTGCCCCTAACTCCAGCTGAGACCGCAGCCAAGTCAGCCGGGATAATGAGTGGACACCAAGCACGAGTGCTCTAACAGCGCTGTGCATGCCGAAAATGTCGTCCGTGCAGGTCAGGCGGCGTGGTGGTATTCGTTGAGGATGATGGGGTATGGACTTCAAGGTCACGTCGATCGCGAATGCGCGGCCTCGACCTTGACCCGCCGCGTAACGCACTGGTCCTCGCGACCGACTGAGAAGTCCCAGATCCGGGCATTGGACAGGACCGTTTCGATCATGCCCGGCATCCCGGCCCGGATGACGGTGCCTACAGGGCGTCCTGCAGCATCGGGCGAACGGTGGCGATCGAGTTGGCCAGGCCGCGCACCGGGCGGTCGTCCTCGTCGTCGCCGCCGACGACCTGACCACCAATGTTGAGGATCGGCGCGCCGCTGGTCGCGGTCAGGTCGAGCGGGGTGTCGAACGCGTACTGCAGGTATTTCTCCGGCGACACGTCATCCACCGTCGCCGGGAAGAGCCGCTGGTCGGAGCCGCTGACCTCGGCCAGCAGCCAGACCCGGTCACCCGGCGCCGATGGGGCTGGCGCCAACTCCAGCACCGCCACCCCAGCCGCGTCGTCGACGACGAACCCCGCGACATCGCGGGTGATATTCGTGGTCAGCGGCACCGCCTCCGGCATGCTGATCAGCGTGCTGGACCAGACCTCGACCGCGGCGTCGTCGACGCTGCTCGCCGTCATGCCGCTGACAAGCTCAGGCAACTCCGCGCCGGTGTAGTCGCGGCTCAACCCGAGTACCTCGCCAAACAGGTGCTGCGCAGTGAGCAGCAGGACCCGGCCATCCGACCAGCGGGCCAGGAACGCGCTCCCGCCGTCGATCTCACCCTCGGCGGTGCTGAACGCCGGGCGTAGCACCGCGTTCCGCGGCGGCCCGGTCGGCGAGGACGACGGCGCGGTTTCAGCGCCTGCCGGCGAGGCACCGCCGACCCGACCGGGCACGTCCGTCGAAGATCCCGAGCAGCCGGCCACCAGCGCGAGGGCCAGCACCACGGCCAGCAGCGACCACCATCGACGGGTCGACACGGTCGTTCCCACGACGCTCAGCCTCCAGATCCGGATCGAACACGGCACACAGGCCGGGGCGGGCACCGGCACGTCGTGCACAACAGCCCCCCGGCCCACCTCAGGAGGCGTGCCGTGGTCTGTGCCACCACCCCGGCACACCACCGCCAATCTCGCCGACCCGCCCACCAGCAGCAGCGGCTGCGCGGATCGGCCCGCAACGGACAACGGATGACCGCCGACAACCGGCAGCCGGCCAATCGATCACTCATCACGCGCCCGTGCACACCCTGGTCGCCCCGCATTTCGCCGACGCGGCGGAGACTTCCCAACCCTCACCGCACCACGGAGTGATCTCCACCAGCTAACGCGCAACCCGGGCTGACTAGGTCACCCTTGACTGGTCGTTCAACGCACCGCTCGATCGGTGCCAACGTATTGCGTCCGCCTGACCGACGTCCTCGACGACAGCATCGGTCACATTCGACCCGTTGCCTGTGTCCTGTCCATTCTTGAAGTGATCATTTCAGCAACCTCGTCTAACCACTTCCGCGGTAGCTGACCATTTCTGATGCGCACCTCTCCGCGACAGTTGATCGCTTCGCCTCGGGGCTCAACAGCGACTGATCGTCACCGCCAAACAGTGCCAAAGTATTGCGTCCGCCCAACCCCACATCCTCGACAACGGCACCGACCCGCGACCACGTGCCACTCCCCCACGACCGCCTCGAACACCCCTCACCCCATGACCTACCTGTCCTGCCACTAGACGACCGATTCCTACCAGCACCATCCAAGTGTCCGCTATATGCGAGGCGTCATGACTCCCGAGATGCCCGCATCGCGGCGTGAGCGGATATCGCGTGAGGTTCGGTATTGATGTTGGGATCATGCGGATGTTGTCGTCTCATGCCACGAGTTCGCCGGCGATCTTGCCGTCGTTAGATGAACGCCGCAGCGTGCAGCATCGTGTCGCCTGCGTCGATGTCGGCGGGCACGCTTGGCGACGACGGGACCGTTACCCCAGTGGGTTGGGTTTACCGGGTGGGTCGATGGAGTCGCGACGACGCGCTCGGCAACCACCTGCGACGCATCGACCTCACCCCCGCCAAGACCGCCCCGCCGCCCCGTTCACCCTAACTGCCGGATCACCGGTCTTGATGCTGGCCCGCACGCTCGGCCACAACATCAAAGTCGCCGTCACATGGCAACAAGCCGCATCAGGCGACTGGACGAGCTATGCCGCCGACCTCAGCCGAAACGCTTCGGGGATAACCACCAGCCCGCCGCCTCAAGCAGGGCGGTGGACACGACGCGAACCGACCCTGCCGTTACCGTGACGATGCGGCCGTGATGGACTCACGACTGAGAGCACTCGCACCCAAGGGAGCGGCGTGACCGAGACACCAGCCACTGGCGACGCGCGGAACTCCTTTGCGGGTCAGGCTGACGCCGTCATACAAGCGCACAATATTCAAGGCGATATCCACATCCACGCGGCATCAATCTCAGCACCTCCGACGCTTCGGCAGTTACCTGCGGAGGCGCCTCACTCGATATTCCCCGGGAAGATCAAGCGCAGATTAGCCTGGGGCAGCCTGTCAGTCGCCATCAGTACGGCATTTGTTCTGGCGTTTGTGATACTCCAGAAACAAGATTCGCCTACGACTAGTTCATCGCCTAGCACAAGTACTTCATCGTCATCGACGAGTTCGACTGCGCCGCCAACTGGCCACACTGACATCCCTATTACCCCTCAACCGCACAGTGACGGTGTCAAGGCCGTAGCATTCAGCCCCGACGGCAAATTCTTAGCCAGTGGTGGCGACGACAAAATCATCATTCTTCAAAATCTCCACGCCAGCGAACCGACTGCAGTACCGCTCACCGGACACCTGGACGCAATCGAATCTCTTGCCTTCAGCCCCGATAGTAGGATACTCGTCAGCGCTTCCAGCGATCGGACCATCCGGTTTTGGGACGCCACCACTGGAGGCCCTATCATCCGTCGAGCCCAGATTACGCACAGCGACCGAGTACGGAGCGTTGCAATCAGTCCGGACGGCACGCTCATAGCAACGGGAAGCGAGGACAAGACAATCCGCCTCTGGGATTTCGCGTCCGGTCGACCCGCAAGGGCGCCGTTCACTGGCCATGACGACGCAATCAAAAGCGTTGCATTCAGCCCAGACAACAAACGACTCGCCAGCGGCGGCGACGACAACACACTACGACTCTGGGACATAGCAACCGGCCAACCCATCGGCAGACCTCACAAGGACCATAGCGACAAAGTCGAGACAGTCGCCTTCAGCCCTAACGGCAAGATCCTCGTCAGCGCCGGCGACGACTGGGCCGTCCGGCTGTGGGATCCAACCACGGGCGAGCCTGTTGGAAAACCGCTTAAGGGACACCAAAATTATATCAGAGGCCTGGCCTTTACTCCCGACAGCAAAGTCATTGCCACCGCAAGCGGAGATCACACAGTGCGACTGTGGGATGCCGTAACCGGCACACCGCTCGGGAACCCCCTCGCCGGGCACACAAACATCGTTCGAAGTGTTGCCTTCAGCCCTGACGGCAAAATGCTCGCGAGCGGCAGCATGGACAAACGGTGAGATTGTGGACCTGGCAATAGCAGCCATGACACCAACTGCATGTGGCCAAGTCGAGTCACGATTCAGTTCGTGTCGTCGGTGATGGTGCCGGTGTAGCGGCGGACGGCGTTTTCTTTGGTGTGAGCTTCCGACTTGTATGGAGTTACCGTTTGGTTGGCTGGATGATCACTGGTCGTAGCCTGCCGGAGGTGTTGGGTCAGGATCGCTCGTGAGCTTGCTGCCGCCCGTGTGGGCTGGCTGTCCGGGGTTTTGTGGCCTGGCCTGACACCGGCCATGGTCTGACTCAACAGAGGTGGGTGTCACATGGAAGTCGGGATGTCGGCTGTGGCTTTCCTGTTATCTGCCAAGGAAATGAGGCCACGGTTGACGGTCGTGATCGGGACTGACCCGCACAAGTCCAGCCACACGGCGACGGCGTTGGACCCCGGATAGCCACGCGGTGCTCGACACCGTTCAGGTGGAGGCGACGCTGGTGGATTACCGCCGGCTTGTGGGGTGGGCCAAGCGGTTCGGGCAGCGTCGTTGGGCGGTGGAAAACGCTCGTGGCCTCGGCCGGCATCTGGCGCAGTGGTTGGTCGCGCGGGCGAGACGGTGGCCGACGTGCCGTCAACGGCGACCGCGCGGGTGCGGGAATTGTCGCGCGGCGGCCGGCGTAAGAACGACGCTCTGGATGCTGCGGCGGCGGCCAGCGTTGCTGCGCTACACGGCGACGCCGTCCCGGTTGCCGCGGAGGACGCCTCCACAGTGTTGGGGATGCTGGATGAACGCCGGCTGAACCTCACCCAGCAGCGCACCCGCACCGTCAACCAGCTGCACGCCCTGCTGCGGGACCTGTTGCCCGGTGGCGCGCCCACCGATTTGACGGCCAGCCAGGCCGCCGCGGTACTCGACCGGTATCGACGGTGGAACGAGCGCGTAAGGACCTCGCTCGGGAACTGGTCGCCGACGTCCGAATGCTTGATGACCGGCTCAAGGACAACAAGCAACGCATGCACGACGCGGTGGCCGAGTCGGGCAGCACCCTGACCGACATCGTCGGTGTCCGGTCGTGGCCGCGCGGCTGCTCGGGCGCACCGGCCGTACGTCCCGATTCCCCACCTCCGCAGCGTTCGCCATCTACTGCGGGGTCGCTCCAATCGAGATCGCCAGCGCGACAAGACCCGCCACCGGCTGTCCCGACACGGCGACCGCAAGGTGAACAACGCCTTGCACACCATCGCCTTGACCCAGGTACGCATGCACGGCAGTCGCGGCCGCGTCTACTACGACCGCAAGATCGCCGAAGGCAACACCCACGCGCCGTCGACAGCAACCAGAGCGCGCTTGCTCCATGCCCGTGTAACAGATGTCGGCATGGCACGAACAGTGTCGGTATGAGCTGGCTAGTTCTTCTCGGGACTCTGCTGGGCACGGTGATCGGCTCGATCGGAACGATCGTTAGCCAACACCTCGCCGGTCGCGCCGCCGAACGGCGAGAGCGCCTTGCGCGGGTGGCTGAATACAGGACGGAGCGCTTACGCGTTAACGAACTCCTGATCGACATCGGTCAGGAGGTCGAGCGAGTCGCCGTTGAGCAATCAGGCCCGTCGAGAGAGCTACATGATCGTCTGTGGACGATGCAGGCCCGTCTGGCAATCCTCGCGCCCGACCGGTTCTTGGAGCCACTCCGCGAGTGGGTAGATGCGCTCAACCACGTTCACTGGCACGGACCGCCCGACGGCCAGCAAGTGTGGGAATACTTGACGGGACCTCGCGCACGCTTCATCGAAGCTGCGCGTGTGGAGTTGGGAACTGGGGAGAACGGTGACGATCAATAGCTCGGTCCCGACGGACACTACGAGCCGAACCAAATCATCGTGCCAGCCCTGAATACGATGTGATCCTGCAAGTCGAGAGAGGACCCCGTCGATGGCGCGGTGGGTCGTGGCCGTTCGCACCCCGACCCTGCTGCGCGTGCGACCGGACGATCACTCGGTGGCGTTGCGGATGCTGGCCGACCGCCGCGACGAACTCGGCGTCGCCCGCACTGCCGTGGTGAGCCGCTTGCACCGCCTGTTGCTGGAGCTGATTCCCGGTGGTGCCAAGAAGTTCCTGTCCGTCACCCAGGCCCGCACGCTGCTGGCCACGGTGCGACCGCGGGACCTGGTCGGCAAGACCCGCCGACAGCTGACGGCCGAGCTGATCACTGAGCTCGCCACGCTGGACAAGAAGATCAAAGCCGCCGACAAGCAACTCACCGAGCTACTCTCCGAGACTGGCACCGGCCTGCTCGATCTCTACGGCATCGGCCCCTCGGGCGCGGCGCGCCTGCTCGGCGACATCGGCGACATCAACCGGTTCCCCACCGCCGGCCACTTCGCCTCCTGGAACGGAACCGCACCCATCGACGCCTCCAGCGGTGATCATCAACGCCACCGGCTCTCCCGGGCCGGGAACCGCAGAATCAACCGGGTCCTGCACATCATGGCCATTGTGCAATTACGCAACGACACCCCCGGCCGCGCATACTACCAACGCAAACTCGCCGCCGGAAAGACACCCATGGAGGCCATACGCTGCCTCAAAAGACGACTTTCCGACGTCGTCTACAAACAATTCATCCGCGATACCAAACGCGACATAAGGGCGAGCCCGGGAGGACACTCGGGGGCGACTCTGACATCCAGCGCGGCCGACCTAACCCCAACGATCGACTCTTCGGACAAGTCACTTCCCAGACTCGCCATCAGCGAGTCTACGTCCGTCACAGCCGCCTCTTGACATAGAGGGGAGCCAGATGAGTGCGTTCTGGGACTGCTCCAGTTGATCATACCTGTTGGGAGCAGGGCTCCAGAATGATCGACTTGCGTTGGTCCTGATGTCGGCGCATACCGATGTCATCGTCGGTATTCGGGCATCGGGAGGTCGTCATGGCATGGATCGAGCAGACCGGTAAGTGCTCCTGGCGGGTCTGTTACCCGCGGCCACCTGGCGGCTACGGCTCGGTACCGGATTCGGCTCGAGGAAGGCAGCACGGGACTACGCCGACGATCTGGAGTCCGACCGGCGACGAGGCCAGTGGCGAGATCCCGACGCCGCCAAGACCATCGTCGCCACCTGGGCGGCTCGGTGGCTAGACCCGCTGGACGTGGAGGCCCGCACCGAGGAGAACTACCGAGCCTACCTCCGCAACCACATCCTCCCCCACTGGCAGCACGCGCCGCTCGACCCGATCACCGCGCTGGCCGTCACCGCTTGGATCAAGTCTCTACGCCAGGGCTATGCGGCGTCGACCGTGGCTGGGATCGTCACGGTGTTCTCGATCATGCTCGACGACGCCGTCGACGGACGGACCCGGTCGCCGACCATGATCACCACACAGCCCGCGACCCAACCCAACCCGGTCCCATATTCACGGCAAACCGCTGGTCCCATCAGCCGGCAGGCGACACAGGCTACGCCTCGCGGCGCCCGCGGCCACCGCCCGTGGGTGAAGCCCCTGATACGGGCCGAATGGTCCGTCGCCGTCCAAGTTCGTGAGCACGCACCCCCGCGCCATCGGGCGAGTTATTAGAGAGTTGTTAGAGCGCCCTGCGACCCTCGTGGACACAAAAATAGCCGGGCGATCCCCATCCGTGGTCTGGGATGTTACAAGCCGAGCACCGGGTGGCCACCGACGACGAATGGCGCGAATTCCACCAGCACCTCCACACCCGCAATATTGGCGAATCCTTGCCAAAGAGGTGCTCGGGGAGCCTACGGTTTGCTCAGTAGCAGCAGATCCGAGATGCCTGGATATCAGCTGAACTGAAGGGAAAGATCATGACGTCCACGCGACGAACCATGCTGGGAGTGGCGGCGGCCGGTATCGCAGCGGCCACCGCGGTTGCGCTTGCCTCACCGGCGGCAGGGAGCACGGACGGTGCCACCGCGCGCGAAGGCATATGCAACAGCGACGCTACGCTATGCAACGCCACCTATGGTGGCGGAACCCGCGTCGACTACATCGAGGCTTCCCGCAGCTCGATTTTGGGGGCGCGCGGGTTCTTCGAGGTCTTCGGCCCGAACAACTACAAGAAAACCGATGCCACCACCACACAGATGGAGCGCACCATCCCGATTTCCAGGAACTTCCCGGATAGGTCACTGATCTGCTTGCGTTTCTGGCGGTACGACGGACCCGGCCACTTCACCCAAGTAGGTGGCAACGTCTGCACCTCAATCCCGATCGGCTGACCCGACACGCATTAGGCGCTACCGTGCAGCGGCCCGCCGACTTCGATCCGCAGTCCAGCAGGCCCACAGTCGGGTCATGCGTGGCAGGGCCACGCAACCACACCGGGCGCCAGCGAGCTGAGCACGCGGTGCATCCTGTCCGGTGGCCGCTGCTACTCCCCGCCTACGTCGACGCATCGAACAGGCCGGACATCGACCACGTCGTCGCGTTGGCCGCCGCCTGGCGGGACCGCTCACGTTGGTTGGGTTATGGCGTTACCCCCTGAGGGTGGACTCGGGTTGTGGGAGTCGATGGCCCTGCTGAGAGGCTGTCGATCATGCCGGAGTCCTATCCGGTGGAGTTCCGGGTTCGTGCGGTGGCGTTGGTGCGTGCGGAAAATCGATACGGGTTGTGGCGACCGAACTCGGGATCAGTGAATCCGGTCTGCATCGGTGGGTGGGCCAAGATCGGTTGATCGTGGTGAGCGGCCGGGGTTGAGCGGCCGGGAGCACGCGGAGTTGGTGGCGGCGAAACGGCGGATCCGGCAGTTGGAGACGGAGCTGGCGATCGTGCGGCAGGCCTGCGCCCTCTATGAGGAGCTGAAGGGCGACCCAAAGAGCGTTCCCGGTAATCGCGCGGCTGGCGCAGCGCACGTTACCGGTTGAGCTGGCCTGCCGGCTGCTGGAGGTCAGCACCTCGGGTTTCTCTGCCTGGCGGGCTCGGCCCAGCTCGCCGGCGGCGTTGCGGCGGGCCTGGTTGACCGGCGTGATCACCGAGATTCACGGGCGTTCGCGCGGTACCTACGGCTCGCCTCGGGTCCGGGCGGAGTTGCGGTTGGGCATGGGGATCATGGTCAGCCGCAAGACCGTGGCCAAGCTCATGCGGGCTGCGGGGTTGGCCGGGATCCCGCGGCGGCAGACGCGTAAGAACCCGAAGGTCGAGGTCACCAGTGAGGACCTGGTGAACCGGAACTTTCTTGCGCAGCCAACCGAATCTGCTGTGGGTGTGCGACATCACCGAACACCCCACCCGGGAAGGGAAACTCTACTGCTGCGCGATCCTCGACGCGTTCAGCCGCAAGATCGTGGGCTGGTCGATCGACCACGCCCAGAACACCACGCTGGTCGTCAACGCGCTGGAGATGGCCATCCAGAACCGTCAACCCGCACCAGGGACGGTGGTGCACTCCGATCACGGCGGGCAGTTCACCTCCTGGAGCTTCACCCACCGCGTCCAGACCACCGACCTGATGCCCTCCTTGGGCACGGTCGGCGATGCGTTCGATAACGCGATGATGGAGTCGTTCTGGTCGAAGATGCAAACCGAGCTCCTCGACCGCAAGAAATGGAAAACCAGGGTCGAGTTGGCGAACGAAATCTTCCAATACCTGGAGATCTTCCATAACAGGCAGCGTCGACACTCCAAGCTCGACTATCTCACGCCGGTCGAATATGAAAGACTCCACGCAGTCCCACAACCCGAATCCGGCAACCGGGGGCAACGCCAATGCCTCCACGATCTTGGGGGAAGCTCAGTTAGCAGTTGGTGGTGGTGTCGCCGGGGTCGGTGGTGCAGGTGTCGGTGCCGAGGCCGCCGTTGGCGGTGTCGCCGCCGGTGTTGTCTTGGATGTTGATGGTGTCGTTGCCGGGGCCGCCGGTCGTGGTGTCGGTGCCGGCGGTGTCGAGCAGGGTGTCGTTGCCGTTTTGGCCGTTGAGGTTGTCGTTGCCGCTGCCGCCGTAGAGGGTGTCGTTGCCGCTCTTGCCGTTGATGGTGTCGTTGCCGCCCAGACCGCAGATCACATCGTTGCCGTTGGTGCCGGTGAGGGTGTCGGGCCCGGCGGTGCCGGTGATGGTGCACCCGTTGGTGTTGGTGATGGTGGTGGTGTCGGCGTTGGTGTTGTTGGCGGTGTTCGGGTCGGGCTCGGCGGCGGTGACTGTCGCGGTGGCGGTGATGCTGCCGGTGGCGGTCGGTTCGACGGTGATCGTGACGGTGGCGCTGGCGCCGTCCGCTAGGGTGCCGAACGGGCAGGTGACGGTGAGTGCGGCGATGGTGCAGGAGCCTTGTGTGGTGCTGGCCGAGGTGATGGTGCCCGGCCCGGACAGGGTGGTGGCAAGGCCCACCCCGGTCGCGTCACCTGCTCCGGCGTTGCTGACGGTGGCGGTGTAGGAGTAGGTGTCACCCAACGCGACGGGATCGGCCGACTCGGTCACCGTGGCCGACAGGTCCGTCCCGGCCGGTCCCGGCAGGTCGAAGACCGCCACACCGAACGGGCGGCTGAACCCGCCGATGCTGGTGGCGATCATGTCGGTGGTGAGGTTGATCACCGTGACTGTGTCGTCGGGGCCGTCGCCGGCGTTGCTGACATAGGCGAGTGTTCCGGTTGAGTTGATCCCGATCCCGAACGGGTTCACAAAGCCGGTGAGGGTAGCCGTCACCCTGTTGGTGGCGGTGTTGATCACCGACACCGTGCCCGAGGACGCGTTGGTGACGTAGGCGCGGGTGCCGTCCGGATGGACCGCCACCTGCTGCGGGTTTATCCCGACCGTGACGGTGGCGGTCACCGTGTTGGTGGCGGTGTTGATCACCGACACCGTGCCCGAGGCGAAGTTGGTGACGTAGGCACGGGTGCCATCCGGGTGGACCGCCACCCCGTGCGGGTTTGTCCCGACGGGGATGGTGGCGGTCACCGTGTTGCTGGCGGTATCGATCACCGACACCGTGCTCGAGACCTCGCTGGGGACGTAGACGCGGGTGCCGGCCGGGTTGACCGCCACCCAGGTCGCATTTCTCCCGACGGGGATGGTGGCGGTCACCATGTTGGTGGCGGTGTCGATCACCGACACCGTGCCCGACAGGTTGGTGACGTAGACGCGGGTGCCGGCCGGGTTGACCGCCACCCCGATCGGGCTGCCCCCGACCCGGATGGCGGCGGTCCACCTGTTGGTGGCGGTGTCGATCACCGACACTGTGTTCGAGATCTGGTCGGTGACGTAGGCGCGGGTGCCGGCCGGGTTGACCGCCACCCCGGACGGTCCTAATCCGACCGTGACGGTGGCGGTCACCGTATTGGTGGCGGCGTCGACCACCGATAGTGTGTGCGCGGTCTGATTGGCCACGTAGACCGTGGTGGTCGGGGCCGTGTAGGCCGGTGACGCCGGCGCGGCCAGCACGCCGAGCATGCCGGCCAGCAGCGTCAACGCCGCCAACACCCCGCGTGCGGCCCGCGTTCGCCGGGCGGGTCTGGACATATGGGTAGCGTGGACGACGTGGTGGCCGCGGTGCGCACCGCTCGCGACAACGACCTGGAGATCGGCATCCGCTGCCATGATGCTCCTCCAAAATACACAAGGGAACATGGAATGAATGGACATAAAATTGGACGAGCACCCTCCTCGCCATTGATGGCACGTCAACCCCGCATCCGCACACCGCCCCGCGGGTGAAAACCAACAATGCCCACACCCAGACGGCCAGTCCACGCGCTGTACCGGGGCGGTCAAATCATGTCGTTCCACTACGCGCAGCACCTGACGGGAAAGAGCCTTTTGGACCCGAAACCCCACTTTGCGCCGTTCAGCCCAACAATGGAGCGCAATTCACACGGGTCGTACAGAAAGGCTACCACAAGCAGATCTCCGGCCACGAAAACCACAGTGTGTAGCATTCGGCCAGAGCATCGACGTCCAATAGGGTGAATAGCGCGGCAGTGATCACGACAGCGTCACCGAGCATGTCGGGCCGGCAACGTTAGACCGTGACTACCAGAGCTCGGCACACGCCTACGCGAAGGCAAAGACTCATTAGCTGTTTACCCGCGAGATGGCCCCTGGTCTGTCACCGACACCCGCGCCGGCTCGCCGGCTGTGAGCAGGACGACGGTGGGTGACCGTGGTTGCGACATTGGCCCGCCGTCCGGTCAGAAGACAGGCCCGCGCGTTTGGTTGATGCGGGAGCCGGGTGTGAGTTGAGCCAGCAGCTGGCGCTGTCCACCGGTCGGTGGTGCAGGTATTGGCGCCGAGGCCGCCGCTGGTGGTGTCGCCGCCGGTGCCGTCCTGGACGTTAATTTGCCGCCGCCAGTGCCGCTCATGGTGTTGATGCCGGAGGTATGGTCGGCCACTCAGGCCATGACGGACCTGCTCGACTACAGGTACTCCGAGTCAATCACCCGTCGGTTGTTCCGATCGGTCGCCGACCTGGCACGACTGGCCGGATGGATGTCCCATGATGTCGGACTCCAGTCTACCGCTCAGCGGTACTTCACCTTCGCTCTGCATTGCAGCAAGGAAGCCGACGAGGTAGCCCTTGGTGCCGAAATCCTGTCCCGCATGGCCGGCCAGATGGTTCATATCGGTCGACCACACGACGCCATCGCGGTTATCGATCTCGCCCGACGGGGCGGCACGGGCAACTTGAGCTCCCATGAACTGTCCGTACTCACAACCTGCGAGGCCTCGGCGTACGCGGCACTCGGGAATGTCAAGGAGGTCGATCGAACAGTCGGACTCGCCGAGAAGCAATTCGCCGAAGGCCGGCCAGGCCAGGAACGCAACTGGATACCCTTCTGCGATCGAGCATATATAGAGGCGATGGCCGGACACGTATACCAAACCTTGGCAAACCACCAGCCAACGATGACCGGCCGTGCCGAACCATACATCATCAACGGCCTCAGACTGCGCCAAGCTAACTTGATCCGATCCAACACTTTCGACCTCATTTCACTGGCCGGGATTCGCGTCATACAAGGCGAATACGAGGAAGCCAGCAAGTCACCGAGACCGCACTACAAGCCGCCGGAGCCATCAGCTCTACTCGCACCTTCGACAGGCTCAGAGATATCCGAAACCGAGCACAAGACGACAGCCACCGATCCACGGCCGCACGTCAGCTGGTGAACCAACTCAACCACGTACTGCCCACCTAACAGGCGCAACCGACCGAGTGGCCCACGCCATGCCCGTCAAACGGGGCAACATCAAAGTAGCCGATGAGCAGTCGTTGTCAGCGGCGGATGCCCCTCCAGCGTGGATCGTTTGTCGGGACTGCGGACGGTACAAAGCTGGTGACGAGTCAGCACGTAGTAGATTAGTGGACAGTTAATGGACATGTTGGCGACTCCCAGTCACCTGCCCCGGCTCACGAGTACAATCCTGGACCTCAAGGCCTATATGGCATCGCTTGAACTGGGGTGTGTGGTTGGTTGTTGGTGGATAAAAGCAAACCAACTTGTTGTTGCTCGTCAGATGGAACACTCGATCTGGGGAAGAATGCGACGAGCTGAGAACCTTAGATCAAAAGGAGGGGTGCAGTACGCGCGTCAGCCTAAGGCGCTTGTCAATCTAATGAGAACATGCACGTGACTATGTCGTCCGATTCGTTCAAGAAATATCCCTACGCCAGGAGGACATCATGGATAAGAGAATAGGTCGTGGGTCCGCTGCCACGTTCGCGATTGCACTGGCATGCGGGGCTACGCTCGCCGCCGGATCGGCAACGGCTACACCGAGCGGGCCTGCTGTTGCGACCGGGGGCGTTGGCGTGCAGAGCGTGGTGTGCACGTTGACGGCGGACACTGTTCTCCGCCCTGATTACCCTGGCGGGAGCCTCGACGGAATCACAGTGCACGCTGGCCGCGGATTCCGCGTATACCCGGAAACGCTGATCGGCTACCACACGAAGCCGGAATGGCAAGGAACCTTCTGGGTCTACGGACACTCGGCTGAGGCCCCAAACACCAACGGATGGATCCTCTCCAGCCGCATCACCTGCTGACTGATCATTCGCTCGTTTCTGGAGGGACAGTAGGTATCGGATATCCGCCCGCGTGGCGGTCCGCAGGCGTGATCGTCTGCGCGTAACAAACACAAGACGACCAGTCTCACTCAGCTGGCGCATGTGCAACCCCATTGCCAAGATCGTCGAGAATGTGCCACAAATTTTGAGACCCTACACTTTCGGCTCGCAGATCGACGCCGGCGCAGCGAACTAAATCGATACACCGTAGGTAGTCCGTAAGCTGCCAGCCTTGAACCACAGGTTCCCCGGGGGTGCCGCCGGAACGGCGAAGATCACCCGCTGCATCGTGCCAGCTCAGAGGCCGTCGATATAGGACTGTAGTTGACCAACAGGTGTGCTTCAAGTCGATGGTGAGGCTCGTTGTCGAGTCTCGTTGAAGCTGGATAGTTCTCGGTATGTCTGACAGCTGCTTGGCTAGAGCGTGCTTCGTTCATGGTGGTGCCCCAATTCGTCGAGCACGGCGTGCGCGCGTTTATTTCTCTGGGGATGCGGTAGGGTCGGGGAAGTTGGGGTTTTGCGGTGAGTTCATCGCATCGTCGGCCGCTAGGCGCAGAAACCGCGCCACCTCCTCCGGCACCCCGACACCCTCAAAGCTGGCTGGCGTGAAAACGGCGCCGCCGGTGAAGATGGTTTCTCCGAAGCTGGCGCCGCCGGTGAAAATGGCCGACCAGAAGCTGGCTTGCCTGGCGAATGTGGCCGACCAGAAGTTGGCGGCGCCGGTGAAGGTGGTTTCTCTGAAGTGGGCGGAGCCGATGAAGTTGGCCGACGCGAAGGTGGCGTCGCCGATGAAGGTGGCCAACCAGAAGTCGGCGATACCGATGAAGGTAGCCGACCAGAAGTCGGCGGCGCCGGTGAAAGTGGCCGACCCGAAGTCTGCGCCGCCGGTGAAGGTGGCCGTCTTGAAGTTGGCTGTGTGCACGACACAGCCCTGCAGGGTGAAGTTGACGAGGGTGGCGCCAGTGAGGTCCAGGTCGGTGTTGTCCCAGAAGGTCGGCGCCGGGGTTTCCGCAGTGCCCGGACGGAGGTGGTCGGTGAGCAGGCGTTGGGCAGCGAGCCGCACTTCCCGTTCTTGGACCCGTTCGCGGTGCTCGGCAAGCTGCGTGGGGTCGGCGCCGTCACTGGGTGATGCGGCGGGGGGTTGGTAGGGCATGCGCAGGTAGGCGCACAACACGTTGACGATAGTTTGCCGCTGGGCCAGGTTGTTCTGGGCGAGGCGTTCCAGGGCGTACAACCCGGCCAGCCGGACTGGGGCCTTGTCGGAGCCGAGCTGGTCGGCGGCCTTGGTGTAGAGCTCGGTCACCCGCCGCTCGGCCGCGTCCAGCTCGGTAGTTGCGGCCACCCGCTGTTGATGGACCTGGTCGCGGTCTTTCTGCTTCAAGGCGATCTCGGTGCTGCGCTGCCGTCGCGCCGCGAGCAGCAGCGCGGCTGCGCCTCCGGTGCCGACCACGATGGTGCCAGCAGTCCTGATCGCCTCCAGCTGCTGTCCGCCGCGGCCGTAGGCCGACAGCAGCCATACCGCCATCCCGATGCCAACCACGAGGAGTAGCGCTGCGGCGGTCCAGATCGCCCTGGGCGAGAGCACGCTGTACCGCACCTCCGATGTCGGCGCGGTCGCTGGCTGAGCGAACGCGGACGGCTCGGGATCCGAGCCAGCTGCGGAAGGTTCGATCGTCACGGACACCACCTCGCTCAATGGCCACCAACGCAACGTCGAGTTCACCATGACAGACGGATCTTGGATTTGTTGGAGCGTCGTATCGGCTGGGCTTCGGGTGCGCATCGCCCGAAATTTCTCACCTCGGAGCAGGAGAACAGACGTTCGTGCACGGTTTGCTTACCTGAGCTGGTGCAGGTCCCGCCACGCTCGGCCGCTCGGTTCGTCTGAGACCCGACACTCGTGATCATGTCGTCTCCTGGCGGCCTGTGGTGGTCTTGTTGAGGCGGGACATGAGGTCGCGGTTGGCGGCGCGGGCGGCGTCGAGTTCGGTGTCGCGTTCGGACAGTTGCCGGCGGAGGTCGACGGTTGTTGTTCGAGTTCGGTGATCCGGCGCTGGAGTTGCTGGATGTCGGTGGGACCGCCCAGACCGGTTTCTTTCCAGACTTGTTCGCCGAGAGCTTCGGACAGCCGGTTGCGCAGGTGCTGGTTTTCGGTGGTGAGTCGGGCGATGCGGTCGTGGGCGTTGCCGAGGTCGGCGATGAGTGAAGCCCGGCTGACGGCCGGTCCGCCGGTTGGGGTGGTGGGTGGTTCGGCGGCTTTGGCGAGGATGGTGGCGTGCAGGTCGCGGTGGTGGTAGAGGAAGCTGCGGTTCACCCCGGCCCGGCGGGCGATGGCGGAGACACTGCCCGCCTCCTCAGTCGGTAAAACCAAGGAGGTCGCTCGATTCCGTCGGCTGGTCGTACCGGACCCGCCGGCCAACTTCTCCTGGGTGTTCTCGCTGGGCGGCATCCACGACGCCCTGCTCGATCCACGGGTGGATCGGGTGGCCGATGTGTTTCCCACCGAGCAGGCGATCACCGCGGCGGGCTGGTATTCCCAACGGGCCTCCGACCTGCTTGCGGTCCTTGGGCCGGCCCCGGTCGGGATGGCGGCCAACCGCATCCCGGCCCTGCTCCATCGGCTCGGGGACCGGCGGTTCAGCGGCTGGCAGGCAGAGGTCGACGCCAATCGCGCCGACCCTGGCCGACGACCCCGACGACCGACCTGAACCAGCCGAACACCCCCACTGAAAGGAGATCCGCATGCCCGCAGAGGAGCCCGCGGACCAGACCCCGCCCTGCGTGAAGGACGGCACCATCCAGCTCGGCGCGTTTCCGCAGAACCCGTCGACCGCGCAAGCCGATGCGGTGATGCGCGTGGTGTCCGAGCACTTCGGACAGCAGTGGTATGCGGTCAAACTGTCCGGCTGGTGGCGCATCCTCTGCCCGGAGGCTGGGGTGGGTTGGGGCGCCGATGCCGGTCAACGCACACGCGATTTCTCCCGCGCGCTGGTCCAGGCCACCGGCCTGCCGGTCGAGCGGACCGTGCCCGCCAACCGGGAGGGCTGAGAGCCGTGGTCGACCACGCCAGCTGTCCCCCAGGCGCGCACGACCGCGATCCGGGAACCGCGATCGACGATGGGGCGCCCGTGGACGAGCACGGCTTGCTGCTCTGCGCCGACTGCCAGGCACCGCTGATGTACTGCACGACGATCAACGACTACGCCCACGTCGACCCGGCGGCGCCACCCTGCCTTCTGGTCCCGGTCCCCCCGGTGGACCTCTTCGTGCGGATCCAGCGGGAGATCACGCAGGACGTCGCCGCCGGCATCGTCCCGACCCGGGTGTCCTCGTTGTGGCAGCTGCATGACTACGTCGACGCGACTGCCTACGGCGGGCTCGCCGAGGACAACGCCCGCGTGCGCACCGACACGGTGATCCGGGTCCAGGCCGAGGTCGACCGGTGGCTGGCCGCCCACGGACACCTGCCGACCTTTTCGGTCCACACACCCGACTATGAGATCACCCGCATCAACGCCGCGTCCCTGCCCGACGCGCACCGGATCGCCGAGCGGCATCCGCACGTGCGCGTCGTGCTCGCCGACCGGGGCGGCACCGTCACCGTCGAGCCGACCGACCTACCCGGCCCGAGCCTGCGCCAGGCACGCATCCCCACCGGTCCACACGCCGGACACCTGGCCACCTTCGATGCCGATCGCGACCTCGCTGGCCTGACCCGCTGGATCCACGACGGCGGCGCCTACTTCGACTACGAGGTCGAGGAGGTGTGCGGCGCCTGGATGCCATTCGCCACCCGCGCCGACGGATCACCAGTCGTCTGTGACCACCCCCTCGGCCACGACCACATCGAGCATGCAGCACCAGCAGACGACGGCACATCCAGGCTGACCTGGACACCAGCCATCTGACCTCATCGTCCACTGTGGCTTCACGCGGGTCTTTTCGTGCTACGCCAAGCCGATGCGCGGCGTGCCCGACGCGGCGAGACCCGGCCGGAGGCCCCGCACCGCGCGGAGACCAAGCGCCAGCCGGAGGTTCTCCGCCCGTTGTAGGAAGCCACGCACTCCGAGGAGACCTCGCCATGACCCGTCGACCGCGCAGAGCAGGCGAACAGCGCCGCCAACTCGCGCTGCGGTTGAACCCGCTGGTGGCCTTCTACGAGGTGACGCTGGCCGAGGCGCAGGAACTGCTGATCACGTGGCGCCATCCGCTGCACCTGCCGACCGAGCAGTACCCGAACGGCCGGCCCTATACGCGGCCGTTCGGGCATATGGCCTTTGTCATGGAGGACGGTGGGCGCCGCGCCGCAGTGGTGGTGCTCGCCAGCACCGTCAACGCCAGTGTCAGCAAGAAGCACGGGTTCTCTGAACTACGAATACCCCCTGCTGGCATCCGGCAACTGGGTGACGTATGGGAGAAATGCACCTGGCGTCGCGACCTATGTGGTATACCGTCAGCGTGTCAGCGCATCATCAACCGGAGACCCTGCGCTATTCATTGTCTCTGGAATATGTCGACTTCGGTGATGTGGGAAGGGGTTCGCAAGCCAAAGTATGGTGCACGTGCGGACAGTTTGACGGTTGGGTCCCGGCGGCCAGTGCGCCCGAAGCCGCATGGGCGCACGTGCGGTCGCATATGAGCGAGTCGTTCGGCTGGGGGATACGCTGCGTTTTGTGCAAGCGGTTCGAGGCGGCCTTCTGGGATCTAGAAGGCCACGGTAACAACTTGTATCTTCTGTCTAAGTGTTCCGAACATCAGGGCAAGAGCCTTACTGCCAAGGTCCTTGAAACTCGCAGAGTCCTCACCGGCCAGCCACCAAAGAGAAAGTGGTGGAAGCTCTGAACTGAGCGGGCACTGTGGCCCTTGTGACCTGCTAGAGCGCCCTGGCTATTCGGAGTCGGGGGTGAATAGCCGTTTACCGTCAGTGGCGCCGAGCAGGAACGTGAACTTGTGGAGGTCAGCGCGCAGCTGACCAAGGTCGTAGCCGGGGATTCCCACAAAAGTGTCCAGCGACTGGCCCCAGCGGGGCGGGGTCGGTGGCGAGCCAGTCATGGAGGAATTGAAGTAGTTCGGCCAGCTCGGCGGCATCGCTGGTGTCCAGGGTGGTCGTGGGCATGGGTGTCCTCGTTAGGTAGGCCGTGCCGGGATCTGACACCCGGCCGCTGGGTCAGGTCGGAAGGCTGGCTGTTCTGCCGGTGATCTCGCTGAAGGTGGGGATGCCGAGGTTGATGGTCGTGGCGCGGCGTGCGCGGTCGTCGAGCTGGGTGATCTTGGCCTCGGCGGCGGCCAGGCTGACGCGCAGGCCTTCGGCCTCGCCGTGCCAGCCTTCCCGTTCGGCCTCGGCGATCCGGCCGGTCAGGTTGTCGCGGATTTCGACCAGTCGCGCCTTCTGAGCTGGGTCAACGCGAAGGACTGGGCATCGGATGCAACTGTGCTCATGCTGGCAACTGGTCCCGTAGGCCCGGCCGCAGTCGCCCAGGGCGACTCGCCGTCGCTCGAAATGGCCGAGAAATTCGTCCCATTCCTCGTCGGTGGGAGTACGGTATTCCTCGCTCGGGCGCAGCGCCCGGCGCCAGGCGATGAAGGCCCGGTGGCCGTTGATGGCCTCCTCTGGGTAAACCGCCTTGTATCCCATGGTCGTGTTGATGTCCTTGTGCCCCAACAGAAGTTGTGCGATGTGGGGTGGCATCCCGTTCGCGATGGCTTCGGTGGTAAAGATTCTCCGGAAGTCATGCGGCTGGAAGTGCAGCGGCTGTCCGGTGATGTCGGTGAGGCCAGTGGCCGCGAGCGTCTCGTTGATCGCTGTGCGGATCAAGGTGGCTGAGACGGCTCGTTTTTCGCCTCCGCTGCGCCATTGGAATAGCAGGGGCAGGGGTGGCATCCAGACCTTTTCGTGCATGTCGTAGAAGGGGGACCAGCGGGACCGCGCCATCATCACGGCGGACACGGCTGATGACCGCGCTGAGGACGTCGGCCAGCTCCGGGTTGACGACCAACAGCCGCTCCTGGTCGGTCTTGGACGGGGCGATCTGCAGAAGCGGGATGAGCTCGCCTGTGGTGGGGAGTGTGTACTGGGTGATGCTGTGGTGACTGGTTTCCAGCATCTCCTCGATCCGGACCCCGGTGTGGCGGAGGAACTCGATTGCCGCCCATCCCCAGAACGCTCGGTGTTCCTCGTGCCGGAAGAAACGTCGTCGTCCGTTCTGGTCGTAGGCGACGACCGACGCATCCGGGTCGACTCGATCCCTGCTGGCCGCCTTCACGAAGGTCTCGCCGAGGGCGGTGAACGAACTCCCGGCCGAGGCAGCGCGGACGGCCTCCAGCCGCGTCCGGGCGTCCCGGAGCCGCTGCTCGGCGGTGCGGGCCAGGGCTGGGAGGACTGGCAGGCGTTCCCGGGTCCGCTGGTCCATGTTCGCTTTGACCCGGGCGTTGTGTTTCTTGAAGCGGATTTCCGTGCTGCTGACCGGGCTGGGGGCGGCCCACTGTCCCCAGCGGACTGGGTCGTGCTGCGCCCACTCGGCGAGGTCGAGGTAGAACCCGCGGACGGCGCTCAAGTTGTCCAGGTAGCTGCCGCGCGGGCTGGACGCCTCGACGACCGTGCCGTCGGGCAGGCGCCGGCGGGTGACCTTGGTGCTCAGTCTCTGCTTCCAGGCGATGACGACCTCGTGGGGCAGGCGTAGCGAGTCGATCCCCGGATGGTGGATCTCCATGTCCTTCCAGAACACCGAGGCCAGCACGTAGGACAGGCTCCTCAACGAGGTGTAGTCCACGGCCGGTTGACGTTCGGTGAGGTAGTCGACGAGGAGATCGCGGATCGGCTGGCGTTCCAGCCGGTAGCGGTCAACCAGCTGCTCGGGAGTGAGCTGCCCGGAGAACTTGGTGAACATTCTGAGCGTGGCCGGAGCGTCCGGCGGGAACAGACCCGAGTCCTTGAGCAGGGCGTAGAAGTGGAACCGGCTGTGGCCGCCTCGCTTGAGCTTGGCGTGCTCGACCCGGCGGAGTTCGAGGCAATCGCCGACGGTGATGTCCGCGACTCGACCGCCCTTGGCGGCGAGAATGGTCGCAATCTGGCTGAGCGCGGTTCCCCATCTGCGGGTGGTCAGCACCTCCGGATCGCAGACCTCGGCGAGTCGGGCGAACCCGGCCGGGTCGCGGTGGGTCGTCATGGCCTTGTGAACTGCCAGAAGCGGTGCGTCTGCACGAGAAAGTCCAGGTCGGGGCGGATCACGTCGGCCACAAACAGGCAGAGCAACCCGCTACTCAGTCCCGCCGCGGTCGGCTTCTCACCCTGGGTTTCCAGCCAGGCCGCTGGAGCCTGAACCCACTGGGACACAAGGGAGTTGGCGGGGCTGGCCTGCCACCGCTGCTGCCAGGTCGCGCCAGGAAAGGTCGCCAACCACCGCAGCAGTCGCTTGACGCCGTAGCGCCGCGCTTCCTGCGTGTTCGACAGGCGGGCCCGCAGCTGCGGTTGATCAATGAGGTCGAGGATCTCCTCCCGGCTGGCTGCGGTCGTCGGCCACCTGTCGGGCCGGGTGCGAGCAGGGAATTGCAGCACCAGTCTCCGGGCCGCCTCGCCGTGGAATGTCACCGGCGCATCGGTCCCAGCGTCGTCTTCCGCGGTGTGGTCGAGTGGCTGTGCCCTCGTGGTCAGGGCCGTGGTGGTCATGGCCGTGCCCCGAACAGGATCGCCAGCGAGTCGGGGTTGTAACCAGGACTGGCCGGCGCAACGTCGGCCGGTGGCCTGGCTTCGGCTTGGCGGCGGTGATGGGCCAGCGCGCTAGCGATCACATCCTCCGCGGTGGGCGTGGTGTAAATCTGCGTCGTGCTCAGGCTGGCGTGACCGAGACTCTGCTGGACGTCGGTCAGCGGCATCTGCGGATCCTGGGCCATCCGATAGGCCGCAGCATGACGAAGATCGTGCAAGCCCCACCTGGAGCCCAGGAGCTCCTGCGCCCGGGTGAACATGGCCCGCGCGGCCGGATAGGCCAGCTGGCGCCAGGGCCGCCGCAGGGTGAACCACAGCGGCTCGCCCTGGCCCCGGGGTGCGCCCTTGCGCCAGATCTCCTCCTGGTAGATCCGCAACCACACGAACGCGTCCGGCGAAGCCGGCCTACGCGACGGCATTAGTTTCCAGATAGGGCCTGTTCATCAGGATTCGCCGATCGGTTTTGGGTTTGGATGGCGGCAAGTTTGGTGCGGACGCCCTGTGCGGCGGGGTGGTCGAGCTGGTCGAAGATGGTCAGGGCGGTCTGCCACGCGTCGCGGGCACGATCCGGGTCGCCGCTGGCGAGGTAGGTGTCGCCGAGGCGGGCGAGTGTGATGGCTTCCCGAAAGTGATCGCCAATGTCTCGGCATAGGTCGATGGAGTGTTGGTAGCAGGTGATGGCCCGGCT
>WUUC01188579.1_pt1 | contig 28059 bp, 43 predicted proteins | sample 6278441 | NCBI WGS metagenome assembly WUUC01 (sample SAMN13675441, study PRJNA597444) | soil metagenome | isolation source: soil | place: USA: Washington | collected 2017-10 | reverse complement strand
GTCGTGCTGGACGACCGCACGTGCTGCCTTCCCCCCGCCGGCTGGGGGCGCCGCGCGGTCCGCGCGGCCGTCGACTGGGACGCCGCCGAGCTGGTGGTGGAGGTCAACTTCGGCGGCGACATGGCCGTGGCGACCCTGCTGGACGCCTGCGACGCGGAGGGCGTCGCCCTGCCCGTGCGGGTGGTCCGCGCCAGCCGCGGGAAGCGCGTCCGGGCCGAGCCCGTCTCCGCGCTGAGCGCGCGCGGCCGCTGGCACCTGGCCGGCGCCTTCCCCGAGCTGGAGGACCAGCTGTGCACGTGGACGCCGGAGTCCGGGTTCAGTCCCGACCGGCTGGACGCGATGGTGTGGCCGGCGTGGCACCTGCGGCTGGTCGGGACGTCCTCCCGCGGGACCGGGCACCTCGCCACCGCGCTGGCGTCCGAGGTGATCGCGCCGGGCTAGCGTGACCCGGGAGCGCGGGCGCGCGTGGGAGCGCGTCGTAGCTCAGCTACGAGTCTACTTCATCTCGAACGTCCGCGAGCAGCGACTCGCCGAGCTTGGCCAGCGCGAGTCCCTTCGCGCGCTCGTGCTCCCGGCGCGCCGCTCGCTCGGCGTCCGCGTCGCCGGCCTGGACGGCGCGCGCGATCGCCATGCGAGCCCGCATGACGCGCGGGTCCTTTCCGACCTTCGTGGGTCTACTTACCGGGTCTCCTTCTACCGAGTTGGAGGATCTTAAGTTGACCCGACACGTGATGTTTTGATGCGCTGAGTCGTCCGACGTAAGTACGACGCGTGTGGTGATTACCTGGGTAATCGTGCCATCGGGCAAGACTAGTTCGATCCCAATCGGGAGCGGCGGTAAGTCACCTTCCCAGGTGACCTTGGTGTGGTCCACATGAGTGACTACGACGACGGTTCTCACTCGGGTTCGACCTCCACGACGCGCACCGCGACCTCCACGACGTCCTCCTCGAGCGGCGCCACCTCCGTCACCTGGACCTCCGGGGTGAGCCGGTCGCCGACGCGTGGCGTGTGAACGAGCGCCTCGGGGCCGCTCGCTACCCAGAGTAGGAAGTGGCCGTCCTCGCGACCGGTCACGGCGCGTCCTCCTCGGTCGCTCGCCGACTCACCACGTCGTAGGCGCGGTCCGCGGGGCGGAGGTCCGCGACCGGCTCGGCGCCGTCCCAGCCCTGGTAGTGCCCCAGCACGAGCGTGACGAGCTGCTCGGCGAGCCGCCACGCGTCCTCGGCCGTGAGGTGCGCGATCCCCTCGATCTCCGGCCGCCCGGGGTCGAGCCTCTCGTGACACCTGACGACGAGCCAGACGTGCGGCCCCTCGGCCGAGCTGGACTCGTAGGCGCGGACCTCGCCGCGGGTCCGACCGCCGTGCGTCGACGGCACCGGTGGGAGGTGCGTGAAGCCCCGCGGCGTCACGACCTCCGCGAGGTGCGCGGGGCGGAGGGCGTCTCGGTCGATCACGCTAGGTCCTCCTCGGTCGGTGGGTTGGGTGTCACGAAGTCGCCGGGAACGACCTCCGCGAGGGTCGTGACGCGCCACGGCGCGTGCGCGTGGGGACGGTGGTAGACGACGACGCGCCGCGTCAGCCGGTGAGCGCAGATCATCAGCTCCTCGAGGCCGCGCGTCAGCGTGACGTGACGGTGCAGCGCGGCGTGCGCCCACCAGGTGAGGACCGCGCCCGCGCGGGTGCGGGCGTTCACCGGCGGCCTCACGCGTCACCTCCTCTAGGTCGCCGCGCCCGCGCGGCTCGCAGCCGATCGAGCGCCTCCGCGGTGACGTCGCCGGCCGCCGCGACGCGCTCGACCACGGCGTTCAGCGTCCACTCGGCGCGGTCGAGCGCGTCGCGCAGCGCGGCCTCGTCCGCGCGGGCGCGGTCCGCCTCGGCCAGCAGCCACCGGACGTCGTCCAGCTCCACCGCGCGGTGACCCGCGCCGAGTCGGGCGCGCAGCCGTGCCAGCGGCTCGGGCTCGCTCGTCCCTCCGATCACGGCCACCGGTCCTCCTCGTGACTCACCGCGTTCTCCCTGGTACTCACCGCGTTCTCCTCGGCGCGCAGCTCGGCGCGGCGTGCCACGAGCAGGTGCCCGAGCCAGTTCCGGCCGATCCCGTCGCAGACGCCCCAGTAGACGTCACCCCAGGAGTTGCCCTCCACCAGCGCCCGGTCGCCGGTGGCGAGCAGCCGCGCGCCGAGCGCGCTCCCGGGCATGAACTTCAGCGCCAGCAGCCACCGCATCACGTCCAGCTTGACGGCCTCCCAGTCCGGGCGTAGGGTAACGGCGCGACCCAGGCGCTTGGCCTCGCCGGGCGTCGACGCGTGAACGATCCGCTCGAACTCGATCGAGTTGACGTGCGTCTTGTAGGCCTGGTAGGCGTGCTCGACCGTGGGAACGACGTCGCCGGTCGCCAGCGCCAGCGGCGAGGGGTGAAAGTTGGAGAGGAAGTCGTGCTCGCCGGCGAAGCGCGTGATCGCTACCACCGGTCCTCCTCGCGGGCCAGCTCGACGCCGAGTCGCCAGGCGGCGTCGGCGACGTGCGCCTCGACCGCGCGCGCCAGCGAGTCCAGCTCGGCGCGCACCCGGCCGACGTCGATCAGCTCGGCGACCAGGTCGCGCGCCGCCCGCGCGGCCCGGTGGTCCAGGTTGCTCTCGAGCTGCTCGACCAGGTGCCGCGTCGGCAGGTCGACCCCGTTCACCCGGATCGCGAGGTCGACCTCGCGCCAGCCACCGGTCGCCCGGCCCAGTCGCTCGACCAGCTCGCGGTCGGCGCCGGCGAGCAGCACCGGGATCACCCACCGGAGGAAGCCGTCCGGCTCGGTGGTGTGCCAGTCGAACCGGTACGGCGGAGGCTCGTCGGTCCTCGGGTCACCCGGCGCGGAAGCCGGGGCGGTCGCTCGCTCGTCGCTCGTCACTTCTTTCCCTTCTTCTTGGCCTCGTTCGCGGCCTTCGTGGCCTGAACGCGGGCCCGCCGGTCGGCCGCCGCCTGCTGGTGCCGCGCGATTCGCTCGGCCCGCTTCGCGGCCACCGCGGCGTCGGCCTGGGCCTTCTCGTGGATCGCCGCCTGCCGGTCGGCGAGCGCCTTGCCCTCGGCCGTCACGGCGCGCTTGCCACGATCGGTGATGCGCTTCGTCTGGCGCTTGAGGTTCTTCTGGACCTTCGCGGCCTCCGTGGGCGTCGCGTTCTTAAGCTTGCCCTCGGCTCGCCTCTGGGCGCGCTCGATCTCGGCCCAGGTGCGCGACGCGATGCCCTTCGACCGGCGCTCCGACGAGTCGGTGACGCTCTTCAGCTGCGACTCGGCCCGCTTATCGATCTTCTTGGACTGGGTCTTGACCTGCTCGGTGGCGCTCTCCGCGATCTTCTCGGTGGCCCTCTCGAGCTCCTTCGTCACGCCCGCTACCGCGTCTTTCACCGCGTCCTTCACCGACTCCTCGGCCTTGCGTCGGGCCTTGCCGGCGCGCTCCTCCTCGTCCTTACTCTGCGCGGCCGGCGCCCGTCCCCAGCTCGCCAGGCCCACGGCCTCGACCTTCGCCTGCCGCTGCTCGACTCGCGTCCGGTCGGACTTACGCCACCGCGTTTCCCGGTTGCGCTCGACCTGGGCGTCGCGCTCCAGCTGCTCTTGGAAGTCACCCGGGTCCTTTTTCCTACGCCCAACCACGGCGCTCGCTCCCTCCCGTCGTCCTCGTCGTCGGCGCCTCCTCGCGTCCGGTCACGTTGGTCGGTCCCGCCGCCTCGCGGGGTGCCGCGCCCGCGACGCGTCCAGCGCGCGCTCGACGCGCCCGACCGCGTCGCGCAGCTCGGCCAGCCGCCGGTGATGATCGGGCGACGTTGCGTCTAGCGGCTGGTGGACCACGTGACCCCGGCGCCGCCACGCCCGCAGCACCGGGCGCGGCGTCGCGTCGGGTGGCACGCGCACCGAGACGACGCCACCGGGGGCCCAGCCGCGCGCGGCCAGCCACGCCGCGACGTCCTCGGTCGTGGGGTGATCGGTCCCGTCGGTCGACGCGGGCGGGGCGAGGTGAGGAACGCCGCGCGGCGCGTCGTCGGCCGCGACGACCTCGCCGTCGAGCGCGTCGTGCCGCGCGACGGCGCGCTCCAGTGCGCGCACCAGCGGCCGGTCGTTGAGCCAGTCCAGCGCGGTGCGCGTCGCCAGCTCGCGGACCCACCTGGCCCGCGTCGAGGGCGCCGTGTCGATCCCGTACAGCTCGTACCACAGACGCTGCCGGCGCAGGTCGTCCGCGCGTCGACGCAGGAACGCGAGCAGCGTCAGTCGGTACTCCTGGTTCATCTCCGCGACCCGGTGTGGCTGGCCGTCCCGGCCGAACCACCACTCCTCCTGCTCCAGGGTCTCGATGACGTTCACGGGGTGACCTCCTCGGTCTCGCTGGTCTCCGGCGGGCCGGTGTCCCTGGTGGGTCCGGTGCGTGGCCAGCGCGTGGCGACCGCCGCGGCCAACCCGGGGACGTGAGCGATGAGTTCGGCGGACGTCACCGTCCAGCGCTCCGGCGCGGTCGCGACCCAGCGCCGGCGCGTTACGTCGCGCTCGGTGCGCGTCTCACCGGTGCGCGCGTCGACGAACGACGCGTCGCCGAACTCGACGACGGGCGCGACCAGGGTGCCGCGCTTAAAGCGATCGTCGTAGTCGTTCCAGTTCACCCGGTGCCGACTCCACAGCAGCTCCTGGAGTTCGGCGCCGGATCGGCCGTGACACTCGCGGTGCGGCAGGTGCGCCTGCGCCGCCGCGCTGATCGAGTTGCGCGTCGCGTCGCGCTGCCGCCAGATCAGGTAGTTGGCTACCTCGACCGGGTCGGAGATCGTGAACGCGCGGGCGTCGAACGTCGCGAGCCGGAGTGACGCCACCGGGTGAGCCCAGCGGAGCTGGTTGAACCGCGCGGTGGCCAGCGACGCGGTGACGCTTGCGATCTTCTGCACCGAGCCGTCGAACCACGGCTGGGTGCCGACCTCGTCGAAGTCGGTGACGACGAGGCTGACCTCGTCGGACTGCGCGTAGGCCAGCTTCGCGCCCATTACCTCGCCGCAGAGGAACCGCGTCGTCTCGATCAGGTCCTCCATGAGTCGCTGGTCGTACGGTCGCGCCAGGTCACGTGTGTACGTGTGAAACGCGCGACCGTCGACGCGGATCACCGTGTACGTGCGTCCCGGCAGTCGGTAGCGCGTCGGCGCCTCGTACCGCCACTTCATGCGGTCACCGAGGGGATCGGAGCTCACGGACGCACCTCCCGGTTCGTGAAGTACAGCTCGGACACACGCGACAATCCGTGACGGACGCGCACCGCGTTCACCTCGGCGACGTGCCGGGTGAACCACCGCTGGGCGCGGTCGCTCTCGATCATGTCGCCGTGAATCGCCGCGTGGACCAGGTGTGACCAGCAGTACGCGCCGGTCCGCGGCGCGCTGCGCGGCAGCGCGGTGAACTGCCAGCGCGCGCGGCCGCGGCAGCGGTAGTGCTCGCGCACCTCGGGGTCGCGCGCGGCGCGCAGCGGCGCGCTGGACCAGCGGTAGCCGTCGCAGCGGAGTGTCACCGCGAGTCGGCGCACCCACGGCAGCAGCTCGACGGCGTCGGTGCGGTACGTCACGACTCTCTCCCTCCGTGCGACCGCGTGACCGCGTCCGAGGTGAGCTCGGCGACGCGCCGACCGAACCGGACGCCCAGCTCGGTGGTCGTCACCACGCCGCGGACCAGCGCGTCGCGCAGCGCCTCCGCCGGTAGGTCCTCGTCCTCGCGTCGGTCGTACGCGACGAGGTCGAGCGCCAGGTCCTCCACCGCGGCGAGCACGAGCTCGCGCAGCGCGTCGTCGTCATCGTCGTCGCTCACTCGTCGTCCTCCACGTCGTCGCGCTCGGTCACCGCGTCCACGATCACGGTGCCGCCTCTTGGCGTCACGACGTGCGCGAGCGCGTCGAGCAGCTCACGCTCGTCGGTCTCGTTGATCGCGTAGACCACGCCACTGAAGATGATCTCACGGTACGTCGACTCGACTCGCGTGGGCACGGCGTGGCCGGGTAGACGCGGCTCGCGCGGTGGGTGTGATTTCGTCATTGGCGCTTCCTCCTACAGCACGCGCAGTCGCTCGGGCGTGGCCTCGCTGGCGGCGCCGCGCACGTACAGCGTGCTGCCCAGCTCCTGCAAGCGCAGCACGTGTTCGTACAGCCGCAGCGCGGCGTTGATCACACCGGTCTTGGTGTGGCCGGACAGCGCGGCCGCGTCGGCTAGCGACCGCGCCGCCGGCTCGGTCAGGTTCACGGTCACCCTCACACTCATCCCGCGTTCACCTCGTTCTCGTCGTTCTCGTCGTTCTCGAAACTGATGTGATTAAGTCCGACCAGCGCCTCCCGGGCCTGCTCGATCAGGTCGGTGAGTGACACCCGGCGTCGGTCGGCGATCCCGCTCGGGTCCGCGGGGTCGTCGAGCGCGACGAGTCGCTGGGCCAGCGTGACCAGGCGTCGCAGGGTCGTGTGATCGAGGCGGTAGTCGCGTGCCCCGGCGTCACCACGTTGACGCGCGTCGTACCGCTCGATCAGTCGAGTGACGTCGCCAACGTGGTAGCACCAGACGCCGCTGATCAGCTTGCGACGCAGTCGTCCGCGGCGCGCGTTGGTGGCGAGGTACGACAACTGGCGCGCGCTTCCACCGGGGCGCCAGTCACGGTACGCCGGCAGACGCTCGAGTAGTTGCGCGTTCGTGAGGTAGGGGCCATCTTGGGTCACGATCGTCACCTGGTTTCCTCGTGAGGGTGCGTTGCGGTGAGTACGCGGCTCGGGACGCGCGTTGGTGACTCCGTCGTGGGGTGAACCAGCGTGGGTGACGACGCCGCTGGCCATCCCGGCAGCCTGTCAGCCAGTGATGCAGCGCCGCCAGGTCGACGCGCCACGAGTGCGTTGACGGCACCTTGGCGAGACGCGCGTCTCGGTGTGCGTGAACGTCAAGTTGGGGAAACGCGCCGGCATCGAAGTCCGCGATGAACTGACGCAGTACCGGTGGCAGTGGCGTGTTCACCACGCGCAGTTCGCGCGGGGTGCGCAATATCACCACGACGACGTGGCACACGGACACGTCGTCGACGTGGTCGACGAAGATGAGCTCGCGGCGTAGGTAGATCGCGAGTGGGCACCGGTACGCCGAGTGTTGCTCACCCCGTGCGCCCGCGTCACGCAGGATCCGCGCGACCTCGTTGGCCGACGCGCACGCGTCGAACCGCCGCAGCGCGCGGGTCAGCTCCGTCGTCGCGTGCCGATGACTTACGTTCACGATCGCTCCTCGGGGTTCTCGTCTCGATCGACGCGCGGCGCGTTGCGCAGGCGCTCCACGTCGTAGCCGGCCTCGGCCTCGGCGACCAGCACGGACAGGTGCTCCTCGGTGAGGAGCACGCCGCCGGACGTGCCGTGCTCCGGTGGGTTCGCCGCGACCGGCGCGGTCCGCTTAAGCGCGTCGTAGAGATCCTGGGTGTCGTGCTCGGCGCAGAAGTACCGCACCCAGTACCCCGAGCCGCGGTGCGTCGCGCCCGCGCCGCAGAGGTAGCACAGCAGGTACGACGCGCCCTCGGCTGCGTCGACCGCCGCCTGCGCCGACCGTGTGACGTTGTGCGCGTTTCGGACGGCCGAGTGAACGTGTTCGACGTCGTCTGGGAGGTCGTCGAGGCCCGGAAAGTCGACGTAGCAGCGCAGTCCGCCGAACTTCTCCTTCACCTGGCGCACGTTGATCTCGATCGGCGCGGCCTCCAGCGCGTGGCGCAGGCCGTCGAGGAGGCCGCGCCAGCCGAGCGCGTGCGCGCGCAGCTCGTCAAACTCGTGCACGTGACCGGTCAGCGTCACGACGCGCTCACCTCCGCGAGGCCGTCGAGCGCGTCGGCGACGTACGCGTGATCGTTGTTCGTGATCGGCAGGTCCGGTGGCGGCGCGACCCGGCCGTCGGTCAGCTCCTCGGCGAGCAGCCACAGTGTGGCGAGCGAGTTGCCGCCGGCGAACAGCGCGTCGGCCTCGTACTCGGTCAGGCCCAGCAGCTCGGTCGCCATCTCCGCTACCCACGAGCCGCCGGGAAGCCACGTTCCGTCGACGAGCAGCTCCACGTCACCGTAGTGGTCGCCACGTGCGTTGAGCCGCACCGGGTAGCTCTCCGAGAGAACGACGGCGTACCCAGCGAGGCAACCCACGGTGCCACACCGGGCGACGTTCGCCGGTTCGAGGCACGTCGGTGCGTCGACCCGACGCGTTGGTTCGAGCCAGGTGTCCTGCACGTGCAGCTCGGGGTGCGTGGTCAGCAGCTCGAGCGTTCGGCGTAGCAGGTCGACGGTCGCGTCGGTAACGTTCACGGTTGGTTCTCCTCGGAGGGTAGGTACACGTTGGGTAGGACGTCGTCGATCGGGCGTGGGCCGACGTAGCGCACGCACCGGCATCGCCGCCACTCGAAGCCGTTGCGGTTGCCGATCGTGTCGTAGTGCCGGCGACGCACGTCGCCGTGGCACGTGCCGGCGTCGACGTCGTGCAGCGCCAGCGGGTGGCCGCAGCCGCAGTGCGCGTCCGCGACGGTCGGCGACCGGTTCTCGGTGCGGCCGAGTACCCAACCGGCGAACCCACCCGCGACGATGAGACTGAGGTCGATCAGCAGCGTCACAATCCCGGCCGTGGTCACCTTGACTCACCTTTCCTCGTGGGCACCTGGATCCGCGCCGCCGGCGTGTTGGGCACCGCGCCGAGCACCGGCCACTCCTCGACGTCGTCGCCGGTGCGCTCCTCACCGTCGAGCACGTTCCACCAGATGCCCGAGTAACCCGGGTGAGGCTCGGTGTCGTCGCCCTCGTCGTACCCGTACTTATCGACCTTGATCCACACGTTGACCGCGTCGCCTCGGACCGTGCCGACGAGGTCACGCGACGGGTGATCGACCGGCAGCGTCACCTCGACCGTCGCGTTCTGGTTGGTCAGCAGTTCGACGTTGAGCCGGAAGCCACGATTAGGCCCCAGCGCGTACACGAGCTCGTCGCCGCACGCGACGACCACGCCGCGCAGCGTCACCGCGACCTCGTCACCGGGACGCGGTCGTCGCTCACTCACCTGACGTCTCTCCCTTCACGCAGCCACCCGAGCGTCGCGTCCGCGCGATCGGTGACTAGGTACGCCGCGCCCGCGGTCACGATGAGACCTACGATGCCCCATCGCGCTCCGAGCCAGCCGAGCCCAAGTACGACGGTGAGCCAACCGACTAGGACGAGCAGCGCGGGCGCGTCGGCGCGTAGCGGCGAGTGATTGGTCACCGCTCGTCACCGCGCAGTGCCCGCAGGACCTCGCGAGCGAGCTGGCGTTCCTCGTTGGTGCCGGTGCGCTCTTGGTTCTCCCACCGAGCGAGCTCGTCGCGACGACGCTCGGCGCGAACGCGCTCGCGCTCGATCGGGCGCCAGAGCCACATGTGAAGCAGCACGACCGGTCCGTACGCGGGCCAGACGACGCCGAGTCCCAGGGCGCCGAGGCTGAGCATGCCGCGGTCGAACCCGTCACTGAGGTCGTAGAATATCTTCTTGGTCCGGATCAGGCGGTGCCAGCGTTGCAGCACACACCGCGCGACGAGCATCGCCACGACGAGGTAGGTCAGCGCGATTCCCCAGCCGATCAGTGCACTCACGGCGTCTCCTCGGCGAGCTCGGCGAGCTCGGCAAGCTCGGCGTTGGACAGTAGGTGATCGCCAACGACGTGACCGGTTTCCACGGTGACCTGGACGTAGCGGACGCCGGTCTGGACGTCCGTGACGAGGTCCACGGCCAGCGGCTCCGCCACGGCGTCGTTCCAGCGGATCAGCACGGGTGGTGGTCGCACCTCGTTCGCGCGACCCGGTGCCGCCTCGGCGAACCGCTCGACGTACCGGTTCTCGAGTGCGGTGAGCAGCTCAAGTACGTTCACGTTCTCTCCCAGCGTTCGTTCCGCGTTCCTACGTTCACCAATCTAGCGCACGTGACGAGGTGCACCGATCGGTGGTGGACGCCGTCGCGCGGATCGCGTCGTCCGCGCGACGGCGTCGGTCGGTCACCCCGCGGCCGGGGCCGCGGCGGTCGGGAGCGCGTCCACGAGCTCGATTTGCACCGAGTGAACGGCGACCGTCTCGGGCTGAGATCGCAGGTAACCTCGGTCGAACTCGCCGTTACTGGCGTAGAACCGCTCGCGCAGCAGCGCGGTCAGGTCGCCGTTGTGCCGACCCGTCAGTCGCGTCCGGCCGTCGCGCGTCGGCACCAGCCGATAGTGCCCGACCGTGGTGACGACGACGTTCATCGCGCCGCGCTCGTCGGCGTCCTCGGGCGTCTGGTTGAGCTCGGTGATCGCTTGCTCGGCCACCTCGCACCAGCTGTGCGTGCGACCCAGGGCGCGGGCCTTGTTCGAGACGCGCTGCGCGTACCGGTCGGCCGACGCGGCGAGCACGATCGCGCTGGTCAGTTCCTCGGCCGTGACGACGACGCGCTCGACGCCGTCGAGCACGGTGATCGAACCCTCGTCGTCGTGGTGCTCGACCACGACGGCGCGCCGGCGCTGGCCGTCCTCGACGGCGCCGTTCCACGCGACGATCGCGCCCAGGGGGAACCGGTCCGCGAGGGTGGGAGGAGCCTCGGGAGCCGGCGCGCGTCCGTCGGTGACGGTGATACTGGTCATGTAGCTGACTCACTTTCCTAGATCGATCGTTCCGCCGTTACGGGACAACTATACCAATTAGTCACACGAGTGTTGCGCGACGGGACGGCGCGTCCGCTAGGCTGACCAGGTGGGTGACGACGCTCGCTTCGGGCGAACGTGGGCGCGGCGGGCGCCCAACCCGTTCCAGCTGTGGATCGTCGTCGCGTGCACGCTCACGGGGTTGGTCGGCGTCCTACCGCTGAGCGTGGAGCGTACCGGCGCGGTGGACCGCGAGTTGCCGCACGCGCTGGCCACACTGTGGTACGTGGGACTGCTCGTCGCGGGAGGCGTCGGCCTCGTCGCGGCCCTGCTACCCGCGACGACCGTCACGCGCGTCGCGCGGGCACTGCGCGTCGAGCGGGTGTCGCTGGCCCTGCTCGGCGGTCAGCTGAGTGGGTACGGAGGCGCGCTGCTCGCCGTCGCGCCGCGCACCCCGATCGGCGCGCTCCTGGTCGCCCTCGCGATAGCGAGCGTGTGGCGCTTTCACCAGATCCGAGGTGAGTTGCGGACCCTGCGCGTGGTGGTTACAGCGATCGTCGAGAATGATGATCGACCTAGGTCACCGCCGCGCGATGCCGACTAGGCTGGAGGCGACTCGGATGACCCGGTGGCCGTGGCGAGGTCGGGGGAGGTGCGTCGTGACCGGTGCGGACGTCGCGCAGTGGCTCTTAGCCGCCGGAGGGGTCGCCGGTCTCATCGGGGGCCTCGTCGCGGCGTTCCAGTCGCGCGCCGCGCGCCGGAAGCTCGACGCCGAGTCGAAGAAGTTGGACGCGGACGCGGACCGGGTGCTCACCGAGCGCGCCGGTGCGGTCAACGCCATGGCGCTCGGTCTCCTCGAGCCGATGGCGCGTCGGATCGACGCGCTGACCGGCGAGGTGACGCGTCTCGAGACGCAGGTCCAGGCGCTGACCGGTGAGGTCGTTCGTCTCGAGGCGCAGGGACACGCGTTGACCGACCGACTGCGCCTCGCGCAGCGTCTTCTCACCGATCACGGTATCGCGCTGCCACCGGTCGACGACTAGAACCTCGCCGGTGACGCCGTCGCGGTGTGCTAGGCTGGCGACGCGCTCGATCGACCGTGGGAGGTGAACGGTGGCGGTACCGCCCATCGTGGCCGACCTCGTGATCGAGCAGGGCACGACGTGGTCGGTGCGCTGGGTCGTCAGCGACCCCGACACCGGCGTGCCGCTCAACGTCTCAGGTTGGACGGTCCGGTCGCAGGTGCGCGACCCGATCGAGTCCGACGTCGTGTTACACGAGTGGTCGACCGCGGGAGGCACGATCACGGCCGACGCGAGCGGCAACGTGACGCTGCTCGTCGCGCCGGCCACGAGCTCGGCCTGGGCCTGGGTGCGAGGTCGGTACGACGTCGAGCTGATCAGTCCGCAGAGCGAGGTGACGCGCCTGGCGCAGGGCCGGGTACGCGTCTCACACGAGGTGACGAGGTAGGTGACGAGGTGACGATCGACGACCGCGACGCGTCCGCCGCGCCGACGCAGCCGGTGGGTCTCGTGGCGCTCGCTACGACGACCGCGACCGCGCACGCCACGTATCCGGACGGCACCGTCGTCACGGGCGTTGACGACGCTCCGAGGTGTTCCGCGTCGAGCGGCGATCCGGGTGACGGCGAGCACGGAGGCTAGGCATGACCGTAGGCAAGGCCGCGGCGACGGCCAACTCGTACCTCAACGTGTTTCGCAACACGGCGTACTCGGCGATCGCGCAGGTGTTCGTCCAGCTGCACGTCGGTGACCCCGGGGCCGCCGGTACCGCCAACGTGAGCGCTCTCACCACGCGCAACGAGGTGACGTGGAACGCGCCCGCCGGCGGTTCGATGACGCTGAACACGCTGGCGTCGTTCTCGATGACGGCGTCCGAGACGATCAGTCACGTGTCGCTGTGGACCGCCGCCGCGGCCGGCACGTTTCTGCAGTCGGCCGCCCTCACGGCGGCCGTGCCGGTGGTCAACGGGTCGACGCTGACGTTCTCGGCGTTCACCCTCGGCTTCACACCGATCGCGGCGTAGGAGGTAGACGTGGGAAAGGCGGGCTACACCGCGGCGACGGGTGCGGCCGTCGCGACCGGCACCGCGATAAAGACGATCCTGTCGGTGATCGCACCGGCGCAGTTCGGCGTCGATCTTAAGAAGTTTCGGATCGGGTTCGACGGCGTGACCGCGACGGCCGTACCGGTGCTGACCGAGATCTGGTCGTTCACGACGGACGGCACGGGAACGTCGGGTACGGTGAATCAGGTCTACGGACGCACGATCACCGCGGGTTTCACGTCGAAGTACAACTACACAGCCGAGCCAACCACTCTCACACTGATCGACTCGTGGTTGCTGACGCCGGTAGGCGGTCTCGTCGTCTACGACTTTCCCCTCGGTGACACACCCGACTGCGCGGTGTCGAACGGCTTCGCGCTGCGAACCACGGCTCCCGCGACCGTCAACTGCCGCGCCACCCTCTGGTTCGAGCGGTGCTAGGTGCTGTTCGTACGATCCCGACTGCTGGCCGCGACCGGCGGGACTCTTCCGGCCGGCGAGCGCGCCGCACCGGGAACGGTCGGGTTTCTCGGCGAGGAGTCCGATCTCACGCCGCTCAACGCGGGTGACCCGCTGGGTGACCTCGCCACCGACGCCGAGTGGGTCGGAAGCGAGCTGCGGGTCAACACGCCTAACTTCACGCTGAGCGGCTACAAGCTCACCACCACGGTGTTCGCCACCGGGGCGGTTGGAGCCAACTTCACCGTCGAGAACTGCGTGATCGATGACCAGGGTAATCACATCTTCGGTGTGTACGCCACCGCCGGGAGCGTCACGGTGCGCGACACCACGATTCGAGGACTCGCCGAGGGCGACGGGTCCGCGGGGATCACCGCGGCGTCAAACCTCGTGTTCGCGTACCGCTGCGACGTCTCCGGCTTCGAGGACGCGGTCGCGTGCACCAGTCCCTCCGAGGTCGACCAGTGCTACTGTCACGACCTGGACGACGGCGGCGTTGACCCGCACAACGACGTCATCCAGCACTTTCCCGGTGGTCCGGGAGGCCTGCGCGTCACCAACTGCTACCTCACGTGCTCGGAGGCGGCCGGCAAGAACGCCTGCCTCACGTTCGACGACGACCCCGACTGCGTCGCCGACAACAACTTCATGCAGGGTGGTGGGTTCTTCTTTCGGATCGAGAACGCCACCGGGGTCATCTTCACGAACAACGACTTCGGTCCGCTGACCGGGGGTGAGTTCGGACTGGTGGCCCGCACCGGCGGCAGCGTCGCGACCTGGACCAACAACCGAGACAGCTCGGGAGACCTCGTACCCGCGCCGTAGGGAGGTGTCGTGCCTACCGTTCGCGAGTGTCCCACGAACACGGGAACGGACACCACGGTCGTCGTCGCGACGTCCAGCGCGGTGGCGACCAACGACGTACTCCTCGCGATCCAGGGAAACGACTTCTTCACCCTCGCCGACCTACTCGCGCCGACCGGTGGACCCGGTGGCTGGACGCAGGTCACCGCCGCCAACGGAGACGGCGGCGAGAACGGCGGTCACCTCAAGGTCTGGTGGACGGTCGTCGTCAGTGGCGGCGTGCAGACCGTCACGTTCAACTTCGCGCAGGAAGGTGAGGAGAAGGGCTGCGCGCTGTACGCGCTGACCGGGGCCGACACCGCCAACCCGATCGACGGCGCCGCCGGCGGCAGCGGCACGGCCGACGAGAACCTCGTCGCCCCGTCGATCACCGTCGCGGGAACGGACACACTGCTCGTCAACGCGTGGCAGTCCGGTGGTGGCAGCACCACGGCGTCGTTCACCGACCCGGCGGCTCCCTGGACGCGGCAGTACGAGCTTCAGTTTGGCGGACTGTCGGCGCTTGGCGGTCGGCAGGCACTCGTCGCGGCGGGTGCCACCGGAACGCGGACCGCGGTCGCGGCCAGCGCCGTTCCGTACGCGTCGAGCAGCGTCGGCGTTCGCTCGGCCACGGCGGTGAGCTCACGCCGAGCGCCGGTGCTCGTCGCGCCGGGTCAGGCCGCGCGGCACGCGGGAACCTGGTAATGTCACGCCTCGGTCGGCTGCGGCCGCGACCCACGATCATCGTGCGACTGCCACGCGTGGTCATCGCCGAGACCGGCACGGTCGACGCGATCACGACGGCGACCGACGTCGTCACAGCGAGCGCGGTTCACCCGGTCACGACGCGGCCGGTCGTCGTCGTTCTCGCGACGCGCGCTGCGGTCGCCGCGCGCACTCGACCGAGCGGCATTACGGTGGTTGGCTCACCTCTCGAGACCACCGCGAGCCTCGGTGCGGTCGACGCGACGACGACGGCGACGGACACCGTGATCGCGTCGCGGTTCGACTCCGGGTCGGTGACGAGCGTCACGACCGCGACGAGCGCGGTGACCGCGACCCGCTCCGACTCCGGAGCGGTCGCCGCGACGACCACCGCGACGACCACGGTGAGCGCCGGCGTCGGCGACTCGGCGGTCTCGACGCTCACGACGGCGACCGCGACCGTCGCCGCGGGTGCGACGACGGAGGTCGACGCGTCGTCGACGACGTCCACGACCACCACCGTCGCCGCGGCGCGTGACGACGCGGGGGTTATTACGACGCTCACGGTCACGAGCGACGAGGTCACGGCGTCTCGGTTGGACGCGGGTAACGTCGTGGAGCTGACCACCGCGACCGCCAGCGTCGTCGCGTCCGTGACGGCGCAGGCCGTCGCCATTAACGCGGTGACCACGGCCGTGACGACCGCGACGGCGGCGCTGCCACCGTCACTGACGTGGCCACCGGACGTGACCGGACCGACGGTGCTTCACACGGTCGACGTGACCGGACCCTACGACGGCTAGGTGACCGCGACGACGTCCTAGTATGCTGGGTCGACCGGCCTGGGAGGAGGGAATCGATCGTGTTAACGCAGGCGTTCTGGGTCGGAGTCGTGGACCGAGCCGTTAAGTCGTTCGCGCAGGCGCTGCTGCTGCTGTGGGGCGCCGACGCGGGGTTCAACATCGTCGAGGTCGACCTACCCGGCGCGCTCGGCGTCGCCGCGGGCGCGGCCGTGCTGTCGCTGCTGACGTCGCTCGTCTCGGCCCCGGTGGGCGAGAACGGCACCACGTCGTTCCTACCCGGCGGTCACTAGGTGGCGTTTGGCTGGCTGCTACTTCTGGTGACGCTGGTGTCGTACCGACTCACGCGACTGGTCGTCGACGACGCGTTCCCACCCGTCGCGTGGGTGCGGAACCGGCTGACCGGCGCCGAGTCGGGCGTCGCCCGGTGGCGGTTGGTACCCGAGTGGGTAGGTGATCTCGTGTCGTGCTCGTGGTGCGCGTCGGTCTGGGTTTCCGCCGGGGTGACCGGCCTCACGGCGGCCTGGACGTCGGTGCCGCTACCGTTGCTGGTGTGGGGTGCCGCAGCGGCGGGTGCGGCGTGGCTGGCGCACCTCGAGGAGTACTTAACACGGTAGGAGTGTCTGATGGCGTGGTTTGGTCTCGGTCCACGCTGGGCACGCCGCAACGTCGAGGCCGCGCGCGACGTCGTCACCGAGTCGCGCGCTGGGATGACCGCGGCCGCGCGCGCGGTCAACGTCGACGCACTCAACCGCTCGCAGGCTCGCCTCGTCGGCACGTCCGAGTCGTGGCAGGTCGAGCTGTGGGAGTACCTCGAAACGTGTGGTGAGTTTGGTCTATCCGTGACCTGGCGCTCGAACATGATCTCGCGCGTGCGTCTGCGCGCCGCCGAGGTGTCACCGGGTCTCGACGAGCCGCGGGTCGTCGACGACGGCCCGGCGGCCGAGCTGGTCGCTCGTCTCTTCGACGACGTCGGAGGGCAGTCCGACGCGCTCGCGACGCTGTCCACGTACCTCGACGTACCCGGCGAGGGTTGGCTCGTCGGCGAGGTGCGCGACGGTCGCGAGGTGTGGCGACCGTACTCGTCCGACGAGATTCGAGGCTGGGGTCGACGGTATGAGGTCGTCGACGAGAGCTCGTTACCCGGTCGCCTGATCTGGCGCGATCTCGCCGCCGACGCGCTGGTCGTGCGCGTCTGGCGTCCGCACCGGCGGTTCCGACACCTGCCGTACTCACCGGCGCGCGCCGCGCTGTCGGCGATTCGCGAACTCGATCTCGTCAACCGACACATCCAGGCGCAGTACCTATCGCGGCTCGCCTCCGCGGGTATCGTCATCCTGCCCGATGAGCTGACCTTTCCGACGCGGCCAGAGTTCAACGACGAGGCCGACCCGTTCGTCGCCGAGTGGATCGCCACCGCGCGTGAGGCGGTCGCGACGCCGGGTACCGCCGCGGCCGTTGTGCCGATTCCGATGCGCGTGCCGGCCGAGTACGTCGACAAGGTCCAGCACATCGACTTTACTCTCAAGCTCGACGAAAAGATCATCGAGAAGCGTGAGGCCGCGCGTCGACGCCTCGCGAGCATCGTCAACGTCCCAACCGAGCTGCTGTTCGACGCCGGCAGCATCAACCACTGGGGACTGTGGCAGCTCGAGGAGAGCGGTGTTAAGACTTACCTAACACCGGACGTCGAGCTGATCGCGAACGCGCTCACCGTGGGATACCTGCGACCGCGACTGCGCGTCGCCGATGAGGATCCTCGACGCTGGATCGTGTGGTACGACGCGTCGGAGATCGTGATGCGTCCCGACGTGTCCGAAAACGTCATCAAGGCGTACGACCGCTTCGAGGTCACGGGAAAGACGCTCCGTCGCGAGATCGGTCTCGACGAGGACGACCGTCCAACCGACTCCGAGGTTCGCGACATGGTGCTAAAGAAGCTCGCCGCGAACCCGCAGGTCGGCTTCGTCGCGCTCGCCGAGCTGACCGGCGTCGAGCTGCGAGTGGCCGCGCTCGGTCCAAGTGTGTCTGGGACCAACGACGCCGAGGACGAGGCATCCGACGGCGACGAGGACGAGTCGCCGGTCGACGGGCCGCCGAGCACGCGCGAGGATCCGCCGCTCACGCCGCGAGGCGCGACCGCGGGTGAGCGCGCCGCGTTCACTGTCCTGCAGGCGCGTTCCCAGCACGTCATCGAGTTTGGACGCGCCGGACACCGTCTTAAGCATCCACTTCTCTGCCGACCACACCTCTTCTCGTGTCCGTTCACTCACGTGACGTACGACGGGGTCGCCGTGCACCCCGGTACGTTCGGGGACTACGAGTGCAACCTCTCGACCACAGGTGAGCTCGTCATTGGGCGTCGAACCTACCCCAGTCACGACGCGTTCATCGTCGACGACGCGAGAGGAACCAACGGTGTCGCCGTCCTCAACTAGTCACACCGGCGCGATGATCGCCCTCGTGCCGACCAACGCGGACCTCGACCGACTCGCGCTGCCGGGTCTACCGGGCGGCGAGCCGCGCGACGAGCTTCACCTGACTCTGTGGTTCCTCGGCGAGGCTTCCGCGATCACCGCCGAGACGCGCTCCGAACTCGTGACGGCGGTCACTCACCTGGTTGAGCGGCGCGACCTCCGCCCGGTCGCGGCGCGCGCATTCGGTATCGCTCACTGGAATCCCTACGGCGACGATCCGGCGTGGGTGCTCAACGTTGGCGACGTCCGCGTTGAGGAACACGAGAATCCCGACGCGGACACCCTCGGCGTCGTTCGCGCGCAGGTACACGAGGCGTGGCACGACGGCGGTGTGACGCTCGATCTCCCGACGCAGCACACGCCGTGGCAGCCTCACATCTGCGTCGCGTACACGACCGAGAACGTCGGCGAGCGATTGCTTGGACTGCTCGGAGACGTCACGCTCGACCGCGTTCGCGTCGCGTTCGGCGACGATGTTACGGACGTACCACTGGCCCAACCTGCTACCGTAGCGGCAGCATCGGGAGGTGATCGCGTGCCCTGGCATAAGACTCACGATCACGCTGATTGCCCGAGTGGCAAGCCCTGGGCCGTGGTAAAAGATGGGACCGGCGAGGTGAAGGGTTGTCACGCGACCGAGGACGACGCCAACGACCAGCTCGCCGCGCTCTACCGAAGTGAGCGCGAGTCAGACGCGGCCACGCCGGTCGTCGCGACGACCGAGACCAACTGCGTGGACTGCGACGACGAGGCGCACTTCACCGGCGCGGTGACTCTCGCCGCCGATGGTCCGTGGAACGGCGCCGCCTCGCGGTTCACCGACGAGCAGTACCGGCGCTCGGCCGCGGCGTGTGACACCGGGAACGAGCCGCCTAAGACGCGTTGCTTCCTTCCTCATCACGAACCCGGCGGAGCGCTCAACCGAAGCGGGGTACACGCGGCCGCGGCGCGACTCAACCAGGTCACGGGACGCAGCTCTGAGGCTGTGGCGCGCGCCCGGTCGCACCTTCGAAGTCACTACCGGCAGCTCGGTGAGGAGATCCCCGACGTGTTGAAGACGTCCGCGTCGACCACGACGCTGGGAAACGGGGGCGGTGGATTCGCCGATCGAGCTACGGACGACTGCCCCGAGGGTCAGCACCGCATGCCCGACGGCTCGTGCATGTCCGACGACGAGATGTACGCGGCCAGTACCTGGGAGGGCGTTCTCGTCGTCGAGGGCACCCCCACCGGCGACGGTCGCGAGTTCGCGCTCGACGCGCTGACCTGGGTCGATCAGCCGCTGCTGCGCTGGCAGAAGGAGGGTGCGCACGGAGGTGAACACGATGTCACGGTCACGGTGGGCCGCATCGACGAGGTGTGGCGCGACGGCGACGTGGTTCGTGGACGCGGCGTTCTCGACCTGCTGAGCGTCGACGGGTTTGAGCTGCGACGGCGGCTGCACGGGGGGTTCGCCGGTGGGATCTCGATCGACGCGGACGACATCCAGGACGCGGACGTCGAGTTCGTTTGGCCCGACAGCGAGGACGCGGAGGTCGCGGACGAGTCGGGCGCGATCGTGCAGCTGCTGTTCGGTCGACCCGAGAAGATGATCTTTCACGCGGGTCGCATTCGCGCGGCCACCGTCGTCGACATCCCGGCGTTTGTCGAGGCGCGCATCGCGCTGACGGACGGTCAGCCGATCGCGGTGACCGCCGGGGCGACGGCGACGCGCGATCACGTGGTGCCGCGTCACGAGACGGGTACGTCGGACGCCGCGTGGGATGCCCAGAGCGCGCGCGACGCGGCGCCCGCCAACGCCTTCACCTGGGTCGACGAGGACCGTCGTGAACTGCTTCATCACGAGCACGCCGACGGGGATCTCGGCCCGGCCAACGTCACCGCGTGCGCGACGGCGATCGGTCTACTGAACGGCGGACGCGGCGGCGTTGACCTGCCGTCGGCGGATCGCCTCGCCGCGTACGAGCACCTGGCCGCGCACCTGCGCGACGCCGGTCAGGAGCCGCCGCCGATCGGGTTCGATCACCTGCTGACCGTGAACGCGTCCGTTGAGGTCGACGACTGGCGACCGCCGCGCGTGTGGTTTGAAGACCCGGGGTTGAGTGTGCCGATCGGCATCACGGTGACCGACCAGGGACGCGTGTACGGTCACGTCGCGCAGTGGGGTGAGTGCCACATCGGCTACGACGAGCTGTGCGTAACGCCACCGCGCGAGGACGTGCACCCGTACTTCATGACCGGTGAGGTCGTGTGCGCCGACGGCTCGCGCGTCGCGGTCGGGCAGATCACCGTCGGCACCGGTCACGCGCCGCTCACGTACCGCGCGTCGCGGGCCGCGGAGCACTACGACAACACCGGCTGCGCGGTCGCGGACGTCGTGGTCGGCAACGACCAGATCGGCATCTGGGCGGCCGGCGCCGTGAGGCCGTACGTCGAGGCCGCGCGAGTTCACGATCTTCGGGCGTCCGGGCAGGTCAGTGGCGACTGGCGCCGCATCGGGTCGTCGCTGCGACTCGTCGGCCTACTCGCCGTCAACGTACCCGGGTTCCCGGTGCCGAGTCTACGGGCGCGCGTCGCGTCCGGCGTACCTCAGGCGCTGGTGGCGGCCGGACGCACGGTCGTGGCGCCGCGGGTCGTCGCACCCGGTGAGGACGAGCTCAACCGGCTCGCGCTTCGGCGTGTCATGTCCATGCTGGCCCGCCGCATGGGTCGCACGAGTGAGGTCGAGGGAGCGCGGTAGCCGTGGGTTGCAACTGTCGTAAGAACAGGCAGGTCTACCGAGGGCCCGAGCCGGCGACGCCACCGGCGCCGTCACCCGACTCGCCGTCACCGACCGGGGGCCAGCCGGTCGTTCAGGAGACGGTCGTCGCCGACGGACGACCCACGACATCATCGCGGTAAGTACCGACTACACTGCGATCGACTCAGCCGCGCGCGGTGGTCCGCACGCACCTAAGACCGGAGGTGACTGTGGCCGGAAAGCCCGACGAACTGGTGAGCGTTCCGCCGGACCTAACGCTCGTGAGCGATCAGGAGCTCGCGGAGCTGGGTGAACGGGTGACCGCCGAGTTCGATCGCATCAACGCGCTCGACGTGACACCTGAGAACCTGCGCTACGCCACCGAGCTCGCCGATCACAACGACCGGATCCGGGCCGAGACCGCCACGCGCGAGGTGCGTGCTCGGCAGATCGCCGAGACCCAGCGTGCCAAGATGCTGGAGGAGCAGCAGACGCTGCTTACCCGCATGCACGGCGCGACCGGCGAGGGCGCGCACGTCGACGTCAACGCCGGCGCCGTCGACGTTGAGGCGATCGCGGCCGCGGCCACTCGCGGCGCGACCGCGGCCCTGGTCTCGGTGCTCGGCGACCGGATGGCGAGTCGCGAGCTGACCCGCGCCACGCAGCGTGGTGGCACGCTGGCCGACGCGCAGCGTCACGCGCCGTCGCCGCGGGTGCCGGCCGCGCAGCTCGCGGTCACGGCGAGCGTCGACATCCCGGGTGTGGCGCGCGACGAGGGTGTGAACAACCTCGACGGCCTGGTCGACATCTTCCAGCGCAAGGCCAAGTCCATGCGCACCACGCAGGGTGAGCCGAACTACCAGACCGTTGCCACGATCCGCAACGACTACCAGCACACGGTCGACGACCGCACGCCGCTCGGCCAGGTCAAGGAGCTGTTCGATCACCTGACCTCACGGGATAAGCAGGACGCGCTGCTCGCGGCCGGTGGCTGGTGCGCGCCGTCGGAGATCCGGTACGACTTCTTCAACATCGCGTGCACCAGTGGGTTGATCGACCTACCCACCTTCGGCGTCACGCGCGGCGGCATTAGGTTCCCGACGTCGCCGTCGCTGGCCGACGTCTTCGGCGCCGCGTTCGGCGGGTTCAGCACCACGTTCGACGTCACCTCGGTGCCGTGGCTGTGGACCGAGGACAGCGACATCGCCGCGGTCACCGGCTCGCCCGAGAAGCCGTGCGTTCGTGTGCCGTGCCCGGACTTCGAGGAGCGTCGACTGGAGTGCTTCGGTCTCTGCCTGACCGCCGGCAACCTTACCGACGACGCCTACCCCGAGAACACGGCGAACTTCCTACGCCTACTGCTGGCCGCGCACGAGCACGCGATGAACGGTCGCATCATCGCTCAGATGGTCAGCCTGTCGTCCGCCGCGATTACCACGGGTGAGTTCGACGCGGAGAACCCGGCGTACCAGCAGATCTACGGCGGCATCTCGCTGGCCGCGGTCGACTACCGCGCGCGCTACGGCATGTGCGAGGACGACGTCCTCGAGGTCGTCGCGCCGTTCTGGGTAAAGTCCGTCATCCGGGCTGACCTGGCGCACCGCAACGGGATCGAGCCCGACCAGGTGTCGGACGCGCAGATCAACGGCTGGTTCACCAACCTAAACGTCCGAGTCCAGTGGGTGAACGACTGGCAGGTGCGCGCCGCGGGGCAGTTCGGCAACGCGACCGCGATGACCGCGTGGCCGGTCAACGCGACGATTATGATCTACGCGGCGGGGACGTTCCTCCTTGGTAGCGGGCTGTCGCTCGACCTCGGCGTGGTGCGCGACAGCGTGCTGAACGAGACCAACGACCACACCGCGGCCTGGTCCGAGGAGTGTCACCTCGTCGCGCGCATCGGTCACGAGTCGAGGCAGTACAACATCGACTTCCACGTGAACGGCCGCACGGGTATTCCGGACATCTTGGGTGAGAACCTGTAGAGCGGGTACAGCGTGAGGAGTCGCGACGACCTAGGAGGGTAGGCGGTGGCTGGTCCTCGACTGCCGGTTGACTCGCCGCCCTTCACCGCGTCGCCACACGGGTTGCTGAGCGTCACGCGGTTCGTCACCGCGTCGTCGCCGCACTGGCAGAACGGCATCACGTGGGAGTCGCACTGCCTCGAGGTCGGCATGGGCGGGACGACGTACGACGAGTGCGTCGCCGTCACCGGGGTCGGCGACGTGCCGGAGCCGAGCGTGAAGACCGACAACGTCGACTCGATTCACCGAGGTGCCACACCGTTCACACCCTACGTGCGGTTCGACTGCTCGCCGGTCGGGGTCGTCGACGCCGAGCGCATCGCGACCGACGCGCTGGCGCAGAGCGAGTCGTGGCAGGTGGAGCGCGCGTTCTGGACCGGTCTCGTGGACGGTAAGACGCTCGCCTTTCCGCACCTCGCGGCGGACGCGGAGGTCGTCGACGCGCAGACGATCCTCCTGCAGAGCGCCGCGTCGGTGGCCGCGACCGGCGCGTTCGACGTCGCTACCGGACTCGGCCTCTTGGAGGCGGCGCTCGCGGACTGCTACAACGGCGTCGGCGTCGTCCACGCGCCGGTGAAGGCGCTGCCGACGCTCGACGCCTGGGGACTCGTTGATCGCGTGGGTCGCGACCAGGTCAACGGCCAGCTCGGTCGGCAGCTGCGCACCGTGAACGGCAACCTCGTCGCCGCCGGCGCCGGCTACCCCGGCACGTCGCCGGCCGGCGTCGCACCCACCGCCGATCAGGCGTGGCTGTACGCGACCGGCGCGGTGTTCGGGTACCGCAGCACGGTGACGTTCACACGGCTGCGCGACTCGATCGACCGTGAGACAAACACGATCGAGATGATCGCCGAGCGCACCTACGTGCTCGGGTGGGACTGCTGTCACGTCGCCGTGCTGGTCGACCTCGGCGTTCCGGTGACCTAGGAGGGAGTAGGATGGCTATCTGCGCGGCTCCCATCAAGGGAACGCACCTACGGATCGTGAAGGTGGACGACTGCGGCGTACCGGTCACGGGAGCTAGCTCACTCGTCATCGTGACGAAGGGCTTCGTCCAGGTCGTCATGGAACCCGACTACGAGGACGGTGAGGAGTTCTTCGAGCGCAACGCCGACGGCGAAGCGTGCGTGAACCAGAAGGACAAGCCGACGCTGAAGCGCTTCGGCCTGACCGTCGACCTCTGCGAGGTTGATCCCGTCGCGGCCGCCTACGTGCTCAGCGCCCGACTACTCGACACCGAGAGTCCCGCCGTGACCGGCACCGGCTGGGCCATGAGCGAGGGTGAACCCGAGAACAAGTTCTCGATGGAGGTGTGGCAGCGCGTCGCCGGCTCGGGTGCCTGCGACCCGACCGGGGCGCAGCGGTACATCTACAACGCGTGGCCGCACACGGGTAACACGCAGGTCGGCTCGTACACCGTCGAGAACGGTCGATCCACGCTGCAGTTCGTGGGTGAGACGTTCGCCGCGTCCACGCTGTGGGGTGACGGTCCTGGTACCGGAACGTCGTGGCTCCCGGTGGGTGCGAGCGTCGCGGCGACCGATCACTGGCTGTGGAACATCACGACCGAGCCGCCGCCCACGGCCGTGTGTGGACCCAGCAGCCTAACGTAAGCTAGGGTAGTGAGCACCCCGCTCGTTACCCAGTACGGTCCGTGCGATCCCTGGCCGGTTCGCTGGATCTGCGACACCAGCGACGAGCAGGTCGACGAGGTTGACCAGGCCGTGCAGTTCGCGACCGAGGTCGTCTGGGCGCTGTCGGGTCGCCAGTTCGGCCTCTGCACCGTGACGCTGCGGCCGTGCCGACGTGACTGCTTCGACTCCCTCTGGTTCGACCGCTGGCTCGAGTGGCCGATCGGCGCCACGTGGCCTTCGCCGCACCTGATCGGCGGTCGCTGGTTCAACCTCGTCTGTGGACGCTGCGGTGACGCGTGCTCGTGCACCGCGCTGTCCGAGGTCGCGCTGCCCGGCCCGGTGCACAGCGTGATCGAGGTCAAGGTCGACGGCTCGCCGCTCGTCACCGGCGCGTACCGACTCGACGACGCGCGCACCCTGGTGCGCGTCGACGGTGGCGAGTGGCCGCGCTGCAACGACCTCAACCAGGATGACGACGCGGTCGACACCTGGTCCGTGACCGCGCGGTTCGGCACGGACGTGCCCGAGGGTGGTGCCTGGGCGGTCGGTGAGCTCGCGTGTCAGTTCATCGCCGCGCGTCACGGTGGCGACTGCCGACTACCGCGGTCGGTCACGCAGCTCGTTCGCCAGGGCGTGACGATCCAGTTCGGCGCCGTTCTCGAGCTGCTCAGGGAGGGGCTCACCGGACTGCACCTCGTCGATCTGTTCATTCGCACCTGGAACCCGAACCGTCTCGCGCGGCGCAACCGAACGTACAGCGTCGACGGCCCGCAGCACCGGAGGGTAAACACGTGACCCAGTTCCAGGGTGAACTCGCCGTCTGGGACGTGTCGTCGATACTCGTCACCGGCATCGCCGACGCGCTCGCGGCGACGGACGCCGGCGCGGTCGACCGCGCGTGCGTCGTACCCGGCGACGTCGCGTGGGACGAGTGTGAGTGCGGCCTACTCGCCGTGTCGCCTCGGCGCTTCTTCGTGTCGGACGAGTTTCCCGAGGGTGCGCTGGGTCGTGGTCTCGTGCGCACCTCACCCTGCAACCAGCCCTGGCTCGTCGCCGAGGTCTTCATCTCGATCATTCGATGCGTCCCACAACCCGGCGACAACCAGCTCGCGCCGACGTGCGAGCAGCTCGCGGCGGCCGGCCGGGTACTCCTGGTCGACGCGTACGTGACGCTGGACACGACGATCTCGATCCTCTGCGAGCTGCGTGAGGACGACCGCATCATCGACTACGTTCTCGGCGAGCAGCTGTCTCGTGGACCGGAGGGCGCGTGCGTCGGCACCGAGCTCGGGGTCTTCATTGGGCTCGATCGGTAGCCCGTCGTGGCCACTTTCGTCGTCATTCACCAGGTCGAGCTCAATCGCCTGCTGCGCAGCCCCGCGGGTCCGGTCGCGCGCGACGCGCTGCGCCGCGCGCGCAACGTGCAGGTCGCCGCGCGTCGCAACGTGCACTCGCGCAGCGGGCGACTCGCCGCGTCGATCCAGGTCGAGCTGCGCACCTGGGCGGACGGGGTTCTCGTGAGAGTTGGCTCTAACCTCGGGTACGCTCTCGTGCATCACGAGGGTCGAGGCCCGGTCAGCGCGGACCCGGGGAGCGCGCTGGCGTTCACGGCGGGAGGACGGACGGTGATCGTTCGCTCGGTCGGCGCGGCGCGCGGCAACCCGTACCTGCGCCGTGCGCTCGACGCCGCGCGGCACTAGGTGTGTCACTAACCGCGACCGGGCCTCGCGCGGCGCTACGCTGGCCACGACACACGACGAAGGGAGCCGGCGTGACCGCAACCGAGGTCGCCGTCACCGACGACGTCATGGACTTCTCACTGGCGCGACGGTCGATCAAGTTCCGGCTCGACGACGAGGAGTACGAGGCCGCACCCGACATCGCCACCGAGCGCGCGCTTCGGTTCGCCGACCAGATCGAGCGACTCGAGAGCGAGACCGCGACGGCTGACGAGCAGATCGAGGTCATTCGATCGCTGTTCCGGCTCTTTCTGTTTCCCGAGTCGGCCGAGCGCTTCATCGCGCGACTCGACGACACCACCCGACCCGTCGGTCCGCAGCGGTTCATGCGCGTCATCGAGTGGCTCTTCGAGGAGTACGGTCTCCGCCCTACCGAGTCGGACTCGGCCTCATCGGCTGGGCCCGACGACCCGGCGTCTGGCACGAGCTCGACGGAGAGCATCTCCGTCGCGGCGTCGACCTAACGCGGCTGCGTCTCGATCGGTTCCTCAACGTCGTGTACTACGCGCTGCTCAACCGGCTCGAGTACGACGAGAAGAATCCCGGGGCGGCGCGTCGCGACCTCGACTGGCGACTCGACGTCGCGGCCTGGCGCGTCACGGACTCGACGACGCGACCGAGTCGACGCGGCGACGACGCGCGGGCGCCGACCTGGTGGCACGGCGACGAGGACGCGTCGCAGTCGTTCCTCCGGTCGGTCGGCGCGGTGACGCGGTGAGGGGAGGTGACCGCGCGTGACCACACCGGGTGGCAACGTCATCGCCACGGCGTTCGTCGAGATCGTGCCGATCGTGCGCAACTTCGCACGGCAGCTGCGGCAGCAACTGCAGGGCGCCGAGGCGAGCCTGCGCGGGACGGCTCGGTCGCTGCGGGGTCTCAACCGCGACCTGTCGGTCGTTCGGTCGAGCTTCGCGTCCATGGCACGCACACTGACCGGGCTCAACACCGCGCTGCCGCTGACGATCAGGGGCTTCCAGGCGCTCGCCGCGGTGTCGATCGTGGGCGGCATCGTCGCGCTCGGCGGCGCGCTGACCGAGCTGTCGGGCGCGCTCGGCGTGCTGCCGGCCGCTGGGCTGGCCGCCGCCGCCGGCATGGGGACGCTCTTCGTCGGTCTGCTCGGCGTCGAGCGGGCTCTCAAGCACTTCATCGCCGGTAAGTTCGATAAGTTCAACGCGGACCTCGAGAAGCTGTCCGTCAACGCGCGCGAGACGCTCGGCGTCCTCAACGAGTTCAAGCCGCAGCTCATCGCGTTCCGCAACGCCGTCCAGGACGCGCTGTTCTTCGACCTGGCCAACGTCGCGCGCGATCTAGGTCGTGTGATCCTACCACGCGTCCAGCAGAACTTCGTCGGGATCGCACAGGTCATGAACCAGGCGGCGCGCGACCTCGCCGCGTTCGTGCTCTCGGCGGACACGCTGCGCGACGTCGACTTCGTGTCGGGTCGGATCGTGCGGGCGTTCCAGCTGCTGCGGCCGTCCGTGCTCAACGTCGCCTTCGCGCTGCGCGACGTCACCGCCGTCGGCGCGCAGTTCCTACCCGGCCTAGCGTCCGAGGTCTCCGTCGTCACGGCGCGGTTTCGGCAGTTCATCGCCCAGGCGCGCGCGAGCGGCGCGCTCGAGTCGTTCATCGCGCGCGGCATCGTCGCCGTGCACAACATCGCCCAGATCTTCTTCAACCTCGGTCGCGGCATCGCGGCGATCCTCTTCGGCGCGCGCGAGGCCGGCGTCAGCCTCATCGGCGCCGTCGAGCGACTGACCCAGCGGTTCGCCGACTTCTTTACCAGCGTGCGTGGTCAGACGGCGTTGCAGAAGTTTCTCGTGCACGCTCACGACGCGGCCGTGGCGCTCGGACCGGTGATCGCGGCGTTCGTGAGTCTCATCGTCGAGCACCTCTTCCCGATCCTCGAGGACTTCGCTACCACGGTGGGTCCC
>WUUC01190304.1_pt1 | contig 28081 bp, 23 predicted proteins | sample 6278441 | NCBI WGS metagenome assembly WUUC01 (sample SAMN13675441, study PRJNA597444) | soil metagenome | isolation source: soil | place: USA: Washington | collected 2017-10 | reverse complement strand
AGCCCTCGACCGAGACGCGGCGCGCGTCGTTCGGCACGGAGCTTGGCTTCTGGGTGCTGCCCGACTTGCGGCTCGGCGGCGGCTACAACTGGACGGGCGCGGGCGAGCCCGCCTCGGGCGCACTCGTCTCCGGGCGTCGCGGCTTCTACTTCACCATCTCTTCAAAGCTCTCCAACCTCTTCGACCTCTTCGGCACGTCGCGCGACGGCCTTCAGGCCACCGACAAAGGCGACGACGGGCGCGCTCACAAAGAGGAATAGAAACCCTTGAGACTTGTGTTGTCGAGACTTGCAGCAACAGAGGGGCGGCGAGCCGCCGAGCCTGCTCGCGTGCGTGCGACGGCCTTCCGGCGCGCGCGCGTGTGGCCGCTCGCGGCGCTGCTCGTCCTGCTCTGCGCGAGCCTCGACGCGCGCGCGGCGGGCGAAGACAACTTGATGTACGGCGTGAGCTTCGCGCCGAACCCTCGCGTCTTCGTCGTCAACCAGACCACTGGGAGCGTCACTTCCGTCGGCACGCTCTCGTTCGGCTCGGCGGCGGTCGCGCGCCGCCCTTTAAACGGCGTCATCTACTACACCGAGTACGACCTCGACGGAGCCTCCGCTGGGCGCGTGGCTACCTTCAATCCTTTGACCGGCGTCAACACAATCATCAACGCGGCGGGCTTCGGCACGCAGATGGTGCGGCTGGCCTTCAACTCGGCGGGCACGCTCTACGCGATGGACGCGGCCAACCGCCTCTTCATCGTCAACACGGGCACGGGCGCTTTCGCTTTGCAGGGCGCATCCACGGGGCTGCCGGGCTCGACGGGCGGCGGCGATATGGCTTTCCCGCCGACAGGCGCGACCGCGTACATCCTGTCGAACGGCAATCTCTACACCTACAACGTCACGACGCGCGCCGCCTCGCTCATCGGCGCGACCGGCATCGCAAGCCCGACCGGCCTATGCTTCGGCGAGGACGGCAGACTCTACGCCTCGAACCTCGCCGTCAGCTCGCAGATTTACACGATTGACCCCGCGACCGGAGCGAGCACCGCTTTGCCAAGCACGGCAGGCGTGGACATCAATGACCTCACCGCGATGCCGAAGTTCGCCAACCTCTCGGTCGCCAAGACGGCGGTCGGCAGCTTCGTCGTCAACTACAGCGCCTCGTACCGCCTGACGGTCAGCAACTCAGGGCCGCAGGCCGCAAACGGCCCCATCACCATCACCGACACGATGCCCTCGGGGCTCACCTACACAGGCTTCTCCGGCACTGGCTGGACGTGCGTCAACGCGCCTCCCGTCGTGACCTGCACGCACAACGGCCCAATCGCCAACGGCGCGAGCCTGCCTCAGCTCACGCTCAACGTGAGCGTCGGAGTCGCCGCCGCGCCGAGCGTCACCAACACCGCTTCGGTCGCCAGCACCACCTTCGACCACGTTGACCCGAGCAACGGCACGGTCACTACTCCCGTCCTCTACATCAAGCTCGTGAAGAGCTACGTCGTCAACGGCACGCACGCTTCGCCCGGCACAGACCTGACCTACACCATCACCTTTCAGAATCTCGGCGGCGCGGGCGTGCAGAACCTCGCGCTCGTGGACATGGTTCCTTTCAACACCGACTACAAGGTCGGCTCCGCCGCCTCCACCTATTCGGTCGCGCCAACCATCAGTTTCTCGAACGTGGCGCGCAACCCCGCGCCCGCGCCGCCTCAGCCCTCGCCTTTCACTCTCTACACGCCGTCGGGCACTTACGACCCGCTCGCCACGTGGGTTCGTTGGAGCTACGCCGGGACTATCGCTCAGGGCGCGACCGGGAGCGTTTCATTCACAGTTCGTATCAAATAGCCGAAGTCGCCGAGCCGTGCGAAGCTCGCAAAGCCTTTGACGGGACGTGATACATTAAGGGAAGGACTTTGATAAGAGCGCTCGTCCTTATCTTAAAAAATTTCTTACGCGCCGCTGCCGCGCGGGGCCGCGTCGCGCTCGGATTCTCTACCCACGCAGTCTTCCTCTTCGCGCTCGCGCTCGCCTTCTGCGCCGCCGCCGCGCCAGACGCGCGCGCCACCACCTTCACGGTCAACAACAACGGCAACGGAGGGGACAACAACGCGGGCAACGGAACCTGCTCGGCTGGCGGCAGCAGCGGCTGCACGCTCCGCGCGGCCATCGAGGAAGTGAACGCGCGCGCGGCGGGAGCGCCGCACATCATCAACTTCAGCATCCCCGGCGGCGGGCTCATCACAATCACCGTGACGGGCTCGGCGCTCCCGGCGATTACGCGCGCCGGAACCACCATCAACGCCACGACGCAGCCCAACAACAACACGGGCACGTTCGGCACGGTCGGCACGGTCGGCGTAGGCGCTATCGCGCTCCCGACCTACAACCGACCCGACGTGATGGTCGTCGATGGCGGCGGCTTCTCCGTAGGGCTCGACGTGCAGGCCGGCAACGTGACCATCCGCGGCCTCTGCATCTACGGCTTCGGCACGGCTGCCAACGACGACGGGAGCGGCAACATCCGCGTCGGCGTCGTCGGCAACACGCTCATCACTCAGAACCTTCTCGGCACTACGGCCACCAGCTTCACAGACCCCGGAGCGGGCGCGCGCTCAATCGGCGACAACATCCGCGTCACGGGCGGCAGCAACGGGGTAATCTCAAACAACCTCATCGGCTACAGCAACGGCAAGGGCATCCAGATAGGCAACGGAGCGGATAACTGGACTATCACCGGGAACGAAGTGCGAGGCAACGGCATCGACAACTCGAACCTCGACGGCATAGACATCGAGAACGGGAGCGGCGGGGCCGAAATCAGCGGCAACCTCTTCTGGGAGAACGAGGCGTGCGGCGTGGACATGTACGCCTCCGTGGGCGGGAACAACGTCGAGAACAACACCATCCGCCGCAACGGTCGCGGCCCGAACGCGAACCTCGAATCGATGGGCGTCCGCGTCTTCGGCACGGGCAGCACCGTCAGCCTCAACATCATCGAGTCGAACTTCGGCGCAGGGATAACCGTCACCTCCGCAGCGACCGGCAACCGCATCACGCGCAACTCGATATTCTCGAACGGCACGATTACGAGCAAGACGGGCGGCGGCCCTTCGGCGCAGATAGGCATCGACCTGCTCAGGACGACCGACAACGAGAACATCGGCACGACGCCCTACGTGACCGTCAACGACTCGGGCGACGCGGACGCTGGCGGCAACTCCATCCACAACTTCGCAGTCCTCACGGGCGCGGTCGTCTCCGGCGGAAACCTGACGCTGGCGGGCTACGCGCGCGCGGGCTCCGAGATTGAGTTCTTCATCGCCGCCGCAGACCCGACCGGCTTCGGCGAGGGTCAGACCTATCTCTTCACGAGCACGGAGGCCACCGCGTCCGACACCGACGCGACGACTGGCACGTACGGCCCCGGCCTCGTCGGCGGCGCGAGCGTCGGCACGGACACCACGACGCGCTTCCGTTTCACGCTGCCCCTGCCCGGCGGCGTGAGCGTTGGGACGCGCCTGACGGCCACGGCGACGGTCGGCTCGAACACGTCCGAGTTCAGCAACAACGTGACGGTCGTCAACGCGCCAGTCATCACTCTGTGCAAAACTTTCCCCGGGCAGACCTGCTCGCCGCCGCCGACGCTGCCCGCGCAGCAGCCGGGCGCGGACGTGACCTACGTCATCAACTTCACCAACACGGGCGGCTCGTCCGCCTCCGGCTTCTTTATCACCGATCAGGTTCCGACCAACACGGACTTCAAAGTCGGCTCGCCCGCAACTTCGCTCGGCACGACGGGCCTCAGCGTCGCCGTCACCTACTCGAACAACGGCGGGGCCGCATACACCTACACGCCCGTGAGCGGGGGCGGCGGAGCGCCAGCGGGCTACGACCGCTCCGTCACACACGTCCGCTGGACTTTCACCGGCAACCTCAGCCAGACCTCCCCAAACAACACCGGAAACGTTTCCTTCATCGTCCGCATTCGATGAGCTAGAGGCTAAAGGTCAGAGATTAGAGGTTAGAGGTCAGAAGGCTGGTAAAGGCGGAATGCTTTTACCGACCTCCGACCTCTAACCTCCTTTTTGTTATAGTGGCTTCAGACGTATGGAGCTGCACGACGAGAGACCTTTGAGCGACCTGACGCTGGCCGAGGCGCGGAGCGTTCTGATATACGGCGCGGCCACGCTGCTGGCTTTCGTGCTCTTTCTGCTGCTGGTCGGACAAGTGCTGGTGGCTCTGCTGCTCGGGGCTGTGGCGGGCGCGTACCTCGTGCCTGTGCAGGTATGGCTTGAGCGCCGTCTGCGAGCGCGCGCGGGCAGCGCGGTCATCACCATCCTGCTCATCATCGTCCCTCTGGTCGCGCTCGTCGGGTACGGCTGGTACGAGATTTCGGACTACTCGAAGGCCGCCTTCGACCGGCAGCAGGAGATTACGGACTCCATCAGCCGCTCGCTCTCGCGTTACTTCGGGGTGGGTTACGAGGACACGCGCGCGGGGTTGGAGATCGCGTTCTCAAGGGCGCTGCTCGGCTCGGCTGAAGCGCTCCGCGAGTTCCGCGAAGGCGCGGCGCTGCTGCTGGCGTCGGCCACCATCTTTTTCTTCACCGTCTTCTACGTGCTGACGCAGAGACTGCGCCTCATCTCTTATATCAAGCTGCGAGTGCCGGGCGAATTTTTGCCGCTCTACGAGAAGCTGTCGGAGAACGTGGGCGGGGCGCTGCGCGGCGCGCTGTGGGCGGTCTTCATCGACCAGTGCGTGAAGGCGTTCGTCATCCTCGTCTGCAACCTCGTCTTCGACGTGCCGCTCGCGGTGGCGCTGGCGCTCGCGGCCTTCCTCGTCGGCTTCTTCCCGCTGCTCGGCGTGTGGGTCGTATACATTCCGGTGAGCCTCTACCTGCTCGTCTTCCGCGACGCGCCCACGGCTGCCGGACTCTACTTCATCATCGGCGTCTCGATGACCATCGGCTCTTCGCTCGTCCTGCGCCCCGTGCTCGCGTCGAGGGAGGCCGCGGCCTTCAACTTCTACTGGATGCTCTTAGGGCTGGTGGCGGGCGTCTTCAGGTTCGGCATTCCCGGCATCGTGCTCGGCCCCGCCATCCTCGGCCTCGCCAAAGCCGTCCTCGACACGCTCGTCGGCGACGTGCGTTACGGAACCTCCCTGCTCAGGGAAGAGATGGTGCAGGAGAAAATGAGGAATGAGGAATGATGAAAAAAGAGCTTCGCTCATTCGCTCATCGCTTCATTGTCACGGGGAGCAAATGAGAGGTTGAGCCGACCCTTCAATGCGTCTTCATTCATCATTCGTCATTCATCGCTCATCATTTAATTATGCTTGATAGCAATCTTTTCAAATTCGGCGAAGAGGCCGGGACGGCTTTGCGAGAGGGGCGCGCGGTCGTGGCGCTGGAATCGACCGTCATCTCGCACGGGCTGCCGCGCCCCCTGAATTTCGAGACGGCGCAGCGGCTCGAACAGCTCGTGCGCGAGCGCGGCGCGACGCCCGCGACCGTGGCGATTCTAGGGGGGCGTCTGTGCGTCGGTTTAGATGAAGGGCAGCTCGCGCTGCTTGCCGAAAGCGAGGGCGTGCGCAAGGTCAGCCGTCGCGATTTGGCGGTGTCAGTGGCGCGTGGCTGGGACGGCGCGACCACGGTCGCCACGACGCTGTGGGTGGCGTCGCGCGCGGGCGTCAAGGTCTTCGCGACGGGGGGCATCGGCGGCGTGCACCGTGGGAGCCTGCCCGACGTTTCGGCTGACCTGCCGGAGCTTGCGCGCACGCCGCTCACGGTCGTCTGCTCTGGCGCAAAGTCAGTCCTCGATTTACCGGCCACGCGCGAGTGGCTTGAGACGCACGGCGTCACGGTCGTCGGCTATGGCTGCGAAGAGATGCCCGCCTTCTACGAACGACGTAGCGGGCTCGCCGTGGACGCGCGCGCCGACTCGCCCGAAGAGGTCGCGAAGCTGGCGCGCGCGCGAGACGCACTCACGCTCGAAGGCGCGCTGCTCGTCACAGTGCCTGTGCCGGAAGAAGCGGAGGTCGAGGAGAGCTTGATGCGCGAGACTCTCTCGGCGGCGCTCTCGGATGCCGAGGCGGGCGGCGTCTTCGGTCGAGAGTTGACGCCCTTTCTCCTCTCGCACATGAGCCGTGGAAGCGGCGGCGCGACACTGCGCGCCAACGTCTCGCTGCTCGAAAACAACGCGCGCGTGGCGGCGGACATCGCCCGCAGCCTTAAAGAGTTTTAGAAAACAGAGAACTTGACTGCGCGCCGCGTCGTTCTTCCTTACTGACCGGGTGGGTGGGCCAAATAATTCGACATTCAGAGTTAGTGGGCGGCAGGCATGCGCGCAGGCAAGGGCGCGAGTCGCCGTCGAAAGGTGAGCCATGAAATTTCGCATTTTTATCGTCATCCTTCTCGTCGCCGTCGCCGCCATAGCGGGGCGGCATGTGAACAGGATGGGACACGTCGGGACGGTTGAGGGCGGCGGCAGCACTCGCAACGAGATACGCGAGAGCTACCGGCTCAAGCCGGGCGCGCGCGTCGAGGTGCGGCACATCAACGGCACGGTCGAAATCAAGACCGCCGAGACAGACACCGCCGAAGTTCACATCATACGCACGGCTGACAACCCTGAAGACCTCAACAGCCAGCGGGTCATCATCGAAGACTCGCCCGACGCGCTCACGATTCGCAACGAAGGCGGGAGAGGCGGCGGCTGGTGGCGTCGGCTCTGGGCCGGAGGCAGCGGGCAGGTGCGACAGCAGTTGACGCTGACCATCCCGCGCAGTGCGGAAGTCGCCGTCAGACACATCAACGGCCCCGTCGAAATCGGCGAGCTTGAAGGCTCCTTGGAGGTCGCGCACGTCAACGGTCGCGTCGAAGTGGCTGGCGTCCGGGGCCGCTCCGAGGTCGCGCACGTCAACGGCGGCGTCAAGATAGGCGTCGCGCAGCTGGTCGGGCAGGGGCTGGAAGTGAGGGGCGTCAACGGCAACGTCGAGGTCAGTCTGAGAGAGAGCATGGACGCGGAGATTAACGTCGAAGGGCACAACGGCGGCTTCGCCCTCAACGTGCCGAACGTCACCACGCAGGAGCGCGAGAGCCGCTCGACCTTCCGCGCGCGGCTCGGTGCGGGCGGCCCTGAGATTAACGTGCGAAGCGTCAACGGCAACCTGCGTTTCGAGTCGAGCGCCTCCGCCGTCGCCGTCTCCAACGTCGCTCCCGCCAAGCCGGAAGCGCCCGATGCGCCGGACATGCCGCCCCCGCCTCTGCCTCTTCCCCCGGTCAAATAATCCCCGTACGCAATCCCCCGGCCTGACCCGCCGAGTGGCCCGCGTCTCACAAGGACGCGGGCCACTTTTGCTTTCTGCCATCCGCGTTCCGTCTACTGCTTTTCCGGGCCGTAGAAGATGACCCAAACGGTGAGGTCTTCGGTGAAATTCTCGAAGCGGTGGACGACGCGCGCCGGGACAAAGAGCACGTCGCCGGGGCCGAAAGACTCGCGCGAGCAGGGAAGGAAGGCTCCTGTCGCTGCGCTTCGATACCCGCGCCACCCAGACAGTACGCGCATAGAAAGAGACCGAACGCCACTCGTAAAGCACTCATCGACGGGCCACCTCCGACGCCTCTTTTATCACACTCGACGCAGTCTTGAGCCCTCTCCACCGTAGCGGCTAGAGGGCATCGGCACGTTTTCGTGCGCTCCGGTACGCTTCAGGACTTGGAAATCGGGGGGGATTGGCCGTTTTCCGAAAGTGTAAGAATACCGTTGTGGCAGGCGCAATTTTAGTTTAACCTGCGTCCACAGCCATTCACCTATCATCAAGGAGTGAGACATGCTTTCACGCAAGCGCCCCGTGGTCTTTCTGGTAATGCTTTTGCTGGCCCTCTCGGCTTCGGTCTACACGTCTTCCAAGGCTTCCCCGCAGCAAGGTCGCCAGCAGCCCACGGCGACGCCGCAACGCCCGCCGACGCTCACGCTCGACGCGGACACTCAGGTCGTCACGCTCTGCCCCGACGCCGAGTCAACCGCGAACCCGCGCGTGCGCCTCAAGGCCGTCGGCTTCAGCCCGGACGGCAACCCTCTGACCTATCGCTGGAAGGTCAGCGGCGGGCAGATAGAAGGCGACGGGACGGACGTGGTCTGGGATTTGTCGAACGCCGCGCCCGGCGTCTATTCGGCGGACGTGACCTTGGAGAGCGGCCCTTCGGGCGACCCTCTGTGCACGGCCTTCACCTCGACGAAAGTGGTCGTGCGCAACTGCCCGCCGCCGCGCCCTTTCTGCCCGAACGTCTCAATCTATTGCCCTGACATCACGCAGGCGGGCGCGCCCGTCACCTTCACAGCCAGCATCAGCGGCGGCACGCCGGGCGTCACGCCCGTCTACAACTGGAAGGTCTCCGCCGGGACTATCACCACGGGTCAGGGCACGGCGACGATTACGGTTGACACGGCGGGGCTCGCGGGCCAGCCCATCACCGCGACCGTCGAAGTCGCGGGCTACAACCTCGAATGCCGCGCCTCTTGCCAGAGCGCAATCCCCGCGCCTCCGAGCCCCCGACAGGCCGACGAGTACGGCGAGATTGCCCGCGACGACGAAAAAGCGAGGCTCGACAACTTCGCCATCGAGTTGCAGAACAGTCCCGGCGCGCAAGGCTACATCGTCGCTTACGGTGGGCGACGCGCTAAGCCCGGCGAGGGACAGCGCCGCGCCACGCGCGCCCTCGACTACCTCGTCAAGACGCGCGGCATCGACCAGAGCCGCATCGTCACCCTCGACGGCGGCTACCGCGAGAGCGGCACTACCGAACTCTGGATAGTCCCGCCCGGCGCGACGCCCCCGCGGGCCAGATAAGCAAAAAACGCAAGGCAGTCGAAACAACAAGGGCGCGTCCTCCGGGTGAAGGACGCGCCCTTGTTTCGCAGCACACTGTACGTGTTGTTTCGCTGCACATTGAGAGTCGGTGAGGCTCTCATCCATTATGCCGCCGTCGTCTCAGTTCATCGAGCAGCCTCTGTCTTCGTCGATGACTTCAGGCCACAGCTCTTGACCGTCCCCCGTCTCCGCCCCGTCCACCCCGCGCAAGTGCCGCAGCTCTTCGAGCAGCTCGGCGTTCGCCCGCTCCAACTCCGCGATGCGCGACCTCTGTTGCCTACCGCGCGCTTCCAGAAACATCATGTAAAAATAGAGCACGCCCGCCACGGCGGCCAGAGACAGCGCCAGAACCAATGCGACGTAAAACTCCACAGCCAATTCATCCCGACTGAATTTCCGAATCAACAGTCGATGCAACCCAAAACGGGCGCTTATTTAGCGCCCGCAAGTGTTTGACTTACTTAATGCACCCGGCATGACTCGAACATGCGACCTTCTGATTCGTAGTCGCTCGGATGCCATTATCAACCGTTGACTCGCACTCTCATATTACGCTCAAATCCGCACATTTGCTAGGAAAATCAAATGTATCCGGTTCGCTCGGTATCTGCGATAATCACGTAGTAGCACCTTGTTTGTGTGTGAATGTGTGTGCGGTCACAGATTGAGCGGGCTTTGATGCGGAGGCATAAAGCGATGGCAAGAGAACGTTCAGGCTCATTTTTCAAACGAGTAAAGAAGCTCAAAAACGGCAAAGAGACGATTACTTGGTGGGCGCGCGTGACATACACGGATGCCGTGACCGGCCAGCGACACGACCGCCAACGCAGGGCACAGAGTAAATCACATGCGAAAGAGTTACTTGAAGATTTATTGAAAGAGTACGACAAGACGGACGGGCGTAGCCTCGCGCACGAGTTAAAGACATTTAAGGACTTGATTGACCATTACGAAAAGCACTATGCCAAAGAGCCTGAATATGTGGACGGGCGCAAAGTGGCGGGCCTGCGCTCCCTAGCTACTGTTCAGGGGCAATTAACTACGCTCAAAGAGCATTTTGGCAATCGTCGCGTGCGCTCACTTACTTATGGCGATATTCGCACCTTCCGAGCAGACAGGCTGAATGCTCCTACTCGCGGCGATATTGCCCGTCACGAACAAGCGTTGAAAGATGATCCTAAAGCGGAGCTTCGCTCGACGCGCGCTATCGCATCGGTAAATCGCGAGCTTGCATTACTACGTCGAATGTTGAATGTGGCGCAACGTGAGGGCTGGATTGTGAAAAACCCTTTCGGCGTTGGAGAGTCATTAATCAGCTTGGCTGATGAGCGGAAGCGCGAGCGGATTATCACGAAGGATGAAGAAAAACTTTTGCTTGCGGCGTGCGACGCGCCTAAGTGCAAGCATCTGAGAGCGATTATTATTTGCGCCCTAGATACTGGCATGAGGCAAGGCGAGATGCTGAAACTGCGCTGGCGCGACGTGGATTTTGAGAATGACATCATTACCGTCGCCGCGTTCAATACAAAGACCATGCGCGAGCGGACGTTGAGCATGACGGCACGGCTTTCGAGGGTGTTTGAAGGGTTATATGAGCAGTCGCCGAAGCACCCAGAAGGGCTTGTGTTCGGCATCTCCAATAACGTTAAGCACGGCTTCGAGAGCGTGCGTCGCACGGCGGGTATTGAGAATCTACGTTTCCATGATTTGAGGCACACGGCGGCTACGAGACTCGTCGGCGCTCACATCCCCTTGTCTGAGGTTGGACGCGTGTTAGGCCATACACAGGCCAACACGACGTATCGCTATGTCAACGCGAACGCAGAGACCGCCCGACGTGCGGCAGCGGCTCTGGATGCCTTCAACACTGAGGGTGAGCAGCACGAAGCATCAGAGACGGTGAACTGATGACCGTAGGCTCATTCTGTTAAGCAGCATACATAGGTGAACACGTGCAAGTGCAATTCACAGGGAGACTAACATGGACGAAGGAGAATGGAAGGAGCTAAGGCAGTTATTACAACGTGCAGAATTGAATACAGGATTCTTGGGATTGAATGCCGAGGATTTAGAGCAACTGGATCAGGCAAGGAGACTCCTATCTTTTAGTGAAAGGGCGCGTCTTTCTAAGCTGTGGACAACCGCCGCAGGGTTGGTCTTCTATGACGCCGGGGAAATTTTCTACACGGTACTCGAACTGAAAGATCAGTCATCGGTTGATGGAGAGCAACGGCCTTACGTTTTAATCAGAAAACGCGATAACTCAAAAGTATATGTTGAGACAATTGACATTATAGAAACGGTCAGAAAGGATGCCGCTCTCATCGGGCATCCGGCAATTGTTTGGGCCATTAAGCATTGGGAACGAGTAACCCACGCCCGACGGGTGTTGCTTCACGATGATGTCTTTTCCCGCGACGCTGCAACGGCAGGCTCCAAAGATTATTATGAAGAAACATATATTAGAACTGCTGAACAGAACTTAGCAGCAGTATTCAAAGCGCTTCAAGCCGGAATCAAAAAAAGAGCCATCTCGCCCGCGTCTGCTCTAGCCATTAGAATAAGAGAGTTAAATCTAGATGCCGGGCAAAACTTTCTGCGTGTAGCTTGGGAGCGATTAGCTCCAATGAATATTGATCCTACAGAGAACATAGAAGCGCGGATCAAAACCATTGAAACCTACCTGAAGCAGAGCGACATAGAATTTACGGGAGAGGGTAATTCCCCGGTTACAATCCGACAGGTAGTAAATTTTCTAAAGGATGCAGGGCATAAATACGTCGGCGATGATGAGGGCGATGGCCGACGAGTATCGTACAGACCAAATTGGAAGATATTCAGCAATGCCTTTGCCCGTTGGTATTTCAATGTAGAACAGACAACTCTTCAAGATTATCTGACAGACGCTCGCAAGGAGGGCGTGTCTGAGGTTAAATACTGGCGGCCTTCTTTTGGCAACCCTAAAATATCAGTCTTCAGCCTCTTGCTATACATCCTGTCACAGGAACTCGTCTCAACCTCTCCCCCTTTCACCTCTCCTGCGGACAATTCCGACTTGTACGTTTAACCCAGCTCGCACGGTCAGACAACATGGAGACGGAAATTTTGTTTTTTTGCCCCCATGTTGTCCGTCCAAAATCGCCTTCAATTTTTCTATAGTGTAGCCCGTAGCAATACAGGGTTATGGGCTATTACTTTTAGTGAAGGAAAGAAAATGAAATGACCTCTGAGAATGCAGGCTGCGAAGGGTTAATGTCGGAAAAACGAGCGGCGCAGTGGCTAGGCGTTAGTCGCATCACACTGCTCCGCGCTCGAATGGCTGGACGCATCGGAGCATATCGAATTGGCACACGCGTCCTGTATTCCGAAGAGAAACACCTTCTCCCATTTCTTGAGGCATGTGAACGTAAGCCACGCGACGCGCGACAGGAATTAAGGCGTAATGCGGTTTGAAAGGCGAGGTCATCAGTATGAACTCGCAACAGTCTTTTATACTTTCTCTTTTCGAGAGCAAGACAGACACACAGCCAAATGAAGTGCGGCGGACTTGGGGACAGATGTGCGAGCGGTTCGAGCACCCTGTCGTGCGTGAGGCCAAAGACGGCGCGCTCTTTTCGCCAGCCGTATTTCGTCCCGCGCACCGCTTGCAGGCGAACGTGACCGAGCTTTCGCTGCTTGTGCTTGACTACGACCACCGCGCTTCGTTGGAAATTGACCTTGCCCCTTGGCGTGAGTTGGGCTGTCGTTTCGCCGCGTACACTACGCACAGCCATCGGCAGGTCACAAAGAGCAATGCAGATGCAGAAGAGCGCTTCCGTGTGGTCGTGCCTCTGGCCGTGCCGATCCCGGTAGAGAAGTTTCCCGCACTTTGGCAATGGGCTGCGCGTATGTCAGGCGGAAAGATTGACGCGCAGGCGCAGGACGCCAGCCGGATGTACTACACACCCGCTATCGCCTCATCAAATGCCCCGTATCAGTTTCATATCGAAGAAGGAAATCTTCTTGATTGGCGTGCGCTTGACCTTGAAGCAAAGACGCGCACCAAGCAATCAGAAGGCAGCAATGATGAGAGGGCCAGCTTTGAATGTCACGAAGACCGCCACGCGGAACTCTGTGAGCGAATCATGGCACGCGCGCAGCGCAACCCGCGCGGAAATTATGACGCTCAATGCCTAGCGCATAATGGTAAAGGGAAGACGGCGCTCGCTTACTTTCCTGATAGTGGCGCAGTGATTTGTAACTCCGGGTGCAGCTATGACGCCTTGCTTGTTGCTGAAGGTCTGACTGCCGGACGCCTGCAATCAAAAGAAAGAATCAACTCGGGCGCTACAACAGCAGAGCCGGAGCAATGGGAATTACCCGCAGCATTTTACGAATACGACTTGCCTGATTTCCCCGTCGCGGCGCTTCCCGGTTGGCTGCGCTCATTCGTGCATGGACTGGCGAGAGAGACACAAACGCCTGTTGACTTAACCGCCATGCTGGCGCTCGCGGTCTGTGCGGGCGCACTCGCGGGTAAGGTGCGCGTTCAGGCGCGTCCCGGCTGGATTGAGCCGTTGAATCTTTACACCGTCTCGGCGATGAATCCCGCAAACCGCAAGTCCGCCGTCTTCGCCGTGACGTGTGAGCCGCTTGAAGAAATCGAACGCGCCCTCGTCGAAACAAAGCGCGATGAGATTGCTCAAGCGGCGAGCGAGTATCGGATGCTGGAAGAGAGACGCCATCGTCTTGAGAAGGAGACGGCCAGAACTGATGATCCGGTAGAGCGCAAGAGTAAAGAGGATGAAGCAATCAGATTGGCGCAAGAACTCGCCGCGCTAAAAGTTCCCGCGCAGCCTCGTTTAATTGCGGCTGACGCGACGCCCGAAGTGTTGGCTTCACTGTTGGCGGAGCAAGACGGACGCATGTGCTTGTTCTCGCCCGAGGGCGATTTGTTCGACATGTTGGCCGGGCGTTACACGGGCGGCGCTCCGAACTTCGACGTGATTCTCAAAGGGCATTCGGGCGATACACTGCGCGTGGATCGGCGCGGACGTTCCGAGCATGTGCCGCACCCCGCGCTGACGATTGGCTTGACCGTGCAGCCAGATGTCATTCGCGGCCTCGTGGACAAACCCGGCTTTCGTGGGCGCGGTCTCATCGGCAGATTTCTTTACAGCTTGCCAAAAAGTACCATCGGTCGCCGTCAGATTGATTCTAAGCCACTCGAAAGCGAAGTCCGGCAAACCTACAGGAATAACGTCAAGGCGTTAGCACAGCTTGAATCTGCCGCAGACTATGACGGTTTACCCGTTGCGCGAATGCTCTATCTCACCGCCGAGGCCAACGCCCTACTGAAACAATTTGAGGCCGAGCTAGAGCCGCAACTCGCGGAAGATGGCGCGTTAGGCACGATGGCGGATTGGGCTGGAAAGCTGGCGGGCGCGGTTGTGAGGATTGTGAGCATTTTACATCTGTCGGAACACGGGCAAAACCTCACACACTGGCCGGAGAGGATTGCCGCAGAAGCGATGTCGCGCGCCATCGCTATCGGGCATTACCTCATACCGCACGCCAGAGCTGCCTACGCAGAGATGGGCGCGGACACACAGATCGAAAACGCCAGACACTTGCTGCGTTGGGTCGAGCGGACGGGCCAAAGCAGTTTCACCAAACGCGAGGCACACCAAGCGCAAAAAGGGCGATTCAAGAAGGTGACTGACATCGAACCCGCGCTGGAACTGCTCGAAGCGCACGGATACATCAGGGGGCGCACGGACGACACAAACCGCAGGCCGGGCCGCAAACCGAGTCAAGCCTTCGACGTGAATCCGTTTCTCTTTTCTCAGTCTCACAATTCTCACAATCCTCAGAATTGCCTCCCGACGGGTAGTTCTGAGAATTGTGAGAATTGTGAGACTCAAAGCTCAGATAACTTTTCTGCATGTTCTTACTTTGAACAACACGTCATGGAAGAGCCTGTAACGGCGCGTGAGAGGGTGCGGATATGAGGGCGGCAACGCTCTTGAGCGAACTGCAAACGGCGGGTGTGATCGTTACGGCGACGGCGGACGGCAACCTTGAATTGGACGCGCCGCGCGGCGTGCTGACCGATGCGAAGATAACGGCTCTGCGGCTGCACAAAGCGGAGATCGCCGGCCTGCTGTCGCGTCGTTGCCCGTACTGCGGCTATCGCGGGATGCGGCAAGAGAAATCCTTCAAGGAAGGCTTGCTGTACGTTGACACACTTTGCGGGGCTTGTGGCGAACTCATCGAATGTTTCGTCCCGGCCAAGCAAAGCGATAGTGAAGGGGCAGAAACCGCCGCATAACAGGTCGAAAATCAGATGTTTAGATGCCTTTAATTGGCACTCTTAAGGCCATTCAGAGCAGTAGAAATGCAAGTAATCCCGGTCAAATGAGGGATGCTGCATTAGCTAAATTCATAAAGTGCAAGGGTTAAGGTCTTATGAAGCGAAAACCAAAAGATGTTACGCCTCACGAAAATGCCTCGCGGGTGAACAGATCGAAAAAATCTGCGGATTCTTTACCTAAGATTTTACGCCTCGCCGGAAGTGGTGGCTCGCTCCAACGTCAGCGCGTGAAGTGCGGCAAACCTAACTGCCGGTGTGCGCGGGGCGAGTTGCACAAAGGCTATTACTATTTCTTCCTATCGTCGTCAGCGGGCTTATCGAAGCTCTACGTGCGGCGCAAAGACGTGCCTGCTGTGAGCGCCGTAATAAACGAAAGGCACGCACGACGGGGCGCTTTTAGAGCCGAACTCAACGAGGCGCGGGCCTTCCTACGCCGCATTATGTCTGGTGCTATGGGAGTGAGGATATGAGTGAGCGGAAATTGAAGGCCGTCGAGAAGACAGATGAGAAGCCAGAAGAGAGGTCAGAGGCCATAGAGTCCTCTGAAGAGTTACCGCCTCATAGCATTGACCCGACGTCGTTCGATGCGAGGATCGCAGGCGTAGAGTCGTGCTCGGTCGTGCGCGAGTTATCGAAGCATTGGTCAACGGTTGTCGCTTACGAGTTGGAGCAGGAGAAGCTGCGCGGCGAGCTGAAGACGCCGGAAGGGGCAAAGACACACAAAGAGTCTTGGGAGGCGGAACAGGCGTTGAGGGAGCGGAAGCGAGAGCTGTGGCTGCGGAAGTGGGAGCCGAAGCCCGCCGAACAGCTCGAAGAGCACATCCAGTATATCAAGCGGACGGCTGCACGGTTCATAGATTGGGGTGACCTCGGTCAGTTGTGGAACGCGAGCCCACGCGACGCGATTGAACTGTGGAAGGCCATCCGGCTTGAGGCGCGAGACGAGTTCGTCTCGGGCCACTACGGGGCGCGGGCCTTCGAGTCCACGAAGCACATGCTCGAAGCCTTCGCGCGTGCCCAGTACCTTTCCGTCCGAGACGGGTTGATCGAAGAGTGGAGGCCGCGTGGGGCGTCCGAGTTCATCCTGATAGACCAGATGACGCAATCCTACGTGATGCAGATTCACTGGACGGAAGAGGCGATGCGGCGCTCTCAGGGTGAGCCGCGCGTGGAGTCTTACGAGTTCCGCCAGTGGGCGCAGTACCGCACCGCCGAGCGGAAGGCGCAGCAGTGGAATAAGGGGGATTGGGACGTGCCTTATCAGCATCAGGCCGAGGCGATAGAGCAGGCGTTCCGGCTCGTTGACCTCTGCATGAAGAGTTTCCAGCGTGCGGCGCGGCAGTTGGCGAACATCCGGCTGGTGCGGGCGAAGACGGCGCGGGCGAGGAGGCGGGAGCGGGCGAAGATCATCAGGGGCGTGAGGGTAGCTTAATCTCCACGACTATTCTTGAGACGTTAGTTAGATGGCTAACTGAATAAGGGAGAATAAATAGTTGTGAAAACGAGAGAGATGAATGGTAGTGTCCTAATGGTGTGGTGTTAATGGAGGAAGCATTATAATGCGGGGCGTTCGGAGCTGTGGCGCATCCGCCGCGTGTACTGTGCTCCGCCTGCTCTACGCTGGACAGAATGAGCCTATCACACAGCCCCGCTCTCTCAAGAGTCCTTTTTGATAATGCTCCGCCGCCGCTTCTTAGCAGGCGTGCGCTTGCGTAGAAGCCGCTTGTGTCTGGTTTGTAGCAGGGCCGTGAGTGTCTGGTGAGCAATGCCTAGCAGCCGCGCCGCGCCCGTCACGCTGCCCCCCGACTCGTCTAAAGCCTGCTCGATGAACTTCCCCTCAAGCTCAGTCACCGCGCCGTTCAGCGTAAAATTCTTATCGTGCAATATCATCCCCGACAGCCGCCGCATGACAACGCGGGCGCACGCGCGCAGCCGCGCTATGTGTTCAGGGTTTTGCGTGTTTGTAAGCAGTTCATCGGCCCGGCGGTAGAGGTCGTACAGTTCTTCCTGTGAGAATACGCGCCGCGCGCCGTGCCCCTCGATCAACGCCAGTGCAGCTTGCCCGGCGTTAGTCAGTGCGCCGGACTCTTCGGCTACTTTCACGGCCCGGCGAAGGACATTGATAGAGCGTTCGTTGTCTCCGAGCCTCGCCCATACGACGCCCTGAGTCGTGAGCGCGTCGGCAAGGACGGCAGACCCGCCGCCCTGCTCTAGCACTTGGACTGCGCCCGCAATAACTCGTCCGGCTTGATGGTATCGCTTTTCCGCGACGAGCACGCGCGCCCGCGTCTCATCAAACTGCGCCAGCAATCCGGCACCCTTGAGCCTCACTACAATCACGCTCGCGCGGTCAAGGTGTTCGTGTGCGTCTTTGTAGCGTCCGAGCTTGTAGAGCAGGAACGCGAGATTGTTTTCGTTGTTCGCGCGATAGCGGTCGTGGCGCGCTTGCTCGAAATGGTGAATGGCTTCTGTGTATTCGATGATTGCCCTGTCCAAGTAATCAGGGCGTCCTTCCGTCATGCCTAATTGATTCAACACAATAGCCAAGTGACTATGGAAGCTACCTCTGAGGGCGTGGCTCGCACTCTCGTCAAAGATATGAGCGTAGTCCGTCAAGAGAATAAGAGCGTCATGGTATCGGCCCGCCGCACACTCGACAGCTACCCATATCAGTAAGACTTTTGCCCTTAGTCCGGCGTCCGCTCCGGTGGCCTCATCAGCGACTTTCGTTAAGAGTACGCGCGCCTCATCGTATGCGCCCTCGCGCCAGTAGCAGATCGCGAGATTGCTATACGCGCCCGCTGCCTTGTCCGCTTCACCGAGCCTTTCAAAGAGTGCCGCGCTCTCACTAATGAGGTCTTTAGCAGCTTCCTGCGCCCCCGGCGTTTGTTGGCTCGCTCCTAGCCAGCCCGATAGCTTGCCGACTTGCAAGAGCACTTCGGCGGCTAACGACTCTGCCAGCCCTTCAACATCGGGGCGAACGCCCACGCCACGCCAGAAAGCTCCCAGAGCCTCGCGCGCCGCCTCATACTGTCCCGCGTGGATGAGGTCTGCCGCCAATTGGCAACGGAGTAAGACGCGCTTGTCTGGCGTCAGTGAGGGGTCGTCTAGTGCCTTCAGGCGGCTATCTGCTAAATTCATGTGAGGCAAGCCTTTCCATGTGCTTCCCATTTTTCGGCAAGCACGAAAAGACCGCCGCACCCTCAACGAGTGCGACGGTCAATCCGCTCAACAGTTCCATAAGCTAAATGAGGAAAAGAACGATGCGAAACGCGATTAGAGCCGCCGTGCTGATGCTGGCACTGTGCTGCCCCGCCTCTGCTGGTATTGTCATTTGCCCGCCCGGCGCGACTATGCCGCCTCAATCGGAGAGTGCCGCTCAAGAGCCGACCACGGACGGCGATATGCAAAACGGGGTAGCAGACGGCATTATCCAAAACGATGAGGCGGCCACCTTCTTACAGGTTGTTCTAAACCTGCTCGCGCTGTCCTAACAGCACTCTAACCTAACTATAAAGCTGCCCTGTGGCGGCTCAGGATAAGTGTGTCTGTGTGAGCCGGGGTGCGGAGGTGATGCCCACGGCGAGAGATTAACGCCGCCTGATTTAGAATGCAATAGATTTCAGCTTAATGTGGTGCTACGTTCAGAATATCTTTAAGTGTCCAGAATGACTTGGAAATATTAGCTGCCATCGCTGGGGTTGCTCCGTCCAGCGATTTGTGACCACGGCAGAAATTGTAGAACACGAAGAAGATCGCGAGCATATAATTCAAGTTCTCGAACTTCTTTGAAAACGCATTGGTCAGCCTTGTGAATCTCTGCATGGACATTCGCATCGTCAGGTTGCTTCTCTCGACATAAGAAGTAGAGATATTTTCTTTGATTGGATTACCACAGACCACCCTCTTTTTTACTCCTATGCAGTCGCCGCCTGAGTAACGAATTTCATCTGGATTAGCTGCTTTGTATAGCTTGATGATCTGCCCGTAATCCACTTTAGTTCCGAGAACTTCGTTGATGGTGTGATCGTAGCCCCGAAAGGCATCTGTGGACATCTGGAAGCGATTCGTTGCGCCGTCAATAGCATGGTAGAGCTTTTCCAAGAAGATGAGCGCATCCATCTGTGAGCGTCTTTCCGGCGTCAATTTAGCGGCCCGCGCTTCGCCTCCCTTTTTGGCGCGGGCTTCTTCCGGCGTCTCCTCGCGCTCCGACTCCCCGACAATTTCATCGAAGATTGACCGTGCAATAGTTATTTCGTCGCGGTCTGTTTTTGGTCTGGTCTGAGCCATATTTCAAGGCTGCCATAAGCAAGCATCATTTTACAGACCCTAACACCACAAGTTTAGGACACTACCAGATGAATATTGTTATTGCTTTATCTACTCATATTAGGTAAAAGGCTACACGATTATTAACTACTCCTAGTAGGAGACCTCACAGCGTGAGTCAAGAAGCACCAAGCACCACATCTCAAATTGAGACGCAGACTGAATCAACAGTAATGCCCGAGACTGACAATTACGGAATAAATAAGTTCAAGGACGAAATTGTCCTTGGATTGGTTGCTCCGGTCGGAGCCGATCTGGGTTCGTTTGAAAGACTAATAGACCGTCACCTTCCGAACTATGGATATAAATCAAATAAGATTCGCTTGAGTGATTTCTTAAAATCAACAGAGGGAGAAAAGATAAGTGGTATAGATATTGATTATTCGTCAGCGGCTAAAAGGTATGACTCCTTGATGACTGCTGGGAATGAAGTTAGGAAGTGCACTGGTGCTAATGATTTTTTGGCGCAGTATGCTGTGACGAGAATTGCGTCGCCTAGGGGCACGGATGAACAAGGCGCACTTAGCCCGTTTAAGGGCAAGGTACACGTTCTTCATTCCTTGAAGAACAAAGAAGAAGTAGAAACTCTCCGCGGTGTGTATGGTGGAGGATTCTTCTTGGTTGGTGTTTATTGTCACGAAGAGCAGCGCCGGATGCACCTTAGTAGGAATGGAGCAACTGAACTTGAGGCAGTGAAACTTATCTTACGTGATTACGACGATAATCAAAGATTCGGACAACAAACGAGTAAGGTCTATGAACTATCCGATGTGTTTATTCACTTAGATTTGGACAACTTGGAGAAAACGGGTAAGGAGATCGAGCGGTGTTTGGATTTAATTTTTGGTAATCCTTTTCGTACTCCGACTGTAGACGAGAATGCTATGTTCTTAGCATACGCGGCTTCGTTACGTTCTGGGTCTTTGGCTCGGCAAATTGGCGCGGTAATCACGTCAGCGACGGGAGAGATAATTGCAACAGGTACAAATGACGTTCCCCGGTTCGGTGGCGGGCAATATTGGACGGGAGAGATGGATCAGAGAGATTATGCGCGAGGGTTCGATTCAAATACGTATCAACGTAATACTATTTTAAAAGCTGTAATTCGAGCATTTATAGACGCGGGCATGAATTTAAATGGTTTACAGGACGGTAAAACCAGCTATACTGAGGATCAGTTGTTTGCTAAGAGCAAGGAAATTCTAGCTGGAACACCCCTCTTCGATTTAACTGAATTTGGTAGAGACGTACATGCCGAAATGGAAGCACTTTTATGTTGTGCTCGTATCGGTGTCAGCCCCAAAGGTGGCACTTTGTACACAACTACATTCCCGTGCCATAATTGCGCAAAACATATAGTTGCCGCCGGAATTGAGCGGGTTGTTTATGTTGAACCTTATCCGAAAAGCAAGGCTAAGGAGCTGCATTCTGACTCGATTGAAATTGAGTCCCCACACAAGGTTAAGGGTAAGGTTTGTTTCGAGCCATTTGTCGGGGTTGGCCCGCGCAGATACTTCGACCTGTTTTCTCTATCTTTGAGTACAGGTCGGTCGTTAGAGCGTAAAGATAACGATGGCAGAAAGCTTTCATGGATTAAGAGCGCAAGCTATCCACGAGTACAAATGCCACCTACTTCGTATCTAGAACGCGAGGTGCGAATTATTCAAAGCATCACAGAGTTAAAACAAGGTGTGCCTAAAGCTGAAAAGGAGCAAGTGACCGAAGCTGGAAAGGAGCAAACGACCGATGCCAGAGAAGGCGGCAATTGACGAACGGGAACTCTGGGAATTTGCGGAAAGAACCGCTAAGAAGGTCGAGGATTGGCCCGCTTGGAAGAAGGAAGGCTGGGCAGTTCTTGATGGTAGGAAAACTTCAGCCGCAATGTCATCTTCGCACGAAACAAATCATCAGTTGAACGGTGAGCACAAAAAGTTCGGCTCACGTTTCGACTAGGGTCTTTTTGATTCCCATTCTTGGGGCTTCACTTCGAGCGAGCGGATAGCTTTTACTATTCACTCGCTCGAATTTATTTTTAAGTGCCAACTAACTCAGAACGCGCTTGGGTGTATCAAAGTTCGCGGCGAAAAGCACGATGGAGTAGCGTTTGAAAAAGAAGCTCAGCTTGCCTCGTGGCTTCGCGTTGTTGGGTTCTGAGCAGCTCAAAGCGTTGGACGATACAGGCGAACTTTTCTTGCTGAGGTTTAGGCGGAATATAGAGTTTAATCTTAGGCATCCTCTGCAATCCTAAATCTCTATTTACAATTCCAAATGTTAATTCTTGAGATTGTCTATAGCAGAAGTCGCTATTAAGCATACTTTCAAGCCATACAGGTACAACCTTATCTTGTCGAAGCTTAAGAACAGCAATGTGTACCCAAACAGCTATAGCTCTATCAAAATCTACGACCTTTGCAAGACCCGTCGTGCCACCTTTCGTATAAAGAATATCGCCCTTTTCAGGCTTACACTTCCTCCAGTGTAGTTTTGCGTTTTCCAAAGAAATATATTTTAAGTCTTCCCAGACAATCTCACTCCTTCTTACATTTCTAGTTGAAAGAAAAGGAACGCCAGAAGTCGCGTACTTTGGACTTACATGAGGCCCATCCTTAGCGGAGATAAGAACATCACCTAGCGTTCCGACATCCCACTTCTTCGGATTATTTGCAGGATCGCCAAACATCTTCACAAACACCGATTGCAGAAACTTCTCACTGAGTTGTTGGACGTAGCGGCGTGTGCGCCGGAGGTGGTCGGCCTTGCCTAAGATAGTGGCAATGCGTTTTTGTTCATCTTGAGAGGGCAGCGGAAAGTTTAGCTCTTCGACTAAATCGAGTGTTATACCTTTAACAGTCGCGCCGCTCGCCCGCGAATTGAAATAGAGATTGTTGGCAAGTAGAAAAAAGAGAAGATATTTCGGGTATACTTCTGGCTCACAGATTAGTGCTTTTAAGTCTTGATTGATTGCTAAATCAATACTATTAATTGCAACCTTGCCTACCGCCATGCGAGTTACAAAAATGACATTACCAGCAGGTATAAGATTGCTCGCGGATTCTTTAAGACCCTTTTCTGTGATTGATTCTTGGGTGCGCGACAGAGAGAGTGAATCACCGAAATCTTTCACCGTCGCCCACGGTATAGAACCGTTGTAATAGTCAGTCCTTTCCCGTGAAGGTGTCCCGCCACCCTTTATGTTTACGAACTCACCTAAAGGAACACGTTTCAATTTAGAAATCTCACCAGTTCTTGAACTTCATTAGTCATCACCTGCTCCAACTGCATCAATCGTTTCATCGTTACTTGCGGATCATCATAAAACGTTCCATCCTGTTCACGCTGCCGGTAGCGGCTCGCCGAAAGGTCGTACTTGTTCGCCCGCACCTGTTCTTTCGTCACCCAGAACTGGCGGCTGAGTTGATTAATCTCTGTCTGCAATGGCGTGAGGCGGTCATGCAGCGTGGCAAGCTTTGCCTCATCCGCTTCAAGCGCGAGGCGTGCCGCATCGTCGCCCTCAGTCGCAATCGCTTGCTCGAACGTCAGGCGGTTAATCTCGCGCTGAAGCTCCAAGCGTTCTGCCTTGAGCGGCGCAATCTGCTCTTTCAATTCCGCAAGTCGTTGCGCCCGCCTCTGCGTAAAATCTGCATCGTGGCGATTCAGCCAACATAGAAGAATGTCCGGGATGTCGTTCTCCGCGACCTTCTGCCGCTTATCATCAAGCGAAAATCCATCGTGCTCCATGTCGTAAAACCAGATGCGGTCGGTTGTACCACCTTTCGTAAAGATGAGCACCGCCGTTGACACGCCCGCGTAAGGCTTGAACACGCCGCTCGGCATGGAGATCACCGCATCGAGCCGATTCTCTTCAATCAGTTTCTTGCGCGTCTCAACGTGAGCGTTACTTGAGCCGAAGAGCACGCCGTCCGGCGAAATTGCCGCGCAGCGCCCGCCCATCTCCAACAGTCTCAGAAAGAGATGCAGAAATAGCAGCTCAGTTTTCTTATAACGCAATGGCAAATCCTTGCCCACCGACGACGAATCAACCGCACCTTTGAATGGCGGATTTGCCAGCACTACGTCATACTGCCGCGCTTCTTTGAAGTCCTTAGATAGTGTGTCAGTGTAGTGGAATCTCGGATGAGAGACGCCGTGCAGCATCAGATTCATCGAACCGATCCGCAACATCGTCATGCCGGAATCGCTGTCATATCCGGTTAATGCTTTAGATTGTAGAAACTCCTCGTCACCTTCCTCAAGTAGATCGCCGACAAAATTGTGCGGCATCCTGTCTTCGTCGTATTGCAGTATGTCCGGGCTTGTATTAGTTTCCAGTATGTACTGGTAAGCGTTGACCAGAAAGCCGCATGTTCCCGCCGCCGGATCACATACACGCTCGTTCTTCTGCGGGGCAATCATCTGTACCATCATGCGTATGATGTGGCGCGGCGTCCGAAACTGTCCGTTGCGCCCGGCGATGTTGAGGCGGTTCAAAAGATACTCGTACAAATCACCCTGCACGTCCTGATTCAATTGCGAGATGTGCATCTCGTCAATCGCCTTGCAGGCTTCGATAAGCAGGCTTGGCTTGTTTATCTTGAACTCGGCATTCTCCATCTGTAACTCGAAGGAACTGCCCGCTCCACCGATAGCCTTTAATGCTGGAAAGACTTTTTCTTTGACGTGCTTCAGTGCCGTCTCAGCCTTGAGATTAGTCCAGTAACTCCAACGCAGCTCCGAGTCTGAAAAGAGAGAGTTGTAATCACGGCCACGTCGCCGCGCGTTCTGCGCGCGCCTGTTCTCCTCATCGTCAAGTCGCTTCATAAAAAGCAGATAAGAGAATTGCTCAATGGCATCAAGCGGATTAACAAGTCCGCCTGTCCAGAGCTTATTCCAGAGCACATCAACTTTTGAACGGAGTGCCGGATCGGTGAGCATGTTTGTTTTTAAGCCGCGAGTTGTCGAGTTAGGTTAAGTAATTCTTTAACGTCTTGGTCTGAGAAAAGACGCTCCACGGCATTCTGGCCAAAGCGTTTGAGCGCCCCTTCATACAAGTCTGCAAGTTCCAATTTCCGTTTCTTTAGAAACTCACTCTGCACCGCGCGCAGAAAGCGAATTTGATCGGCTGAATACTGGCGTTGTGCGATGTACCGCTCAAAGTGTCGAGCCACAATTGTTTCATAATCTGGCAAAGCTTCCATTTCCAGTAGGTGACGCATAAACGCTAGAAAGCTCTTCACCTTCCAGCCATAAGCCTTCCGTATATTATCTGTAGAAAGTTGTACATCGTCGCCACTCAATTGCTGCCGCAAAGCACGCTCCAAAGCAATCAGTTGCTCATCCGACACTTCCTGACCCCCACGAATCGCTTTGATAGCCGGGTGAGTCTCTACTACTTCAAGCACGCGACGCTCAACGCGGTCTTTATACTCCTGCACGTATATGTGCTCGCCGCCCTCGCTGAGTGTGATGTAGCCGCGTGTGGCAATGAAGTCTGGCAGATCAAGTTCAAGAAACGCGCTGGCCTTCTCGCGCCTGAACTTCATCTCCGGGGCCAATGCCATAATTACTTCGCTCAGTTCTCCGGGGCTGGCTGTTCCTAAACGCGCGGAGAGACATAGCTCAACCGATCCTTTGCATGTTGATTTCTCATAGACAAACTCAGGCAAGCGACTGACATCTTCGGCGATTGTTTCTAGCGTCGAAGGCTGAACCTTATTGGTCAATATCTGATACCTCAGGCGCTCCACTTTGCTTGTAAATGTAGCTTCCGCTATGTCCACATCGGGTACATAGCGCAACAAAGGCCCAACCTTTAGTCGGAGGAAGTCGAGTTTCTGCGGCGTCATAAAGCGCCAGAATGAATCAAGCCATGCTTCTTCAATCTGCGGGTAGATTCTTCTGACCGCGTATGAGTCAAGCGGGATGCGCTCAATCTGTGATCGCAAGTCGGCAATAACTCGCTCGCAATCCTCTGTACCTTGTTGCTTTAAATACAGCTTTAGAATGTTCAGCCGCGTGTTGAAGATCGTTACCAGTACCGGAACGGTTTGCTTTACGACCTCTTCAGCCTCTTTATCAAAATCGTTCTCCCAGAAGTCAATAATCTTAAACTCGGTCTTGCGACCATCCGGCAACCTATCACGATACTCACAGGTTTCGTCGTTACGTGTGCCTCGCCCGATCATTTGCCAGAGTTTAATCTGCGACTGCACAGGCTTCATGAAAACTAGATTGACAACTTCCGGTACGTCAATGCCCGTATCTAGCATATCAACGGAGATAGCTATGCGGGGTTTATCGTACTTCTTGAACTTGGTGATTAATCCGTCGCCATAACTGCCATCACGCACGCGCTCAGTGTCATGGGTAATCACCTGCACTAAATCTACGAACTGCGGATATAGCTTTTCAAATATCAACATCAGTCGTTCGGCGTGTTTTTGTGTCATCGCAAAAATGATCGTCTTGCCGGGTAACTGGCCTGATTCATCTTTTAAACACACATTCCAGAACTCGTCCCACTGTTTGCGCAAAGTATCAGCATTGCTGACAGTCTTCTCAATCTCCGTACCCGCGTAATCAATATCATCCGGGTCAATTCCTTGCCCAATAAGTGTGTTGCGTTCCTCTTCGTCAAGATTAACTCCGCGAATGCCCTTGCGCTGGAAGCCTGTCTTAGCTTGATAGAGACTGTAATCAACCAACATACCCTCTTCGACCGCTTGCTTGTACGGGTAGAGAAAAGTAGGGGTGTTGTCTTCGCACTGGAAAAGTAGGAACGTATCTCGGTCAACGAAACTTGCTGGGGTCGCTGTGAGGCCGATCATCCTCGCGTCGAAGTAGTCCATTACTTCACCCAATTTGTTGAAGATGGAGCGGTGTGCTTCGTCGAGAATAATCAAATCAAAAAACGCGGGGCTGAAATCGGTGAAACATCGCCCGATAGTATGTAGGGTGGCGACGAAAAGCCGTTTCTCCTTGTCTATGACTTTCGTGTAAATACGGGTGTTTGGTTCTTCCGGTAAGTGCGCAATAAAGCCATCCTTTAGTGCTTGATCCACAAGCGCATCACGGTCTGCCAAAAACAGAATGGTCTGCGCTTGGTAAGAGCGCATGAATAAATCAATTAACGCCATTGCCGTGCGCGTCTTGCCTGTTCCCGTCGCCATAACTAGCAGCGCGCGACGTTTTCCCGATTCAAAGGCTTGGATTATTCGCCTTATAGCTTCGTGCTGATACAAGCGACCGGCAATCTTGCTATTAATTGTGGCCTGCGCAAGCGGAGTTTGATTCTTCTTAAGAAATAAAATCCTTCTTAAGTCTTCTGGCGAGAAAAAGCCGGAGACGAGTTGCGGGACTCTTCTTCCTACATCCCAAAAAAAAATCTCTTGCCCGTTAGTGAGGAAAGCAAATGGCTGAAAACTCTGCTTACAGCCTATTTCAGTAACGTAGTGTCGCACCTGTTCACGCGCCACCTGTGGGCTGCGACTCTGTCTCTTAGCTTCGATTACGGCAATAACTTCTCCATTGGGACTGTAGAGGCAATAATCCGTAACACCGTTCCACGGTTCTGCGTCATAACCATCAACAGGTATCTCAAAGCGAACTTGGTTTATATCGTTAAGCTTCCAACCCGCTAAAGATATTTGCGGGTCTATGAGGTCTTTTCTCGTCCGGGCTTCATTACGAGTCATGAGGAATACAAAGAGAGGATAAACTCAGTCGAAAAGCGCCGCTATCAGCGGCCTTTGATTTTTTCAGGACTCTTTTCATCCTGTTTGAATGGTCTGCCAGGCTTACGGTCTGCGACGAGTTTCAAGTCGCTTTCCTTTATCAAGTGATCGCGTCCGAACTGCTTAGATGGTAAGCGGCCAGCTTCAATCAATGCTCTTACGCGGCGCATACTGACGTTCAGACGTTCAGCAACCTCACTCGTGGTCAACATCGCCTCATCTTCCATGATGCCTTTATACATCAAGAATAACTGTTCCTCAAAGGAATAAAATCCTTGACTCAACTATTCCCTTGCGGTATAGTTATCTATCAGTTAGACACCAACCTGAAAGGTGAGCGGAGATTATGAATATAGATGAAAACAGAATACAGAGTGTGATTCAGGAAGCGTTCGACAAGGTGTCTGACTCTCGCCGCTGGCAAACTGCTATAGCCAAAGCGAAGCAGGAAATCGAGTCAAACCCATTCATGCACTTTGATGGACAAACGCTTCTGATCCTTTCAGCCTCCGGTGAAATCTACAGCGCGAACGGCACTTGCCAGTGCAAGGCATACGCGAACGGTCAACCTTGCTGGCATCGCGCAGCGGCAAGATTAATTCAGCGATACAACGAAAACTCACACTGAAGCAGGCTAGGCGAGCGCATCAAGGATGCACTGCCTAGCCTTATTTGGGGCATGGAATTGTGTGTGAATGTGTGTGCGAAGCAAAACGGGCGCTTTAGTAGCGCCCGCAAGTGTTTGATTTACTTAATGCACCCGGCATGACTCGAACATGCGACCTTCTGATTCGTAGTCAGACGCTCTATCC